>Ga0183260_10003284_pt1 | contig 13061 bp, 9 predicted proteins | sample AntDrymUQ4972206_2_FD_129768 | JGI IMG/M metagenome (GOLD analysis project Ga0183260, IMG submission 129768) | Polar desert sand microbial communities from Dry Valleys, Antarctica - metaG UQ497 (22.06) (version 2) (version 2) | ecosystem: Environmental > Terrestrial > Soil > Desert | place...
CGGCCGGAGACGGCGGCTTCGGCGGCTATGCCTACGAGGCAGATGCGATCAGGGGCTTCAGCCTCACGCGGCTGAGCGGGGCCGGCTGCGCGAGCCACGGCAACTTCTCGCTCATGCCGCTCCCGCGCGGCCTCGACCGCTTCCAGCCCGACGAGCCGGTCGCCTACGCCTCCACGTTCCGGCACGAGCACGAGCACGCGAGCCCGGGCTTCTACCGCGTCCGCCTCGACTCGGGCATCGACGTCGAGCTGACGGCGACGCTGCGCAGCGGCTACGCGAGCATCCGCTACGCGCCGGGCGCCGCCGGCTCGCTGCTCCTCGACGCGGGTGCCGGGGCCACGCGACGCGAGCGCGTCCACGTGCGGGTGACGGGCCCGCAGGAGGTGCGCGGATCGCAGCGGAGCAGCGGTTTCTGCGGGGGCCCGGCCACGACGACGGTCTACTTCGCCGCGCGCTTCGACAGGCCCGTCTCGTCCTTCGGCACCTGGGGCCAGGACGGAGCCGTGCGCCGCGGCGCCCGCTCCCGGCGGGCCGGGAGCGCCGCCGGCGCCCTCCTCACCTTCGACACCCGCCGCCGCCGTACCGTGCAGGTCAAGGTCGGCATCTCCTACGTCAGCGAGCGGAACGCCGCCCTCAACCTGCGCCGCGAGAGCCCGGCGTGGAGCCTGGCGCAAGTGCGTGCCCGCGCCCGGGCTGCCTGGAACACCGCCCTGCGGAGGATCGAGGTGCGCGGCGGCAGTGCCACCGAGCGGCGAATCTTCGCGACTGCCCTCTACCACTCGCTCCTGCACCCCAGCATCTTCAGCGACGTCGACGGTCGCTACGTCGGCCGGGACGGGCGGATCCAGGTGGCCCGCGGCTACACGCAGCTGACGAACGTCTCGGGCTGGGACGTCTACCGCTCGCAGGTGCCGCTGCTCGCGCTCGTGGCGCCGCGGCGGGCGAGCGATCTCGTGCGGTCGCTCCTCGCCGGCGCGGAGCAGGCCGGGCGGCTCTCGAAGTGGCTCCTGGCCGGCACGGAGACGGGCGTCATGGTGGGCGACTCGGCCGATCCGATCATCGCCGGTGCGCATGCCTTCGGCGCGCGCTCGTTCCCGGCGGAGGCTGCGCTCCGCGCGATGGTGCGCGGAGCGACGGAGCCGCAGCCGGGCCCGTTCGCCTACCCGAGCCGCAACGCCGCCGGCTACGTCCAGCGACCCGGCCTGCGCCAGTACCTCGAGCTCGGCTACGTGCCGCTCGACCACGGCGACGGCTACGTCTGGGGCCCGGCGGCGACGACGCTCGAGTACGCGACCGACGACTTCGCGATCGCGGCGCTCGCCGGCGAGCTGGGCAAGACCGCGCTCGCGCGGACGTTCCTCGGGCGCGCGGGTAGCTGGCGCAACGTCTTCAACGCCCAGAGCGGGTTCGTCGAGCCGCGCCTGCGCGACGGCAGCTTCCTCCCGGCCTTCGACCACCGGGCAGGTGTCGGCTTCGCCGAAGGGAACGCCTGGCAGTACACGTGGATGGTGCCCCACGACCTCGGGTCGCTGGTCGCGGCGATGGGCGGGCGAGAGCGGGTCGTCGAGAGGCTGGACTCCTTCTTCGGCAAGCTGAACGCGGGGCCTGACGAGCCGCACATGTGGATCGGCAACGAGCCGAGCCTGCTGACGCCCTGGGTCTACCTCTGGGCGGGCGCTCCTTGGCGGACGCAGGAGGTCGTGCGGCGGATCGGGAACGAGGTCTTCCGGGCCTCGCCCTCGGGTCTGCCCGGTCAGGACGACCTCGGCTCGCTCTCGTCCTGGTACGTGTGGTCGTCGCTCGGCCTGTACCCGGCGATCCCCGGAGTCGGCGGGCTCGCCGTGGGCAGCCCGCGCTTTCCGGAGGCGGCGGTGCGGCTCGCGGGCGGGCGCGTGCTCAGGATCCTGGCGCCGGGCGCGTCGGCCGGCACTCCCTACGTCAGCGGCCTCCGTCTCGACGGCAGGCCGTACGCGCGGACGTGGATTCCCTTCGCGAGGCTGGCGCGCGGCGCGAGGCTCGACTTCTCGGTGGGGCGGGCGCCGAGTCCTTCCTGGGGCAGCACGCAGTCGGCGGCTCCGCCCTCGTTCGGGCGCGCCGCCCGCCCGGATACGCTCCTCGTGCAGTGAGGATCGAGAGACGCGATACCGAGGTGTACGCCCCGACCGCCTTACGGGCGGCCGTCCGGCCGGCTGGGGAGAACTGCACGCGGCTGCTCCCGACACGACTGCTGCTCTCGGTGATCGTGCCCGTCTACAACCAGGCCGACTCGATCGGCACGAACCTGCAGACCATTCACGACCGCATCGCAGCGGGGCTGGGCGAGCCGTTCGAGCTCGTCGTCGTCTCGGACGGGTCGATCGACCGGACGGAGGAGGGCCTGCTCGAGAGCCGGATCGGATCCCTGCGGGTGATCTCCTATGACCGGAATCTCGGCAAGGGGTACGCCATCAAGGTCGGTGCGCTCTCGGCTCGCGGACGGTGGATCGCCTACGTCGACTCGGATCTCGACCTCGATCCCGCCGCGATCCCCCGCTTCCTCGAGACCGCGCAGCGTGAGCAGCTCGACTTCGCGATCGGCTCGAAGCGGCATCCGGACTCGCAGGTGGACTACCCCCGCTCGCGACGGATCGCGAGCGGCCTCTACCAGGGTCTCGTGCGCGGGCTGTTCTCACTCGACGTGCGGGACACGCAGGTCGGGCTCAAGGTGTTCCGGCGCGAGATCGCCGACCAGGTGATGCCGCTCCTGCTGGTCAAGCGCTTCGCGTTCGACCTCGAGCTGCTCGCAGTCAGCCGGGCGCTCGGCTTCAGGCGGATTCGGGAGCTGCCGATCGCGCTCGATTACCGTTTCACCGGCTCGGGCGTCGGCTCCGTCGCCGTCCTGCGCGCCCTGATCGACACTGCGGCGATCTTCTACCGCCTCAGAATCCTCCGTTACTACGGGCGCAAACGGGCGATCCTCGGCGGCGATCGCTTCCAGCGCTCTCTCGACTACCAACCGCTCGTCTCGCTGATCACGTCCGAGACCGGGATGGCGGAGCGGCTCGACTATCCCGACGTGGAGATCATCCGCGTCGCCCGCGACACGCCGTCGGCGCGGGGCGAGGCCGCACGCTCGGCGCGCGGCGAGGTGCTCGCCTTTCTCGCGGAGGGCGGACGTCCGGCAGGGAACTGGATCTCGAGCGCCCTGCCGTTCCTCTCGCGCTCGGACATCGCGGCCGTGGTCGCACCCGTCGTCGCGCCGCACCACGGGTCGTCGCTCGAGCAGGCAGCTGCCGCGGTTGGAGAGTCCCGGCTGGGCGGTGGCTCGCTCCACTTCCGCTCCACGCCGGGCAACCTCCGCTTCGTCCGCAACTTCCCCGCCCTCAACATCGTCGTCCGCAGGGCCGATCTGCTCGAGGCTGTCGGCGAAGGCGTCGTCGCCGAGGACGTCTGCGAGCGTCTCGCCGCCCGCGGCAAGCTGACGCTCTACACCCCGGAGACCGTCGTGGTGACCAGTAAGTCCCCGCTGTTTCGGGCGCATCTCGAGACGGTGGCCGTCTACGCTGGCCTCCGGGTGGAGTCGATCCGACGGGACGGGTGGCGGAGCGTGCGTGCCTCCACGGTGGGCCTGCTCGCTCTCACGCCGACGCTTGCCGCCGGAGCGGTGGCGATCGCGGCCGGCGGGCGCGCCCGCCGGCTCGGCGCGCTTCCCTGGCTGGGCTACGGCGCAGCGGTCGGTGTCGCCAGTGCCGGAGCGGCGCTCCGGTTCCGCTCGCCGCGGGTCGGCGTGCTGACGGCCGGGGGGGTCGTGGCGACGCATGCGATCTACACTGCAGCCTTCGTGTCGCGGCTCGCACGGCCCGGGTGATGCGCATCCTGATCCTGAACTGGCGGGACATCCGCAGCCCGCGCGCCGGCGGCGCCGAGGTGCTGACCCACGAGATCGCCAGGCGCCTCGTCCGGGGCGGCCACGAGGTCACGTGGGCCTCGTCGCGCCCGGCCGGGCTCGCCGGGCGCGAGGACGTCGACGGCGTCGAGGTGCTGCGACGCGGCTCCGAGGTGACGACGCGCCTCTCGACGCCGCGCCTCGTCCGCGACCCGCGCTGGGACGTCGTGGTCGAGGAGATCAACACCCTGCCGTACTGGAGCCCCCTGCTTGCGCGGAGCCCCGTCGTCCTCTTCATCGCCCAGCTCGCGCGGGAGGTGTGGTGGTACGAGGCGCCGCCCTGGCTGGCGCCGATCGGCTATGCAGTGGAGCCGCTCTTCCTGCGCCCCTACCGCGGGTTGCCCGCGATCACGATCTCCGAGTCGACGAAGAGCGACCTCCGCGGCCTGCGCTTCCGGGGCGACATCCACGTCATCCCGATGGCGGCGGAGGGAGAAGCACTGCCGGTGCTCGAGCCGAAGAGGCCCTCCGGGCGGCTCGTCGCCGTGGGGCGGCTCGTGCCCTCCAAGCGCTTCGAGCACGCCCTCCGCGCGCTCGCGGCTCTGCGCGCGCAGGTGCCGGAGGCGACGCTCACGCTCGTCGGCGACGGCCCGGAACGCACGCGCCTGAGCAGGCTTGCAGCCGATCTCGGCCTGAACGGCGCCGTTCGCTTCACCGGTCGCGTGCCCGAGGACGAGAAGCGTCGTATCCTCCAGGAGGCGGACGTCGTCGTCGCCACCTCGGTCCGGGAGGGCTGGGGCCTGACGGTCACCGAGGGTGCACGGCTCGGAACACCGGCGGTCGCCTACGACGGGCCGGGTCTGCGTGACTCGGTCGTCGACGGGGAGACGGGCGTCCTGACCGCTCGCACCCCCGATGCCATGGCCGCGGGTGTGGCCGCACTTCTCCACGACGGCGCGCGCTACTTACGGCTGCGCGAGAACGCGTGGCGGCGTGCCTCGCTGCTCTCGTGGGATCGAACCGCGGCTGCGTTCGAGCGCACGCTCGCGGCAGCTGGAGCCTCCTCGTCCCCGACGCGGTGAGAACGCGCCCCGCGGGGCACGACGAGGTTGCCCGGGCGTTCGAGCTGCGGGGCCGTACGCGCCGCTGCGCGGAGCTCGTGGACGTGTCGGACAAGGACGTCCTGAACATCGGGTCGAGCATCGGGTGGTTCGAGCGCTACTGCATCGAGGCGGGAGCGCGAACGGTCACCGGAATCGATACCAGCGAGGAGGCGCTCGACGTGGCCAAGCAAGCCGCCCCGAGCGCGACCTTCGTCTGGGGCAGCGCGCTCTCTCTCCCGCTGGAGGACGAACAGTTCGACGTGGTGGCCCTGCTCGACGTGCTCGAGCATCTGCCTGCGGGATCCGAGGCCCGGGCGCTGGCCGAGATCCGGCGCGTGCTGCGCCCGGACGGTGTGCTGGCGCTGTCGACGCCCAACCGTCACTGGCTCCCTACCCTCGCCGATCCGGCGTACTACTTCGGGCATCGCCACTATCGCGAGGCCCAGGTCGAGCGCCTCCTACGGGACGCCGGACTCGTTCCGGTGACGAGCTTCCGAAGCGGTGCGGCCTTCGACCTGCTCGATCTCCTGCTCTACTACCTCTGGCGGCACGCGCTTCGCCGTGAGCGCCATCCCTTCGGACTGATCCGCCAGCTTGCGGACGGCGAGTGGGAGCGTGACGACGGGCGCAACTCGATCCTCGTGATCGCGCGCGCTGCTCCCGGCGGAGCGGGTCGCTAGGACTGGGCTGCGAGCAGGGGGGATCCCTCGGGCCAGTCCTGCTCGGGTCGGGGCACCCGCTCCGGGTCGAGATCGGCCACGTCGGCGTCCACCATCAAGCGGATGAGCTCTGCGAACGAGACGCTCGGCCGCCAGCCCAGCTCGCTGCGGGCGCGCGAGGCGTCACCGACGAGGAGCGCCTCGTCGAGGGGGCGGAGCAGCGCCGGGTCGATCGCGACGTGGTCGTGCCAGTCGAGCCCGAGGTGTCCGAACGCGAGCTCCAGCACGTCCTCGACGGAGTGAGCAAGGCCGGTCGCGACGACGAAGTCGGACGGCACGGGCTGCTGGAGCATGAGCCACATCGCATGGACGTAGTCGCCCGCGAAGCCCCAGTCGCGCTTCGCGCTGATGTTGCCGAGCCGGAGCTCGTGCTCGTCGCCGACCGCGATCCGCGCCGCCGCCCGCGTGATCTTCCGCGTGACGAACTCGCTTCCGCGCCGGGGCGACTCGTGGTTGTAGAGGATTCCCGAGACGGCGTAGAGGCCAAATGCCTCTCGGTAGCGTTGCACCATCTGGTGCGCGAACAGCTTCGCCACCGCGTACGGGTTCCTCGGCCGAAAAGGCGTGTCCTCGTTCTGCGGAGCGGTCTCCGGCCGTCCGAACATCTCGCTGGTGGACGCCTGGTAGAAGCGAATGGTGGGATCGACCTGGCGGATCGCCTCGAGCAGCCGGACGACGCCCATCGCCGTCGAGTCGGCGGTCAGAGCGGGCTGCTGCCACGACTCGGGCACGAACGACGTGCCCGCGAAGTTGTAGATCTCCCGCGGCGCCGTCTGCGCGACCGCGGCGCTCAAGGAGAGTTGATCGTGAAGATCGCCGCGCACGAGCTTCATGTGCCGGCCGAGATGCGCGATCCGGCTCGGCAGCTCGGCACCCGACTGCCGCACGAGACCGATCACCTCGTACCCGCGGGCGACGAGGAACTCGGCCAGGTACGAGCCGTCTTGCCCTGCCGCGCCGAGGATGAGTGCTCGCGGCCGCTCGGTCACGACGACTCTGTGTCGGGGGTCTCCGTCCTCACTGTCACAATGATCCTCCCCGATCGGCCGGACGACGGGCGGGGACGCCGAGCGCCCGTCGTTCGGCGTGCCCGCAACCCAGTCCAGAGAGCGAGTGCCAGTGATCGTCGCGCGATTCCGCCGTTGGGCCAGCGAGAGCTTCCTGCGCGCCGAGCACCAGAACCTCGGCAACATCGTGCGTCTCCTCGAGCCGGGCGGTCCCGAGACGGGAGTGGTCGACCTGGGGTACGACGACGGATCCAGGACAGCGCTCTTCGCGCGCGCCGTCGGCACGACGCGCGTCCACGGGCTCGAGATCGTGGAGGAGCGGGCGCAGCTGGCACGGGGACGCGGAATCGAGGTCGAGGCCGCGGATCTGAACGCCCGCCTGCCGTTCGAGGAATCCACGTTCGACGTCGTGTGCAGCAACCAGGTGATCGAGCACGTGCACGACACGGACACGTTCACGGGGGAGGTCTTCCGCATTCTCAAGCCGGGGGGCTACGCGGTGGTCTCGACGGAGAACCTCGCCAGCTGGCACAACATCGGCGCGCTCGCACTCGGCTGGCAGCCGTTCTCGCTCACCAACGTGAGCAAGGTTGCGCTCGGGCTCTGGAATCCGGTCGCGCTCCATAGAGGCGTGGCCGAGACGCCACTGCCCTCGTGGCAGCACATGCGAGTCTTCTCCTACCGCGGCCTGCGCGAGCTCTTCGACCTCCACGGCTTCGACGTCGAAGCGCTGGTGGGTGCAGGCTATTACCTGCCCGCTCAGGTTGCGCGCCTCGACGGCCGTCACGCCGCTTTTCTCGCGTTGAAGGCGCGCCGAGCCGTGGGCACGGGGCCGGCGGTGTAGCGGGCGCTCGCCCTGCCTCGGCCGTGGCGGAGCCTGCGGCAGGCGACGGCGCACGCTACGAGCTCGTTCTCGCTCTCGCGTTCAGGCGGTCGCACACGCCTCCCGGTGTGAAGCCGTCGTTGTTGACGAGCTGGGCGTCCGCCGGGGCGGCGGAGCGGCCCGCCGGTGCCACGGCCTCCAGGCTCGGTGAGCGCGATGGCCGGATACCCCATTTCCTGTAGTCGAGCACCGGACGCAGGGCGAGCCGGGTGATGAAGACGCTGGCGATGCGGTGATCCCGGGGAGCGAGGCGCTGGGGGCCCGGGAACGTGTGCAAAATGAGCTTGGATCTCCCCTCGGGTAGTGCAAAGGGGCCGAGCGTGAAGTCCTTTGCGAACGTCTCGACGCGCTCCCGCGCGAGCACTCGCCCCTGCGCTCCCACGACGAGGAGCGTGCGGGGCCGAAAGGCGCTGAACGCGGTCATGCTGAGCTGGAAGGTGAAGCCCGCGGGGTTCGGGTTGTCCACGACGAGCTCGGCGGTGCGGTGGAGCCAGCGCCCGGTCTCCCCTTTGTAGCGTTCGGCGTCGTAGAAACCGAACGGGTTCCTCCCCACCTCGACCGGAAGGGCGCCGCGGGCGAGGGCTCCGTCGAAGGCGTACCGGCGCAGTTCCTCGTCGATCGAGAGTGGCCCAGACTGCACGGTGAAGATGCGCGTGCCGGGAAATTGGGCGACAAGGCGCAGGCCGTCGCTGAGCACCGGCGGAAACTCCCCCGCCTCGCAATAGATGTCGTCGTGGAGCACGACGTAGCGGACTCGCTCGGCCGCGAGCACGCCGGGGGTCGCCTCGGCGGTGGGAAACTTCGCGATCATCCGAATCGCCTCCTCGCGGCTGTCGGGCCGGACGAACCCGTAATGCCAGAAGAGCGGGTGCTTGTGCTGAACCTGGAAGTAGTACTCGTAGCCCTCCATCCGATCCTCTGCTGCCTGATCGGTCAGCATCGGGTAGTGCGCGACGATCCCGCCGGGGTGCCGCGCGAGCCAAGCCACGTGAGCCGGCGGCTCGTTCACCGCCCACGTTCTAGTCGGGGGTCCCGGCGCGAGCTCGAACGCCGCGACGCCTGCAATCGCGAGGCCGAGCCAGAGGCCGTGGCGCCGGCGCACGAGGATCTGCAGTGCCATCGCCGCCAGCAGCACGAGCCCGAAGCCGACGAGTACGCCGAAGCGAGCGAACACGCGCCAGCTCGTCGTTACTTCTCCGATGAGATAGGCCGGCATCGGGATGGACACTCCCAGCACGTCGACCAGACGGGGCAGGGAGGTTACGAGGGCGACCGGAACGAGCAGGCTCGCGAAGGCGACGAGGAACGAGCGCCCGTGCGCGTGGAAGAAGGGATTACCGCGAGCCCAGAGCACGAACGCGACCAGCGCGAGGACGAACGTCACGTACCCGTAGAACAGCGTCGGCTCGGCGAAGTGTCTCGTGTCGTTCTGTGCCCAGAGGCCGGCGACGAGATCCCCGAACACCGGATGACGCTCGGACGGAACGATGTACGCGAGTGGGGCAGCTCCGAACAGCTGAAGGTCGTCGATCGACCGCTGAAAGACGAGACTCGAGCGATCTGCATCTTTGACGTAGGCAGCGAGCGCGGGTACGAGCACCGCAAGACATCCCGCTGCCATGGTGTTCGCCATGGTGAAGACCCAGAGCCGCTGGGACCAGCCACGGACGAAGAAGAGCTCGACGAGCAGGAAGACGGCGACGACGAAGAGCCCGAAGAGACCGTAATACGAGTTCACATAGAAGGTGGCACCGAGGACGAGCCCCGCGATCGCCGCCGCCGGAAGCGTGCGGCGCCGGCGAAGCCTCAGGAGCATGAGCAGCAGGAGAGGGATCACCCAGGTCTGCACGAGAGCGGCGTGGCCGGCGTAGGCCTTCTCGAACTGATGCGGGCTGAACGCGAAGACGTACGAGCCGAAGATGGATGGAAGCCAGTGCAGCCCCATGCGGTCCAGGAGAACGAAAGTCACGGTTCCGGTGAGCACGAACCCGATCACCAGCAGGAGGTTCCAGGCACCGAAGAAACCAAGAGCGCCTTTGACCAGCCAGATGAATGCGGGCTGCACCGCGTTGGCCACCGCTATGGCGGAGGAGTTGGCGACTCCTTCGGGCGCCCCGATCAGAGAGTCATGCCGAAACGTGAAAGGATTCTCGCCCTGTCGCTCGGCGGCCCAGTAGTGCCGGAGGCCGTTCGTGGCGTCCGAGGCCCCGCCGAGAACCCGTGTCTCGAGGCCGAGCACGAGCGGCAGCAACCACACCACCGTGACGCCCACGAAGAAGGCCGTCGCCGCTGCGTACCGGCGCGTCTGGTTGCTGCGACGCGTGGCGACCACGTGTCGGCGCAGCAGCGGAGCCCGCCATCTGCTCGCGGCCGATTCGGCGCTCGGTGGCGCGGTCCGTCGCCACTCGCGCTGCCCGAACGTGCTCACCGGGGAAGCGAGTGAGTCCTGGGCGAGCCGCGGCGCGCGACGACGACGCTGATCGGTGCCAGGGCGGTGGAAAGACGGCCGACGAGCCTGTCGAGCGGAAAGTCCCAGACGGTTGTGGGGACGTGTTTCTGGATCGAGAAACCGTGCAGCTCGAGGATGTCTCGCAGCGCGCCGGTCGTAAAGAGGCGGACGTGACCCTCGGTGGGATTACCCTGGCCGAGGCGGCGAAAGCGCCTTCCGAGCTTGGCCTGAGACGAGTTCTCCAGAAATAGCGGGGATATTCCGAGGGCGAGCAGAACCCGGTTGACGTAGTAGCCGAGATTGGGCGTCGAGAGAATCAGAATACTCGTGTCGTGCATCAATTCTCGAATGTCTTCGAGCAGGGCGTCGGGGCTGAAGAGATGCTCGATGACCTCCCCGCAGAAGACGACGTCGAACTGCGTCGAGAGCCGGGTGCGCAGGGACGTGGAATTGAGGTCGAGTGACGTATAGGCATCCAGAGCGACAGAGGGCGCCGGATAAAAGTCGACGCCGTGGTAGAAGTCTTCGTCCGCCTTGAAGTCGAAGAGGACCGGTGTTTTCCCGCATCCGACGTCGAGGAGCTTCAGCGGCTGTTGCCGGCGGTCGCGATACGCGAGGTACTCCTGGACGAAGATGCGCAGGCGGTCGTTGACCGGTGTTGCCGTCTCGCGCTGCGACAGAAAGTCTGTGTGGGTTCTGTAGGTCATCTCGTGTGTGTGGGCGGGGCTGTCCCGGGAATGTCTAGCGAGGGAGGCGGCCGGCGAGGAGACCGAGACCGCCGGCGACCACCTCGGCGCTCTTCATGACCATCATGCCTGCCGCCAGCACGGGCTGGCGGGCCAGGCGGCGGCGGTGGCGCAGGAACGCGCCGCGGAGAAACGGCACCTGGCGCACCGCCAGCGCCGGATGCCTGCGCATGTACGAGTCGAGGCTCTTGCCGTAGTACAACTTCTTGCGCAGCAACTCGCGCAGCTGAAGCCGTCCCTCGTCGTGCACGATCGCGGCTCGCTCCGCGCGGCCGATGGGAGCGCCCGCTCGCCGCATGCGCGCCGGCAAATCCCAGTCCTCAGGCCCGGTGAGGCTCTCGTCATAGCCGCCGTGCTCCAGGTACACCGCGCGTCGGAAGAAGCGCGCGGCCTCGATCGTGTCGTCGCCGATGTAGCAGCTGCGCTCGAGCGCTTTACACGCGGCCCAGAAGCCTTCGCCGACCGACACCTCGGGGATGATCACCGCCGCGGCGTCGCCGGCCGAGGCAGCCTCCACGCAGGCCGCGACGACCCCCGGCTCGAGCACCATGTCGGCATCGAGGATCAGCACGTACTCGCCGCTCGCGGCCTCCACTCCGCGGTTGCGCTGCGCGCTTCGCTCGGGCCCTGCGACGAGCACGCGGTCGGCGTAGCGCTCCGCCAGGGCGCCCGTCCCGTCGCTCGAGGAGTTGTCGACCACGAGCAGCTCCACGTCTGGGTACGTCTGTCCGGCCACGCTCGCCAGCAGGGGCTCGAGGTGCGCAACCGAGTTGCGGGTGGTGACGACGACGCTCACGCGCCCCGGAACAGTCACGTGGCCCTAGCCGCGGGCACGCCGTCTGCTCCCCGGGCGAGGAAGAGCAGGTAGACGGCGAGCAGCGAGTAGGCGGTCGCAATGCTCACCGCGAGCAGCTCCTCGGCCGAGTCGTGGAAGAGTGCGAAGCCGGCGATCTGCACGACCGCGCCCGCGCAAAGGAGCCACGAGACCGAGTAGGTGCGCCGGCCGAGGTGGTAGACGAAGAGGACGTTCAGGAGCGCGAAGCCCGTCATCGCCACGCCGAAGAGCCAGAGCAGGCCGGTCGCCTCCTCGTACTTGGCGCCGAAGGCGACGTCCACGACGAGGCCCGGCGCGGCCGCGTACAGCGCGACCGCCACGACGCAGAGCGCCCCCGTGGCGAGCAGGCTCTTGAGCAGGATGTCCCTGGTTGCGCGGCCGAGCGCGGCGCGCCCCGACACCTTCGGCAGGACGACGGCGACGATCGCGGCCGGCAGGTAGAGGATCAGGCGTCCGATCAGGGAGGCGCCGCCGTAGAGGCCTGCGTCGTGGTCGGAGAGGGCCACCTTGGCGAAGACGACGTCGATGCTGCTGAGCGAGGTGATGGCCAGGAGGCCGAGCACGATCGGGACGATGAGCCGCCGCGCCTCGCTCGGGGTCACGGGCACCGCCTGGCCGATGCCGACGACGAGCCAGTGCCTCAGCACCCAGAGCGGGATGAGGACGGCCGCGACGGAGGCCACCAGGCCGGCGATCATGGCGCCGCTGACGCCGAGCCCGAGCGCCAGCAGCGGCACGAGCGCGAGGATGCGGATCACGGGTCCCGCCACCTGCGCGGCCGAGAAGAGCACGAAGCGCTCGAGCCCCTGCGCGAGGCCCCAGATCACCGGCGTGAGGACGGCCGGGATGGTCACGAGCGCGGTCAGGATCACAGCGGCGAGGCTGGAGACGCCGAGCAGCCGCTGCAGCGGCACCGAGCCGGCGGCGAGGAGAATGGTCATGATGCCCCCGGCCGCGAGCGCCAGCGAGAGGCTGCGCCAGAACACCCCTCCAACGGCGCGGGGCCTGCCCGTGGCGGTGAAGTGGGCGACGTACTGCGCCATGGCGAGCTGCGCCCCCCCGAGCGGGAAGCCGATCAGCCCCGCGAGCGCCAGCAGCGAGGCGACGTCGCCGTACCCGGACGGCCCGAGCCAGCGGGCGGCGACGAGGTGGAAGAGCGCGTTGCCGACGTTGGCCGAGGCGATGCCGGCGAAGACGACGACGCCCGCCCGGAGTCCGCGCATCTCGCGCCCGCGTCCGATCCGGCGCGAGAACTCGGCGGTCGTGCCCGCCGTGACGAGATCCGCCGCCGCCTCGGGCAGCGGCGCGAGCTGCGCCGCCTCCGCACCGGTGTCCTCCTGCTCCTGCTCCGGCTCCGCCAGGGGGATCGCGCTCCTCTCTGGGCGCCTGCTCACAGCGCGGCGATCCTAGCCCGTTCTCCCAGCGAGACAGGCCCGGAATGCCGGATCTCCTTC
>Ga0183260_10003285_pt1 | contig 13061 bp, 11 predicted proteins | sample AntDrymUQ4972206_2_FD_129768 | JGI IMG/M metagenome (GOLD analysis project Ga0183260, IMG submission 129768) | Polar desert sand microbial communities from Dry Valleys, Antarctica - metaG UQ497 (22.06) (version 2) (version 2) | ecosystem: Environmental > Terrestrial > Soil > Desert | place...
CCAGCACGGCGAGGTCTTCGTCACCGAGGACGGCGCGGAGACCGACCTCGACCTCGGCCACTACGAGCGCTTCACCGACGCCAACACCTCGCGCGCCTCCAACGTCACCGCCGGAGCGGTCTACAACACGGTCATCCGCCGGGAGCGCCGCGGCGACTATCTCGGCGCCACCGTCCAGGTGGTCCCTCACGTCGTCGACGAGATCAAGCAGCGCATCCGCCTGATGGCCGAGGCGTCCGACGTCGACGTGGTCCTCACCGAGATCGGCGGCACCGTCGGCGACATCGAGAGCCTGCCCTTCCTCGAGGCCATCCGGCAGTTCCCGGTGGACGTGGGCCGCCGGCGGTGCATGTTCATCCACCTCACGCTCGTGCCCTACGTCGGCCACGCCGGCGAGCTCAAGACCAAGCCGACCCAGCACTCGGTCAACGAGCTGCGACGCATCGGGATCGCGCCGGACATGGTCATGTGCCGCTCCGAGGGCGCCCTGAGCCAGGAGATCCGCTCGAAGATAGCGCTCTTCGCGAGCCTGCCCACCGAGGCGGTGGTCTCCGCCCGCGACGTCTCGAACATCTACGAGGTCCCCCTGTTCTTCCGCGAGGAGGGCGTCGACCACTTCCTGCTCGAGCACTTCGGCATCGACGCGCCCGCTCCCGACCTCGAGGGCTGGAAGCAGCACGTTCGCCGCGCCCGCGAAGCCGAGCAGGTCGTGCGCATCGCCCTCGTCGGTAAGTACGTCCGCCTCGAGGACGCCTATCTCTCGGTCATCGAGGCGCTGCGCCACTCGGGCTTTCTGCACGGCTGCCGGGTCGAGATCGACTGGGTCGACTCCGAGAGGCTCGACGGCGGGGAAGCGCGCGCAGTCCTCGAGGAGGCCGATGGCATCCTGATCCCCGGTGGCTTCGGCGGCCGGGGTATCGAGGGGAAGATCGAAGCCGCGCGGGTCGCCCGCGAGGCGCGCATCCCGTACCTGGGCATCTGCCTGGGGATGCAGATCGCCGTCTCCGAGTTCGCCCGCCACGTGGCGGGCATGGAGGGCGCCAACTCCACCGAGTTCGACCCAGAGACCCCTTACCCGGTGATCGACCTGCTGCCCGAGCAGAAGGAGGTCGCCGACCTGGGCGGGACCATGCGCCTCGGGGTCGACCCGATCAAGCTCCACGAGGGCACCCTGGTGCGCGAGATCTACGGGTGGGAGACCGTCGTCTTCGAGCGCCACCGCCATCGCTACGAGGTCAACAACATGCTGCGAAACCGCCTGGAGGCCGCGGGCCTGCGGTTCTCGGGAACCTCGTCGGACGACCGGCTCGTCGAGGTGGTCGAGATCGGAGAGCACCCGTTCTTCGTGGCGTCCCAGTACCATCCGGAGTTCAAGTCGCGTCCGGAGCGTCCGGCGCCGCTGTTCCGCGAGTTCGTGCGCGCGGCGCAGGCGCGCGCGGAGGAGCGATCGGCAGAGGCGTCGCGGGGCGCGCCGGAGGGCGAGCCCGCCGTGCAACGCGCGGCCGGTCAGTGAGACCGGCCGACGAGGCAGAGCGCCGCCACCTCAACGAGACCTTCGCGGCGCTGTGCGCCATCGCGAGCCCGTTCGGCTCCGAGCGGGCATGCATGGAGGCCCTGCGCGGCGAGCTCTCCTCGCTGGGCATCGAGACCGAGGAGGACTCCTCGGCGGACGAGGCGGGCGCGCAGTGCGGCAACGTGCTCGCACGCATCCCCGGGCGAGACGAGCGAAGCGTCCTCCTGTGCACGCACGTGGACACGGTGGCGGTCGCCGACGCCGTCGAGCCGGTCGTCGTCGACGGTGCGTGGCGCAACGCCTCCGAGGCCATCCTCGGGGCTGACAACAAGGCCGCCGTCGCCGTCGTCCTCGAGCTCGCACGCCGCTGCGCGCACGAGCGACCGCCGGTCGGGCTCGAGCTGCTATTCACCGTCGCCGAGGAAAATGCGCTCGCGGGCTCCAAGGCCTTCGACGCCGGCCGCCTGCGCAGCGTCTACGGCTACGTCTTCGACCACGCCTCGCCCATCGGCGAGATCGTGATCGCCTCGCCGACCGCCTACCGCGTGGACGCCGAGCTGCGCGGCGTGGCCGCCCACGCCGGCATCCGACCCGAAGACGGGCGCAGTGCGATCGTCGCGGCGGCCGTCGCGATCGACGGGATGCGCCTCGGCCGCCTCGACTCCGAGACGACCGCCAACGTCGGCTCGATCCACGGCGGCGCACCGACGACCAACATCGTCCCGGATCGCTGCGCCATCACCGCCGAGGCGAGGAGCCTCGACGCCGACAGGGCGGACGCGGTCGTCGCCGAGATGGTCGACCGCCTCCACGACGGCGCCAACGCCGCCGAGTGCGACCTCGACGTCGAGGTCACCCAGACCTTTCGCGGCTACCGTCACCGCCGCAGCGCCCCGCAGGTCCTCGCCGCCGAGGCGGCGCTGAGGACGTGCGGAATCGAGCCCTCCCACATCGTCACGGGAGGCGCCTCCGACGCCAACGCCCTGGAGAGCGCCGGCTTCGCGTGCACCAACCTCGCCAACGGGACCGAGCGAAACCACCAGCCCGACGAGAGCGTCCCCGTCGTCGCGCTCGAGCAGATGCTCGACGTCGCCCTCGCACTGCTCGACGCGGCAGCGGGTGGGCTTCGCTGAAGGGTTGTGGGTGCTATCGGCTCCCGAACCATTCACTCGCCGCGCATTCCGTGGGCGGGGCCGGCGGCGACGTGTCGCTAGCCGGCCTCGGTCGGCGGCCAGTCGATCCGCTCGGCCAGCTCGGCCGGCCCCAGGGTGATCAGTCGGCTGCGCTTTACCGGCTGGTACTCGCCGCGCTCAAGCGCCAGCCATTCGACCGTCTGCTTTTGTGGGTCGACGATTAGAAGCTCGTCGACCTGATGGGCTGCGTAGAACGAGAGCTTGTCCCAGCTCTCATCGCCAGGCGAGACGATCTCGATCACCAGCGCGGCGGTCGGATGCCATGTGCCGCCGCCGCCCGGACGGTGAAGCGCGGCGTCGGGTACTCGAAAGTCGTGCTCGTCTTCGCCGAGGTTGACCTGCCCGGTCATTGTCAGGGCCGCTTGGCGGGCCAGGGGCCTGAGCAGCACGTGAAGCTGACTTTCGACATCGCCGTGAGCGTGGCTGGGCGCGGGAACCATGTGCAGGACACCCTCCCAGACCTCGTCGAGGCGATCGAGCCCCGAGCGCCGGCGACGCTCCAGCAGCTCGCCAAGGCCTGCCGAGGGGGGATCCAGGATCACCGTGCGGATAACCCAAGCCTACCGAGGAGTGGGGCGCAACCCGAGCAGACTTCTGGCGTTCGAGCTCTGGCCCGCCGTCGCAGCTGACGAGCGCGCGAGCTGCGCGTGCTTGTGGTGGACTGAGAGGACGATGCTCGTCCTTCGCCGCGGCACCGTGCGGGAGGCCGGCGACCCCAAGGCGGCCATGCAGCGCCTGGTCGTCGAGGTGGAGGGCGCCTGGAGGCCGGCGGTGGCCGACGCGGGCCTCGTCGGCGAAACGCAGGTGGGCGACGAGATCGTCGTCAACGTTCAGGCGCGCGAGCTCGGACTCGGCTCGGGGGGCTTTGACGTAGTGCATGTCAACCTGACTCGAGGGTTGGCGGGACGCGCCGAGCCCGGGGTGCACGTGATGAAGCTCAACTACACGAGCCTGCAGCACGCGGTCGCGCCCGTCGAGGAGGAGCGAGGCGAGGCGGGGGGCGGCGGGCTCGCCGGCGTGGCGGGTGTGTTCTTCCTGCATGGCCAGCTCGCGCCGATCTGCTGGGCGCTCGGCGAGCGGACGCCCGGGGCACGTGTCGGCTACGTCCAGACGGCGGGCGGCGCGCTGCCTGGTGCCCTCTCCGAGGTCGTAGGCGAGCTGCGCGGTCGCGGGCTGCTCGCCGCCCACGTCACCGCCGGGGCGAGCTACGGCGGTGAGGTGGAGGCGATAACGACGGCGGGAGCCCTCGACCACGGCCTTGGCCCCGCCGGCTGGGACGTCGCGCTGTGCGGCCCGGGGCCGGGCATCCTCGGCTCGGGATCGCGGCTGGGCCACGGCGGCCTGGCCGCGCTGGATTCCGCGCACGCCGCGCTGGCCCTCGGCCACCGGACCGTCGTGGTGCCGCGCATGTCCTCCGGCGATCCACGCGAGCGTCACCGAGGCGTCTCCCACCACGCGCGGACCGTGCTCGAGCTGCTGCTGGCGCCCGCGGCCGTCGCCCTCCCCGAGCATGAGCGACCGCCGCGGGAAGCGCAGCGCCACGAGCTCCGCTACGCCGCCGCCGACCTCGACGACTACCTTGCGAGCGGCCTTCCCGCGCGCACGATGGGGCGCTCGCTCGAGGAGGACCCGCTGTTCTTCGCGGCCGCTCTCGCCGGTGGGCGGGTCCTTGGTGACATGATCCGCCTCGAATGAGCGGCCTCCACCTTTCCCGCCGTCCGTGAGCAGCCGGTTCGAGCGGCTGGGAGGTGAGACCGTATGGGAGGGGCGGATCGCCTCGGTGCGCGTCGACCGCTTCCGCCATGAGGACGGCGAGGAGGTCGAGCGCGAGATCGTCGGCCATCCCGGCGCGGTCGCGGTGGTCGCCCACGACGGCGAGCGGATCTACCTGGTGCGCCAGCCGCGCGAGCCGATCGGCGTGCCCGACCTCGTCGAGCTTCCCGCGGGAAAGCTCGACGAGGAGGGCGAGGACGCCCTGGTGACGGGCAAGCGCGAGCTCGCCGAGGAGATCGGCAAGGCCGCCGAGCACTGGGAGCACCTGAAGACCTACTGGTCGAGCCCGGGCTTCTCCGACGAGGAGATCCACGTCTACCTCGCGACCGGCTTGAGCGACGTCGAGGCGGAAACCGAGGACCATGAAATCGACGTCGAGACGTGGCCGCTCGAGCGCCTCGACGAGCTGATCGCGCAGTGCGCCGACGGCAAGTCTCTCGTCGGCCTGCTCGAGCTGCGCCGCAGGTTCTGATAACCGGCCTGTGCTCGAGCTGCGCCGCAGTCTCTGATGAGGCGCTTCGCATCGGTCGGCGGTGTCCGGCGCGGCAACATCGCCCACATCCTCCCCGATGGGAGCCTCGATCCCGCCTTCGCCCCGCGTCTGGACAACGAGGTGCTGGCGCTGGCCAAGAGCGCCGACCGGCTCTACGTCGGCGGCAGCTTCCTGTTCAGCGACACGACCATCCGCCGACGGCTGCTCGCGCTGGACCGCGCGACCGGCCAGCTCGTCGACGCCTTCAACCCGGGCGTCGACGGGACGGTGGAGGACCTCGCGCTCGCCGGGGACACGCTGTTCGTCTCGGGGCGCTTCCGCGGAATCTCGGGCAAGAGCCGCCAATCGCTCGCCGCCGTCACCGACCACCGGCGCCCTCGATCCGAGCTTCGACGCCCCGCCCGACGGTCCGGTCGACGCGCTGCTCGTCTCCTTCGGGCGGCTCTACGCGGGGGGCGCCTTCCAGCAGATCGGCGACCGCAGCCGCTCCGGCCTGGCCGCCTTCGACATCGCGACGGGCGAGCTCGACCGCGCGTTCAGCCCGAGCACCGACGGCAACGTCTTCGGCCTGACCACCGACGGCACGCGCCCCGTTCCGGTCACCACCGACCTGGGGGTGGCTGTCGACCTCGCCGGACGGCCCGTCCTGCGCGGCCAGGCGCTCGCGGTCGACCAGCGCAGGTCCAGTGTCGTCGTCGCCCGCCTCCGGCGCGACGGCGCATTCGACTGCTCGTTCGGGAGCGCCGGCCAAGCTCGCGCCTTCCCCAGTGGGCTCGGCCAAGACCCGTCGGAGGGAGGCGCCATCGCGCTCGTCGCCGGCGATGACGTGCTCGTGGCCGGCGCACGGCTCATGGGGCGACGAGCGGCCGCTTTCGTCGCGCGCTTCCGCGGTGGAGCCGGGACGCGGCCTCCCGCCGGGCCTCCCGCCGTCACGACCGGTGGGCTGGTCTTCTCCCTCGGCCGCGGGACGATGGGCATCAGCGGCTTGGTCGACCCGCGCTGCTCGACCACCCTGTGGGCCATCGAGTATGGCGAGCGGTCACTGACGCGCCGGACGCCGTGGCGGACGATTCCCGCCGCCGCGGGACCGCAGGACCTCTGCGCCCGCCTGACAGGGCGGCCGGGCCGCCGCTACCGTGCCCGCCTCGTCGCGCGCAGCCGTGGCGGTCGGGCGAGCGGGGCCGTCCGCGCCTTCACCGCCAAGCGCGGCGCCGACGCCAGCCGCTGCATCGCCTGAACGCTCGCTTGCGCTGACGAGGGTTCGCGGAGGCGACGGCGAACGTGGCGCCATGGCCACCACCGCCTCGGTGCCGCTCGCCGCTCGCCCGTTCGAGGAGCTCGTGCTCGACTTCCTCGCCTACCTCGAGTTCGAGCGCGGGCTGTCGCGCAACACGCTCGAGGCCTACCGCTCCGACCTGCTCCAGTACGGCGCCTTCCTCCAGCGGGCCGGCAGGACCGCGCTCGACGCGCAGCATCCCGACCTCCTCCGCTTCCTCACCGAGCTGACCGTAGGCAACGAGGACCACCCGGGCGTCGCGCCGACGACGCTCCAGCGCAAGATCGCCTGCCTGCGCTCCTTCTACCGGCACCTGCGCCGAGAGGAACTGCTCGAGGCCGACCCGACGGCCAAGCTCAAGGCGCCACGCCGCTCCCAGCGGCTGCCAAAGGTACTGAATCGTGGCGAGGTCGCCAAGCTCCTTGCCCAGCCCGAGGGGTCCGATCCCGCTGCCCTGCGCGACCGCGCGCTCCTGGAGACGATGTACGCGTGCGGCCTTCGCGCAAGCGAGGCGACCGCGCTCGAGGTGCCCGACGTCGATCTGGAGTCGGGCGTGGGCGTGCTGCGGGCGCGGGGGAAGGGCTCCAAGGAGCGGATGGTGCCCATCGGACGCCAGGCGGTGACCGCCCTTCGCGCCTACGTGTCCCGCGGGCGTCCCCAGCTCGTCGGGCTGCGCGAAGAGCCGCGCCTGTTCGTCAACCAGCGCGGCTCCGGCCTCACCCGCCAGGGCCTCTACAAGATCGTCCAGCGCCATGCACGCAGCGCGGGACTCGAGGACCGCATGAGCCCCCACACGCTGCGCCACACCTTCGCCACCCACCTGCTCGCCGGCGGCTGTGACCTGCGCTCGCTCCAGGAGATGCTCGGCCACGCCGACGTGGCCACCACGCAGGTCTACACCCACCTCAGCGCGGAGCGCCTCAAGGAGTCCTACTTCGAGGCCCACCCGCGGGCGGTGGTCGAGCGAGGCTCGCGGGCCTGAGGCCCGCCCGCGGGCGGTGGTCGAGCGAGGCTCGCGGGCCTGGCGCTGGGAGAATCGCGGGGCCCGTGTCCCGCTCGCGACCACTCGCCCTACTCGCCGCCACGCTCCTCGGGTCGGCTTGGGGCTGCGGCTATGACCGCTCCAAGCCGCCTGACGTCGCCACCCCGCAGCCTCCGGCCACCTTCCAGAAGCGCAGCTTCCGAGAGCAGGGCCTGGCGCTCTACGCGCCCGCCAACTGGCGATCGAGCGCGGGGGAGGCGCCGCTCGTCGTCGCCTTCACCTCGGGGCGGGCGACGCTCGCAGTGTGGCGCTATCCGCGCTCGGAACGGCTGCCCAAGAGCCGCATCGAGGTCGCGAAGGTCCTGCCCGACCTCCTCCAGGCCGCCCGCGGGCGCGAGCCGGCGCTGCGGCTGGACACGCCGCGACTCGTGACGATCGCCGGTGCGCCGGGAGTGGTCCTCACCGGCGTAGAGACCATCCTCGGCCAGCGTCGCAGGGTGCGCTCCGCGCACCTCTACGCCAACGGCGCGGAGGTGGTGGTCGACGCCTTCGCCCCGCCGGGGGTGTTCGCGCGCGTCGATCGCCAGGTCTTCCGGGCCGTGCTGGCCTCGCTCCGTGTGCGTCGCGGAGGGAGGCGCTGAGCCGGCGAACGGTCCGCCGGCGGCACGCCCGGAGCTCCGGGCGCTCCGGCGACGGCCCGCCGGGAGCTCCGCTCGGCCGTACCTTCGCCCGAGACCTAGGTCTCCTCGTGCTCGGCCTGGTGGCGCTGTGCGCGCTGGCCTACGGGCCCCACGTCGTCGACGGCGGCTTCTACTGGGACGATTGGCAGCTCGCCGCGCGCGCTCGCTTCCCGCCGGTCTCCTCGCCGGACTTCGCGGGCCCGATCGACCTCGGGCTGCTCGCCTACCGGCCGCTGCTCGCTCTCTTGCTGCCGGGCGTCCACCTGCTTCTCGGCCCCCGGCCCGAGCTCCACATCCTGCTCGGGCTCGCGCTCAACGTGGCGACCGCCGCGTGCTTCTTCGCCTTCCTGCGTGAGCTGGGAACGGAGCGGGGGCCGGCCACGCTGATGGCGGCGCTCGCGCTCATCTTCCCCTGGTCTGACTCCATGCGGCTGTGGGCGACCGCGGCGATAAACAGCTTCGGGGTCATGCTCGTCCTGCTGGCGGTGGTCGCCGCGCTTGAAGGCCTGCGCGCGCGAGAGCGTGGTCGCCGGCTCACGCTGACCGGCGTGGCGCTCGTGCTCCTCGTGCTCGGGGTGCTCACCTACGAGGTCGCCGCGGCTGCCGCACTGCTCTCCGTCTTCCTCTACCGGCGGGAGGTCGGGTGGGGCGCAGCGGTTCGGCGCTGGGCGCTCGACGCGCTCGTCGTGGTGGCCGCCACGGCATGGGTCGCGCTCAACACCCCGCGCTCGATGGAGGGCCTGCGCGGCCTCGTCGACCACGGGCTCGACGTCCTCGACGACAGCATCACCCTCCTGGCGCGGGCGGTGGAGCCCTTCGGTGCTCCTCCCCGAGGGATCGCGCTGGCGGGGGTGGCGCTGCTCGTGTTCGCGGCGCTGGTCGTGCGCGGCCGGCTGCCGGCGGCGGCGCCCGCGCGGGCAGAGCTGAGCCGCTGGCTCGCGGTCGCGGGCGCCGCGGCGGTCGGGGTGCTCGCGAGCTACGCGCTCATCGTGCCAGCCGACCGGCATTACCTCCCGCTGGGGCCGGGGGTCAACAACCGCATCAACCTGCTTGCCGCTCTGCCCTACTCCGCGATGGTCGTCGCGCTCGCCATGCTCGCGGCGACGCTGGCCTTCCTGGCGGCTCGCGAGGGCCGCCCGGCGGCGCGGCGCGACGGAGAGGCCTCCGCCCGCGGCCTGCCACGCCCGTGGGCGCCGGTGGCGCTGGCCTTCGCCCGCGGCCTGCGGCGCCCGTGGGCGCCGGTGGCGCTGGCCGCGCTGCTGTGCGCGGTGGTGGGCGCCGGGTGGCTGGACCGGACGATCGACGACCGGCGCGACTGGGACCTCGCCGCGGCCGAGCAGGAGCGCATCCTCGCCGCGCTCGAGCGCGCGGTTCCGGCGGACCGGCCGCGCTGGAGCACGGTCTATTCCTTCGGCGTGCGGCAGTACGTGCGCGAGGGGATCCCCGTGTTCTCGGTCTCCTGGGACCTCAAGGGCGCCGCCCGTCTGCGCCTCGACGACCGCACGCTGCGGGCCTACTCGGTCGCCCCGGATGGCCGGCTCGCGTGCGGCGCCACCGGGGTCGAGCCGCTCGGCTCCGCCTACGACCGCCACGAGGCAACCGTCTACGGCCACGCGCTCTTCGTCGACGTCCGAACCCTCCGCGCCGCGAGGATCGACGACGTCGCCGACTGTCTGCGCGAGCGAGCGCGGATGTCCAGCGCCTACTCCTGAGCCCGAGCGCGTCGACGGGCCACGACGCCTTCCGCCGCCCTGCACGGACCGGGCCGGTCCGGTCCGGTCCGGTCCGCTGGCATACTCGCCGGGTGCCGGAGCTGCCCGAGGTCGAGACGATCCGCCGCCACCTAGCGCCGCGTGTGGAGGAGCGGGTGCTCGCGCGCGTCGAGGTGCGCGATCCTCGCTGGTGCGCTCCGCTGTCGGTCGCCGAGGTCGTGGCGGCGATCGAGGGCCGGCGCGTCGAGCGACTGTGGCGCCGGGGAAAGTACCTCGTCGCCTCGCTGGAGGGCGACGTCCACCTGATCATGCACCTGCGCATGACCGGCACCGTCCTCTACGACGGCGATCCGGCGCGCCCGCACATGCGCGTCGTGATGGCTTTCGACGACGGGCACGCGTTGACCTGGGTCGACCCGCGGCGCTTTGGAACCGGCCAGCTCGCACGCGGCGCGGCCGACCTCGAGGCCTTCTTCGACGCGCGCCTCGGCGTCGAGCCCCTCTCCGAGGCGTTCACCCCCGGTCTCCTGCGCTCGCTCGCGCGCGACCGCCGCGCGCCCGTCAAGGCGTTCCTGCTCGACCAGCGCCGAATCGCCGGGGTGGGCAACATCTACGCCGACGAGGCGCTCTTCCGTGCGCGGATCCACCCGCTCCGGCCGGCCGGACGGCTGACCGGCGCCCAGCTGGAGCGCCTGCGCGACGCGGTCGTCGCCTCCCTGAGCGCCGGCGTGGCGGCCAAGGGCGCCTCGATCGACGACTTCCGCGATCCCGACGGCGCCCGGGGCTCCTTCCAGGACCAGTTCCTCGTCCACCGCCGCGGCGGGGAGCCGTGCCCGCGCTGCGGGAAGCCGATCGAGAAGCTGGTCGCCGCGGGCCGAGGGACCTACGTCTGCCCGCGGTGCCAGCCCAGGCCGCGCCGCCAGAAGGCGGCCGTACTTGCGGCGAAGGCGATTGGCATCACCGCGGTGGAGGCCACGGGAGGGATTCTACGCCGCCCGACTGGCGCGCCAGGGGGCGGGGATGCTTGATCGGGGGCTCGCCTAGCCGGCGCGCACCGAGGTGCTCGAGGCGCTGCGCGCCTTTAGCACCTTGTTGCCGAGGAACCGGGTGGTCACCTTCAGGCGGCCGGTACGGCCCAGGCTACTGCGCTTACGGAACGTCACGGTCGACGAGTACGTGCAGTCGCGCGTGAGCGTGACGCGGCGGGTAGAGACCGTCGCGCTGCCGCGCTTGATCTGTACGGACACGGTTCCCTCTCCGCAGGCCTGCGAACGCGTCACGTTCGCCGGCAGCAGCACGCTCCCGCGGCTGCGGTAGACGTAGGGCGCGCGACGGTCACGGCTGGGCGTCGTCTTCGCCGTCACCCCACTCGGTGTGAAGCGGTCGACGCGGACGATGCGCATCGCCGACCCCGTCTGGCCCCCGCTGTCCGTGGCGACCGCGAACGGGGAGTTGCGGCCGACGTCCGCACCGGTGAACGTTGCCGGGCAGGCGTAGGGGGCGGTGGTGTCCTTGCAGACGGCCCGATCGCCCACGAAGAACGACACGTCGGCGATCGCGCGGTCATCGGCCGCGGTGGCGGACACCGTCGTCGGGGAGCCCACCAGGGCGTTGCTCGCCGGGGTGGCGAACGTCACGGTCGGCGGGCGGTCATCGCCGCCCCCGCCTTGGCCGGGGCCGTTGTCGATCGTCACGCGGCGCTGAGCGCTGATCGTCGTCAGGCCACTGGTGTCGGTGGCCAGGGCGTCGATGAGGTAGGAGCCGTTCGGGACTGTCGCGGTGTCCAACGCGGTGGAGTAGGTCGCTCCCGTTCCGGGCGCGAACGGCGACCCTGCATCCGCAGCGGTGTCGAGGGTGCCGACGGGCTGACCGTTGAGGCGGAACTGCACCGACTGGATCCCGCGCGTGTCAGAAGCGGTCGCCGAGAGGGTCTGCGCCCCGGCGAGGGTCGAGCCCTCGGCGGGGGTCGCGAGGGTAACCGCCGGCGGGCTCGCGTCCTTGGTTCGGTACACGAAGGCGCCGTTGCCGCCAGCGAACTGCACGAACCCGCGGGAGAGCGAGGGCTGGCCCACGCCGGTGTTGGGCGACGCAGCCGTCGCCGCGAGGTTCGGTGTGAACTCGGCGGCTGAGACGGACTGGCCGTCGCTCAAGCGCAGGACGAACTGCTGCGCCTGGTCGTTGGTGACCTACACGAAATCGCCCGAGGCCGCCGCCGTGGTCTGCTGGAAGCCCGTGGTTCCTGGCGCCAGCGTCGTCGGCGAGAAGGTGCCCGCCTCGCCGAGGTTCGCAGTCGACAGGAAGTACAGGTTCTCGCCGGTGGTGACGAAGAGCTTTGCCTCCGCGATGCCGGGCTCGGTCTCCTGATCGGTCGACAACGCCGGCGCCGGCGCTCCGTTGACCGTCCGGCTCGGCGTCGCCGGGGTGAATGTGGCGTTGTTGTTGAGCTTGTGGACAGCGGAGTCGTTGCCCGCGACCGCGGAGGCCACGTAGATGAACGGCGCGGTGGTGACCGGGCCGGCCGAGTTGGGCGTCATGCCGTTGGGCTGGATGGGAACCGACGGGGTCTGCACCGGGCCGCCGAGACCGGCCGACTGATCGACCAGCGCCAGGTTCGCGGCCGCGAAGAGCCTCAAGGTGGGGTTGGTGCCGACCGCGACCCGCGCGGCGGGCTGGCCCATCGGGTCGTTGCGAAACACGATCACGGGGCTTGCCAGCGGGGTCGCGTCGATGTCGCCCGTGTTCGTGGCGCCCGCGCCGTTGACAACCGAGGCGCTGGTGGCCGCGTCACCGGTGACGGGCACGCGAAAGAGCCGCGCGTCGGTGGGATCGGTCGCGCTGCGCGCGACGAAGAACAGGACCCGGCTGCCGTCGGCCGCGGGGCCGGTCGCGACCGGCGAGGACTCGATGGTGAAGCCGTCGGTGCCGGCGACGTCGACATCGGCGCGGACCCTCGCGGCGGTCGTCTCGTCGATCTGGGCGATCTCGATGTCGGGCGCGGTCGCGGCCGTGTCGTCGTCGTTGTGGACGGCGAAGAGCTGACCGAGTCCGGTGGCGCCCGAGGTGTCTGAGAAGCTCACGCTCGCGCCGTTCTCACCCGCGACCATGCTGCGCGTGCCGAAGACGTCGAGGTCCGCCACGCCGTCGTCGACCTGGATGTGATGTACACCTCGAAGCCGACGGATGACCCGCCCACCGTCGAAATCGGATCACCTCAGCTCAGACGCTGCCCCGCCGTCAGGCGCCGTCGGCCGGCCGGATGTCGTCGTCCATCATGCGCAGGTAGGGCGCGACGAGCTCACCGTAGTCGGCCTTGCGGGCGGCGGGCAGGTCCTTCCAGCCGGTGACCGAGCCGCGGCACCGCGCGGCGCCGCACAGGCACACGGCCGGGAAGTGGTCGATCGTGAAGTTGCGCATGGCGTAGTCGAACGTCAGCTCCTGC
>Ga0183260_10003286_pt1 | contig 13055 bp, 12 predicted proteins | sample AntDrymUQ4972206_2_FD_129768 | JGI IMG/M metagenome (GOLD analysis project Ga0183260, IMG submission 129768) | Polar desert sand microbial communities from Dry Valleys, Antarctica - metaG UQ497 (22.06) (version 2) (version 2) | ecosystem: Environmental > Terrestrial > Soil > Desert | place...
GGCGCACTCCGCGGTGCTGGCGGAGTCCACCTCGGCGGCCCTCGACGCGTTCCGTGCGCCGCTCTCGACGATCGGAGCGGCCGAGCTCGTGGTGGTCGTCGGCGACGACGACGTCGTCGACCGTGCACCCGCGGTCGACCTCTGGATCCGGCAGGCACGCCGCGCCGGCGCCGAGATCGTCACGATCGGCGGTCGCGGCACCGTGCCCGCCGACGCCGGGAATGCGAGCGAGACGCTCGCCGGGCTCGCGGAGCCCGAAAGCGACGTCGGGAAGCGTCTCCGCGCCTCCGAGCGCGCGGTGCTCGTCTGGTCTGGACCGGGCGGCGGAGGCGGGGCACGGCTCGCCGAGGCCGCTCACGCACTCGGCTTTGCCGGCAAGCCGGGCTGTGCCGCGTTCCACCTCGCAGCGACGCCGAACGCGCGCGGCGTGGCCGAGGCGTGGGCGTGCGCCTCGGACGCGGACGACACGGACCCCGAGCCGATCGGTCTGCTTGTCGTCTCGGGAGACGAGGCCGCCGCCTCGCCCGATGTCCGCGCGCTCGCGGAGCGGTCGAAGGCCGTGATCGCGATCACGATGTTCCACTCGCTCGCCGTCGGCTGGGCCGACCTCGTGCTGCCCGCGACCGCCGCGCTCGAGCGGGAGGGAACCTCGATGAACCTCGAGGGGCGCGTACAGCGCCTGCGGCGCGCCGTCACCCCGCCCGTGCCGGACGAGCTGGCCTGGCTCGCGAAGCTCGCAGAGCGGTTCGAGGTCGCGCTCTCCCCCCATCCGCCGGTCGTCTTCGAGGAGCTCTCCCGGCGGATCTACGGTGGGCTCGAGCTCGATCGGCTCGAAGAGCGCGCCCCGCTGCCGGAGCGCGCGCCCTACGTCGCGCCGGAGCCCGCCGTCGCGCGCACGGGGGACAGTCATCGGAGGGGACAGTCCCCGGAGCACTTCGTCGGGACACTGCGCCTGCTCCGCTACCGGCCGCTCTTCTCGGGTCCGCAGGTCGAGCGTGTGCCCGAGCTGCAGTTCCAGCGCCCGGACCGCGAGGTGGCTCTCTCCGCGGGCGATGCCGCTCGCCGCGGGATCGCGACAGGCGACCTCGTGACGCTTCGCTCGAACGGCACCTCCGTCGAGCTGCGCGCCCGCCTCGACCGCAGGCTCGTCGAGGGCGTCGCACGCGTCGCCGAGGAGCACGCCGCCGACCTCCATCTCGACGTCGAGGTCGTCAAGGCATGAGTCATCTCCTCGCGGCCGGTGCGAACGGGGAGCCGTGGTGGATCGCCGTCATCAAGGCGGCGATCGTGATCAACCTCGTCCTCTTCGGGTTCGCCTATCTCACGCTCGTCGAGCGCAAGGTGATGGGACGCATGCAGCTTCGCTACGGACCGAACCGCGCCGGCCCCTACGGTCTGCTACAACCGATCGCCGACCTCGTGAAGCTGATCCGCAAGGAGAGCTTCTTCCCGGCGGCGGCCATCGACGCGCTCTACATCTCGGCGCCGTTCCTGGCCGCGTTCACCGCGCTGACGACGTTCTCGGTGATTCCCTTTGGCCCCGGCTGGGAGATCGCGGGCTATCAGGTGAATGGCTACGTCGCCGACCTGCCGATCGCGCTGCTCCTCATCTTCGCGGTGGGCTCGGTGGGGATCTACGGGTTCATCGTCGGTGGCTGGGCCTCGGACTCGAAGTTCGCGCTCCTCGGCGCGATGCGGACGTGCGCACAGCTCGTCTCGTACGAGGTGTCGCTCGCGCTCTCGGTGCTCGGCGTCGTCCTCATGGCCGGCTCGCTCTCGCTCGTCGACATCGTCGCCGCGCAGGAGATCGACGTCTGGTACGTCATCCCGCAGATCGTCGGGTTCGTCGTCTTCATCCTGGCCGGGACGGCCGAGACGTCACGCGCGCCCTTCGACCTCCCGGAAGCAGAACAGGAGCTCGTCGCCGGCTACCACACCGAGTACGGCGGGATGCGCTTCGGGCTCTACTCGATGTCCGAGTACATCAACCTGATCACGCTCTCGGGCCTCGCCGTGACGCTCTTTCTCGGCGGCTGGCACGGCCCGATCCTGCCCGGGCCCGTCTGGTTCCTCGTCAAGCTCGCGGCGCTTCTCTTCTTTTTCATCTGGATGCGGACGACGCTCCCGCGACTTCGCTACGACCAGTTGATGCGCTTCGGCTGGAAGGTGCTGTTGCCCGTGGCGACGGTCAACGCCGTCGTGACCGCGATCCTGGTGGTGTGGATATGAGACGCGCGACGGTGGCGGAACGGGCCGGACAGGTCCGGCCCCTACGGTCATCGACCACCCTCGTCGTCCGACCTCTGTGCCGCGCCCTCGTCGTAGGGGCCGGAGACGTCCGGGCCTCGTGCACAATCGACCTCGGCGGCGAGGTGGCGCGATGAGCTCGATCTTCGGCACGGCCAAGGGCTTCGGCGTCACCTTCAAGCACATCTTCCGCAAGCCGATCACGCAGCAGTACCCGGAGTTCAAGCGGCCGGTCTATCCGCGGTTCCGTGGACGGCATCGGCTCCACACGCACGCGAACGGGCTCGAGAAGTGTGTGGGCTGCTCGCTCTGCGCGGCCGCATGCCCGGCCGACTGCATTCGCGTCGTGGCCGAGGAGAACACCGCCGAGAACCGCGTCTCTCCGGGCGAGCGCTATGCCCGGATCTACGAGATCAACCTCTCGCGCTGCATCTTCTGCGGCTACTGCGAGCTCGCCTGCCCGTTCGACGCGATCACGCTCGGAAACGAGTTCGAGCTCTCCGAGTACTCGCGCGACGATCTGATCTACACGAAGGACATGCTCCTCGCGGAGCCGATCAAGCGCGTGCCCGTCCAGGACGCCGACCTGTACGACACGCCGATCCCCGCGTACAAGAGCGACTCGTAGGACATGGGGAACGTACTCGTCTGGATGGTCTGGCTCATGGCCGCCGCGGCCTGCCTCGGCACCGGCCTGCGCGTCGTGACCGCATCGAATCCGTTCGTCTCGGCGCTCTCGCTCATCGGAAACCTCGCGTCACTCGCGGTCCTGTACCTGCTCGCCTCCGGCGAGTTCGTGGCCGCGGCACAGGTGCTGGTCTACGCGGGCGCCGTGATGGTGATGTTCCTCTTCGTGATCGCCTACCTCGGTGGCCGAGCCGACGCACCGTGGGCCGGTGGGACGCGCGCCATCCAGACAGCATCCGTCGTCACGGCGGCGGCACTCCTCGCCGTCACGCTCGTCGCCCTGATGCTCGACGCGGGCGGGCGGCTCTCGGACGAGGCGGACGTCGACCGCGCATTCGGCTCGCCGGCGGAGATGGGGCGACTCTTTCTCACCGATCACCTGCTCGCCTTCGAGATCACCTCGATCGTCCTGCTCGTCGCCGCCGTGGGTGGCGTCGTCCTCGGGATGCGGTCCGAGGCCGAGGCGCTCGCGGACGCACAGGAGTTGGCCGACGCGGAGCGGGCCTCCTCATGATGGGTCCAGGTGTCCCGTGGTACCTCGCGGTCTCGGCGATGCTCTTCTCGATCGGGGTCGCGGGCGTCCTGCTGCGGCGCAGCCCTCTGATCGTGCTGCTCTCGCTCGAGATCATGCTCAACTCGGCGAACCTGGCCTTCGTCGGCTTCTCCCGGCTCTTCGGCGAGATGGACGGTCAGGTCTTCGCGCTCGCCGTGATGGCCGTGGCCGCCGCGGAGGTCTGCGTCGGGCTCGGCCTCATCGTCGCGATGGCCCGTCGCAACCTGATCCTCGACGTCGACCGGCTGACGGAGCTCCGGGGCTAGTCGGACATGGTCTTCGGCTCCTGGGTCTGCCTGCTTGCCCCGCTCGCCGGGTTCCTCGCGATCCTCGCCGCGGGGAGCCGGCTCACCCGCTCCCAGGCGGGGATCGTCTCGACGGGGTCGGTCTTCGTCGGTTTCGCCGGCGCTGTCGTCGCATTCGTCGACGCCTGGGGTCGCGACGCGGACGAACGCGGCGAGCTGACAACAGCCTGGACGTGGCTGAAAGCGGGCGAGTTCCAGGTCGGGCTCGAGCTCCTGATCGATCCGCTCTCGCTCGTGATGATGCTCGTCGTCACGGGTGTCGGCGGCCTGATCGTCCTGTACTCGGTCGGATACATGGCGGGTGACGACGAGGAGCGCCGCTACTTCGCCTACATGGCGTTCTTCGTCTTCTCGATGCTGCTGCTCGTCCAGGGCGGGAACCTTCTGGTGCTGCTCGTCGGCTGGGGTCTCGTAGGGCTCGCCTCGTACCTGCTGATCGGGTTCCACCACGAGCGCGCCTCGGCCGTCGCGGCCGCGAAGAAGGCGTTCGTCGTGAACGCGCTCGGCGACGCGATCATGGCGCTCGGGTTCTTCCTCGCGATCGCGAAGGTCGGAAGCCTCGACTTCGGCGTCGTCTTCGAGGCGGCGGAGTCGGGCGAGCTCTCCGACACGGTCGTCGCCCTGGTCGCCCTCGGTCTGCTCGGCGGCGCCGTCGCCAAGTCCGCGCAGATCCCCTTCCACACCTGGCTCCCCGACGCGATGGAGGGCCCGACCCCCGTCTCGGCTCTCATCCACGCGGCGACGATGGTGACCGCCGGCGTCTACCTCATCTGCCGCACGCACCCCGTCTTCGAGGCGGCTCCGGATGTGCAGGCGCTGGCCGCCGTCCTCGGGTTGATCACGCTGCTCGTGGCCGGTGTCGTCGCGCTCGTCCAGTGGGACCTCAAGCGGGTGATCGCCTACTCGACGATGAGCCAGATCGGCTACATGTTCGTGGGCGCCGGGGTGGGCGCGTACGGCTTCGCGATGTTCCACCTCGTCACGCACGCGTTCTTCAAGGCGCTCCTCTTCCTCGCCGCTGGCATCGTGATCCACCATCTGGCGGGCGAGCAGGACATCCGCCGGATGGGCGGCCTGCGCCGCGCGCTCCCCACGACCAACCTCACCTTCCTGATCGGCACCCTCGCGCTCGTCGGGATCCCGCCGCTCGCGGGCTTCTGGTCGAAGGATGCGATCCTCGCCTCCGCGCTCGACGAGGGCGGCGCGCTCGGGTGGATCCTCTACGTCGGCGGGCTCCTGGGAGCCTTCCTCACCGGTCTCTACTCCCTGCGGCTCTACCTGCGCGTCTTCCACGGCGAGCCCGCGGCCGAGCCTGCGCAGGCTCACGGGCACGAGGCGCACCGCGGGGAAGGCCCGCGATCGATGACCCTCCCCGTGCTCGTGCTCGCCGCCGGGTCGGTCGTCGTCGGCCTCCTCAACATCCCGGGTGTCTGGCACCCGTTCGAGGACTGGCTGGAGCCGGTCGCCGAGTCGCTGGTCCATCCGTCGACCGGCGAGGAGTGGCTCTCGAGCGCGCTCGCCGTCGGTCTCGGGGGACTCGGCGCCCTCCTCGCCTGGCGGGCCTTCCAGGCCGGACGCGAGCTCGTGCCCGACGGCGCCGTGCGGAGGACGCTCGAGCACAAGCTGTGGTTCGACGAGCTCTACGACACGGTCTTCTCCCGGCCGGCACAGACCGTCGCGGTCGCGCTGCGCGACCGGTTCGAGACCCCGGTCGTCCAGGGCGGCCTCGACGAGGTCGCCGAGGGAACGCTCCGCGGCGCCGCCGCGACCTCGAGCGCGCAGAGCGGTCTGCTGCGCACCTACGCCCTCGCGATCACCATCTCTGTCTCCATCCTCGCCCTCGTCTTCCTCGTGGTTCGCTGATGCTGACGACGCTCCTGATCGCGGTTCCTCTCGCAGGTGCCCTCGCCGTCTGGGTACTGCCGGTCTCGCGCGAGTCGACGAGCGGACTTGCGCTCCTCGCGATCCTGGCCGAGCTCGGCCTCTGGCTCGGCAGTGCGCGCAACTTCGACTTCGGGAGCGACCTCCAGCAGTACTCGGCGAGCCACACGTGGTTCGAGGAGCTCGGGATCTCGTACGCCGTCGGCCTCTACGGCTTCCAGTACTGGCTCGTCGGCCTGACGATCGTCGTCGGCGCGTGCGCGATCGGCTACGGCGCCTGGGCGGGACGCGATCGCGCCCGTGCGTACTTTGGCCTCCAGCTCTTCCTTGTCGGCTCGCTCGTCGGCGTCTTCGCCGCGCAGGATCTCATCCTCTTCTACGTCGCGTTCGAGGCGATGCTGATCCCGCTCTACGTGCTGATCGGCGTCTGGGGCGGTGCCGGCCGGGCCAAGGCGACGATGACATTCGTCCTCTACACCATGGTCGGCTCGCTGCTCATGCTGGCGGCGATCATCGCGTTCGGAATCTCGCAGGGGACCTTCCTGCTCGCCGAGATCGGGACGAGCACGAACGAGTGGGTCTTCCTGGGCTTTCTCGCAGCCTTCGCCGTCAAGGCGCCGCTGCTGCCGTTCCACGGCTGGCTGCGGGCGGCGTACACCGAGGCGCCCCCCGAGGTCGCGGCGCTCCTCTCGGGTGTCGTCTCGAAGGCGGCGGTCTTCGGTCTCGTCTGGATCGTCCTGCCGCACTTCCCCGAGCCCGTGGAGGACTTCCGCGAGCTCGTGCTCGTGCTCGCTGCGGCGACGCTCGTCTACGGCTTGGTGCTCGCCTTCCGGCAACCGGACGCCCGCGGGGTCATCGCATACTCGTCCATGGGTCAGATGGGGTTGATCGTGCTCGGGATCTTCGCGACGAACGACCTCGGGCTCGATGGCGCGATCCTCCACTCGGTGAGTCACGGTCTCGTCTCGGCGGGGCTCTTCCTCGTCGCCGGGATGATCGAGGTGCGGGCCGGCACCGGTGTCTTCTCCGAGCTCGGCGGCTTCGCGAAGGGACGGCCGCTCCTCGCCACGATCGTGATGGCGCTCGGGATGTTCACGCTCGCCGTCCCCGGCTCGGCGAACTTCGCCGGGGAGTTCGCCATCCTCGCGGGTGTCTTCGCTCACGGCTGGGGCTACGCCGCCGTGGGCGCGGGCGCGATCGTGCTGGCCGCGCTCTACGCGCTGCGGCTGATCTCGGGCCTGCTGCACGAGCGGCGGGGAACCTCGGTGCGTGACGAGCCCGACGATCTCGCCGGCAACGAGCTCGCACTCGTCGTCCCACTCGTCGCAACCCTCGCCGTCCTCTCCGCCTGGCCCGCCGCGATCAGCGAGCGGTCGTTCCCGGCCGACACTCCCGCGGAGTTCATCGGCGCCCAGTCGGTTCCCGAGGTCGTGCCGTGATCGAGACGCCGAAGGTCGACTGGCTCGCACTCTCCCCGACGCTCGCGCTCCTGGGACTCGCCGCGGTGACGCTCCTCGGCGCCGTGATCGTCCCTCGCTCCGTCCAGCGCTTGTTCTCCGTGGGCGTCTCGGTCGGCGGTTTCGTCACCTCAGCGGTGCTCGCAGGCGTCGTCTACGAGCGCTCGCCCGACGGGACGCCGCTGATCGCGGAGTCGATGACGCGCGACCGCCTCGGTGCGCTCGCGGCGATCGTGATCGCGCTCTCCGGCGTGGCCGTCGTCCTCGCCTCGGCCGGCGACCGTCGCCGCGACCACGTCGGCGAGTACTACGCGCTGCTCGCGGCCGCGGGCGCGGGGATGGTGTTCTTCGTCTCCGCCTCGAACCTGATGACGCTGTTCCTCGCGCTCGAGTGGTTCTCGATCTCGCTCTACGTCCTCTGCTCGCTCGACACCCACCGCCGCGAGTCGCTCGAGTCGGGGCTCAAGTACCTGATCGTCGGAAGCTTCGGTTCCGGGATCCTGCTCTTCGGATGCGCACTGGTCTACGGCGCCACCGGCGAGCTCGGCTTCACGTCGATCCAGCAGGCGACGGGCGCCGACGACCCGCTCTTCGTGACGGGTCTCGCGCTGATCCTCGCGGGGCTCGGGTTCAAGGTCTCGGCCGCGCCGTTCCACATGTGGACGCCCGACGTCTACCAGGGAGCGCCGACAACGGTGACGGCGTTCATGGCCGCCGCGACGAAGGTCGCCGCAGTCGTCGTCACCTACCGCCTCCTCGTGACGGCCTTCCCCGAGCAGAGCGAGATCTGGACGACGGCCGTCGCCGTGCTCGCCGTCGCTTCGCTCGCGATCGGGAACCTCGCGGCGATCGCGCAACGCGATGTGAAGCGGATGCTCGCGTACTCGTCCGTCTCGCACGCGGGCTTCCTGCTCATCGCCGTCGTCGCAAACTCGCAGGACGGCGGCGCCGCGCTCCTTTACTACCTCGTCCCGTACGTCGCCGCGTCGGTCGGCGCCTTCGCTGTCGTCGCCTCACGCGAGCGGGAGCTCGAGCGCCCGGTGTCGCTTGCCGCGCTCGAGGGGCTCGGCTGGGAACGGCCGTTCCTCGGCGTCGCGCTCTGGGCGTTCGTCCTCAGCATGGCGGGCTTCCCGCTCACGGGAGGCTTCTTCGGCAAGCTCTTCGTCTTCTCGGCCGCGTACGACGCCGGGTACTGGTGGCTCGTCGTCGCGGGCGTGCTCGCGACCGCACTCAGTCTCGCCTACTACCTGACGATCATCCGCGCGCTCTACATGCGGCAGAGCCAGGTGACGGGGACGGTGATCGCCGCCGGCGGCTCGCCGCCGCGCGATCTGCTCCTGAACGGCGCCGTGGGGGCCGCGCTCGCGGTGACGATCGGCTCGTTCGTCCTCGTGCAGCCGCTCGTCGACCTCGCAAAGGACGCCGCCGCTTCACTCCCGTTCTAGACGTCGGCGAGGTACGACGTCGTGTGCCGATCGGAGACGGCGCGGCTGAAGCCCAACTGGTCCCCGTCCGGGGCGTAGAGGCCGACGACGCGGGCTGCGGATTCGATTAGCTCGTCCATGACCGCACGTGACCGACCCCTCGCCCAGTACGAGACGCCGCCGACGAAGGCATGCACGGCGGCGCGGTCGACTCGGGCACGGTCGTCGTCCAGCTCGTAGCCGCCGGGAAGGGCGCTGCGCATGCCGCGCAATCCTGCCTGGCCGGCCCGACGGCCCCTCTCGAGCGCGGCTCGGCGCCGTGTGCGGCCAGGCACCGTTGCGACCGTCTGTTGCACGGGCGCTCTTCCCCGACCGCTTCCCGCCACGCGGTACGCTCGCGAGGATGGCGACGACGCTGACCTGGCTCGGACACGCGGCGTTCAGGCTCGACACCGAGACCGGGACGCGTCTCTACCTCGACCCGTTCCTCTCGCAGAACCCTGCCTGCCCCGCCGCCGAGCGCGAGCCCGAGCGCTGCGACCTCGTCCTCCTCACGCATGGCCACGACGACCACGTCGGTGACGCCGTCGCGATCGGGAAACGCTTCGGCTGCCCTGTCGTCGCGCACGTCGAGCTGCGCGGCTGGCTCTCGGGCAAGGGGCTGCCGCAAGAGTCGGGCGAGGCGCCGAACAAGGGCGGCACGGTGCGTTTCGGCGACGTTCGGATCACGCTCACCGACGCGAACCACTCCTCGAGCGCGTACGAGAACGACACGTTCGTCTACCTCGGCGAGCCGTGTGGAATCGTGCTTCGCCCCGACGACGGCCCGACGATGTACTTCGCGGGCGACACGAACGTCTTCGGCGACATGGCGCTCATCCGACGCGTCTACGCCCCGGACGTGGCGGTGCTCCCGATCGGCGACCACTTCACCATGGGGCCGGAGGAGGCTGCTGTCGCGGCCGAGCTCGTCGGAGCACCGCGCGTCGTCGCCTCGCACTACGGGACGTTCCCCCTCCTCACCGGCTCGCCCGACGCGTTGCGACCGCTCCTGCCGGCGAACGTCGAGCTGCTCGCCCCGGCGGTCGGGGAGACGATCGAGCTGTGAGCCGGATCGACGGTCCTCTCGTCGCGACGTACTCGATCTGCGCCTGCGACCTCGCGACCGGCCAGTGGGGGGTTGCGACGCAGTCGAAGTTCCTCGCGGTCGGCTCGGTCGTCCCCTGGGCGGCACCCCATGTCGGCGCCGTCGCGACGCAGTCCTACGCGAACCCCCGCTACGGCCCCGACGGGCTCGCGCTCCTCGCGGAGGGACTCTCGGCCGAGGCGGTCGTCGAGCACCTGACGGCCGACGACTCGGATCGGGCGCTGCGCCAGCTCGGCGTCGTGGACGGCGAGGGGCGTGCGGCCACGTACACGGGCGACGAGTGCCATGCCTGGGCGGGCGGCCGCACCGGCGAGGGCTATGCGGCGCAGGGCAACATCCTCGTCTCGGAAGCCACCGTGGACGGACTGGCGGAGACCTTCGAGGCGACCGCCGGGTCACCGCTCGCCGAGCGCCTGCTCGATTGCCTCGACGCCGCCGAGGCGGCCGGAGGCGATAGCCGTGGCCGCCAGTCGGCCGCCATGCTGGTTGTCGAGCGCGACGGCGGCTATGCAGGACTCTCGGACACGCTCGTCGATCTCCGCGTCGACGACCATGCCGATCCGCTCGTCGAGTTGCGACGTCTCTACCGCCTCCACGACGCGCTCTTCGGTCGGACACCACGCGAGGAATGGCTCCCGGTAGACGCCGCCCTCCGGGCCGAGCTCGACGAGCGCCTCGCGCGCGCAGGCCACGACACGCTGGCTTCGTGGGCAGGCGTCGAGAACCTCGAGGAGCGTCTGGATGGGGAGGACGAGATCGACCCCGTCGTTCTCGAGCGGCTGCGGGAGGCGACGTGAGCGAGGCGTACGCCGTCAAGCGACTCGACGAGCTCGTCGCCTACGAGATTCCCGGGCAGGCGCGCTGGCACACCATTCGCTCGGCGCTCGACATCCGGGCATTCGGCATCAACGCCTGGACGGCAGTCGAGGACGGCCAGCAGCTCATCGGGGAGCACGACGAGGCGGACGGCGAGAGGCACGAGGAGCTCTACCTCGTCGTCACGGGACACGCGACCTTCACGCTCGACGGCGAGACCGTCGACGCACCGGGCGGCACGCTCGTCCACGTCCCCGACCCGGCGGTCAAGCGCGGCGCAGTCGGGACGCGGGGCACGACGGTGCTCGCCGTCGGCGCCAAGCCGGGTGAGGCGTTCACGCCGTCCTCGTGGGAGCGGTCTGCCGAGGCACTCCGCTTCTGGCCGACCGAGGAGTGGGACGAGGCGGTGGACGTCCTCGAGCGCCATCTCACAGAGACACCCGAGCACGCCGGCACGCTCTACAACCTCGCCTGCGCCCACGCGCGCGCCGGGCGGCCGGTCGACGCACTCGACCGGCTACGGGAGGCGATCGCCCTGGAGGAGCGGTTCCGCGAGCTCGCGCAGACCGACGAGGACCTCGCGTCGATCCGCAACGATCCCGGCTTTCCTCGGGCGTAGCGCGTTCGGCGCGTCACGATCGCGAACGATCTCGGCGCAGCTCGTGACGCGCCGTGGACGACACCGCAGGCCGGCGTGATGGCTGCTCAGGCGCGGTCACCGGGGAGGCGGCGACCCGCGGCGAGCGCGCGAAACGCCGGCACCGGGTCGTAGCCCGGTCGCGCGGCGAGGACGATTGCGCCCGGCTCGGGTCCCGCGAGCGCCGAGACGAGGAGCTCCACGCCGACCGCGAGCGCGAACGCCTTATGGGCCAGTGGGCCGCCGAACGGAACGAGTTCCTCCGGAACGGCGCGGCCGGAGAGGACGTCGCCGTGCGTCACAGCGCCCATCGAGACGTCCGAGACCATCGGTGACCCCTCGGAGGAGGGGACGGCGATCGCGATCGGGTTTGTGCCGGTCAAGGGCGCTCCGCCGGACGGATGCGGCAGCCGCGCTGGAGATGTCGCCGTCACGACCGCGACGAGACCCATGTCTGCGAGGCGGCGCGCCCAGCCACCGAGCATTCCGGTCGGAAAGCACGCCTCACAGACAACGAGTCGTGCCCGCTCGGGCGGGTGAGTCTCGAGCCGGCGGCAGACCGCGTCGAGCGTCAGGTACCCGAGCGCACCACCGCCGTGCCACCGCTCGTATCCGTCGTTCCGCTCGACGAGCTCGGGGCGCCCGGCCGGATCGACTGCGGTCGCCAGCAACCCCTCGAGCCACGGCACCCGCGCGAGCCCGTGCCCGGACTTGCCTGCGGCGTCGGCGTCCGCGAGGTGAGCGACGACCAGAGCCGCGCTCGCGGCCGAGAGACCCCGGGCTCGGAAACGACGGGTCGCTTCGTCTGCGGTCACGGCTCGAGGCCGCGTTTGAATCGTCGCCACACCCGGGTAACCCTTACCTCATCCTCACATTATTCCTGGGAGGATCGTGATGTATGGCCGCGCCTCCCCCCGGCGCGGGCGTGCAAGACGGCAGCTGCCCACCGCCGCTGGGCTTGCCGTCACGTGGAAGGGAGCCTCATGGCTCCCTTCCCTTGCGTGGGGGAACCCATGGTTCGTGCGTGGGGGAACCCATGGTTCCCCCACGAGCCCCCTCCTTCTGTCCCTCGCTGCCGCAATGCCCGTCCAGCCTCCCGGCCGGCAAACCGGCCTCCGGCGGCACGGAGCCGCCTCTTTCGAGCGCTCTTTAGCGAAACGCCCGGCCGCTCCGGTCAGAGAACCGTGAGCGGCTTGCGGATCGCGCCGCGCCGCCGCGCCTGGACAGCCTCAGCGAGCTCGCGGATCGCGGTTGCGGCCTCGGAGTCGGGAGCCGCCTCGAGCACCGGCATGCCTGCGTCCGCGGATTCACGCAAGGCCGGATCAAAGGGGATCCGCGCCAGGACGGGCGCGTCGATCTCGGACGCGAGCCGGTCGCCGCCACCGGATCCGAAGAGCTCCTGCCCGGTGCCGACGAGCCACGACATGTTCTCGACGACGCCGAGCACGCGCATGCCCGTCTTGCTCGCCATCACCGCGGCGCGCACTGCGACCTGCTGCGCCGCGGGCTGCGGCGTCGTGACGACGATCGCCTCGGCGCGCGGGAGCAACTGGCCGAGCGAGATCGCGACGTCCCCCGTCCCGGGAGGCATGTCGACGACGAGCGTGTCGAGCTCACCCCAGTGCACGTCGGAGAGGAACTGCTCGAGCGCCTTGTGGAGCATCGGGCCCCGCCACATGATCGGGCCGTTGTCCTCCGCGAAGAGACCGATCGACATCACCTTCAGCTCGCCGCGGACGGGTGGGACGATGAGCGAGTCCACGACGATCGGCCGCTGCGTGATCCCGAGCACATGCGGGATCGAGTAGCCGTAGACGTCGGCGTCGAGCACCCCGACGCGCTCGCCCCGCTCGACGAGCGCGGCGGCGAGGTTCGCGGTCAGGGTCGACTTGCCCACGCCA
>Ga0183260_10003287_pt1 | contig 13050 bp, 10 predicted proteins | sample AntDrymUQ4972206_2_FD_129768 | JGI IMG/M metagenome (GOLD analysis project Ga0183260, IMG submission 129768) | Polar desert sand microbial communities from Dry Valleys, Antarctica - metaG UQ497 (22.06) (version 2) (version 2) | ecosystem: Environmental > Terrestrial > Soil > Desert | place...
AGCGCGAGATCGAGCTGACCCAGCGCGAGTTCGAGCTGCTGGAGTACCTCATGCGCAACGAGCGGATCGTCGTGCCTAGGCAGCGCCTCCTGGAGGAGGTCTGGGGTTACGATCCTTTCGCAACAACGAACACCATCGAGGTCTTCGTATCAAATCTCCGAAGGAAGCTGGAAGCCGGCGATGAGCCGCGTCTCCTCCATACGATCCGCGGCGCAGGCTACGTTCTCCGCGCCTAGGCAGGTCCCGATCCGCTGGCGCCTGGCTGGCGGCTCGGCGCTGCTGACGCTCGTGATCCTGTGCGGCTTCGCGGGCGCCGTCGGCGGCCTGACCTCCCAGCGCCTGCACCAGGACTTCGACCGCGAGGTCTCCGAGTCGGCTGACCTGCTCAACGAGCGGATCAAGTACACCGTGGCCGTCTCGACCGGGGACGGAGGCTATGTGCTCGAGGGCTTCGAGCCGGAGCTCGGCAGCCATGAGAACGGGACGACGATCGTGCGGATCGTCAATCGCGACGGCATCCTGCTCGAGGGGACGGAGCACACGAAGGACTTCGGGCCGCCCGGCGAGCGCACCACCGAGGAGGACGGCTACCTGGTCGAGACACGCCAGGTCCCGCCGACCGCCGGAGACTACTTCCAGCTGCCGCTGTACCTCCAGTACGCGCGGCCGCTCGCCACGGTCGACGCGACCGTCGGGCGGCTGCAGCTGTTTCTCACGATCGGCGTTCTCAGCGGCGCCGGCCTCGCGCTGCTCGCCGGCCTGATGGTCGCCCGCCGCGCGATGGCGCCGATCGCCGCGCTGACCGCGACGGCGCGCAAGATCGAGCAGACGCGCGACCCCGCCGAGCAGATCCCTGCCGTCGAGGCCGACGACGAGGTTGCCGAGCTCGCGCGCACGCTGGACGGGATGCTGCACGCGCTGGACACGTCGCGCACCGAGACGGAGGAGGCGCTGCGCCGCCAGCGCGAGTTCGTCGCCGACGCCTCGCACGAGCTGCGCACGCCGCTGACGAGCGTGCTCGCGAACCTCGAGCTGCTCGCCGAGAGCCTGCACGGAGAGCAGGAGGAGGCCGCCAACTCCGCCCTGCGGTCATCGCGGCGCATGCGCCGCCTCGTCGCCGACCTGCTGCTGCTGGCGCGCCACGACGCAGCGCGGCAGTCGCCGCACACGCCGACCGACCTCGGGCACGTGCTCGTCGAGGCCGCGGCCGAGCTCGGCGTCATCTCCGAAGGCCACGACGTGACGATCGAGGCCGGCCGGGCGGTCGTGGACGGCGCCCGCGACGAGCTGCACCGCCTCACGCTGAACCTCATGGAGAACGCGATCCGCCACACGCCGTCGGGCACGCAGGTGCGTGCAACGGTCGAGGCCGTCGGCGACGCCGTCCGGCTGATCGTCGAGGACGACGGCCCCGGGATCCCGGCGGAGCTGAAGGAGCGCGTGTTCGAACGCTTCGTGCGCGGCGTCGGCGATCGTGGCGGCTCGTCGGGCCTTGGCCTGTCGATCGTGCACGCGGTCGCCGAATCGCACGGCGGCACCGTGACGATCGACTCGCCCACGACGAACGGCGTCGCTCCCCGCGCCCGCGGCACCCGCTTCACCGTGCTGCTGCCGCTGTCGCGCAGCGCGCGCCAGCCGGTCGGCGCGACGGTCGGCTGACGGTCCGCGTGCGACCGCTGCGCGTGCTCGCCTGCGGGCTTGTCGCGGCGGGCCTCACGCTTGCGCTCGCTCGCGCGGGCGACGGAGAGGCTCCGCCCCCGCGCGCCGCGAACCACCCGTTCAGGGCCTCCCTGATCAGCGCGTGCGTGGCGGCCACGCGGCCCGAGCGCGTGCGGGCGCTCGCGTTCGACGGCACACGGCTGGCCGCCGGCGTCGCGGCCGGCCACGAGCCCGGGTCGCGCCCGCGCTGCCGGCGCGACGAGCTGCGGCTGCTGCGCTTCGAGACGCTGCGCATCGGCGGCGAGCGCGCCTACGTGCGGCGCGGCGGCTGCGCGCTGCCGTGCGTCGTGCGCCAGGCCACCGTGCACGTCCCCGCGAGCGCGTTCACCCGCCCGGTCGCGCTGCTGCCGCGGTCCGCGCGCAACGGCAACGGCGAACCGGTGGACGACTGCGGCGAAACGGTCCGCACCGCCCCGCAACGGGCGGGGCCGGCGCTGCGGCGGATGTACTACAAGACACCGGCCGAGCTGCGCGAGCGGCGCAACGCCGGACGCTCGGGCGGGATCGGCGCGAGCTGGTCGAACTACGGCGACCCCGGCGCGACATACCGGTCGCCCGGGGGCCGGCGGACGCATTACAACTACCTGCTCTGGAACCTGCCGCGCACGCCCAGCGGGCTGCTGCCGGGCGGCGGGATCATCCGCGCGATCCTGCGCGCGGGCCAGCCGCTCGCGCTCTGCCGGGACGAGCGGCTGACGCTACCGGCGTTCGACCGGCGCGGAGCATCCAACGGCGCGGTCTCGGTCGCGTACGCGAAGGTGCGCAGCGCGGAGCGCGGCGCCGACCCGGCGTACGCGATCCACGGCTGGGTGCTGGCCGGCTACCGCTACGGGGACGGGGCGTTCGTCTCGACGCTCGCCACGGCCGCTACACCTCGACGACGACCGGCAGCACCATCGGGCGGCGCTTGATGCGGTCGTAGACGAACGCGGCGAGGTCGTCGTGCAGGATCTCCTGGAGCAGGTCGATCTCGCGGATCTCGTCCTTGGCCGCGCGGTCGAGCGAGTTCTCGACGCAGTCGCGCAGCGCGTCGAGCAGCTTGTCGGCCTCGCCGGCGTACGGCACGCCGCGGAAGATGACCTCAGGCTCGGCCACCGACGAGCCGTCCTGCTCGGAGATCGTCGCCACGACGACGAAGATCCCGTCGGCCGACAGCATGCGCCGGTCGCGCAGCGCGACGTCGGTGACATCGCCGATGTCGACGCCGTCGACGAAGATCATCCCCGACTGCGCCTTGTCGCCCCACCGCGCGCCCTTGCCGTCGAGCTCCAGCGGCAGCCCGTTCTCGCCCTTGAAGATGTTCTCGGGCGCGACGCCGACGGCTTCGGCGAGCTGCGAGTGCAGGTAGATGCGCTTGTGGTCGCCGTGAAACGGCATGACGTAGCGCGGCTTGGTGAGGTTCAGCATGAGCTTGATCTCCTCCGCGTAGCCGTGGCCGGAGGCGTGGATCGGCGCGTCCTTCGTCGTGATCACGTCGCAGCCGATGTGGTACAGGCGGTCGATCGTCTCGTTGACCGCGCGCTCGTTGCCCGGGATCGGCGTGGCGCTGAACACGATGGTGTCGCCGGAGTGCAGCTCGACCTGCGGGTGGTCGCGGTGCGCCATCCGGCGCAGCGCGCTGAGCGGCTCGCCCTGCGACCCGGTCGAGATGATGACGATCTTGTGGTCGGGGTAGTCGGACATCTCGCGCGGCCCGATGACGATGCCATCGGGCATCTTGATGTGGCCCAGCGAGCGGCCGATGTTCGTGTTCTTGCGCATCGAGCGCCCGACGAGGACGACCTTGCGGCCGAGCACCGCGGCGGCGTCGACGACCTGCTGCACGCGATGGATGTTCGACGCGAACGACGTCACGACGATGCGCCCCTTGGCGCGGCTGAAGACGTCGAGCAGGTTCGGGCCGGCGACCTTCTCGCTCGGCGCGAACCCGGGCCGGTCGGCGTTGGTCGAGTCGCCGCACAGCAGCAGCAGCCCGTCGCGGCCCAGCTCGGCGAGACGCGACACGTCGGCGGGCACGCCGTCGACCGGGGTCTGGTCGAACTTGTAGTCGCCGGTGATGAGGATCGTGCCCAGCTCGGTCTTGATCGCGACGGCGCTTGCGTCGGGGATCGAGTGCGTCATGTGGATCAGCTCGACGTCGAACGGGCCGGCCTCGATGATCTCGCCGTCCTTGACGTCCTCGACGACGACCTCGCGCGCGAGCTTGTGCTCGTCGAGCTTGGAGCGGGCCATCGCCATCGTCAGCGGGCCGCCGTAGACCGGCGGCGCGTCGTGCACGCCCAGCTCGCGCAGCAGGAACGGCAGGCAGCCGAGGTGGTCCTCGTGGCCGTGCGTGACGACGATCGCCTCGATGTCCGAGACGCGGCCGCGCAGGTAGGCGAAGTCGGGCAGGACGAGGTCGATGCCCATCATCTCGGCGGTCGGGAAGCGCAGTCCGACGTCGACGAGGACGATCCGGTCGTCGTACTCGACGACCGTCATGTTCTTGCCGATCTCTCCAAGCCCGCCGAGCGGCAGGACCCGCAGCGGACCGCTCACGCTGTGGCGCCGACGAGCAGCCCGCGGTCCTGCAGCATCGCGCGAATCGTCGCGGTCTCGTGCTCGTCGGCCTCGACGTACGGCAGGCGTGGCACGCCGACCGCGTGGCCGAGCAGGTTCAGGGCGGCCTTGTTGCTGACGGCGGCGGGAGCGACGCTCATCGCCGCGAAGACGGGCAGCAGGCTCTCGTGGATGGCGGCGCGCTGGTCTGGTTCGTCGACCATGCGGCGCATCTGCGGGCCCACGATGTGGCTGGCGGTCAAGATGCCTCCAGGCTCGCCCATATCCAGGACCGTGGCGAGGATCTCGTCGTTTCCGGTGTAGATGCGCAGTCCGTCGATCGGGGCGAGGTTGTCGTTGTTTGCCTGCTTGACGCCCTCGATGTGGTCCAGCTGGGCGAGTTCGGCGAGCAGGTCGTTTGGCAGGTCCGACCCCGTGCGTTGCGGGATGTTGTAGAGCAAGATCGGACGGTCGGCGACACGGCAGATCTCGCGGTAGTGGGCGATGATCCCACGGCGGTTGGGGCGGTTGTAGTACGGGTTGACCGACAGCAGCGCGTCAGCGCCGCGCTCGCATGCGCCCGTCGTGAGATGGATCGCGTGGCGGGTGTCGTTGGAGCCGACGCCGGCGACGATCGTCGTGCCGGCGGGCTTCTCGTCGACGGCGAGCGCGATGAGGCGCAGGTGCTCCTCGTCGTCGAGCGTCGCCGCCTCTCCCGTCGTCCCGCAGACGACGAAGCCGTCCGAGCCGTTGGCGGCGAGGTGGTGCATGAGGTCGACGAACGCATGCTCGTCGATCGCCCCGTCCTCTCCGAAGGGGGTCACGATGGCGGTGAGGATGGCTCCCAGCCCGGGCACCGCCCCAGTATCGCAGCCGGACTGGCGGACCCGGCGACCGGGCGCGCGCTACGCCGGGCTAGGCGGCGACGGCGTCGCCGAGTGCGTCGAGCTCGTTGTAGAGCGCGGTCAGCCGCTCGCGGCCGAAGCGCTCCTCCACCACGTGCTGCATCTGCTCCCAGCGCTGCAGCGCGTCCGACAGCACGTCCGCGCCCTCCAGCGTCAGCGAGACCATCCGCACGCGCGCGTCGTCCTCGTTCTCGCTCGTGCGCACGAGGCCGCGCGTCTCGAGCACCTTGAGGTTGCGCGTCAGCGTCGTGCGATCCAGCGCCAGCGCGTCGGCGAGCGTCGACACCGAGAGGTCGCCGACATGGCCGAGCCCGACGAGGATCGGCAGCTGCGTGACCTTGAGGCCGCTCGCCGCCAGCGCGGCCTCGTAGAGCTGCGTGACACCGCGGGTCGCGCGGCGCAGCTGGTTGCAGGCGCACATCGCACGCACCTGCGCGCAGAGGCCGAGCTCCTCGGTCGTCAGGTAGGTCACTCATGTGTAGATACACGGATGTCGGGGAGCCGTCGAGCGGGCCTGCCACACTCGTTGGGATGACAGGCCGCGCGCAGGACGCTTCGCCCCGCGACCCGGCGGCCGGCGAGCTGGTCGCGGAGGTCATGAACGTTCGCTGGACCGTCCCGGACGGCGACTTCGCCGTGCTCGATGCGATCTGCGAGGACGGCGAGCCGGTGGTGCTGGTCGGCGCGGTCGGGCACGTCCGTGAGGGCGAGTCGGTGGCGGTCGCCGGCGGCTGGCGCAGCCATCCGCGTCACGGCTGGCAGTTCGCCGTCGAGCGCGTGCGGATCCTCGAGCCCGTCAGCGACGCGGCCGTCAAGGCCTACCTCGAGTCCGTCAAGCACGTCGGCCCCAGCGGTGCCGCGCTGCTCGTCCGCACGTACGGTGCCGGCGAGGTGCTGGCGGCGATCGACCGCGATCCCGAGCGCGTCCTGCGCGGCGTTCCCGGGATCGGCCCGCGCCGCCTCGGCGGCGCGGTGCAGTCATGGCGCGATCAGCGCGAGCTGCGCGAGCTGCGGCTCTTTCTCGACACGCACGGCGTCGACGCCGCGTCTGCGGGCCGGATCGCGCGCCACTTCGGCGCCGGCTCGATCGCCCGGCTGCAGCGCGAGCCGTACGCGATCTGTGAGCTCGACGGGATCGGCTTCGCGACGGCCGACGCGCTCGCGCGGGCGCTCGACACGCCGCTCGACGCGCCCGACCGGCTCGCCGCCGGGGTGCTGCACGCGCTCGACCTGGCCCAGGGCGACGGGCACTGCCACCTCCCCCGCGCCGAGCTGGCCCAGCGTGCGGCGCGGCTGCTCGGCAGCGGCGCCGACGCGTACGTCGATGACGCGATCGACACCCTGGCGGCCCGCGGGCGGGTCGTCGTCGACGACGCAGGGCGCGTGGCCGAGGCGCGGCTGCATGCCGTCGAGCAGCGCCTGGCGGCTCATGTGCGGCGGTTGCTGGAGGACGCGCCCGCGCTCGAGCTCGCCGGGGGCGAGCGGCCGGTCGTCGGCTCGTTCGTCCCGAGCGACGACCAGTGGCAGGGCGTGCAGCAGGCGCTCGAGCATCGCCTCTCGATCCTCACCGGCGGCCCGGGGACCGGCAAGAGCGCGACGATGCGCGCGCTCGTGGACCTGCTGAAGACCGCCAAGCACCGCGCGCGTCTGTGCGCGCCCACCGGCAAGGCCGCGCGGCGGCTGAGCGAGCTGACGGGCGCCGACGCCACGACGATCCACCGGCTGCTCGAATGGGCGCCCGACGAGGGCTTCACGCGCGACGCCTCGCATCCGATCGAGGGCTGCGACGTGCTGATCGTCGACGAGGCATCGATGCTGTCGGTCCACCTCGCCGAGGCGCTGCTGGCGGCGGTCGGGCCGCGCACGCACGTGCTGCTCGTCGGCGACATCGACCAGCTCGCGCCCGTCGGGCCGGGCCGCGTACTCGAGGACCTGCTCGCGGCCGCGGTCCCCTCGACGCGGCTGACGGAGGTCTTCCGCCAGGCGGCGCGGTCGCTGATCGTCCGCGCCGCGCACGCGATCAACGCCGGCGAGCTGCCCGAGCTCGTCGTCGGCGAGGACGACGTGCGCGACTTCTTCCTGATCGTCCGCGACGGGCCGCAGGCGATCTTCGAGGAGGTCTGCGAGCTCGCGGCGACCCGCCTGCCCGCGCACTACGGCCTGGACCCCGCCGCCGACGTCCAGGTGCTCGCGCCGATGCACAAGGGCCCGCTCGGCATCGACGCGCTCAACAGCGAGCTGCGCGTGCGCCTGAACCCCGACGGCAGGCCGATCGCCGGCAGCGGGCTGCGGGTCGGCGACAAGGTCATGCAGACGCGCAACTCCTACGAGCACGACCTCTTCAACGGAGAGCGCGGCGTGCTGCTGCACCACGACCCCGACCGCGACCGCATCCTGTTCGCCGGCGAGGACGGCCGCCGCGTGTCGCTGCCCTCCGACGCGCTGGACACGCTCAAGCTCGCCTACGCCGCGACCGTCCACAAGGCGCAGGGCTCGCAGGCGCGGGCGATCGTGGTGCCCGTCTACCGCGGCCACCACATCATGCTCACGCGCAACCTCGTCTACACGGCCGTGACGCGGGCGCAGGACGTCTGTGTCGTGGTCGGCGAGCGCGCGGCGCTGCAGATCGCCGTGGGGCGCGCCGACGCGCGCCTGCGCTACACGCGGCTGTGCGAGCTGGTGGCGGGCTGAGGACGCGGGGGCTTTCACCCCCGGTCGCGCCGCTCCCTCCACCGCCGCCCGGGATCCACGAGCGCCGTGTCGTCCTGCTTCAACGCGTCGGTGAAGCGCTGGTCGACGCGCGGCGGGCCGTAGCGCGCGTCCTCCCAGAGCGTGACGACCAGCAGCTCGCGCGAGGCGCGATCGTAGCGGCAGACGAAGATCACGCCGCGGTCGACGAGGTCGCGGACGTAGACGGAGCCGCGCTGGGCGGCCTCGGCGGCGTCCGGCGGCGGTACGTCGGTCACGCGTCCCGCCGCCCACGCCGCGCTGACGCGCCCGGCGATCTCCGGCCGCACGTCGAAGCCCCCGCGCCGCGTGCCGACGCGCTGGCGAAAGCGCTCGACGGCGTGATCGGTGACGGCGACCGTGACGCCCTCCGTCACGCGTTGGCCCGCGCGATCCGGCGGCCCGCGCCCGCCGAGGCGACGACGTGGCTCACGCGGGCGCCGGTGAAGCGCGCGATCCGGCGCGGCAGGTCGAGCGCCATCCAGCGCGAGACGTCAATCGGCAGCGTCGCGACGATCACCTCGTCGAAGCGCCGCGGATCCCAGACATCCTCGACGGCGACGAGCGGATCGGGATGGCCGACGACCCCCTCGACGGGGATCGCCTCCGCCTGCAGGCGCTCGATGGCGTGCTCGAGCCGGCGGGCCGTCGCGGTCTGGCGGGCGTCGCCGGGAGCGACGAGCGTCACCCGGATCGGGCCCGCCGCCGCGCGGGCACGCAGCGTCTGCAGCAGCTCCTCGGAATCGACGGTGCGGTTGGCGATGACGAGCAGGTTCGTGGTCCAGGGCATGTGATCACCGGGCATGTGGAGTTTGTGCTGTTCGTTGCGACGCTACGCTCTGCGCGCCGCCCGCGCAAGCTCAGAAAAGAAGGTGTTCGAGCCCGACCAGCGGCGACGTCTCGAGCGCGCCCACGCGCCGCACCGCCAGCAGCACGCCCGGCATGAACGACTCGCGGGCGTAGGAGTCCTGGCGAATCGTCAGCGACTGGCCGACGTCGCCGAGGATGACCTCCTGGTGGGCGACGAGGCCGGGCAGGCGCACGGAGTGGATCGGCACGTCACCCTGCATCAGGTCGGCGGTGCGGGCGGCCGTGCCCGACGGCGCGTCGAGCTTGCGGTCGTGGTGCAGCTCGACGATCTCGGCCTTGGCCATGTGCCGGGAGGCCTCGGCCGCGAAGCGCATCATCAGCACCGCGCTGATCGCGAAGTTCGGAGCGACGAACACGTTGGCCTGCGCCTGCTCAGCGGCCGCGCGCAGCGCGGCCGCGTCGAAGCCGGTCGTCCCGATCACGACGTGCACGCCGGCGTCGAGGCACGCGCGGGCGTTGGCGAGCGCGGTGTCCGGCCGGGTGAAGTCGACGACCACGTCGGCGTCGCCGAGCACGTCGGCGAGCGCGGTGCCGAGGGCCGGGTCGGCCCGGCCGGTCAGCCGCATGTCGGCCGCGCCCTCGACGGCCGCGACGACGGCCTGCCCCATGCGTCCCGCGGCGCCCGCCACGGCGACGCGGATCGCTGTCACGCCAGCGCCTCGGCGAGCAGCCTGGGCGCGATCGGCTCGATCGCGGCACGGAACACGTCCTGGTCGGCGCCGATTCCCGCGGCGCTGAGGCACTCGGGCGCCAGCAGCTCGCGCACGAGCCCGTTGACGTCCTCCAGCGACACGCCCTCGATGCGCTCGACCACCTCGTCGATCGACATCAGCGGCAGGTCTGCGAGCACCGAGCCGCCGAGCCGGTTCATCCGCGCGGCGGTCGATTCGAGCGAGAGCACGAGTCGGCCCTTGACGTTCTCCTTGGAGCGGGCCAGCTCCTCGGCCGTCACGCCGTCCTCGCGCAGGCGCTGCAGCTCGTCCGCGACGACCTTCAGCGCCGGCCCGACGTTGTCAGGCCGCGTGCCGAGGTAGATCCCGATCTGCCCGCGCCCGGCGTACAGCGCCTGGAAGGAGTACACGCTGTAGGCCAGCCCGCGGTGCTCGCGCACCTCCTGAAACAGGCGCGACGACGACGTGCCGCCGAGGATGTTGTCGAGCACGCGCAGCGTGAAGCGCCGCTCGTCGTCGCGCGGCGGCGCGGGCGCGCCGAGCGTCAGGTGGTACTGCTCGGTGTCCTTGCGCAGGAAGCGCAGGCGCGGGGGCAGCTGCGCCGGCACGGGCGGCACGCGCGGCGCCGCCGGCCGCGGGGGCACTTCGATCGCCCGTGCGAGCTCGACGACGGCGTCGTGCTCGAGCGAGCCCGCCGCCGCGATGACGACGTCGCCCGGCGCGTAGTGCGCGTCGTGGAAGCGCCCGAGCCGCTCGACGGTCGTGGCGCCGATCACGTCGGCGCGGCCGATGATGGCCCGGCCGAGCGGATGCTCACCGAAGATCGCCTCGCCGAGCACGTCGAAGACGCGGTCGTCGGGCTCGTCCTCGTACATCGCGATCTCCTCGAGCACGATCTGGCGCTCGTTGGCGAGGTCCGCCTCGGCGAAGCGCGGGTGCCAGACCATGTCGGCGACGATGTCGAAGGCCTGCGGCAGGTGCTCGTCGATGACGCGCGCGTAGACCGACGTGGTCTCCTTGCCGGTGCCGGCGTTCAGCTCGGCGCCCATCGTGTCGAAGATCTGGTCGATCTCCAGCGAGCCGAAGCGCTCGGTGCCGCGGAAGAGCATGTGCTCGACCAGGTGCGACAGCCCCGCCTCGTCGCGCGTCTCGGTGGCCGATCCCGTGGCGATCCAGAACCCGAGCGTCACGGATCGGACGGTGGGCATTGCCTCCGTCACGACCCGGACGCCAGAGTCCAGGACCGTCAGCTCACACTCGGCCACGACACGGTGCCGTCGCTCGACGTGCTCGAGCGGCAGCGGCGCGCGCCGCCCCCCGCAACGCCGCTACCCCCGCTCGGGGTCGCGGTCGCCGTGGCGCGGGCGGCCGGAGCCGCGCCGTCCGCGGTCGCCGCCGCGGTCGCCGCCACCGCCGCTGCGCGGCGGCCGGTCGCGGTCGCGCGGCGGGCGCGAGCCGCCACCGCCCCCGTTGCCGACGGCGATGAGCTCCTCCTTGGTCTTGCCGGCGATGTCGGGGTCCTCCGCCAGGCGCAGGCCGATGCGGCCCCGCTCGCGGTCGACCTCGACGACCTTCACGTGCACCTCGTCGCCCTTGTTGAGGACGTCCTCGACGGTGTCCACGCGCTGGCCGGGCGACACGTTGGAGATGTGCAGCAGGCCGTCGGTGCCCTTGGAGAGCTCGATGAACGCCCCGAACGTCGTCGTCTTGACGACCTTCGCGCCGGGGTACTCGTCACCGACCTCGACCTCCTTGGTCATCGACCGGATGCGGTCGGCGAGCGCCTCGCCGAGCGTGCCGTTGGCGGAGTAGACGAGCACCTGACCGTCGTCGTTGACGTCGATCTGCGACTCGAACTCCTCGGCCAGGCCGCGGATCGTCTCGCCGCCCTTGCCGATCAGCAGGCCGATCTTGTCGGTGTCGATCTGCACGGTCAGGATCCGCGGCGCGTGCTCGGACAGCTCGGCGCGCGGCTCGGCGATGACCTTTGCCATCTCACCGAGGATGAACGTGCGGGCCTCCAGCGCCTGCGTGAGCGCGTCTCGCAGGATGTCGAACGTCACACCCGTGATCTTGATGTCCATCTGCAGGGCGGTGATGCCCTCGCTCGTGCCGGCGACCTTGAAGTCCATGTCGCCGAGGTGATCCTCGACGCCGGCGATGTCGGTCAGGACGATGTAGTCGTCGCCCTCCTTGATGAGCCCCATCGCGATACCGGCGACGGGCCGCTTGAGCGGCACGCCGGCGTCCATCAGCGCCAGCGACGATCCGCAGACCGAGGCCATCGAGGACGAGCCGTTGGACTCGAGGATGTCCGACACGACGCGAATCGTGTACGGGAAGTCCTCGATCGTCGGGACCATCGCGGTCAGCGCCCGCTCGGCGAGCGCACCGTGGCCGATGTCACGGCGCTTGGGGCCGCGCATGAAGCCGGCCTCCCCGACGGAGAACGGCGGGAAGTTGTAGTGGTGGAAGTAGTACTTCTTCGTCTCGAGCCCGAGGGTGTCGAGACGCATCTCCTCCTTGAGCGTGCCCAGCGCGGCGACCGACAGCGCCTGCGTCTGCCCGCGCGTGAACAGCGCGGAGCCGTGGGCGCGCGGCAGCAGCCCGGCCTCGATCGAGATCGGCCGGATCTCGTTCTCGGAGCGGCCGTCGGGACGCTTCTTGTGGACGGCGATGCGCTGGCGGATGATCGTCTTCTCGAGCTTGTCGACCGCCATCTGGGCGGCGGCGCGACGTGTCTCGAACTCGGCGTCCTCGGGATCGCCGGAGTGGGCGGCGACCGCCTCGTCCATGATCCGCGTGGACTCGTTCTGGCGCTCGAGCTTGTCGAAGATCTGGGTGGCCTCGTCCAGGGCGGCGCCGTGCGATGCCTGCACCGCGACGAACAGCCCCTCGTCGACCGACGGGACCTCGATCTGCATCTTCTCCTTGCCGGCCTTCTCGCGCAGCTCGTACTGCGCGGCGCAGAGCTTCTTGATCTCGCCGTGCGCGATGTCCAGCGCGTCGAGGATCTCGGCCTCCGGGATCTCGTTGGCGCCCGCCTCGACCATCAGGATGGCCTCGTCGGTGCCTGCGACGACGAGGTCCAGGTCGGAGTTCTCGAGCAGGTCCTCCTCGTTGGGGTTGACGAAGAAGTTGCCGTCGACCTTGCCGATCCGCACCGATGCGACGGGCGTCGGGTAGGGGATGTCGGAGATCATCAGCGCGGCCGATGCACCGTTCATCGCGAGGATGTCATACGGGTGGAGGTGATCGACGCTCAGCGTGATCGAGACGAGCTGGGTCTCACGCCGCCAGCCCTTGGGGAACAGCGGGCGCAGGGGGCGGTCGATCATGCGGGCGACGAGCGTGCCCTTCTCGCCGCTGCGGCCCTCGCGCTTGAAGAACGAGCCGGGGATCTTGCCCGCGGCGTACATGCGCTCCTCGACGTCCACCGTCAGCGGGAGGAAGTCGACATCGCGGAGGTTGCCCGCGGTTGCTGTGCTCAGAACCATTGTGTCGCCCTGGCGGACGACGACGGCGCCGGAGGCCTGCTTGGCCATCTTGCCGGTCTCGAAGGAGATCTCGGATCCTGCGATCTCGACGGAGACACGGGTCTCGGCAGTACTCATATGAAG
>Ga0183260_10003288_pt1 | contig 13050 bp, 14 predicted proteins | sample AntDrymUQ4972206_2_FD_129768 | JGI IMG/M metagenome (GOLD analysis project Ga0183260, IMG submission 129768) | Polar desert sand microbial communities from Dry Valleys, Antarctica - metaG UQ497 (22.06) (version 2) (version 2) | ecosystem: Environmental > Terrestrial > Soil > Desert | place...
CGCCGGCGTCAGGAGGCGCCGCCACAGGTATCGCCACAGCAACCGGGCGTAGAGCCGGTTGAGCATGCCGTTGGCGGCGAAGAAGCGGATCGAGCGAAGCACGGCGGCGGATCTTACGTCCGGGAACCACATCTACACTCAGGCCCGTGCCGGCAAAGACGGAGGAATCCCTGGCGAAGCGCCTGCTCGCGGGCGACAAGCGCGCGCTCGCGCGAGCCATCACGCTGATCGAGAACGACGACCCCCAGGGTTGGGAGCTCGTCCGGGAGGTGTTTCCGTCGACGGGAAAGGCGCGGATCGTCGGCTTCACGGGCCCTCCCGGAGTCGGCAAGAGCACGCTGATCGGGGCGCTGACGGCCGAGATGCGAAAGGACGACCGCCAGGTCGCCGTCCTCTCGATCGACCCTTCGAGCCCGTTCACGCGCGGCGCCCTGCTCGGCGACAGGATCAGGCTCTCGGACCACTTCCTCGACTCGGGTGTCTTCATCCGCTCCATGGCGAGCCGCGGGGCGCTCGGCGGCCTCTCCGAGGCCACGCTCCAGGCAGCCCTCCTGATGGACGCGTCCGGCAAGGACGACGTGCTGATCGAGACGGTGGGCGTCGGACAGGCCGAGATCGACATCGTCGACCACGGCGACACGGTGGTGCTCGTGCTCATGCCGGGCAGCGGCGACTCCATCCAGGCGCTCAAGGCCGGTGTGATGGAGATCCCGGACGTCATCGTCGTCAACAAGGCCGACCATCCGATGACCGACACGATGATCCGCGAGATCCGCGGGGTCCTCTCGCTGGGGCCGGCCGTCTCTTGGCGCGTGCCCATCCTTCGCGCGGAGGCCGCCCGCGGGGAGGGCGTGGCCGAGCTCGCCGCCAAGATCGTTGAGCACCGCGAGCACATCGAGTCGGAGGGGACCCTGGCCGAGCGCAGGGCGCGGAACCTCCGCAACGAGGTGCTGGAGCTGGCCGCGGCGCGACTGCGCCGCCGGCTCGAAGATACGATCACCGACCCTGAGGTGAAGGCGCTTCTCGAAAAGGTCGTGAGCCGCGAGCTCGACCCCGCCAGCGCGGCGTCGGAGCTGCTGGAGCGCGCCGATGGCTGAGAAGCCGGCGGCCAAGAAGAAGCCGGCGGCCAAGAAGAAGGCCCCTGCGAAGAAGAAGGCGGCCGCGAAGAAGAAGGCGGCCGCGAAGAAGCCCGCGGCGAAGAAGGCCGCTCCGGCTGAGCCGCCGAAGCCCAAGCTCCCGAAGCTGAAGGACGTCGGCCACTGGATCGGCCTGCGGGTGGATGGCGTCGGAGACCGCACCCTCGGCCGCGTCGCCGGGCTGCACGTCGACGTCACCGACGGCGAGCCGCGCTGGGCCGTGCTGCGCCTCGGCCCGCTCGCCGGCTCGACCACGATCCCCTTCGAGCACATCGCCGAAGGGGCCGGCCGCCTGTGGGCCGCCTACGAGCGCGACTGGGTCCGCGAGGCCCCACGCTTCCGCCCCAGCGAGGCTCTCAGCGCCGACGACGAGCTCGAGCTCTGCGCCCACTGGGGCATCCGCGAGAAGCAGGGCCGCACTGGCGAGATCGCCGGCCGCGACGGCGACGAGATCACCTCGATTCCCGCCGAGAGCTGATCCGCGCGGCGCGGCAAGGCTCGCCTGGGCAGCTAGCAGCCGAGCGCCCTCGCGATCACCATCTGCTGCACCTCGTCGGTGCCCTCGCCGATGGTCAGGATCTTGGCGTCGCGGTAGAAGCGGCAGACCGGGTACTCCTCGATGTAGCCGTAGCCGCCGTGGATCTGGACGGCCTCCTCGCTTGCGCGGACGGCCAGGCGGCCGGTGATCAGCTTCGCCTGGGCGGCGGTGAGGGTGAAGTCCTTTCCGGCGTCCTTCTCCATCGCCGCGCGGTGGACCAGCAGGCGCGAGGCCTCGATCTGCGCCGAGATGTCGGCGATCTTCGCCTGGATCGCCTGGAACTTCGAGATCGGCTGGCCGAAGGCCCTGCGCTCCTTGGCGTAGGCGATCGCCTCGTCGAGGGCGCCCTGGGCGAGGCCGACGCCCATCGCCGCGACTCCGATGCGCCCGCCGTCGAGGATCTGCATGAACTGCTTGAAGCCCTGGCCGCGCGGGCCCAGCAGGTTCTCCTCGGGCACGCGGCAGTCCTCGAAGGTGAGGGGACGGGTGTCCGACGCGTTCCAGCCCATCTTCCGGTACGGCTTGCCGGCCAGGTAGCCGGGGGTGCCGTTGGGGACGATGATGGTCGAGATCTCGGGGCGGCCGTTTCCCGGGCCCGTCACCGCTGTGACTGTCACGCAGCCCGAGATGTCCGTGCCCGAGTTGGTTATGAACTGTTTCGCGCCATTGACGACCCACTCGCTGCCATCCAGCGTCGCCCTGGTCTTCGTGTTTCCCGCGTCCGAGCCGGCCTCGGGCTCGGTCAAGCCGAAGGCCGCGAGCTTCGCCCCGCTCGTCAGCTGCGGCATCCACTCCCGCCTCTGATCCTCGGTGCCCCACATGTAGATCGGCATGGTCCCGAGCGAGGTGTTGGCCGCCATCGTGATCGCCACCGAGGAGTCGATCCGCGTCAGCTCCTCGACCGCAAGCGCGTACGACAGCGTGTCGGCTCCGCCGCCCCCGTACTCCTCGGGGAACGGGATGCCCATGAGCCCGAGCTCGCCCATCTTCGCGACCAGCTCGTATGGGAATGCCTTGGTGCGGTCGAGCTCCTCGGCCACAGGGGCGACCTCGCCCCGGGCGAAGTCCCTCACCGTGTCGCGGAAGAGGCGCTGCTCGTCTGTCAGGTCGAAGTCCATCGGGATGCCCGCGGCAGTCAACCACACCGCCGCGGGCACCCCCGGGGCCTACGGCGTCGTCGGTGTGGTCGGCGTCGTCGGCTTCGTGTCGCCGCCGTCGGTACTCGGCTTCTTCTTCGTCTTCGGTGCCTTGATGGGCTTGGGCAGCTTGCCCTTCGGGACGAAAATGGCGCTGACACCCCGGCCGAATATGGTCGAGCTGCCGGGCGGCGTCCCCGCTGCCTCCTGAGCCTGGAGGACGATCTTGTACTCGCCCTTGGCGGTGGTCTTGATCACGCCGGTCACCGACCCGTTCTCGCGGGGGTTCGGCACCGCCGCAGCCGTGTCCTCGGGCAGGTAGAGCTCGAAGGACTCCGGAGTGGTGCTCAGCGGAGTGTCGTTGACGGCGAGGCGGTACTGAAGCCTGCTGCCGCCGGCGGTCGTGGTGTCGTCCTCAGCCGACAGGTTCCCCGTGATGTAGAGGAAGCCCACCCCGGGCGCGTTCACCTTCGCCTGGACGATCGGGGCGAATGTCGTGCTGTTGAACTTGGCGACCTTCGTCTCGTCCGTCTTGCCGGCCGCGAGAGTCTCGCCGCGCTTGACATAGCGCTTGTCGGCCGTGGTGGCCGTGAAGCCCATGACCTTCTGGGCGATGGAATTGCCGGGGCCGGCGATGAAGGCGCCGAGCATCGCTCCTGCGATCAGGAGCACACCGCCGCGGCGGCCTCCCTTGGAAAGCTTGTCTTTCATCTGATCCCTCCAGGATTCGCTGTCTGGTCAGGGCGGGATCCTACGAGGGACCAACATCAGCCCTCTAGGCCGCGCTGTGCGCGAGCTCTCGGAGCGCGTGCTTCAGGCCCGGGCCCTCGGTCGCGACCGACTCGCGGACCGTCAGCTCCTTGCCGCACTTCTCGCACACCCGGCGGTCGTTGATGACGCCGCCGCACTCGCCCTTGTGGCGCAGGATCATCGGCGCGCCGCCGGGGAGGGGGACGTAGGTGTCGCCCCAGTAGGTCAGGGTCACGATCGTGGGCCACAGGTCCAGGCCCATCTCGGTGAGGTAGTACTGCTCGCGGTGTGGGCGCTCGCTGTAGGGCCGCTTCTCGAGCACTCCGGCGTCGACCAGGCGCTGCAGGCGGCTGGTCAGCACGTTGCGGGCGATTCCCAGGTTCTCCTGCATCTCGCTGAAGCGCCGGCGCCCCAGGAAGACCTCGCGGATCACCATCAGCGTCCAGCGCTCGCCGATCAGCTCGAGGGAGCGGGCGAGCGCGCAGATCTGTCCCTCGTAGTCGTTTCGGAGCACGAGTGTGATTGTCGCACACTCAGTTGTTTCAAGCAACCGACTCTGTCGGAAGGAGCACCGGGGCTCCCGGCTTTGGGGTGAGTTTTGGTCGCTGTGCGACCAATGTCGACCCCAAGTCGAGGCCCCACCGCCTGCCGAGACCTACGATCGCCGCTGTGGGGCCGCGGAATCCAATGCCGAACGTGCGCCTCGGGCGGATGGTGCCCGATGGGGTCTCGCCGAGCATCTACGGGCTGGTCGAGCGCGGGATCGCGCGGGAGCCCGGGCTCGTGGCGGTGATGCGCGGCCGGGTCGTGTTCCGCTTCGACGAGGACTTCTCGCCGCTGCGGATCGCCTTCCGGCCGAAGTCGGTCGTCGTCGAGGACGGCGATCTGCGAAAGCCCGATCTCGTGATCGCCGGTCGCCTGCCCGACATCGTCCACTTCGCCACCGTCCCGATGCTCAGCGGCAGGCTGCACGGCGTGCCCGATCCCCGCGCCCCGAGCGGGCGGGCCGCGCTCGGCAAGCTGGCCAGCGGCCGCGTGCGCATGGACGGCGACAGCGCCCTGGCGCGTCGCCTGCTGCGGTTACTTGCGGTCTGAGCCGCGCAGCAGCTCGACCAGCAGCCGAACGCCGAAGCCCGTCGGGCCCTTGCCGACGTAGGCGCGGCCGGTGTCCCAGGCCGTGCCGGCGATGTCCAGGTGGGCCCACGGCTTTCCGTCGACGAACTCCTCGAGAAAGGAGCCCGCGTAGATCGTGCCCGCCTTGCGCTTCGAGGCGGCGTTGGTCAGGTCGGCGTCGCTGCCCTTGGTGAGCTGCTTGTACTCGTCGTGCAGCGGCAGGCGCCACGCGAGCTCGCCGGTACGCTCGCCGGCGGCCTCGACCTGGGCGGCGAGCTCGTCGTCGTTCGAGATCAGGGCCGCGTAGGTCGAGCCAAGGGCGACGAGCACCGCTCCCGTCAGGGTGGCGAGGTCGATGATCCGCTCGGCGCCGAGCTCGACGGAGTACGCCAGGGCGTCGGCCAGGATCAGGCGGCCCTCGGCGTCGGTGTTGTTGACCTCGACCGTCACTCCGTTCAGCTGGGTGATGATGTCGCCGGGCTTCACCGCGCGGCCGCTCGGCATGTTCTCGGTCGAGGGGATGACGGCGAGAACGTTGGCCGGAAGGGCGAGCTCGGCGATCGCCCCCATCGTCTCGATCACGGCCGCGGACCCCGACATGTCCATCTTCATCTCCTGCATCCCGCCCGAGGGCTTGATCGAGATGCCGCCCGAGTCGAAGGTGACGCCCTTGCCGACGAGGGCGACCATCTCGCCGGGGCCCTCGTGGCGGATCACGATCAGCTTCGGAGGCTCGTCGGTCCCGGCCGAGACCGCCTCGAGCCCGCCCATCCCGCGCTCGACCATCTCGTCGCGCTCCATGACCTCGCATCTCAGCGAGTCGTGCTGGACGGCCAGCTCGAGAGCGCGTTCGGCGAGGAACGAAGGCGTCGCGAGGTTCGAGGGCAGGTTCTGGAGCTCGCGGGCGCGGTTCGCGGCCTCGCTCGAGACCCGTGCGACCTCGACCTCGTGACCGACGTCATCGCCGGTCAGGAGGGTCAGGTCCTCGAGCCGGGGCCGGTCCGCTTCATTGTCTTCGGCGTCGCCGGAGTCGCCGACGGGCTTCGACTTGTAGCGGTCGAACCTGTACGAGGCCAGGGTCGCGCCCTCGACCAGGGCCGCCGCGGTGGCGGCCGACTCGCCGCCGCCCTCGTCGGGCACGGCCATCGCCAGCGACGTCGCCTTGCGCTTCGCCCCAGCCTGCGCCGCGATCGCGGCGGCGACCCGGGCGCGCTCCGGCGTGAAGTCGTCTCGCTTGCCGAGGCCGATCACGACGACGCTCCCGGGGCTCTCGGGGTGGACCACGGCGCTCTTGCGAAAACCCCCTTCGGCCTCGGCCGCGCCTCGCGCGTCGGCCAGCGCGGCGGGAAGCTCGTCCCCCTCGAAGAGAAATGCAGCGGCGAGATCGGCATCGACCTCGGCGAATTCTTTGTCTTCGATAGTGACCTTCAAGGTCGGCGCAGCATATTGCGGAGCCTCAGCATCCCCCGCGCCGGCGTCGCAACCCCGCACCCCCGCAGGCGAAGCCGAGGAGGTGGCGGCTTATGAAGGTGGTGCGGGCACGGGGTTGGCCTCGAGGGCCTTCGCCACGGCGAGGATGTTCGATGCTGCCGCCTTACCGGTGCTCTCTGCGTAGGGGTGGCCGTGCTTCGTGTCGAGGTAGTCGTCGCCGGGTCCGGGGCCCTTGTTCCAGTAGGTGAACGCCTGGCCGGGGATGGTGAAGCCGATGTCCGAGAGGTTGCTGTAGAGCTCGGAGGTCACGTGGTGGGCGCCGTCCTCGTTGCCGGTCACCACGACTCCACCGACGCGGTTGTAGGCGATGGGCGCACCGTCGTCGCCGGTCTCGGCGAGCATCGCGTCCATCCGCTCGCAGACGCGCTGGGCGACGCTCGACGGCTTGCCGAGCCAGGTCGGGGTGACCATCACGACGATCTCGGAGGCGACGATCTTCTCGTGGATCGCGGGCCACTCGTCGCCGTCGCCCATGTCCGTCTCGACGCCGGGCTTGATGTCGTGGTCGACCGCGCGGACCCACTCGACGTCCACGCCCTCGCTTTCAAGCGAGTCGGCGACGACCTTCCCGAGTGCCTCGGAGTTGGAGGTCTCCGGTGAAGGCTTGAGCGTGCAGTTGATGAAAAGGGCCTTCACGCCGACCGTCTATCCGGCGGACGGTCTCTTGAAACAACCCCGGCTATCGTTCCCGCCCGAACTTGAACTGCCGGAGCGGCCCGCGCTCCGGCGAGACGAAAGGCGCAGATGCCGAAGACGGTCATCCTCTCCACCGCCCGCACCCCCTTCGGCAAGATGGGCGGTGGCCTCGCCCCGCTCGAGGCGCCGGAGCTCGGCGGGACCGCGATCACCGAGGCGCTCGAGCGCGCCGACGTCGCGGCCGACCAGGTCGAGACCGTCGTCTACGGGCAGGTGCTGCAGGCCGGCCAGGGTCAGATCCCCTCGCGTCAGGCCCAAATCAAGGGCGGCATCCCCAAGGAGGTCCCCTCGGAGACCGTCAACAAGGTCTGCGCCTCCGGCATGAGGACCGTCGGGATCTCGGACCTCGCGGTCCGCGCCGGCGACCTGAACGTCGGCGTCGCCGGCGGCATGGAGTCGATGAGCCAAGCGCCGTATCTACTTCCAGGCGCGCGCTTCGGTTTCCGGATGGGTGACGTGCAGGCGATCGACGCGATGACCCACGACGGCCTGACCAACCCTTTCACCGAGAAGCAGATGATCAACGAGGCGAGCGAGGTCTCCAACGAGCTCGAGATCACCCGCGCCGACATGGACCGCTGGGCCGAGCGCTCGCACCGGCTCGCCCAGCAGGCCACCGACGAGGGGCGCCTGGCCGAGGAGATCGTCAGCGTGACCGTCAAGGGGCGCAAGGGCGACACCGTCGTCGAGGCCGACGAGGCGATCCGCCCCGACACGACGATCGAGACGCTCGCGAAGCTGAAGGCGGTGGGCGGCGAGAATGCCACCCACACCGCCGGCAACGCGCCGGGCGTCAACGACGGAGCCGCGGCGGTCGTCGTCGCTTCCGAGGAATGGGCATCAGAAAACGGAAAGCAACCCCTCGCGACGATCCTCTCCTATGGGCAGGTCGCCGACGACTTTCCCTACCTCGCCAGGACCCCGGCGCTCGCGGCGAAGCAGGCCCTCGAGAAGGCAGGCAAGAGCGCTGCTGACGTCGACCTCTGGGAGATCAACGAGGCGTTCGCCTCGGTCGCCCTGAACTCGGTGCGGATGCTCGAAGTCGACGAGGAGAACGTGAACGTCAACGGCGGCGCGATCGCCCTCGGCCATCCGATCGGCGCCTCGGGCGCGCGCATCATCGGCGCGCTGGTCCACGAGCTCCAGCGCCGCGGCGGAGGGCTCGGCTGCGCGGCGATCTGCTCGGGAGGCGGCCAGGGCGACGCGATCCTGCTCGAGGTAGAGGGCTCTTAGGACCAGGGTGACCAAGCGGATGGTGGACTCGCCCGAGGCCCCCGGACGCGAAGCGGAGGAGGTCGAGGGAGAAGGCCGCGGAGCGGCCTTCTTTGACCTGGACAAGACCCTGATGGCGGGGTCGTCGGGGATGGTGTTCGCCCGCGTCGCCGCGAACCACGGACTCGTCGGTCGCCGGCAGATGGCGCGGTGGGGGATGGATCACCTTCGCTACCGGCTCGTCGGCGCCACCGACGAGCAGACCGACGCGCTGCTCCGGGTGGCGCGCAAGACCTTCGAGGGCGTGCCCCGGCGCGAGCTGGCGCGTCTCGGCCCCGAGGTGATGGCGGGGATCCTGCCGCGCATATACCCGCAGATGCTCGACGAGGTGCACCACCACGAGGACGAGGGACGCGCGACGTTCATCGTCAGCGCGGCCGGGAACGACATGGTGATGGAGCTGGCGCGTGTGCTCGGGATGTCGGGCGGCATCGGGACCGCCTATGAGGTCGGCGCAGACGACTTCTACACCGGGCGGCTCGACGGTCCCTTCGTCTACGGCGAAGGCAAGGTCGAGGCGATGGAGCAGTTCGCGGCCGAGCACGGAATCGCCATGGCAGCCTCGTGGGCCTACTCCGACTCCGCAAGCGACCTGCCGATGCTCCGCGCGGTCGGGAACCCCGTCGTCGTCAACCCCGACCACGCCCTGCTCGAGGTCGCCCGCACCGAGGGTTGGCGCGTGATTCGCTTCGAGCAGCTCGGCCGCAAGCTCGCGATAGGCGCCGCCGCGTCGCTGGCCGCGCTCGCCGGGACCTCGAGCCGCGCACTGATCGCCCGCCGCCGCGAGGGCCGCCGCTTTCGCTCGATGCGCGCACGGCGCCGGCGCTGAGCCGGGCTCAGCTCGAGTAGGCCCCACCGGGGCCGAACGGCCTAGCGATCGGACCCTGGCTGCGGAGTCGATCGGTAGCGGTGGACGAGCCAAAGCGCCACGCCCGCCCAGACGACGACGATCCCGACCAGCGGGACGATGAAGATCGCCGCGTCCTCTCCCTGGATGCCGGCGCGCCAGACGGCCGCGAGCCCGAGGCCCGTCACCACCGCGCCGGTGATCGAGTAGCCGACGGCCACGCCTTTGCCGAAGCGCGCTTCCTCGCTCTCTGCCCTCGCCCGCAGCTGCTGCCACAACGCCGCCCCGAACATCAGCCCGAAGAAGACGGTGCCGCCGGCGATGGCCGCGACCAGGGTGGGGGTCGGGTCCGCGGGGTCGTCGTTGATGACGCCCGCCAGCACCATCGCGCCGATCCACAGGGGGATGCCGATCGCGCTGAAGAGAGTCCATCGCCGGTTGGAGCGCTGGTTCACACCCTGGACCCTATGACTCGTGTCCGGTCTCGTGGCCGTCGGCCTCCAGTACCTGCTCAGCACCTCGCAGGAGGGCCTGACCTTGTGCTCTGCCCCCGCGTTCCGGGCCTCGACGCGCCTAGACTCCGGTCATGGCCGTCGAGCCCGATGCACGCCGCCGCGCCCACGAGTGGCTGGACGAGGTGTATGACCGCCTCGAAGAGCGCGAGGCCCTCTTCACGACGATCTCGGACGCCGAGGTCAAGCCCCTCTACACCGAGGACGACCGGGCCGGCGCCGACCCCCAGACGCAGATCGGCTACCCGGGCGAGTACCCCTTCACCCGCGGCGTCTATCCCTCGATGTACCGCGGGCGGTTGTGGACGATGCGCCAGTTCGCGGGCTTCGGCACGGCCGAGGAGACCAACGAGCGCTTCCACTACCTGCTCGAGCAAGGGCAGACCGGGCTTTCAACCGCGTTCGACATGCCGACCCTGATGGGCCTCGACTCAGACCACGACCGCAGCCTGGGCGAGGTCGGGGTGGAGGGGGTGGCGCTGGACACGCTCGACGACATGGAGAGGCTGTTCGACGGCATCCCCTTGGACGAGGTCACCGTCTCCATGACCATCAATGCTCCAGCGGCGATCCTGTTGGCCTTCTACGTCGTCGCGGCCGAGGAGAAGGGGGTCACGCCGGACAGGCTGGGCGGCACGATCCAGACCGACATCCTCAAGGAGTACATCGCCCAGAAGGAGTGGTGCTTCCCGATCGAGCCGGCGATGCGCCTGGTCGGCGACATGATCGAGTGGTCGACCGAGCACATGCCGCGCTGGCACCCCGTCTCGATCTCGGGGTACCACATCCGCGAGGCCGGGTCGACCGCCCAGCAGGAGCTGGCGTTCACGCTGAAGGATGGCTTCACATACGTCGAGCAGGCGATCGAGCGCGGGTTGGACGTCGATGACTTCGCCCCTCGCCTGAGCTTCTTCTTCAACGCCCACATCGACTTCTTCGAAGAGATCGCCAAGTACCGCGCCGCGCGCCGGATCTGGGCGCGCGAGATGAAGGAGACCTACGGCGCCAAGAACGAGGCCTCGATGCGGATGCGCTTCCACACCCAGACCGCGGGGGTCTCCCTGACAGCTCAGCAGCCGCTGGTGAACATCGTCCGAACCACCATCGAGGCGCTCGCGGGCGTCCTCGGGGGGACCCAGTCCCTCCACACCAACTCGTTCGACGAGGCGCTCGCCCTGCCGACCGAGAAGGCCGTTCGGATAGCGCTGCGCACCCAGCAGGTGATCGCCCACGAGTCTGGCGTCACCAACACGGTGGACCCGCTCGGCGGCGGGTGGTTCATCGAGTCGCTGACCGACGAGATGGAGCGCGCGGCCTACGACTACTTCGCGAAGATCGACGAGCTCGGCGGGATGGTCGCCGCTATCAAGCAGAACTATCCCCAGCGCGAGATCGCCGATGCCTCGTTCCGTTACCAGCAGGAGGTGGACTCGAAGCAGCGCGTCGTCGTCGGCGTCAACGACTACGTCACCGGGTCGGAGGACGACGAGATCCCGACCCTGCATGTGGACCGCACCCTGGAGAGGAAGCAGACCGACCGGCTGGAGGCTACGAAGGCTCGCCGCGACGGAGCCGCCGTCGAGGCGGCGCTGGCGCATCTGAAGGCACAGGCGGCGACCGACGCGAACCTGATGCCGGCGATCATGGACTGCGCCCGCGATCGAGCCTCGGAGGGCGAGATGATCGAGGCCCTGCAGGAGGTCTTCGGCCGCTCCACCGAGACCCCGGTCTTCTGAGCGCCCCGCCGAGTGGCGCGCGCCCCGGGCGGGCGGTCTACGATCGTCGCGATGAACGGGTCAGGCATGAGGGCGGGTCTGGTGGCGCTCGCCACCTGTGCCGCGGCGCTCGTCGTCTCGGCGCCCGCCGCCGCCCTGCCGCCGAATCCGGCCAACTCCGCGCAGACGATCTCGCCGGGATTCGACGATTGCCCGGCAGGTGAGTCCAGCTGCCCTGCCCGGGTGATCCTCGAGATGTACGAGCGCTGGCGACCGCTCAACGCGAGCTGCGATCACCGCGCCGTTTTCGCTCTCACGTACCTGCGGACCACCGAGGCCTTCGCCAAGGCGATCGCAGGGAATCCACGATTCTTCGAGGACGGCCCGTGGGTCAACCACGAGGACGCGGTCTTCGCCCAGTTCTACTTCCTCTCCTACGACGCGGCGGTTCGCGGAGAGCCCGTGCCGGTGGCGTGGCGCACCGCCTTCGACGCCGCGGCCTCGCCCAACGTGACCGGGATCGGCGACCTGTTACTCGGCATGAACGCCCATATCAACCGTGACCTCTCCTACACGCTCGCAGCGGTCGGGCTCGTGAAGCCGAACGGCGGATCGCGCAAGACCGACCACGACAAGGTGAACGAGTTCTTGGCGACGGTCGCCGACCCGCTCCAGGACGAGCTGGGCGCGCGCTACGACCCGCTCTTCGGCACCACTGACACGCCCGCGCCGACCGACGAGGCTGCCGTGCTCGAGGCGGTCCGGGGCTTCCGCGAGCAGGCCTGGTTCAACGCCGAGTCCCTCGTGAACGCGCCCGACGCCGGCACGAGGTCGCTCGCGGCAGCATCGATCGAGGCACAGTCCCAGGCCTACGCGAACTCGATCCTCGCCTCCGCCACGCTGCCCGGCTACGGACCCACACGCGACGCCTATTGCCGCAAGAACCTGAAACCGTCCTTCGCCGTCGAGTTGGCCGACCAGAAATTGAAGAGGGTCGTTCGCCGTGGGGCTTTGCGGCTGACCGTCACGACCGATGGGCCGGCGCGACTGCTCCTGGGGGCCTCGCGCGTTAGCGGCCCGGGCAAGCCGAACGCGCGGGAGGCCGGGAAGCGGAAACGACCGAAGCCGCTTGCCCTGCCGCTTCGGTTCCAGACGAGCCGCGCCGGCGATCACGTCGCGGAGCTGAAGCTGACGAAGCGCGGGCGCCGGACGCTGGCGAAACGCCGTGCCGCGAAACTGATGGTCACCCTCAAAGCGCCCGGCCTGAGCGCCACCGCCCGCGGGCGCCTGCGCGGTGGACCGGCGCGAAAGCCGCGTCGCTAGGCGACCGCGCCCTCGGACTCGACGATCAGGACCACGTCGCCGACCGGCCCGGGCTCAGAGCCGGCGAGGAACATGCGCCCCGCGTTTCGCTTGCGCGCCTCGGAGCGGGCGAGCTCGCAGGCCGCGTCGCGGTCGAGGCCGCTGCCGACCACTGAGCGGTGTTCGGCGCCGTCCCGGTATGCCATGTAGAGCACGTCGTACATCGCAGCAATCATCGTGTCGGCCTCCTGTCGGATCCCCTCAGGCTGCACAGTCTGCTCCAGTCCCCATCTTCGCGCATCCGTGGAAACCAACTATTCCAATACCGTTAAGCGTCGTTCCGCCCCGAACCTATGCCTGAGACCACCCCCGACACATCGCAGCGGAAAATCCGCATCGTCGTCGCCAAGCCCGGCCTCGACGGGCACGACCGTGGGGCGAAGATCATCGCCCGCGCCCTCCGCGACGCCGGCATGGAGGTCATCTACACCGGCCTGCACCAGACCCCGGAGCAGATCGCCGAGACCGTGATCCAGGAGGAC
>Ga0183260_10003289_pt1 | contig 13049 bp, 11 predicted proteins | sample AntDrymUQ4972206_2_FD_129768 | JGI IMG/M metagenome (GOLD analysis project Ga0183260, IMG submission 129768) | Polar desert sand microbial communities from Dry Valleys, Antarctica - metaG UQ497 (22.06) (version 2) (version 2) | ecosystem: Environmental > Terrestrial > Soil > Desert | place...
CCGACGACAGGAACAGCCCGTCGCGAGCCATCGCGAAGTACACCCTCGGCCCGGCGAAGACATTCGCGCTGATGCTCGCCGCCAGGCTGATGATCGAGACGAAACCCATCACGTTCCCGGCCATCTGGTTGAAAAGCCTGTCGGCGATGACGTCGAGAACACTACCCTCGACCTTGGCGAGCTCTCCCACGGGCAGCACGAAGAGATACAGGAGGTTCAGGAGAACGTAAACGGCAACGACTGCGCCCGTGCCCAGCGCGAGCGCACGCGGCACGTTGCGGCCCGGATCTCGAATTTCCTCGGCGATGTACGAGGCGGCGTTCCAGCCGGAGTAGGCAAACATCACGGGGATCAAGGCGAGCAGCCAGGCTGTCCCGGAAATTCCCGACGCTGTCGCTTGCTGCAGATTGGCGGTCGATCCCGCACCGAAGGAAAGACCGAGCGCGATGAACATGAGCAGCGCGAGCACCTTCAGCGTCGCGAGGATGTTCCCCATGAGACGCCCGGGCCCCACGCCACGGAGATGCACCCACGACATCAGCAGGATCATCGACACCGCGACGAGTGTCTGCCTCGAGAAGATGAGCGGAACCCAGGGCAGCGGAATGGTGAAGAAGGGCGTCGCGTCGCCCGCTCCGGGGATGAATCGATCGAGGTAGATTGCGAGAAAGACCGCATTGGCGGCAATCGCTCCTGCGAAACCCGCCACGAACGAGGTCCAGCCGGTGAGGAATGCGGCCAGTTTCCCATACGCAGCCCCAAGGTAGACGTACTCGCCGCCCGCACGTGGCCGGAGCGCTGCAAGTTCCGCGTAGGCCATCGCACCCATGAAGGCAAGTGCACCACCCACGGCCCAAACCGCGAGGAAGAGCCACGGGTCCGGAATCATTGCGGCAACTAGCGGCGGCGTGAACAGGATGCCACCGCCGATGACGTTCGACACGATGATGGCAGCAGCGTCGAACGGGCCAAGGCGGCGCTCGAGCGCAGACGATTCGGTGGCTGCTGGGGCCGGAGCGGAAGAAGGTGCCAAACGGATGGTCTATTTGGTAAGGAGCTGACGCTCGATGGGGATCCGATGCAGTTCGAGCCACTGCGCAGCCACCTCGCGGACCATGATCACCGCTTCCATATCCTGGAAATTGCTGTTCTTCAGCATTTCCAGGCGGCTTTGGGGGGGCGTGCCGGTAAATCCTGCCTGGGACCGAAGCGTAAGAAGCTCGGTCTGGCCGTCAGCGAGATCGACCCGCTGTTTGAAGATCTCGTCGATGTCCTCACTCGAGGCAACCACCCGAAACATAATATTCAGGGCGACCCGGGAGAGGTTGCCGGAGCTGTCACGAAGACGGAAGGTGACGCTCGGGACCAGCTTGTTCGCCCCCTCGGGAGTCACGCCGGCGTCGAAATATCCGGACGAGACGTCGGTGACCTGAAGAGCCTGCTTCAGATCTACCGGTGTGCTGCACGACGTTGTGCACAGCAGGGCGAAGGCCAGCGCGAAGAGGCGCGCGTGCGACATGGGCCGATTGTAGCCCAGTGCCTAGAATCCGCGAACGCTGACGCGCCGGATGACTTCGTTCAGGGAAATCCGGCCGGCGGTGAAGTCGGCGAGGTCCTTTCCCTTCACCTGCAGAGTCATCGTGCTCGGAGCCGCCACCTGGCCCGGCATCTCCGAACCGTCGCGCGCCGAGACCGTCAGAGTCTCTTCCGGACGCAACTCCAACGACTGGCTATGCTTGACCATGGCATTGATCAGCTCATTCTTGACCGACTGCACATAGTGAGCGTCTGGATTCAAGAGCGCTTCAGACGGCGCGGCGGACAAGGGAATCGCTTGAGCAGGGTTTGAACGCTGCCGCTCCCGGTTCAGCGTCTCGACCAGAGACGCGACGCTCGGAATCACCCGTGGAATTTCGACGTGGAAGATGACTCCGAAACTCTCCAGGTAAGTGCCATGCGCCTTCACGGGCGCTGAACTGAACATCATCAATCCGGGCTGGAAGCGCTGGATCTCAGTCGCCGTCTGCCGAGCCGCAAGCGTGACCGATGCGGTGAGAGTACTTTCCATGAGATAAATCGCCTCCACCCGCCGTGCCACCTCCTCGCGTGACAACGGTGGGGGCATCGGAGGCGCCTTCGCCGCGACTGATTCTGTCAGCGGGCCCGCCGGCGCCGCGGCAGGAACAGGGACCGAGGCTGAAGACGGCGGCGTGACTGGCGGCTGCGTCGTCGGTTGAGTGACAGGTGGTGGCGTGGTTGGCGGCGGCACGGGCGGGTCCTGCGCCGCCGAAGGGGCCGCGAACCCGCTCATTGTCACGACGAGCATCAGCGCGTGGGTCTTCACCGGTTATTTCTCCTGTCGCGCGGCGGCGCGAATCCACTGATTGAACATGTCGCGGCTCTGCGCGATCTCGGCGTTCGTCATACCCTGGTATTGATCGAGACCTTGCTGGACAAGGGCGATGTCCGACGCATGTTGCTGCTGGACGTCTCGGACCACCTGCAGTATCTGATGCGCGAACGCGGTTTTCTGCTGGGACTGCGCGTCGCTCAACATCTGGCGGACCTGGCGAAGCAGTTCCGCATCCGGCATCCGTGCCTGACTGGACGCGAGCTGCACAGATGATTCGCGCGTCATCGAGACCTCGATTGTCCGCAGCCGGCGATCGAGCTCGGCCAACGCCGCGGGATCAGTCGCCGGCGCCGGCGCGTTCACATTACGCACTTCCCCGCCCGAGGCATTTCCCTGCGCCTGGGCCGGCGCGAGTGGCGACTGCCCGGCCCAACCGGTACGAACCAGCAAGCCCTCGCTGCCGTATCTGATTTCAACGTTTGCAATGGCAGCTGCCGCCGCGAGCACGACCACCGCGGCCGCGGCGAATGCGAAGATCGGCGCCAATCGGGTCCGACGAGGTAACGCAGGCGCCGGCGCAGATGACCCGCTGATCACCCGAAAGCCAAGGTCAGGCAACGGTGGTGACCACAGCGCCAGGTGCGTCCGCGTCGAACGCAGCCCCTCCAACTCGACGCTGCATTCGCTGCAGGCGGCGAGATGAGCCTGTAATTCCTTGCGCTCACCACTCGTCAGTTCGTCGTAAAGAAACCCGACGATCAGTTCCTTGCTCTCACACATCGTTCTCACACCTGATCACACCCTGAACCCCTAACGTCTCAATGCCGCGCCGTCGACGCCGGCACTCTCGAGCTGCTTTCTAACCACCGTCAAACCCTGGTAGAGCCGCGTTTTCACCGTGCTCAACGGGCAATCGAGCAGATCGGCAATCTCCTGGAAGGTCAGCCCGTGATACTCCTTCAGAATGATCGCGGTGCGCTGCTCTTCCGGGAGCAGCGCCATCGCCTTGCTGACCGCCAGGCCCAACTGCTTGCGCCCGACCAGGTCCTCGATCGACTCGGACGGCGTTGCCTCGCCGGCCAGCTCGATGATATCGATTCCCTCAGGGGCCTGGGACACAGGCGCCCGGCGTTCCTTCCGGATCCAGTCACGACACAGATTCAGGGTGATCCGGTACAGCCATGACGAGAACTTCGCCTGGCCCTTGAACCCCTTGATGGCGCGGAACGCGCGAAGGAACGTCTCCTGGGCGACATCACGTGCCTCTTCCTCCCGCCCGATCACCCTGTAAGCGAGGGCATAGATCGGACGCTCCCAGCGTAAAACCAGCTGGTTGAAGCTGTCGAGGTCACCTCCCTGGGAGAGGGTGACTAACTCTTCGTCGGACGACGGCATGTCGTTGTCACTGCTTTTAGACGCCACCGGGGCGCCGCCAGCCTTCGGTCATTCTAGAATGCACCAGCGGCTATGGAATCGCGCGAATTGGATCATCTGACGAAGGAGTTGGCGCTCAGAAAGCGGCTGCAGGACGCCCTGTTCCTGTTTTCCAAGAGCCTCTCGGCCCGGCTGACCCTGCAGACGGCGCTGGAGTCCCTGGTCCTGGAGGTCGGAGCCATCCTCGGCGTCCGCCGGACGTCGGTCTGGCTGCACGATCGCGAGGCCCGCGTCCTGATACTGAGCGCCTCTTCGGACCCTCGAGACCAGGCATCGGGGGCGAGGATCCCCGCCGGTGAGTCATCGACCGTGGCGCGTGGACTGCGGCTCGACGCCCCCGAGGTGACCGGTGAGGGGGCTGCCCGGTGCCTCGTCATGTCGCTCAGGGGATGGCGCCGGGCGCTCGGGACGCTGGTGATCGAGGGCCAGGCGACAAGGGTTGATCCTGAGTTGTTCATCGAGCTCGCGGCCGACCTCGGACGCCAACTTGGCGCGACGCTCGAACGGGTCCTGGTTCTCGAAGAGCACCTGCGGGACGCCGCCGCGCAAGCGGAGCTCCGCGCGAGGCTCGCCCAAAGCGAGAAGATGGCGTCGCTTGGGCAGTTCGTCGCCGGAATGGCGCACGAGCTGAACAATCCACTGCAAGGCGTCCTTGGATCCCTCGAGCTGATGATCCGGGACACCCCGCCCGAGTCCCAGACGAGAGCGGAACTGCAGCGCATTCTGTACGAGGCTGAACGAGCCGTCCTGATCGTGAGTAACCTGGTGCTTTTCACCCGTCGTCAGCCGGCTACTCGTGAGATCGTCGCGGTTCACGATTTGGTGGATCAGACCATTTCGCTGCGCGAGTCCGCTCCCGGCCGTGGGCAGATTGCCGTCAGCCATAACCGCGCCGCCGGTATGGCGAGGGTCGTGGGCGACCCCGCCCGACTGCAGCGGGCACTCGCAAACATCCTCATCAACGCCGAGCAGGCGATCACCGACGCCGGCAGGACCGGCGAAGTCACGGTCACGACGCGCGTTGAGCGCGGCACCGTAATCATCGCCGTCGCCGACACTGGTCCGGGGATCGCTCCCGACGTGCTCCCGCGGGTCTTCGAGCCGTTCTTTACTACTCGCGCGGTTGGCCAGGGCACAGGCCTCGGGCTCGCCATCGCCTACGGCATCGTCCAGGACCACGGCGGCACGATCACGGCTGCCAGTTCGGCGCGCGGCGCGGCCTTTACGATCGTCCTGCCCGCGGCGGATGATAAAGTGACGTCCGCAGGCTGCCTTTCATGATCGACGACGCGTTCCTAACGACGGAAGAGGTACTCGGGTACCTGCAGGTCAATCTCCGGACGGTCTATCGCCTGATCAAGGCCGGGAAGATTCCGGCCGTGCGCGTCGGGCGGCAGTGGCGCTTCCGCAAACGCGACATCGACGTCTGGCTCGAAACGCAGCGGCCGCGAGCCGGACGCGCCGGCGCCGGATCGCCGCGCCCTGTGACCCCGCCGAGCGGCCGGCCGCGCATCCTCGTCGTGGACGACGAAGAGACCATCCGCGAGCTCTTGCTGAAGACGTTGGCGCTCGCCGAGTATGAAGTGGACGTGGCGCCAGATGGCCGCACCGCGGTCGACCGGATGCGCATGATCCAGTACGACCTTCTCATCACCGACCTCCGCATGCCGGGCGTGGATGGACTGACGGTCATCCGCGAGGCGCGCCGGCTCAAGGCCGATATACCGGTCATCATCCTGACCGGGTATTCGAGCGAAGCGAGCGCGATCGAAGCGATCAATCTTGGCGTGCAGGGATATCTCACGAAGCCCTTCCGTGTTCCGCGCGTCCTGGCGGCGGCGGCGAAAGCGCTTGGCGAAACCGTAAGTTGATACAACTCGTTCAACTCAGTAAGTCCTTCGGCGGCCGCGTCCTCCTCGATTCAGTCAGCTGGCAGATCGACGATCGTGAGCGGGTGGGTCTCAGTGGCCCGAACGGCGCCGGCAAAACCACGCTGCTGAAGATGCTCGCCGGCTTCGAGGAGGCTGACGCCGGCACCATCACCAAGCCGTCCAACCTCACGGTCGGCTACCTCCCGCAGGACGGCCTGAACCACAGCGGCCGCACGCTGATCGAAGAAGCAGGCCTCGCATTCAAGCCGCTCCTCGACATGCGCGACGAGATCACTGCCCTCGAGGATCGACTCGGCGACGATGCGCATTCCGAGGAGGAACATGCGCGGATGCTCGAGCGCTACAGCGAGTTGCAGGAGACCTTCCGGCGTCTCGAGGGGTACAGCATCGACCTCAAGATCACCACGGTGCTGCGCGGCCTGGGGTTCACCGCGGAGGACCTCGCCAAACGATCGGAAACGTTCTCGGGCGGCTGGCAGATGCGGATTGCGCTCGCGACGCTGCTGCTCGGACGTCCGGGTCTGCTGCTGCTCGACGAACCGACCAACCACCTGGACCTCGACGCGCGCAATTGGCTCGAGGAGTATCTCTCCGGCTACCCGCACGCGGTCATTCTCGTCTCGCACGATCGCTTCTTCCTCGATGCGGTCGTGACCCGGATCACCGAGATCGGGCTGCGGAAGCTGACCGACTACCACGGGAACTACACGGCGTACCTGAAGGAACGCGACGCCCGGATGGAGCGACTGCGTCAGACGAAGCGGGACCAGGATGACGAGGTCGAGCGCATGACCGCCTTCATCAACCGCTTCCGCTACCAGGCGACGAAAGCGGCGCAGGTCCAGAGCCGGATCAAGATGCTCGAGAAGGTGATCCCGATCGAGATCCCGCCGGAGCGCAAGCGCGTCCACTTCACATTTCCAGCATGTGCGAAGAGCGGCCGGACGGTGCTCGACCTCAAATCCATTCGCAAGGGATACGACGGCCGAAGCGTCCTCGACGGCGTCGACGTCCACATCGAGCGTGGCGATCGGATCGCCTTGATTGGACCCAACGGCGCCGGCAAGTCCACCATGATGCGGATGCTCTCAGGAGTCGAAGCCCCCGATTCCGGTACTCGCACCGAGGGGCACCAGGTCGTGATGCAGTACTTCGCACAGGACGAAGCCACGCGCCTCGACCCGACCCTGACGATCTATCAGACGCTGGCCGGCGACGCTCCGCTCAACATGGTGCCGAGCATCCGCAACATCCTCGGCGGCTTCCTCTTCTCAGGGGACGATATCGAGAAGCCCGTTCGGGTGCTCTCGGGCGGTGAACGCACGAGACTGGCGGTGGCGCGCATGCTCCTGCGGCCGTCCAACACGTTGCTGCTCGACGAGCCGACGAACCACCTCGATCTCGACTCGAAAGACGTCCTGCTCGACGCGCTCGAGGACTTCGGCGGCACCCTGATCTTCGTCTCGCACGATCGCTACTTCGTCGACAAGCTCGCCACCAAGGTGATCGACATTGGCGGCGGCAGGGCGCTCATGTACCCCGGGACCTACGAGGAATACCTGTGGAGCCGCAAGCAGCAGACATCCCCGGTGCCGACACCGTCACGTCCTGCCGCGACGCCGCAGCCGACGGCCAGGAGCCAGCACCGACCCGCGGGGAAGGCGGCCCAGTCCCCCAAACCGACGGCGGCATCTCCTAAGAAGGACGAAGAGGCCAAGCCGCCAGCGCCCTCCTACGAGGATCGCAAGCGAGATGAGGCCGAAGCCCGCAAGCTTCGAAAGGCGCAGGACAGCCGTCGCAAACGCATCGAAGAACTGGAAGCCCGGATCGCCGAGCGCGAGGGTGAGATCAAAGAGATCGAAGGGATGATGTCGGCGGCAGGTTTTTACGATAACCACGAAGCGGCCAAACCGGTGATCGACCGGCACCAGGCGCTGATGTGGGAAGTCGGAGACCTGATGGGCCAGTGGGAAACACTGCAGGAAAAGTGACGATTTCGTAATCGCCTGCACAGATCCGTCACCCTATCGGCCGCCCCCTCCAACAGAACTGTGTTTTTCCGGCCGTAATTCGCCGGTTTCTGCTCCGTGGAACCGGGGTACATCTATTGCCCCCAGGATCCCGAGCTCGTCAACTTACAATAATGGAATCCATGGCGTCAGCGAAGAGCCGGAAGGCCGCACCAGGGCGGGTCGCGCCGAAGACCGCGAACCCGGGGCCGAAGGTGTCGCTCTCGGCGCCGCCCCCGGTGGCGCAGAGCTTTTACCACGATCTGGTCTGGAACCTCCGGAACGGCGTGCTGGCGGTCACCGAGAGCGGTCAAATCGCGGTCATGAATGACGTCGCCTACCGGATCTTCGGTTTGACCCCGGGCGAGTCCGACATCGGGCGTCCCTATTCCGAGGTCCTCAAGGACCTGCCGGACGTCATGCGGATCATCGCCAGCGCCTTCGAACTGTCGCATCTGCCCAACCGCGCCGAGCTGCGCGTCAAGCGCACTAATAAAGTGATCGGCTACACCCTGTCGCAGGTGCGTGACACGCGCGGGCGGATCACGGGGGCGACCCTCTTCTTCAAGGACCTCACCCGCGTCGAGCAACTCGAGGAGCGTGAACGCCTTCGCGATCGCCTTGCCGCTCTGGGAGAGATGGCGGCGGCGATCGCACATGAGGTGAAGAATCCGCTGGCCGGTATCGAGGTCATGGCCGGCTTGCTCAAGCGACAGCTGCTCGACAACCAGGACGCGCAGTCGATCCTCAAGGACATCATCAAGGAAGCGAAGATGGCCAACGCCATCGTCGTCGAAGTGCTCGACTTCGTCCGCCCGATCCGGCTCCAGGTCGAAGACATCCGGCTCGACGAAGCCGTCCGCGATGCGGTCGCCATGGCGGAAAGCCACAGGAACCGCGGTCAGATCGAAGTCGCCCTGTCCTTTTCCGAGGACCTGCCCGGCATTCAGGGCGACCCGTACCAGCTTCGACAGCTCTTTACCAACCTCCTGACCAATGCGTTCGAGGCCATGAATGGCACCGGGCAGGTCAGCATCTCGGCCGCACAACTGCCAGTCGAGGAGGAAGTGGCTGTTGGCAGCGACGTGCAGGCCGTGCCGATGATCCAGGTGGAAGTGTCAGACAGCGGCCCCGGTGTTCCGTCCGAGGTCATGGACAAGATGTTCAGTCCGTTCTTCACCACGAAGGCACAGGGGTCGGGACTCGGCCTCGCCATTGTGCGCAAGATCGTCGACGCGCACGACGGGCAGATCGACGTCAGCGTCGGGCCGCAGGGGGGCGCGCGGTTTCGCATTACCCTGCCGGTCACTGGAAATCACGAACTTTTCAGGTAGTCGGAGACGGTCAGCCGCGCGGCTGACAGACGAGCAGAGTTTCAGAGCTATAGCTTCAGGAGACACATAGAGATGGGCCGTATTCTCGTAGCAGACGATCACGATTCACTCCGCCGCGGCATCGTCCGCGCACTGTCGGAGGCGAAGCACGAAGTCGATGAGGCTCCCAACGGGAACATCGCCATCGAGCGGCTGCACGAGGGACAGTACGACGTCGTCCTCAGCGACCTCAAGATGGGCGGGAGCGACGGCATGGACGTCCTGCGCACCGCGAAGTCACTGCATCCAACGACCGCGGTGATCCTGATGACCGCTTTCGGTTCGATCCACACCGCCGTCGAGGCGATGAAGATCGGCGCATTCGACTACGTGCAGAAGCCGTTCGAGATCGAGGAGATGGAGGTCAAGGTCGAGAAGGCGATCGAACACCGCCGTCTGAAGCACGAGATCGAGTACCTCCGGCACACCCAACAGGACATCTACGACTTCGATCGGATTGTTGGCGCGAGCGGCGCGCTCCAGTCCGTGCTGGGGATCGTTAAAAAGGTTGCAAAGAGCAACACGACCGTCCTGATCCGCGGCGAAACGGGTACCGGTAAGGAGCTGATCGCCGGCGCGATCCACCACAACTCGTTGCGCGCGACTCGCAACTTCGTCAAGGTGAACTGCGCGGCGCTCCAGGAGAACCTGCTCGAGTCCGAACTGTTCGGTCACGAGAAGGGCGCCTTCACGGGGGCCGACAAACAGCGCGTCGGCCGCTTCGAACAGGCCGACGGCGGCACGTTGTTCCTGGACGAAATCGGCGACATGAGCGCCAACACGCAGGCCAAGATCCTGCGCGTCCTGCAGGAGCACGAGTTCGAGCGCCTCGGCGGCACCCGGACCCTGCGCGTCGACGTGCGGCTGATCGCCGCGACGAACCGGAATCTGCCGCAGATGGTGGCCAGCGGTCACTTCCGCGAAGACCTCTACTACCGCCTCAACGTCGTCTCGATCGAGACGCCGCCGCTCCGCGAGCGCAAGGAAGACATCACCGCGCTGGCGACGTTCTTCCTCCGCCGTTTCGCCGGTGAGCTGAAGAAGCGGGTCGACGGTGTCGCACCGGATGCGCTGAAGCTGCTGATGCGCTACAACTGGCCGGGTAATATCCGCGAACTCGAGAACGCGATCGAGCGCGGCGTGTTGATGACCGAGAACGCACAGCTCACCAGTGTGGACTTGCGGCTGGGCGAGCTGTCGACCTCGCAGTCGTCCGGCGATGCCAGCCCCGTGATCAAGATTCCGCCCACCGGTATTGCGCTGGAAGAGATCGAGCGCCAGGCGATCGTCGAGGCGCTCAAGATGTCGAACTGGGTGCAGAAGGACGCCGCGGAGCTGCTCGCGATCAGCCCGCGCGTGATGAACTACAAGATCAAGACGCTGGGCATCGACTACGCTCGCGGCGGCCGTCGCCCGATGATCAGCGAAGACGAATACGCCAAGACCATGTAATGGACGATCCGGAGGCCGTCACGCCTTCGGATGCGCCTTTCGGTAGGCCTCGAGCATTTGCGTCGCGTTCACGTGCGTGTAGCGCTGGGTGGTGCTGAGGCGTGAGTGTCCGAGCAGCTCCTGGATGGCGCGAAGGTCGGCGCCGCGCTGCAGCAGGTGTGTGGCGAAGGAATGCCGGAGCGCGTGCGGACTGATCCCGAACCGGGTGCTGCAGGCCGAGACGTATTTACGAACGAGCCTGTCGACGCTGCGCGTTGAGAGGCGTCCACCGGTGTAATTCAAGAAGACCGGCACACGAATTTTCTTTTTCTTCACAACCGGGCGAGCAAAGGGCGAGGTCTTTCTCGTCTGGTCCGGCGCGCCACTCCCAATCGCTTCCCAATCCTTCAGCCAGGCCCGCAGCGCGGCCTCAGTCGACCGGTTGAAGGGGACGAGCCGCTCTTTGCGACCCTTGCCCAGTTCTCGCACGATGCGCCCGGCAAGGTTGACGTCCTCGATGTCGAGCCCGACGAGTTCACTCAGGCGCAGTCCAGACGCATAAAACAGTTCGAGGATGGCTCGATCACGGCGGCCGAGCGGCTCCGATGTATCCGGCATCTCCAGCAGCCGTGACATCTCGGCCTCCCCCAGGTGTGCCGGCAGCCGCTGCTCGCGCTTCGGAGTGCCGACCAGCGCCGAGGGATCGTCCTCGATGACACCTTCGCGGCGCAGATACCGGGCAAAGGTCCGGATCGCCGACAGCTTGCGCGCCGCCGAGGCCTTTGAGATTCCGCGCTTCTGCAGATCCCCGAGGAAGGCACGGATCGACAGGTGCGTGAGGTCGTCGGGCGTGAGCTCGTAGCGCTTGCGGCCGGCCTCCTTTGCGGTGAAGGCGACGAACTGCGCCAGGTCGCTCTCGTAGGCGCGGACAGTATGGGCGGACGCGTTCTCGTTCAGGAGCAGGTGCTCGAGGAACTCGCCCAGCTGTTCCTTCATGCCCGGCTCTGAATCCACGCCTCGAGGTCCGCGAGTGCACGCTGGGAGAGTCGCTCGTTCCGTTCCGACTTCTGCTTCGGCACGCGCGGCCCGCCTGGCTCGCGCACCAGCGGCGGGATGATACCGAACGTGATGTTGCTGGGCTGATAGTGTTTCGGCTCCGCGTGCGAAACGTAGTACCCGAGCGCGCCGATCGCCGTCGTCCGCGCCGGGGCGGACGGCGTGCGGCCCTGGGCAACAGCCGCCGCGTTACGGCCGGCAATGAGGCCCGACGCCGCCGACTCGACGTACCCCTCGACGCCGGAGATCTGACCGGCAAAGAACACGTCGTCGCGGTCCTTCACCTGCCACGTGTCACGGAGCACCGTCGGTCCGTTGATGTAGGTGTTGCGGTGGATCATCCCGAAGCGAATGAACTCTGCATTCTCGAGCCCGGGAATCAGTTTCAGCACCCGCGCCTGCTCGCCCCATTTCATCTGCGTCTGGAAGCCAACCAGGCTGTAGTGAGAGGCCGCGAGATTGTCCTGCCGGAGTTGGACGACGGCATAGGCATCACGACCGGTGCGGGGATCGGGCAGGCCCACTGGCTTCATTGGACCGAAGCGCAGGGTGTCGACGCCACGCGACGCCATCACCTCGATCGGCAGGCAGCCCTCGAAGAACTTCGGATCATCGAACTCGTGGAGCGACGTCCTCTCTGCGGCCATCAGCTCGGTATAAAACCGGCTGTACTCTTCGGCCGTGAACGGGCAATTCAGATAGTCGCCTTCCCCGTCGTCCACACCGCACGCCGGTCCGGCGTCCTGCCGGGGCGGTTCGTGCACCGTCCCGTGACTGGAGTGTTCACCAACGTCACGGGGCCGTTCTCGAACGGCCCCGAGGTTGCGGTTCCACCTCGATGCCCGGAACACCTTCGTCCTGTCGACCGACTCCGCCAGGACGATCGGGCTGATGGCGTCATAGAAGTACAGGTGCGTCGCGCCGACCAGCGCGGCAATCTCCTTGGAGAGCGCGTCGGACGTGAGCGGACCGGTCGCGATGATCAGTGGACCGTCGACTGAAGGGATCCGCGAAACTTCTTCACGGCGGATCGTAATGAGCGGGTGCTCCTCGATCGCGCGGGTGACTTCGGCGGAAAACCGGTCCCGGTCGACGGCGAGCGCGGCTCCCGCCGGCACACGCGCGACATCGGCAGCCCGCATCACGAGCGAACCGAGCCGCCGCATCTCCGCCTTGAGGAGACCGACCGCATTATCGAGTTTGTCGCCGCGAAAGGAATTGCTGCAGACCAGCTCGGCGAGGCCGTCCGTCTTGTGGACCGCAGTCGGACGCACCGGCCGCATCTCGTAGAGGACGACGGGGACGCCCAGCGACGCGGCTTGCCAGGCGGCCTCGCTCCCCGCAAGACCGCCGCCTATTATGTGGACCATTTCAACTACCAACGACCACCGACCAACGACCAATAACTCCCCATTGGAGGTTGGCGATTGGAAGTTGGACGTTGTTCAAGCGGTCGCCAGTTCCTCAGACCGCACGTAGGAGCACTCCTCGTTGTTGCAGA
>Ga0183260_10003292_pt1 | contig 13047 bp, 11 predicted proteins | sample AntDrymUQ4972206_2_FD_129768 | JGI IMG/M metagenome (GOLD analysis project Ga0183260, IMG submission 129768) | Polar desert sand microbial communities from Dry Valleys, Antarctica - metaG UQ497 (22.06) (version 2) (version 2) | ecosystem: Environmental > Terrestrial > Soil > Desert | place...
CGATGCGCAAGCGAGCTGCCAAGGGCGGCCGGGGCGGGCACCAGGTGGCGCTCACCGTGCGCGCGCCGGTCAGGCGCGACCGGGTCGAGGCGCTGCGCCTGACGCTGGAGGCGATGGGCGCCTTCGAGCGCGGCGCGCCCGCCATCCCCTTCAGCGGCATGGACGGCGTGCACTTCGCGCGGCTCGTGCTGCTCGAGGACAGCGTGGACCTCGAGGAGAACCTGATCCCCGCGAGCCTGCTCTACATGGCCGAGCTCGACGCCCCGCTCGCGCGCCACGTGGACCAGCTCGCCGGCTCCGGCGGCGCCGGCCTCGACGCGACGTTCGGGGAGTGCGAGAGCTACCCCGCCGGCGCCTCGTCCGCCATGCGGGCCGCCTTCCTGGCGGAGCATGCGATCCCGTCGCAGGCCAACTACGTCAACACCGTCGGCCGCACGGTCGAGCAGGTCCACTCCGAAGCCGTGCTGCGGCGCTCCATCGAGGCCTTCCTGGATCGGCGGCGCGGCGACCTGCCGGCCACGCCCGAGGGCGTCCGGGCCGAGATCCAGCGCTTCGTGCGGGCGGAGCCGGCCCTGGCCTGGGCGCGCCGGCGCGCGCCGCGGCCCAGCCTGCGCTGGCGCGCCGGCGAGGCGCTGCACTTCGCCGCGATGACGCTCGTGCTGCTGCTCGCGCTGCCGTTCGCGCTGCTGGCGCTGCCGTTCTACGTGGTGGTCCTGCGCATCCACGAGCGCCGCGAGCCGGCGCCGCACATACGGCCGGAGCCCGCGCACGCGCAGCGCCTCGGGGCGATCGAGGACCACGCCGCCCAGAACCAGTTCAGCGCGATCGGCTACGTCAAGCCCGGCCGCTTCCGCGCCCTCACCGTGAAGCTCGTCCTGTGGCTGATCGAGCTCGCCGCCCGGCACGTCTTCACCCGCGCCGACCTGTCCGGCGTCAAGACGATCCACTTCGCGCACTGGACCGTCCTCGACGGCGGCCGCCGCGTGATCTTCACCAGCAACTACGACGGCAGCCTCGAGAGCTACATGGACGACTTCATCGACAAGGTCGCCTACGGCCTCAACGCCTCCTTCAGCAACGGCGTCGGCTTCCCGCGGGCGCGCTTCCTCCTCTTCGATGGCGCGCGCCGCGAGCAGGAGTTCAAGGACCACCTGCGCCGGCGCCAGATCCCGAGCCAGGTCTGGTACTCCGCCTATCCGCAGCTGACGGCCCGCAACATCGACGACAACGCGCTGCTGCGCTCCGGGCTGTGGGGGGAGATGGGCCGCCCGGACGCCGAGGCGTGGCTGCGGCGGCTGTAGCGATGCTCGAGCTCGACGACATCCAGGGGCTGGTCGTGCGCGGCTACGGGGCGCTGCCGCACGCGAGCTACCTCCTGGCCGCGATCGAGGATCGCGGCCGCGCGCGGGCGTGGCTCGCGACGCTCGCCGGCCGCCTCGACGACGCGCGCGAGCGCCCGGGCGCCCTCGCCGTCAACGTGGCCTTCACCCGCACCGGGCTGGCGGCGCTCGGCGTGCCGGCGCCGACGCTCGAGCGGTTCCCGCTCCCGTTCGTCGTGGGCATGACGGACCCGCACCGCTCGCGGCTGCTCGGCGACGTCGAGGAGAGCGCCCCCGAGCACTGGGACTGGGGCGGGCCGCAGTCGGCCCCGGTCGACGTCCTGCTGCTCGTCTACGCGAGCGACGCCCGCGAGCTCGGCCGGGCGACCGAGGAGCTCCGCGGCGCCGCCGGGATCCGCGTGGTGGGGGAGCTGGACACCGCCGAGCTGCAGCCGCGCGAGCACTTCGGCTTCCGCGACGGCATCTCGCAGCCGAGGATCGAGGGCCTCGGCGAGGGGCCTGCGGCGAACACGATCAAGGCCGGCGAGTTCGTGCTCGGCTACCGCAACGAGTACGGGCTGCTGCCCGACGCGCCGCCCGGTGCGCTGGGGCGCAACGGCAGCTTCCTGGTGCTGCGCCAGCTCAGCCAGGACGTGCACGGCTTCTGGGACTTCTGCGAGCGCGCGAGCGCCCGTGCGGACGGAACGGTCGACGAGGCGGCGCGCCTGCGGCTCGCGGCCAAGCTGGTGGGCCGCTGGCCGGGCGGCGCGCCGCTCGCGCTCGCTCCCGACGCCGACGCGCCCGAGCTCGCCGACGCCAACGACTTCGGCTACTTCCACGGCGACCGCCACGGACTGGGCTGCCCGGTCGGCGCGCACGTGCGCCGCGCCCACCCGCGCGACTCGCTCGACCCCGACCCGGGCTCGCAGCGCTCGATCGACGTCGGCAAGCGCCACCGGCTCCTGCGCCGCGGCCGCCAGTACGGCCGCTTCCTGGCACCCGAGGTGCTGCTGACGGCCGGCGTCGACGAGGCGTGGCTCCAGGAGCCGCGCGGGCTGCACTTCGTCTGCCTGGGCACCAACCTCTCACGGCAGTTCGAGTTCGTGCAGCACACGTGGATCGCCAACCCCCGCTTCGCGGGCCTGCACGACGACCCCGACCCGCTCCTCGGCCCCGCGGGGAGCACGTTCACGGTGCCCGCCCGCCCGGTCCGCGACCGCTACACGGGGCTGCCCCGCTTCGTCTCCGTCCACGGCGGCGCCTACTTCCTGCTGCCGGGGATCAGAGCCGTCCGCGAGCTCGCCGCGGCCGGCTAGAACCGCTCGCTGCCGTCGGGCTCGAGGCGCGCGTCGCCGTTGAGCTGCTGGCGGAGCCGTGACATCTCGTAGTAGATCGCCCGGCGGGCGCGGTTCTGGCTCCCGAGCGGCCGGTGCTCGGGAACGCTGTGCCACGGCTGGAAGGAGAGGCTGCGCGCCCACGCGAGCTGCTCGGGGGAGTCGAAGCGCTGGACGGGCAGCCGCAGCCGCGCCACCGTGATCGCGGGCGAGAGCCGCTCGGGCCAGATGACGGACGCGTTCTCGATCGGCATCCGGTGGGCGTCCGTCTGCAGCTGCACCCGGAAGTCGAACTCGACCGGGCGCTCGCGCAGCGTGCGCGCCATCGCGTGACGGAGGTAGTTGGGAGCCGGCCGGCGCGCCAGCGGGGTGCGCTCCAGCGAGCGCGGGTGCAGGGAGAAGCGCATCGCCTGCCCCTCGCCGAGCAGGCACGGGACGGTGCTCCAGTAGGTCGCCTCCAGCGGGCTCGTCTGCGCGCGCGCGTAAAGCCCCTGCATGATCGCGTCGAGGTAGTGGGAGTCGCGCGGGTCGAGGAAGTAGAAGGCGGGCAGGCCCTGCCGCAGGCGGCGCTGGAGCTTGACGTTCTCGATCACGTCCGGCGTGGTGAACGTCGGCGAGCTGAGCGCGGTGAAGTCCTGCGTGTGCCGCTCGTCCTCGAACAGCTTCGGGCCCTCGACGCCCATCAGCTTGATCCCGACGCTGAGCAGGCCGTTGTCGCGCATGTCCGGCGGCGACAGCGGCCCCGGGCCACCGAAGCGCACCCAGGCCGGGAACTCCCGCGGTGCGGAGAAGACGCCGTGGCGGACGCGCTCGGGCAGGTCTCCAAGCACCTCGAACGTCCCGTGCACGGCGCCGTAGGTCTTCGTGTTCCCGACCCGCTCGGCGGTCGACCGCGCGTACGTGGTGCGCATGAACGCGCCTTGGTCGGCGATGATCCGGCGGGTCGCCTCGGCCTCCTGCGGCAGGATCCGCTCCTCGGCCAGCGCGAGCCGCTCGCGCGGGCGCCTGAGGTTGATCGCGAGCTGCACCGCCGCGACGAGCGGGGGGCGTGCGACGCGGTCGAACGCGTCGCGGTAGAACCGGTCGAGGGGGCGGGCCGCCGTCATGGCGGCCACGAGCGCGCCGTGCACGCGGCGGGGGAGCGCCGGCCCGCCGGCGGTCATGGCCTGGCCGCGTTCCAGGCCTCGAACGCGTTCTCGTGGCCGTGCAGCGCGGGCGCGAGCTGCGGGAAGTGGCGCAGGATCACCGCCGTCATGTCCGTCTCGTCGATCCAGCGCATGCCGAGCGGCGTGTACACGTGCGGGGTGTAGTCGCGCGTGAAGAAGCGGTCGCTGTTGAGCCGTCGCGAGGCCATCACGATGAAGATCCGGAACGCCGTGTCGCTGAACGCGAACCCGGTCGGCAGCGGCTCGGCGAACATGCCCACGGTCAGGTCGACCCGCTCGACGTCGTCGCCGTAGACGCGGCGCATCTCCTCGGCCCACTGCGGGTCGTCCGTCATGCTCTCGAAGTCCTTGGCGGGCTCGAGGTTCAGCAGCCGGCGGAACTCGTTGTAGCGAGGCACGCCGAGCTCGCGCGAGCGCAGGATGTCGGTCGCCGCGAGGTCCAGCGGCTTGCCGTTGGGCCGCACGAAGTGCTGCAGGTCGCGCGGGAAGTTGTGCAGCCGGTTGATGCCCGGATGCACGTGCCCGAACGAGTACAGGATGTCGGGCAGCGAGATCTTGTCCAGGATCTCCTCGGTCTGCGGACCGGTGAGGCCGCTGAACGGGCGCTCCTCGATCAGGCTGTGGTCGGCGGCCGAGCGGAAGCTCCAGTCGTCGGCGATCAGCGGGTGCATGCGGTAGACCGACGTGAACTCCTCGGTGAGGGCGTAGGGGACGCCGTAGTGCTGGGTCTCCGAGCCCGGGATCCCGCTGACGACCTCGCTGGGGCTCAGGCGGCCGAGCGCCTCGGTGAGCTTCTCGCCCGCCAGGCCCCACCAGTTCGCCCGCATCGCGATCCGGGTGATCGGATGGCCGATCACCGCCGGGGTCCACTCGACCGTGTGGATCTTGGCCAGCACCGCGACGTTGACGAGCCGGGCGCGCTGGAAGAGCTCCTCGTCGGTCCAGGAGGGGTACTCGGCCTTCAGCGCGTCGCAGATGGCGTTGTGCTCGAGCACGAAGAGGCTGCCGAGGATGCCGAGCCCGAGCCACCAGCCCGGCACCATGAACGGGGCCAGCTTCGGGTCGTCGGGGAACTCCAGCCGTCCGCCCTGGCCGATCCGGAGCTTGCCGTCCACCTGCGTGCGCCGCCACATCTGGTCCTCGCGGCTGTTGCCGTAGAGCTGCGAGCCGTCCCACCAGTGCGTCTCGGTGTTTATGTAGGTGGGCGGGCCGCTCGCGTCCGGCGGCCGCGTCGGGTCCGGCGGGGTCTTAGGGATGACCATCGGCCGCTCGGGCCACGGGTCGGTCTCGACGAGCGGGACCTCCCAGACGTCGTTCTCCGGGCCCTTCCCGTGGCCGAACCAGTCGCGGATCATGAACTGCAGCCACGCGGCCACCAGCGAGTTCAGCGCCGTCGCCGCCTGGAACTCGTGGCGCGTCATGAGCTCGCGGCTGACCGTGCGCGGGTTCGGGGACATCATGTCCTCCGCGGACTCCGGGAAGGCGTGCTCGAGCGGCACGTTGCGCCCGAAGCGCGACCCGGCCCGCCCCATCGCCGGCTGCTCGAGGTCGTTGTAGGTCCCGTCGGGAGTGCGGGCGGTCAGGAAGGCCGGCTCCCACGCAGGCAGCGGCGCCTCGCCCGTCGAGGGCAGCTGCCCGGTGTCGTAGAGGTTGTGCTGGCGCAGGATGTTGCGCACCCCGATCAGGCTGAGCAGGCCGAGCGGCGTCGGCAGCTTGTGCCACCCGACCCTGCGGTCGAGCGCCTGCGAGATGCCGTTGAACAGGCGCCAGCCCAGCCCGTTGCGGTAGCCGGAACTCGAGCGCGACTGCGGTTTCATCCTGAACTCCTGGCCGGGTGGCAGCAGCGCCACGCTCGCGGACCGCCCACCCGATGTCAACCGCCGCCCGGATGCGCGGCGCCTCGGTTGCGGGGGAGCGCGCGGTGTGGTTAGGGTCGGCCGGATGCACGATGTCTGGTACGCCGCGCGGCGACGGGCCCCCCAGGTGCTCGGGTGCGTCCGGCTGTTCTTCGGCGGCACCGCGCTGCTCGTGCCCTCGACGGTCACGCGCCGGCTGGGTGTGGACCCGGAGGCGAACCCCGCGCCGATCCACCCCTTGCGGATGTTCGGGATCCGCACCGTCCTGATCGGCGCGGAGCTGGTGTTCGGCGACGCCGAGACCCGCGCCCGCTCGGTGCGCCTCGCGCCGCTGATCCATGCCTCGGACACGCTGTCCGCGGCTCTGGCGGGTCTCCGGCACCAGACCGCGCCGCGGGTGGCGGTCACCACGACGGCGGTCTCGGCGGCCAACACCGCCCTCGCCCTGATGGCGCAGCCCACGGCGCGCCGCCGCGGCTGGCTCCGCCGCTGAGACGTCTCCCGTGATCGCCTCGCGCTTCCGCCCGACGCCGCCGCTGCTCAGCAGGAGGATTCGGAGGGGCGGCGGTGGTGCTGGCCGCCTCGGCGATCCTTCCCGGGGCTCGAGCAGGGAGTGCCGGCCGGCGAGCCGGGTCAGCCTGCGGACATCGGCAGCGATGGAGCGGCCGTCGTCGTCACGCCTCAGGCCGCGGAGGCGCCCGCGGCTCCGGCCGCTGTCGCCTGAACTCGAAGCCGCGGACGTGGCCGGGGGCACGGTCAGCGGCCCGGCGCGCGGCGGCGTGCTGCTGGTGGACCTGCTCCTCGCGCTCGACGAGCCGACTTCCGGGGACCCGTCCTCCATCCTCGTGGCGAAGGACCTCGTCGCGGCCGGCGGCAAGGTGCGCATGCTGCTGCTCTGCGGCGACTGGCCGGCCGCCGGGCGGGTGCGGCTGACCGCGAGCGGCGACCGCCGCCGCGTGGTGGGACCCGGCCGGTTCACCTGCGATCCGCCCCAGAGCAGCGTCGAGATCCGCCTGAGCCGCAGCGGCCGCCGCCTCGTCGAGAACCGCGACGGGCGCCGGCCGCGGCGGGTGCTACGAGGAGCGTCGCGAACGCGACGGCTGCTGCCCTTCTGAACCCCATCTGCCCCCTCCGATCTGGATGCTGCCCCTAGGGCACGAAGCCACCTCATCGTTCGGGTCGGTGGCAGTCAGGCTCCGGGGTGGCCGGTAAGGGGGCTGTAAGACCCGCGCGGGAGACTCGGTCGATGCTCCGATCTGCTTTCCTGGCCATCGCCCTCGCCGCGCTGCTCGCGGGATGTGGGGCCGGCGAGGAGGGCGGCCAGGCGGCCGCCGCGACCACCACTCCGCCGCCGAAGGTGGAGACCGCCCGGGCGACGAAGGCCGAGGCGCCGAAGCCGAAGGCCGCCGCGGCGGCCAGGCGCGGCCGGAGGATCGACGTGGTGCGCTCCCAGTTCGGCCGGATCCTCGGCGACGGCCGCGGCCAGGCCGTCTACGTCTTCGACAAGGAGACCACCTCCAGGGCCGAGTGCTACGGCGCGTGCGCGACGGCCTGGCCGCCCGTCCTCACGAAGGGCCGGCCCGCGGCCGGCAAGGGCGTCCGCGGGCGGCTCGGGACGACCCGCCGGCGCGACGGCCGGCGGCAGGTCACCCTGAACGGGCGGCCGCTGTACTACTACGTCGCCGACGCTCCCGGGCGGGTGCTCTGCCACGACGTCGAGGAGTTCGGGGGACTGTGGCTCGTCGTGCGGCCGGACGGCACCCCGGTGCCCTGAGCCGCGCCGTTCAGCGCGGCGCCGCGAGGTGCTCCAGGACGGCGGCGGCGAGCTCGCTCGGCGCCTCGTCGGGCACCCAGTGGCTCACGCCGTCGAGCTCGAGGAACCGGTATTGGCCGGCCACGTGCTGCGCGGTCGCCTCGGCGGCGGCCCGGCCGATCGCGACATCGCCGGTGCTCCACACGTACAGCGTGGGCACGCGGATCTCCTCAAGGCCCTTGAGGTCGTCGACGCTCGCGGCGCGGTAGTAGCTCAGGGCGGCGGTGAGGGCGCCGGGGGCGGCGAGCACGTCGACGTAGTGCTCGACGTCCGCGGCCGCCACCGCGCCCCCGTACATCGCCCGCAGCGACTGCCACCCGGAGCGCTCGAGCACGCGCTCGGCCTTGCCCTCCTGGCGGAACAGCCGCATGTAGGAGGACCGCTCGCGCTGGTCGGAGTCCGTGCTGAGCGCGTACGTGAACGCGTGCGGGTGCGGCACCGATACGGCGGTCAGCGTGCGAACGCGGTCCTGCGCGCGGGCGGCGGCCTGCCACGCGACGGCCGCGCCCCAGTCGTGGCCCACGAGATCCACCTGCTCGGCGCCGAGGGCGTCCGCGAAGCCGACCACGTCACCGACCAGCGCGGCCAGCACGTAGTCCTCCACCCGCCCCGGTCGCGCACCGGGCGAGTATCCGCGCAGGTCGGGCGCCACGACCCGGTGGCCCGCCTCGGCCAGCAGCGGCGCGACGGCGGACCACGACCGCGACGTCTGCGGGAAGCCGTGCAGGAGGAGCACCACGCGGCCGTCGGCGGGCCCGGCGGCCAGGGCGTAGAAGGTGAACCCGGAGGCCTCGAGCGCAAGCGTCTCCACTCCGGCGGACACTAGCCCTTCGGAGAACTGGGGCCGAGGCCGTCGACCTCTGGCCAGGGCGGATTGCATCGCTTGAGCACAACGTTTCCTGCAGCAGGGGCTGAACGCACTGGTCACCGGCCCTCCGGGCGCAGGCAAGACATCCGCCGTGCTGCAGGCGCTCGCTCGCACCGACCGCCGCGCGGTGGTCGTCGACGCCGGGACGGTGGACACCGTGTCCGAAGTCCTCGACCGGATCGCACGAGCGCTCGGGCGCCTGCCCGCGGTCGGCCCCGGCGATACAGCAACCTCCCGCGCGGTGGTGGGACCGGAGAGCGCTGACGCGTTCTCAGTCGAGGCACGGGTCGAGAACCTGTCCGCGGCCGACCCGGCCGTCGTGGTGCTGGACAACCTCTTCAGTGCCGAAGTCGCCTTCGACCTCTTCGGGCGGATGCGCGACCAGCTGTGGGCGACCGGGCACTCGTTCCTGGTCATCGCCATCGAGGAAGTCGCAGGTGCGCTGCTGACGCCGCCCGCCGACGCTTTCTTCGACGTGCGCGTGCCAGTCGGTCCGATGACCAGGGAAGAGCAGCGCGACCTGCTCGCGCGCCGGGGGGTCGGGGACATCGCCGAGTGGTCCGAAGCCGCCACCGCCCGGACGGCGCTGGCGCGGGCGCGCGCGGCGCTGCGGGCGCCGGGGGACCTCGCCGCGCTCGTGCAGGCGCAGCAGACCGCCGCCGGGCTCGGCGCTGCCGCCTCGATGGTGTTCGAGCACATCCGCGGCCTGCGACGCCCGGTCACTGCCGCCGATCCCGATCTGCTCGCCGAGCTCGGCCTGTCGCGGGCGACGCTCGCGCGCGCGCTGCACCGCCTGGCCGATGTGGGGCTCCTGCAGGCCTACTCGCCGCGAGACGGCGCCCCGGGCCGGCCGGCCCGTACATACGCCATCGCCGATAAGGAGCTCGAAGCGTGAGCCTGGAGAACTTGCGCAGAGTCGGACGCGCGCTGCAGCCGACCACCGACCTCGATCAGCTGGCCGACCGTCACGAGTTCTTCGACGACCACGGCGCCAGCGTCGAGGCCCGGTTCATCGCCTGCCTACTCGGCGATGCGCCCGCGCGCGTGGTCGTCCACGGCCCTCCTGGTGCTGGCAAGTACGCCGTCCATCCGCCGCAGGATCTGCGACGCGTCCTGCGCGCGGCGAGCCTCGCGATCGCCTTCGCCGTGGCCGACGGGGCGGAGCGGGTCGACGTCGACGGCCTCTGCAAGGCCATCGCCGAGACGACGGTCGCCACCTGACGCGGCCGCGGTGAGCGCGCGGCTACAGCTCGACGTGGCCGGCGACGCAGGTGACGGTCCCGCCGCCGACCCAGATCGTGCCGTCCTCGTCGCGGGTGACGTGGACGCGCCCGGAGCGGCCGAGCGCGGTCCCCTGCGCGGCCACGTACGGCGCGCGCGCCCGCCCCGTCTCGAGCAGCCACTGGGCGAGCGAGGCGTTCAGGCTCCCGGTCACGGGGTCCTCGACCGTCGCGCCGTCCTTGGGGAAGAACGCCCGCACCTCGAAGGCCTCCGGCGCGTGCTCGGGGTGCGGGCCCACCACGCCGACGTCCATGTCGACCGGGCCGGGGTGGACCGCGAGCACGGCGTCGGCGCTGTCGAGCAGCACGGCGGCCCAGCCCGGACCGTTGTCGACCCACTGCGCGTCCACGATCGCGGCCGGCTCGATCCGCAGTAGCGCCGCCATGTGCTCCAGCACCGCCTCCTCGACCGGGCCGGAGCGGATCAGCGGCGGGGCGGCGAACGCAAGCCCGTCCTCCGTGCGCCGCACCGGGACCAGCCCCGCGCCGCACTCCTGCACGACGGCGCCGGCCGGCTCCGGCGCGCCCTGGGCGGAGAGCCAGGCGTGGCAGGTGCCGAGCGTCGGGTGCCCGGCGAAGGGAAGCTCGGCGACGGGCGTGAAGATGCGGACCCGGTAGTCGGCCTCCGGGACGCTCGGCGGCAGGACGAAGGTCGTCTCGGAGAGGTTCGTCCAGTGGGCGAACCGCTGCATCTCCGCGGAGCTCAGGCCGGCGCCGTCGAGGACGACGGCGACCGGGTTGCCCGCGTACGGCGTGCGGGTGAAGACGTCGACCTGCTCGAACGGGCGCAGCACGGAGCGCATGATGCCCGAACGCGGGCGGGGCCGGCACTCGGCCGGCCCCGCGGCGCTGCTCCGGGCTGACGCCCGGCGTCAGCCGCCGAACGTGAAGATCCGCAGGCCGCGATCGCGGTCGGAGCCCAGGATGTACGTCTTGCCGCCGAACTTGTGCACCTCGACGCCCCAGTAGTTGGAGCCGCCCGCCTCGACGAAGGCGCCGACCTCCTTCAGGCCGGTGCCGGTGTAGCTGAGGACGCGCATGCCGAGCGCGTAGTGGGACACGTACACGAGGTTCTTGTCGGGATCGGTCGCCACCTCGTGGACGCTCATGTCGCCGAAGTTCTCGGCGTAGGCCTCGTCCTGGTTCTCCGGCGGCGCGTAGAAGTCGAGCTCCTGCATCTTCGCGCCCTCGGCGAGGTTCGTCTTGTACATGTGGGTGTAGCCCCAGCCGTCGAAGACGGCGGAGATGTCCACCGGCACCGACGGGCCCGCCGGTGTGGACGTACCGCCCGCGGCGGCGCTCGAGTCGCAGGTGTACCCGGCGCCCGGCTCCACGCCCAGCAGGCGGAAGCCGTCCGTGCGCGACACGAAGATCGCCGGCGTCGTCTCCGAGGAGGCGAGCATGTTGACCAGCGTCTCGCAGCCGTCGACACCCGTGCGGTTGAAGACGATCAGGCCGGTGTAGCCCGCCGCCTCGATGTTGTCGAGCTTCACCTGGAAGTCGCAGACGCCGCGCTCGACGACCGCGATCTGCTCACCCGTGGCCGCCGCGACCGGGTCGCAGCCCAGGCCGAGGTAGCGCGTGTCGCCGGCGAGGGGGTTGGCCTTGGAGATGGCCATCGCGTCACCGGCCTGGATGGCCGTGAACTGCTTGCCGGCGGCCGGGCCACCGCGGAAGGTCGCTATCACGCGGAAGGGATCGAAGTCCTCGTCCGTCGCGAAGAAGAACTTGTCGTCACGGGTGAACTCCGCCTCGTGGGCGTTGCCCTCCGGCGTGAGGCCGCTGGTCGCAGGGTCGTCCGCGCGAGCTGGGTCGGTGGCTGCGAAGTCCGTGTCGGACAGCGGCTTCGGGCTGGCGGGGTCGGTCACGTCGAGCGTCACGTAGCCGCCGTCCCAGTACGACATGAGCATGATGTCGCGGCTCCCGATGCGCTTGACGACCATGTCGTGGCTGAATACCGAATCGCCGTGCGGCCGCGTCGGGCCGGTCTGCGCGAACTGGTCGAGGTTCGTCTCGGAGACGATCTTCGGCCTGCTCGGGTCGGTGATGTCGAGGATGTCGACGTCGAGCTCCTCGAGGTCGTCCACCAGCACGACGTAGACCTTGCCGGTCTCCTTGTTGGTCCAGGCGAAGGCCGAGTGCGTCTCGTTGGCGCGCGTCTGGGGCACGCCGTTGCTCTGGCTTCCGTCCTTCTTCGTGAAGTCGCCGGCGCCCTCGACGAGCTTCTTGGGGCTGTTGGGGTTCGTCACGTCGACGAGGGAGATGCCGCCGACGCCGTTGGTCGTGCCGGGGCACCACTCGTTCTGGTAGACGAGCAGGTCGCCCTTGAAGGAGGGCGTGTCGAGCGACACGACCTGCGAGCCCTCGCCCGAGAACGTGTCGGTGTGGCTCGGGATGTAGCCGAGCGCCTGGGCGTCGTCGGCGGGCGTTCCGAGGTTCATGTCGACGATCTGCACGCCGCCGCGGCCGCAGGTCGGCTCGTAGAACATCGTGAGGTAGGCGTAGTCGCCCTTGGCCGACACGTCGGCGACGCGACCGGCGCCGGCGAGCTGGCCACCGAGGTCGAACTTGCTCACCAGCTTCAAGCCCTCCTGCCTGGCGGGCACGGTCTGGCGGCCGGCCACGGAGCCGGCGGCCCCGTGCGACTTCCAGTGGACGTCGAGGCCGGAGTTGATCCAGCTGTCGCCGCCGAAGTCCATCGGATGCGCGGCGGCGGTGCCGGCCATCAGTGGAGTGCGCCCAGAGCGGTCACAGCCGCCCGGGCAGCGAAGCGTCGCTTCACGGTTCCCCTTTGCTCGTCGTGCCTGCGGCTTCTCGGGCCGCGGGCCCCATCCCCATACGAGAGCGGCCTCGCGGCCGCGAGGCCGGCAGCGTAGGGCGGCAGGTGCGCTGAGTCAACGGGCGGCGAGGCGCTCCGCCTCGGCCTGGATCTGGTCGAGCGACTTCGCGACGGCGCGCTCCCACGGTGCGGCGACGCGGTCGCCCCACCAGCTGCCGAGCGCCCACAGGTCGGTGCCCAGCTCACCCGAGTACACGAACCGCGTGCCGCCCGGCGCCTCGGCCAGCTCGTAGGTCTCCACCACGTGCGGGACCGGGCCGCGCAGGAGCCGGAACGAGATGCGGTGCGGGCGCTCGAAGCGGACGGTCTCGACGGTCGTCGTGGTGACGCGCCCGCTGGTGGTGACGTGCGCGGCCAGCGCCATGTCGCTGCTGCGCTCCCACACCTGCAGCTTGCCCTGCAGCGCGCGCGGCGTGCGCCCGAGGTAGGGGGCGGCGATGACGTCGAAGATCGTCTCCGGCGGAGCCGCGATGGTGCGCTCGATCGGGCCCAGCGGACGGATACGGCGGCCGACGCCGAGGTCCAGCGTGAGCGCGCCGCGGACGAGCAGCGCGTAGCCGCCGGCGAGGCCG
>Ga0183260_10003293_pt1 | contig 13046 bp, 12 predicted proteins | sample AntDrymUQ4972206_2_FD_129768 | JGI IMG/M metagenome (GOLD analysis project Ga0183260, IMG submission 129768) | Polar desert sand microbial communities from Dry Valleys, Antarctica - metaG UQ497 (22.06) (version 2) (version 2) | ecosystem: Environmental > Terrestrial > Soil > Desert | place...
CGTCGACGTCGACATTGGCGCACGGCGAGAGGTCCACCGCGGGCAGCGGCGGCAGCGTGCCACCGAACTCCGGGCAGAGCGCCTGGAAGTCGCACCAGTCGCACAGCCGCGAGCGTCGGGGTCGCCAGTCGCCGCGGTCGGTCGCGGTGCGGATCGCCCCCCACAGCGCGACGACCATCCGCTCGAAGCCCCGCAGCTGCGCCTCGTCCGGCTCGTAGGGCAGCACCACTCCGTCGCCGAGGTAGATCAGCCGCAGCCGACGGGGGATCACGCCGCGGGTGCGCCAGAGCAGCAGGGCGTAGAACTTCAGGCCGAAGAACGCCGACTCCTCGAACCCGGCGCCGGGGGAGCGGCCGGTCTTGTAGTCGCTGACGATCAGACCGCCGTCGGCGGTGACGTCGAGCCGGTCGATGATGCCGCGCAGCTGCACGCCGGCAGTGTCCAGGACATGCTCGACCCGCAGCTCCCGCTCGGCCGGGTCGAAGCCGGTCGGGTCCTCGAGGGTGAAGTAGGTCTCGACGAGGGTGCGCGCGGACGCCAGCCACTCGGCCAGCGCCGCTGCGCCGTCGTCACCAGCGAACAGCTCGGCACAGTCCGGTCGCTCGGCCAGCAGGGCGGCCCACTGCGGCTCGACCATGGACGTCGCGAGCCCGACGGTGCGCTCGACCGGCGGCACGTCGAAGAGGTGCTCGAGCACGGCGTGGACGACGGTGCCGCGTACGGCGGCCGAGCTGGGTCGCTCGTCGAGCCGGTCGAGGACCCGGAAGCGGTACTTCAGCGGGCAGCTCTTGAAGTCGCTGCCGCGCGACGGGCTGAGCGAGCCAAGGGTGTTCGGACGGTAGTCGAGGGCGGCCATGGCCCGACGATAACGGCCAGGTCGGACAAGTCCGCGGCGACTCCCCGCGACAGCTGTTCAGCGGGGTCGATATGCGTCAGCGCGGTGATCGACAGCCGCGATGCGGACAACGTGCGCGTCCTCGTCGATCCGGTAGATGACGCGGTACTCACCGCGCCGGGCGGCGTGGAGACCCGCGAGATCGAGGTGGAGCGCGCGACCGACGCGCTGCGGGTTGGCGACCAGGGAGCCGTACACGAACTCCGCGACCGCTGTCGCGACCTTCTCCGGCAGCCGCCGCAGGTCACGCTGGGCAGACGGGGTCCACATCACCTCGTACGCCGGCGGGCTCACCGCTTCTTGACGAGGTCGAGCACCTGTTCCTTGGTCAGGGCCACGTCGATGCCAGCAGTGATCTCCGCCTCGGCCTTCTTGATGCGGCGCATGAGAGCCGGGTTGCTCAGCGCGTGGAGCGTCTCCTCAAGACCTTCGAGGTCGTCGATGCTCAGCACAACCGCGGCAGGGCGACCGTGCTTGGTGATGACGACGCGGCCGTGCTCGCGCTCGAGGCGCTCGACCACTTCGGACAGCCGGTTCTTCACGTCCGCGAGCGGCATGTGGTCGGCAGCAGACACCATGTCCAGAAGTATAGCTAGAAGTGACGGCGGTCGACAAGATGGCGTCTGCTCACCGTCGATGCCGCCGTACCATCCGGCCATGGAGCGCAAGGGGCGGGTGGCCAAGGCGACGCACGTCGGGATCCCGGACGGGCTGACCGAGGAGGAGCACGGCCGGGCCGCGTTCGCTGGACCCGTGTCGCACCTCTACCGGACGGTGCCGGCGACCGCCTGGGTGGACGTCGACGGGCCGCTGCGCCCGCTCGCCCTCGACCTCAACCGGCTCGCGCCGCCAGACGCCGAGGACGCCGAGGCGGGCCGGACGCTGCTGCTGCACAACGCCGACCTGCGGGTGTCGCTGTCGCGCCGCCGTGCCCCGACGCCGTACGCCGTCCGCAACGCCGACGGCGACGAGGTGGTGTTCGTCCACCACGGCGCCGGTGTCCTGCAGACCGACTTCGGTCCGCTCGACTACTCCGCCGGCGACTACCTGGTGATCCCGCGCGGGGTGGTGCACAGGTGGGTCCCCGACGGCGCCGAGTCGTTCCTGCTGGTCGTCGAGTCGACCGCCGCGGTGACCCTGCCCGACTTCGGCCCGCTGCTCGGCCGGCACGCGGTGGTGGACCCGTCGGTCGTCGCGACGCCGGAGCCGTGGAGCGAGCCGCCGGCGGACTGGGACGGCGGCGCCGAGGGCCGGTGGCGGGTTCGCGCCCAGCGACTGGGGGAGTGGACGACCTTCACCTATCCGCACAACCCGTTCACCGCGGTCGGCTGGGCCGGTGACCTCGCGCCGTGGCGGCTGCACACCTCCGACATCCGGCCGATCGGATCGCACCGCTTCCACCTGCCGCCCTCGGTGCACACGACCTTCCGCTGCGGGCGCTTCGACATCGCGACCTTCGTGCCGCGACCTTTCGAGACCGACCCGGAGTCGCTGCGGGTGCCGTTCTTCCACGCCAACGTCGACAACGACGAGGTGATCTTCTACAGCCGGGGCGACTTCTTCTCGCGCAAGGGGATCGGCGAGGGCTGGCTCACGCTGCACCCGCAGGGCGCGCCGCACGGCCCGCAGCCGGGCGCCGCCGAGCGCGCGGCGACGAAGACGATGGCCGACGAGATCGCGGTGATGATCGAGTGCGTCGCGCCGCTGACCGTCGCCGACGGGGTGAAGACCGCCGAGGACCCGGACTACGTCACGTCGTGGGCGCGCGGCATGGGCCTCGTCGACGGCTGAACCTCCGTACGCCCCAGTGCGTGGATCTTGGACGCGCCGGTGGTCCGGTTGAGCACGCGGCGCGTGGGTGACCGTCCAAGATCTGCGGGGATGGGGGGCTACGCCCCCCGGGTCGGGCCGAGGAATCCGGGGGCCGCGGTCGGAGGCCGCCGCTAGGCTCGGGCGGCCGGACGGCGTACGCCGATGCGCCGCCGACCTACCGCTGACTTGCCGCTGACTTGCCGCTGACTTGCCGCCGACCTACCGCACTGTCACCTGCACATGAGACCGAGGGAGCACCCGTGGCCGCGCCGTCCGCCTCGCACTGGGGCCGGGCCCGCTCCGCCGTCGTGTGGGAGGTGCTCACCGCGGCCATCGCCGAGCTCGGCGGCGCAGTTCACGGCGGCGCAGTACACGTGCTCGACGCCGGCGGCGGGACGGGCGGCTTCGCCGTGCCGCTGGCGGCGCTCGGCCACCGGGTCACGGTGGTCGACCCCAGCCCGGACAGCCTCGCGTCGCTCGAGCGGCGCGCGGCCGAGGAGGCGCCGGGGCGCACGCTCGCGCTCACCGCGGTCCAGGGCGACCTCGACTCCCTCCTCGACGCCGTCGAGGAGGCCAGTGTCGACGTCGTCCTGTGCCACCACGTCCTCGAGGTGGTCGACGACCCGGCGGCCGGGCTCGGCTCGGTCGCCGCCGCGCTCCGGCCGGGCGGCATCGCCAGCGTGCTGGCCACCAACCGCAGTGCCGCGGTCCTCTCGCGGGCCCTGTCCGGCCACTTCGCGGACGCGGCCGCCGCGATGGACGACCCGGCCGGTCGCTGGGGTGCGGCCGACCCGACTCAGCGCCGGTTCGGCCGCGACGAGCTGCTCGGTCTGCTCGCCGGCGCCGGGCTCGAGCCGTTCGACGTGCACGGCGTTCGCGTCTTCACCGACCTCGTCCCCGGCACGCTCGTCGACGGCGACCCGTCGGCCTTCGAGGCGCTGGTGCGGCTCGAGCGGCTGGCGTCGCGGCGCTCGCCGTACGCCGACGTGGCGACCGCCCTGCACGTGCTCGCCCGCCGGCCGGGCCGGTGACGCCGGCGGCTCGCCGGCTGGCCCGGCGCGCGGCCGGGGAGGGGGCGGCGCCGCTGTCCCGGCCGGAGTTCCGCGCGCTGCTCGTGGCGCACGCGGTCAGCGTCGCCGGCTACTGGCTGTTCCTCACGACCGCGCTGACCCAGCTGTCCTCGGCCGGCACCGCCGAGGCGTCCCGGCTGACCGCGCTGCTGACCCTGCCGCTCGTGCTGCTCTCGCCGCTGACCGGGCTCGCCGTCGACCGGCTCGGAGCCCGGCGGATGCTGCTCACGGCGTACGCCGCGGGTGCTGTCGTCCTGCTCGCGCTGACCCGCGCCGACTCGGTCGCCGGCCTCTACGCCGGAGCGCTGTGCCTGTCCGCCGTCGTCGCGCTGCTGCGGCCGTCGGTCTTCGGCCTGCTGTCGCGCACGGTGCTGCCCGTGCAGATCGGGCCGGCCAACGGGCTGATGGCGGCGGCCAGCGAGGCCTCGGTCATGCTCGGGCCACTCGTCGCCTACGCCCTCATCCGGGCCAGTGGGAACTCGGGTGCCTTCCTCGCCGGCTCCGTCGCGTACGCCGTCGCGGGCGCACTGCTGCTGCGGGTGCCGTCGGCCGGCCGGCCCGATCTCGACGTCGTCGTGGGCTGGCGTGGCCGGTTGGGTGAGCTCTCGGCCGGCGCGAGGTCGCTCCTCGCCGACGTGACGCTGCGCCTGACCATTGGGTGCCTGGTCACGCTGTTCGGCTTCATCGGCGCGCTGTTCACCCTCGAGCCCAACCTGCTCGCCGACGAGGTCGGCGTGCCGAAGGGCAGTCTCGGCCTCGCCTACGGCGCAGCGGGTTTCGGCTCGTGTGTGTCGGCCTTGCTCGTCGCGCGCCGCCCGGCGCCGGCGCGCCCCATCCCGAGCATCGCCGGTGGCCTCATGCTCGTCGGCGTATTCACCGCCGCCTACTCGACCGCGGGCAGCCTGGCGGAGGTCGTCGGCTGGAACCTCGTGATCGGGCTGGCCTTCGGGCGGACCCTGCCACCGGCGTTCTCCGTCATCCAGCGTCGTACGCCGGGCGCGGTCATCGGCCGGGCCATGGCCGCGGTGAGCATCGTGCAGCAGGCCTCGCTCGGCCTCGTCGCGCTGCTCGTCGGTGACGTCCTACCCGGCGGCGTACGGTCGCGCGTCCTCGGCACCGGCGTCGTCCTGGTCGTCGTCGGCGGCGTGATGCTGGCCGCGACGCGGGATCGCGACGACCCGCCGCCGCCGCCCGGCTCACCGGACGCCGGCGGCAGCACCGCACCGGCCGAGGCGGTCCCGCCGGTCGAGCTGGCCCCGGCGCCGTGAGCCGCGGCCGCGTCGCGCCCACCGGCCCCCCGCCCGGGCCGCCCGGCGACGACCGTGGCTGCACCGTGCTGCACGTCGACATGGACGCCTTCTACGCGAGCGTCGAGGTGCGCCGCAGGCCCGAGCTGCGCGGCCGTCCGGTGCTGGTCGGCGGCACCGGTACACGGTCCGTGGTGAGCGCGGCGAGCTACGAGGCGCGGCGGTACGGCGTGCACAGCGCGATGCCGATGAGCCGGGCCCGGCGGCTGTGCCCGAGCGCGGTCGTCATCGAGCCGGACTTCACGGCGTACACGACCGCGTCCCGCGCGGTGATGGACGTCTTCCGCGAGGTCACGCCGGTCGTCGAGCCCCTCTCGCTGGACGAGGCGTTCCTCGACGTGGCCGGCGCGGTACGGCGTATGGGGCCGCCGGCGGCGATCGGCACGTGGATCCGAGCCGAGGTCCTCCAGAGGGAGCAGCTCACCTGCTCCGTCGGCGTGGCGAGCAGCAAGTTCGTGGCGAAGCTGGCGTCGGCCCGGTGCAAGCCGGACGGCCTCCTCGTCGTACCGAAGGACGACGTGCTGTCGTTCCTCCACCCGCTGCCGGTCGCCGCGCTCTGGGGCGTCGGCGACAAGACCGAGGAGGCGCTGCACCGGCTCGGGCTGCGCACCGTCGCCGACATCGCCGCGACCCGACCAGGAGCCCTGGAGAGCGCGCTGGGCAAGAGCCTGGGCGCGCACCTCCACGCGCTGTCGTGGGGTCGCGACGAGCGGTCGGTCGTCGCCGCCGAGCCGGAGAAGAGCACCGGGGCCGAGGAGACCTTCGCGGCCGACGTCGACGACCCGGCGGTGATCCACCGCGAGCTGCTGCGTCTCGCCGAGCGGACCGCGGCGCGCCTGCGCCAGGCCGGCCATGTCGGGCGGACGGTCGCCATCAAGGTGCGGTTCAGCGACTTCACCACGGTGTCCCGGTCGCGCACTCTGCGCGAGCCGACCGACGTCGCGCAGGTCGTGTACGCCGCCGCGCGCGAGCTCTACGACGCGATGGGCATCGCCGGCACGCCGTTGCGACTGGTCGGCGTACGCGTGGAGGGGCTGACCCGCGGCGACGCGGAGCCGGTGCAGCTGCAGCTCGACGAGCCGGCGATCGGGTGGCGCGAGGCGGAGCAGGCGGTCGACCGGGCGACGTCGCGCTTCGGCGAGGGCGTCGTACGGCCGGCCACGCTCGTCCGGCCGAGCGACCGCCCGAACCCGTCGGTGCCCAGACCCGAACGCTGAGCCGACTGGGCGACTCCGGCTTTCGTCGTCCGCGAACCGAACGTATCCTGGCTGTTCCGGGGCCACACGTCCGCGAGAGGAGCATCGTGCCGCTCTCCGAGCACGAGCAGCGCCTGCTCGACCAGATCGAGCGCGCGCTCTACGCCGAGGACCCGAAGTTCGCCTCCGTCGTACGCACCAGCGACCTCAAGACCCACCTCAGGCGGCGGGTCCGGCGGGCCGCGGTCCTCCTCGTGCTCGGCCTGGCGGTGCTGGTCGTCGGCGTCGCCGTGCCGATCGACGGCGTGCCGACCGAGGTCGTGGGCGGTGCCGGGTTCGTGATCATGCTCGGCGCCGGCCTGGTGCTCGCGCGCACCCTGTCCCGGATGGCCGGTCGCGACTTGACCGCGGCCACCGAGCCGCGCCGCGAACGCCGGTCCCGTGGGGCCGGCCGCGCGTCCGGGCCGACCGAGCGCGGTGGGTTGCTCGGCCGGGTCGAGGAGAGGTGGCGCCAACGCTGGGAGGACGGCGACCGCTAGCCCCCAGCGGGGGCCCGGATCAGCCCGCGGGGGCGCGGCGGAGGCGCAGGCGTCGGGCGAGCGCCGGGCCCAGCCGGTCCCACCGGCCGAGCGCGCGATCGGACCCGCCGGCGACGCCGCGGCGGACGTCGCGCAGCGTCGAGGCGGGGAGCAGCACCACCCGCGCCCGGCGTACCCACGAGGCGTCGGCCAGCAGCGCGCGCCGCACCGCACGGACATCGTCGGCCAGCGGCCCGGGGTCGGGACAGGCCCGCGCATAGCGGGCCCGCTCCTCCGCCCGCGCCAGCCGGGCCACCGCCTCGGCGACCGTCACCGACAGCTGTGCCTCGCGCGCCAGCCACGCAGCCGCTCCGCGCGGGGTGTCGCTCGCGCGGAGCGCGAACCCGCTGTCCTCAGCGTCGTCGGCCAGGCTCTGCCACGCGACATGGATCCGCGCTGCGTCGGTCACGGCTCTCGACGAGCGGCGGCGCCGGATCGCCGCGCGTGTCGTCGCCGGCGCGGCGCCGAGCACCACCAGGCCGAGCAGCACGACGCCGGTACGGCGACGCGCCGGGCCCGACCCACCGTCGGTCGGCGCGTTCGCGCCGTCGTCGCCGAGGCGGTCGTTCGGGTCGTTGTCGCCCTGCGGTCCCGCGCTCGGGTCGGTCGAGGTCGACGGCGCTGCGGAAGGGGCCGCGCTCGCGCTGGGATCTGCGCCACCCGGTACGCCGTCGCCGGTGAGGGCGTACGCCGGCGGGTCGGTCTGTGCGCGGTCGTCACTGCGCGGGGTCGGCTCGAACCGCAGCCAGCCGGCGCCCTCGAAGTACACCTCCGGCCACGCGTGCGCATGCTTGTTGGTGATGACGTAGAGGTCGTCCTCACCCTCGACGAGGTTGCCCGGGGTGAACCCGATCGCGACCCGCGCGGGCAGCCCGACCAGCCTGACCATGTACGTCATCGTCGCGGCGAACTGCTCGCAGTAGCCCTTGCGGCCCCGCAGGAACGCGTCGAGGTCGTTCGCCTTCTTGAGCGGCTCGACCTCGAGGGAGTACTCGAAACGGCCGCCCTGGAAGTAGTCCTGGATCGCGACGACCTTCTCGTACGGCGTCTCCGCCCCCGCGGTGGCCTCGAGCAGCGCGCCCTCGATGAGCTCGGACTCCCGGCGCGGCGGCAGCTGGCGGTACGCCGCGAGGTCGGTGTCGTCGGGCACGTCGGCGTCCCGCAGCTGCGCCGCGTCGGGCGCCGGCACGATCGAGGTGACCGAGTAGGACTTGCCCTCGGTGTCGGTCCGGGTGCTGAACACGGTCTGGCTGCTCGGCTCGTATCGCCAGTCCTGCTCGATGTCGACCCGACGCGGCGCGAAAGGCACCGGCAGCCAGTTCGACTTGAGCCCCTCGACGTCGACCTCGGCGGTCGCGACCGAGGCGGTGTCGTCGTCGAGCCCTTTCGCGCCCGGCAGGTCGCGATCGTCCCGGACCCGACGGTCCTTGGTGGCCGAGGTCCGGCCGGGAGACCAGATCGCGCCGTCGAACCGGTCCAGCGAGGTGAGGCGTAGGAACTGCGGCTGGTCGGTGCGGACGGTGAGCAGGACGGTCTCTTGGTCCGAGCGCAGCTGGGGCTTGAGCTGGACGTAGGGGTTGATGACCGAGACGGTGCTGGGCCCGTCGCCGAAGCCAGATCCGGCGCCCGGGGTCGGGTCGATCAGGCCCTGACCGAGATCGGGCACGATCGCCGGTGCGACCAGCGCGATGCTCACCGCCGCGAGCCCGAGTCGACGGCCGACGCGGGACACGGGCGAGGTGTCGGTGAGCTCCTGGGCGACGTCGATCCCGACGAGCTGGCGACCCCAGCCGCGGGCCCGCTCGCGGCCCTCGCTGACCAGCAACGCGACGAAGGCGAGCGCGGCGACGACGAACGGCACGGCGCCGATGCCCTCGCGCATCGAGGCGGGAACGACGTACAGCACGAGCAGCGGCAGACCGGCGCCGACCGGTCGTCGCGCGGTGAAGACGATCAGGTCGACGACCATGGCGACGAGGAAGACTCCGCCACCGGCGACGAGGTGCAGCCCCTCGGTGCTGTCGACCGGCGCGGCGAGCTCGCGGATGTCGGTGAACCCGGCACGCAGCTGCTCGCCGAGCAGACGCATGGTCTCGAACGTCGGTACGCCGAGGTAGGTCGAGTCGGCGTGGAACGCGGCGCCGCACAGCAGCACCAGCCCGACGACGGAAACCGCGGGGGAGAGGACCGCGGGGACGTCGAGCCGGCGGGCCAGCGCACCGAGAGCGAAGGCGGCGAGGGTGCAGAGGAAGACGAACGGCATCCACTGGCCACGCTCGAAGACATGGCTCAGCGCGTACGCCGACCCGAGAACGGCGCCGACCGACGCCGGCAGCAGGGTCGAGCTGTTCTTCATCGCAGCGCCCCGATCCCTCGCTGGCCACGGCGCGACGCCTGCGGCCACAGCGACGCCAGCGTTGTGCCGTGGCTGGCGACCAGCACCCGCCAGCCCGCCTGGCGAAGCAGCGTCGCGCTCGCGTCGACGGCGGCATGGGTCTCCACGCGGGCGCGCGGCCCGAGGCTGGTCCAGCTGCCGGTGTCGAGCAGGACCGCGACGCACGACGAGGCGGAGTGGCGCAGCCGGCCCACCGCCAGGGCCTCCTCGGCGTCGAGCGTCCCGAGGACGGCGACGACCAGGCCCTCGCCGCCTCCTCTGTGCAACCGGCCGGCGGCCTGGGCGATGGAGCCGCCGCGCGCCGGCTCGACCACGGCGAGCTGGTCCAGCAGCAGGCTCTCCGACGACGACTTGCCGGGTGTCTGCAGGTCGACGCCGGCGTCGGTGACGAACCGCAGGGTGTACCCGGCGCGGGCGAGGTGGACGCCGACCGAGGCCGCGGCGGCGACCGCCCACTCGAACGACGACCCCGGGCCGTCGCCCACGTGCGCGGAGAGCCGCGTGTCGAGGAGCACCGTCGCGCGGCTCTGCCAGGGCTGCTCCTCCCGGCGCACCATCAGCTCGCCGGTGCGCGCGGTGGACTTCCAGTGCACCTTGCGCAGGTCGTCGCCGTACCGGTACTCCCGCGTCGACGCGTCGTCCTCGCCGGAGCTCGCGACCGCGCGCGACTGGGTGTCGCCGCCCCCGGCCCACTCCCCGCCCAGCCCAATCCCGGGCAGGGGGGAGATGACCGGCGTGACGACGAGCTCGTCGACGGCGGCGAAGCCGCGGGTCAGCTCGCACATCCCGAAGGGGTCGGAGAGCCGGACCGACAGCGGACCGACCCGGAACCGGCCGCGGACGTCGGAGCGCACCGGGTAGGAGACCTCGCGCCCACCGCCGGCCTCGACCCGGTCGAGGACGAACCGCGGGCGCGCGCCAAGGCTGTAGGCCAGCGCGTCCTCGACGAAGAGCACCGACGTGGGCAGCCGCGAGACGTTCTCCAGCCGCAGGCGGACGGAGGACTGCTGCCCGGCGGGCACGCGGCCGGGCACCAGCACGCGGTGGCAGGAGAGTCGGTACCGGGTCCGGCTCACGACGAGCGCGGACAGCAGCGGGAGCGCCACGAGGAAGACGCCCAGCCGGATGATCTCGTCCTGGCCGACCAGCAGCGCGGCGACGAAGCAGGCCGCGCCGGCCGCGACGAACGACCTGCCCCGCAGGGTCAGGCCGTGCAGCGCCTCACGCACGACCCGCTACCGGCCGGCCGCGGGCACCGGCACGCGATCGAGGATCTCGGCGACGACGAGCTCGGGCTCCCGACGGGCGATCTGCGCGTCGGCGGTGGGCAGCAGCCGGTGCGCCAGCACGGCCTCCGCGAGGCCCTGGATGTCGTCCGGCAGCACGAAGTCGCGGCCCTCGGTGGCGGCGTACGCGCGCGCGGTCCGCAGCAGGTGCAGCGAGGCGCGCGGCGACGCGCCGAGGCGCAGCTCGGGGTGGCTGCGGGTCGCGGTGACCAGGTCGATGACGTAGCGCTTCACCGAGTCCGCCACGTGCACCGTCCGCGCGGTGTCGATCATCCCCGCGATCAGCGCGCTGTCGGCGACGGCCGGCAGCGACTCGAGCGGTGACTGCAGGCCGTGGGTGTCGAGCATGACCAGCTCGGCCGCCGGTGCGGGGTAGCCCATCGACAGCCGCGCGGTGAACCGGTCGCGCTGGGCCTCGGGTAGCGGGTAGGTACCTTCCATCTCGATCGGATTCTGGGTGGCGATGACCATGAACGGGTGGCCGACGTCGTAGGTCTCCCCGTCGACGGTGACCTGCCGCTCCTCCATGCACTCGAGCATCGCCGACTGGGTCTTCGGCGAGGCGCGGTTGATCTCGTCGCCGACGACGATGTTGGCGAAGATCGCTCCGGGCTTGAACTCGAAGTCCTGCAGCTCCTGGTTGAAGATCGAGACGCCGGTGACGTCGCTCGGCAGCAGGTCCGGCGTGAACTGGATCCGGCGTACCGAGCAGTCGATCGACCGGGCGATCGCCTTCGCCAGCATGGTCTTGCCGACGCCGGGGACGTCCTCGATCAGCAGGTGGCCCTCGGCCAGCAGCACGACCAGGGCGAGGCGGACCACGTCCGGCTTGCCCTCGATGACCGACTCGACGTTGCGGTGCACCGCCTCGAAGTGGCCGACGAACTCGTCCAGGTCGGGCGCTGCGTCGCGTCCAGAAGTCGTGCGAGTCGTGCGCCGCGCCACCCGGTCCTCCTTGCACGCGGCTCCGGGGCGGTAGCGCGCGGCCTCGCAAAACGAAAAGTCGGTACGCCGAGTGTGACAGACCCCCGGCGCTCCGTCGCCCGGAGGGCGGTCGCCGTGACGGAGGCGCTACGCGCTACCGGGACAGCGCGTACACCTTCGTCGCGGCGTCCTCGCCGGAGTCCGGAAGCACGACGGTGCGGCTGTCGCTGCGCCACGGGGAGACCTCGCCGACCTGAGCCATGACCGCCTCGGCGCAGGGCGGGCACAGCGTCCAGCACTTGTCGACGACGACGTGCAGGCCGGTCTCGTCCGTCGCGTGCTGCTCGATCAGCAGGCGGCGCCCGGTGAAGGCCTGGTTGCAGCGGGCGCACTCGACGCTGGTCATGTGTCCTCCCGGGTCGTCTCGACCTTAGTCGACGCCGACGTCGGCGTCGACGTTGCCCGAGCGGGTGTGGCAGGGTGCCCCGATGCCCCCCGCGTCCACCTCAGAGCCCGCGCTCGGCCGGGTCGCCCGCGGCGAGCAGACCCGCGCCCGCCTGCTCGACGCCGCCCGGCACGCCTTCGCGACGGCCGGCTGGTCTCGCGCCCGCGTCGAGGACGTCTGCCGCGCCGCGGGCGTGGGCCACGGCACGTTCTACGCCTACTACGCGAACAAGACGTCGGTGCTCGAGGCGCTCGTCCGCCGTCACGCCGAGGACCTCAACACCGTCCTCGAGGCGGACTGGACCAGCGGCGACGTGCGCGCCGACGTCCGCCGCGTGATCGCCGGGTTCGTCGAGATCTCCGAGCGCGACGCCGACGTGCGCTCGGTGTGGTCCGCCGCCGCCCCCGCGGAGCCGATCCTCGCCGCGCTCGTCGACGAGGTACGCCGGCAGTTCGTCGAGCGGATCCGCCGCGGTCTCGCTGCGGCGCGCGACGCGGGGCACACCAGGCTCGACCTCGACGTCGACGTCGCCGCCAGCGCGCTCGCCGCGATGGTGGAGCAGACGGTCGCGCTGTCGCAGCGTGGCGAGGCACCGGCCGACAGCGGCCGGGTCGTGGACGGGCTCACCGACATCTGGGTGCACGCGGTGTACGGCCGTGGTGACGGATAGGTCGTGACCGACCTCCGATCGAAGTACGGCGTCCTCGACTACGACGCCGTCGCCGTCAACCGCACCTTCCACGACCACGAGTGCGCGTACTACGACCAGCGGTTCGCGATCGTGCACGACCACCGGTCGGCGCGACAGGCGGTCGAGGAGGTCGAGCGGCTGCTCGGACGCCGGCTGGCCGTGGGGGAGCGCGTGCTCGACGCCGGCTGCGGGACCGGCTACCTCGCCGCAGGTCTGCGCCGCGCCCGCCCGGACCTGCGGGTCGTCGGCTCCGACCTCTCGACGGGCATGCTCGACCGGTCGCGCGAGGTCGGCGCATGGCCGCTCGTGCAGGCGGACGCGACCCGCCTGCCGGTCAGGGACGGGGCGCTGGACCTCGTGGTGGCCCGCGGCGTGCTGCACCACCTGCCCGACGTGACGGCGGCGCTGGCCGAGTGGCGTCGCGGTCTGCGCCCGGGCGGCGCGGTC
>Ga0183260_10003294_pt1 | contig 13045 bp, 13 predicted proteins | sample AntDrymUQ4972206_2_FD_129768 | JGI IMG/M metagenome (GOLD analysis project Ga0183260, IMG submission 129768) | Polar desert sand microbial communities from Dry Valleys, Antarctica - metaG UQ497 (22.06) (version 2) (version 2) | ecosystem: Environmental > Terrestrial > Soil > Desert | place...
AAAACAGATCTTGCTTCCAATCTGGAGAAAATAGTAACCGGCAATTTAAAGAATAATTTTTTTTATAGCCGTGAGGCCTGGAGAATAACCTGTTACTTGATACTGGCTTATATAGACTTTAAAAAAGGAAAAATGGGTAAACGATAAAAGTATCGCTTTACTTAGAACAAATTTCAAAATCTAAACTCATTTATTCTTCTTCCACCATTTAAAACCAATGATACCAACAAGGGCCAATGGTGCAAATGCTAAATAAAGGATGCCTGCATTCAAGCCCTTAGCTGGCCGTTCACCCAGTTGCTGTGCTGTTTTGGTGCAGATAGAGCATTGCCCATAAGACGGATAATTAAATCCTATCATAAAAAAAGCAATGAACAGCACAATGTACAAGCGTTTCATTTTACAAAATTAAGGCAGATTGAAGTTTGAGAACAGCAATATTAGCCGTTAAATTTTTGGTTTGATATTACCACAATCGCGGTCGAAATTGGCAATTATATGCGCACTCAGGCAGGTAGCCCGCATTTCAGAAAAAGGATGACTGCGAAAAAAATCTTCGACCCGGTTATAACGGTTTTCATTACTTGCCATTTGTTTCCAGAAAGACACGGCTGCACAAACATCATAACCCAATTGATTGGTGAGATTAATTCCATAATAATCTGCTTCGAGTTCATTTCGTTGATTGAAAGAGGCGGTAAATAATTTTTTAAGCTGGAAAAAAGTTGCACCATTTTCAGTGCCAAAAATTTTATTGGACAGCTCCATATCCTGGATGGTTGCTTTTATGTGGCCTACTTCTGAATGCCCTATTTCATGGCCAATAATGGCATATAATATTTCATCCCTGCCATCACATTTTTTCAGCATAGCAGTGGTAATGTAAATGCGGCCGCCAAACGTAAAAGCATTTACCATCGTATCTTTTAATGCATAGATGATATAACGGATTTGGGATGGGTCTTCCCGCACCGACAACAAATCGTTCAGTACTTCATTCAGCTTTCTGTTTATCGAAGGATCTGTATTGATTACAAACATCTTTGTCTTTACGGCATCTTCATGAAATGCAGTACCATACGAAGTTTGAAGCGTGTCTGTAATACTTTTTTCAGATATAGCCAGGTCGCGGATCAGGTCTCCGGCCTGCTCCAACCTTCGATTCATATTGCCGCCGCTGACAGAGCTGTCCAGGCAGGCATAGGAGTATTCTATTTTTTGTTTTTTTGGGGACTGACCTAAAAGGCGATCTACTTCTTCGCATCCTGTGAAAGTAAAAGCAAACAGCAATAAAAAATATATACGAATCATGTGCAATGACAGTACAAAACAGAAGCCAGAATAAAAAAGCCCGATGTTTTTAATACCGGGCTTTCGTTTTCAGATTTAAAATCTGTCAATTTATACTGCTTCAGCACTCATTCTTTTCAACACTTTTTTTCTTTCGTCTTCATCGAGCACTACCTTACGCATCCTTATATTGTTGGGGGTCACCTCTATGCATTCATCCTGCTGTATGTATTCCATACACTCTTCCAGCGACATCTCACGCTTGGGTTGAATGTTGGTAGCAGCATCGCTGCCACTTGCACGGTGGTTCGTCAATTTTTTTCCTTCATTCGCATTCACTACTATGTCGCCTGGTTTATTGTTTTCTCCGATGATCATACCTCTATATACCTCTTCACCCGCATCTACAAAAAAGTATCCTCTATCCTGTAATTTATCTAATGAATATCCTGTAGTGGCGCCACCATCTTTAGCGATCAGTACGCCATTACTTCTACCAGGTATAGGACCCTTCCAGGGTTTGTATTCGCTGAAACGATGATTCATAACCGCTTCACCTGCAGTATTGGTAAGCATTTGGGTACGCAATCCCAATAATCCACGGGAAGGCATGTCAAACTCAAGGTGCTGCATATCACCTTTGGTTTCCATCACAAGCATTTCACCCTTACGGCGGGTCACCATGTCAATTACTTTCGATGCATATTCCTGAGGGACATCTACAACAAGTATTTCAAAAGGTTCACATTTTTTACCGTCTATTTCCTTGGTGATCACCTGTGGCTGTCCGATGGTCAACTCATAGCCTTCACGACGCATAGTTTCTACCAACACACCTAAGTGCAAAATGCCACGCCCATAGACCATAAAACTATCTGCGTTCTCAGTATCGAATACTTTCAGCGCAAGGTTTTTTTCAGTTTCCTTCATCAGCCTGTCGCGCAGGTGACGGGAGGTAACAAATTTTCCATCCTTTCCGAAGAAAGGAGAATTGTTGATACCAAACTGCATATTCATCGTTGGCTCATCCACACTGATCACTGTCAATGCTTCGGGATTATCAATATCTGAAATAGTATCGCCGATGTTGAAACCTTCGAGGCCTACAACGGCACAAAGGTCTCCGGCCATTACTTCTGTCACTTTCTTTTTCGCCATTCCTTCGAACACGTACAACTCTTTTACACGTTGTTTTTTGATGACACCTTCGGTTTGCATTAGCGAAATGGGCTGATTCTCCCTGACCACACCACGTGCTACAGAACCTATTGCAATTCTGCCTAAAAATGATGAATAATCAAGTGATGTGATCTGCATTTGCAAAGGACCTTCGCTCACTGTTGGTGGCGGAACATATTTGATGATTCCATCCAATAATGGCGTGATGTCTTCGCTTTGTGTAAGTGTTTCGTTAAACCAACCATTTTTTCCCGAGCCATAATAAGTTGGGAAATTTAATTGATCTTCTGAAGCATCAAGGTTGAAGAAAAGTTCAAACACCGCATCGTGCACTTCATCGGGGCGGCAATTGGGCTTATCTACTTTATTGATTACGACTATTGGTTTCAAGTGCAGTTGTAAAGCTTTTTGCAAAACAAACCGGGTTTGCGGCATGGGTCCTTCGAAGGCATCTACTAAAAGAAGTACTCCATCAGCCATTTTCAATACACGCTCTACTTCACCTCCGAAGTCGGCGTGGCCCGGAGTGTCAATAACATTTATTTTGACCCCTTTATAGACAACAGCAGCGTTTTTACTAAAAATAGTAATACCACGTTCTTTTTCAAGGTCGTTGCTATCCATGATGAGTTCACCGGCATCCTGGTTATCACGGAATACTTTGGTAGCATGAAGAATCTTATCAACCAATGTTGTTTTACCGTGGTCAACGTGAGCAATAATGGCAATGTTTCTAATATCCATAAAACTAAAGGCAAATACAAAAAATCAAAAAGGGTTGAGGCCTTTTTGTTATTGAATCTTATTTTATCAATTAACTGAAACCGTTCGAATTTTTTTTGAACGGCGGGCGAAGGTAGTTCAATTCAATGGGCATGAAAGGGCTTGAAGAAAGCTTTACAAAAACTTTATTTTACTCCTCTTAAATTATTCTATTACAAGGTGTCTACTCCTAAAATTATCGATGTGATGGGCATTACCAGAACAGCAAAACGTTGCTCCCTGGGAGATACATTGTAGGTAAAGTAACTGGAAACAAATAGCACTAAAAGTAGAAAAATAAATGGCACAAATGTTTGTGTACTTTTTGGCAAAAGGTGTTTATAAGTGGTAAAGAGAAGATAAAATAATACTTAACAGTACCCAAACCGAAATAATGACTATCTTTTTCTATAGTTTCCTACTATAGCCATCTTTTTACAATATTTATAATGAGCGTAAGCAAAAGACTTAATAAAAGCATGGTTGCCAAAGGGAAATAAAAACGGACATTGGGTCGCTCCACACGGATATCTCCGGGCAGGCGGCCTATCCAGGTAAGTTTATCATGAAAAAAATAAATGATAATACCTGCGAGTACTATGAATAAACCAAAAACGATGATGTATTTGCCCCAGTTCGAATCCATACTTTAAAGTTACGTACACATATTATTAAATACATTGCCCTATGAAATTTTTGATCTTCTCTATTGCTTTACTAAGTTTTATTTCCCTTTCAGCGCAGGATAGCTGGAAAGTGATGCACAATGGGAAAACGATTTTAAATACCGATGTTGAATCGGTTGAAAAAAATACTATTGAGATAAAGGCAAGTGAACTAAAAAAGAAAAGTTACCTATGCATCAGCTATAATGAAGCCGTGAAGCAAGGAGACTGGAAACGCTCAATCATCGTTTTCGATGAGAAAGATAACCAGCTTTACAAAAAAGAAAACTTCACGGTCAAAATAGAAAATTCTATACTGATGGGTCTTTTCAATAAATCAAAAGTCTTAAAAATATACACCACCTCATTACCTAAAGACCCAAAACTTGCAGCTGCAGTTCGCATTCGAAGAGTACATTTGGCGACCATTCGAATGTTGTAGTGGATCGTCATATACTTTATATTATTAATCCTGTGTCCGGCACAAAGGACAAGGGAAAGTTGCAGCATCTTATAGCTTTGAAAAGTGAAAGGGCAGGATTTCGCTATTCTTTTTACCCGTCCGTATCAAGTGGGGATTATACTTTTCTTGAACCTATTGTAGCAGAAGAACATGTGACTGATATTGTAATAGCCGGAGGCGATGGCACTATCAATGGAGTTATTAATTCATTGAGGCATTTATTGCTTCCTTTTGGTATTCTGCCTTTTGGATCCGGCAATGGTTTAGCCCTGAGTGCACATCTGCCTACTAATCCCTCAAAAGCTCTTGATATTATTTTCAAAGGCAAGGCTAAATGGATAGATGCATTTACTATCAATGAACGTTTTGGCTGTATGCTGGGTGGCCTCGGCTTCGATGCACAGGTAGCGCATGATTTTGCAAACGACCCCTCACGGGGATTAACAACCTATATTAAAAATACCGTTTCCAATTTTTTTGCTGCAACTGTTTATCCATTTACAATTGCCATCGGTAATGAATCGTGGGATACGGAAGCTTTTTTTATATCCATTGCAAACAGCAACCAGTTTGGAAACAACTTTACCATAGCCCCCAAAGCCAGCCTTATGGATGGATTGCTGGATATAGTGATCGTAAACAAACAGGGTAAAATGAGTGTGTTATTTGAAACCCTGCGGCAGGTAGCAGGTTATAATCAGTTAATAGAAAAAGAAACAGCAAATAGCAAGTCGGGCATTATTTATTTACAAACCGATCAGATTTTGATCTCAAATTCGATGCTGGCTCCTTTGCATATAGATGGTGATCCGGCGGAAACAAGCGAGCTTCTTAAAATTGATTTATTGCCCGGCTGTTTTCAGTTACTGTTTCCTTAGTTTTCTGTTATTCATTCTCAATAAAAAAGCAGCAAACAAAAGCGATAGTAATAGAGTAAGTGCAACAAACTGGTGCAAGGCTGCCATCCATTCAAAAGTGTTCCATTTAGCAGGCCGGATATGAACAGATGTAAGCAACGTGAGTATTCCTAATGTCGCCTGAATAATTACAAGGAAAAGAGGGAAAGCTCTTACTCTTGCAAATAGCTTACTGCCCCCTATTTTTAGCGCCAAGATATTCCATATAAGCACCAACACCACTAAAATATAAGCGAGCATGCGGTGAATAAAATGGATGACGATTCTGTCTTCTACAATTCCTTTTATGCCTTTATTGAAAATGTGATCAGGAATAAAACTACCATTGATATCGGGCCAGGTAGGTGCTGCAGGTGCTGCCTTATGGCCTGCCATTAGGGCTCCGAATATAAATTGCAAACCCAATACTGCAATGATGATCCAGGTAAAACCCTTCAATTGCTTTGAGTGTACAAAATCTTTTTCATTCACCTTTAGCGACAAGGCAAACCAGAAAGTATATCCAAGCAAAAACATGGCAAAAATGAAATGCAATGCCAGCCTGGTGGGCTTCACATATATCTCATCACCTTCCAATCCGCTGACCACCATTATCCACCCGACAGCACCTTGCAATGCGCCGAGTATGAATAACAGTATGAGCGGTTTGATCATTTCTTTGCTGAAGCGGCGTTGTATAATGAAAATTATAAACGGAATCAGAAACACAATTCCCATCAACCGGGCCCAGAAACGATGGAGCCATTCCCAAAAAAATATAGATTTGAAATCGCTGAGATTAAAATCTGAATTTAATAAGCGGTATTGAGGTGTTTGGCGGTACTTATCAAATTCTAACGACCATTGATTTTCATTCAATGGAGGCAAAGTCCCTGTAATCACATCCCACTCTGTAATAGATAGCCCCGAACCGGTAAGCCGCGTAATTCCTCCCAATAAAATTTGTATGATAAGCATGCCTACACCTATCAAAAGCCAGGTGGCTACAGGATTAGCTTTATGCTGCAATGAATTCATGGGTGGCAAAGGTAAAGCCCGTCATTATCTAAAAGTTTTGATACTGGTTTGATAAAGGAAAAGAAAATTTCAGCCTATTAGTTTGCTAACATTTTTTACAAAAGTGTTGTCGGCATGATGCACTTCTCTATTTTTGAGCAAACATTTTTCTTTTGCTGCCCTCCTACTACCAGGAAAAATTTATAGAAGCCGGTTGTGATGAAGCAGGTCGCGGTTGCCTTGCAGGACCTGTATTTTCAGCAGCCGTTATTTTACCAAAAGATTTTGAACATCCACTTCTAAACGATTCGAAGCTCTTAACTGTAGAGGAACGTAATCTGTTAAGACCATACATTGAACAGCATGCTTTGTGCTATGCTGTAGCCAATCTCTGTAACAGGAAAATTGATAAATACAATATCCTTCAGGCCGCAATCAAAGGAATGCATATTGCCCTGAAACAACTCTCTATTCAACCGGAGTATCTGATCATTGATGGCAATTACTTCAGGCGCTATAAGAAACTACCTCATAAATGCATGATCCACGGCGATGCAAGATTCGCTTCGATAGCAGCTGCAAGCATTCTTGCCAAAACTTACAGGGATGATTATATGAAAGAATTGCATAAGAAACATCCTCGTTATAACTGGGTTCAAAATAAAGGATATGCTACCAAAGAACACCAGGAAGCTCTGAATAAATATGGGCCATGCCGGTATCACCGCACCACTTTCAGGCTTGATTATACGGTAACTACAACCGAAGATATTTTTTAAGATAAATCCGTGCAGCGTTTTTATGGCTACATGATGTCTTATTGATGTACCCTAGTTACATTTTCCGTAAAAGAATGGTTGAAGGTTAACAAAGCATTCCGAAATTTCGGGTGCTTTTGTTTTTTATATATTTTCTGCTGGCAAAGAAAATAAAAAAGATTAATCCTTTAAACTTTATCACCCATAACCTTGTATTTTACCCCTCCCACAATCCAGCTCCTTGCCGGAGCACAATACCTTCCCCTGAAGTGAAATCAATAACGGTTGAAGGCTCTGTTCCCCCAATACCTCCGTCAATTACTATTTCCAGCAGGTTTTCAAATTTTTCATGAATAAAGTCAGGATCTGTATAATCTTCAACTAATTCTCCCGGTAATGAGGCACTCAAAATCGGGTTGCCTAATTCCTTTACAATCGCTCTTGCGATCTCATTTTCCGGTATGCGAATACCTACTGTATCTTTCTTTGTTTTTAAAATTTTAGGCACTTGCCTGCTGGCTTCTAAAATAAAAGTATAGGGCCCCGGTAAGCTCCCCTTCAATTTACGATATACCGGTGTAGTTAATTGTCTTGCGTAATGGCTTAAGTCGCTGAGGTCATAACACACAAAAGATAATTGTGCTTTTTTGGGATCTATATTTTTTATTCTGCAAATGCGTTCTATTGCTTTGGGCTGCATAATATCGCAACCCAAACCGTAAATGGTATCAGTAGGATATACGATCACACCACCATCCCGCAGGCATTGTACCACTTGCTTTACCAAACGCTCCTGGGGATTTTGTGGGTGAATATGAATCAGCATGAAGCGAAGTTCTGAATTTTGATACAACACTAAATCAGCAAAACGAAGTAATATTTTTCACTCATTTATCTTTACTGCAAATTGCCCTCATGCTATTGAGCACTGTTCCTGCAGTAGATGAAATTGATCCTGATGATTTTAAAATCCATTACCTAGATATGCAAAAACCGGTAGTAATAAAAAAGCTTGCTACCAAATGGCCAGCTCTTACTACATGGAATTGGAACTATTTTAAACAATTGATAGGGGACAAGAAGGTAGGATTGTACAACAACACCAAAAGTGATGTGTACACACCGGTAAACACGGCCGACGATTACAAAACATTTGGAGAATACATTGATATGATAAGCAAAGGACCTGCTGCATGGCGGATATTTCTCTTCAATATTTTTGACCATGCGCCTTCTCTTGTGCAGGATTTTACATGGCCCGAACATTTATTAAAAGGGTTTGTAAAAAGATTTCCAATGCTCTTTGTAGGGGGGCCTCATCTATTACGCACATGCATTTCGATATAGACCTTTCCAATATTTTACATACACAGTTTATAGGCAGAAAAAGAGTGCTTCTTTTTCCTTTTGAAGAGCAGCATAAATTATATAGCAAGCCATTTGAAGTATTAAGCCACGTGAACTTTTCTAATTATTATTCGAACGACAGTAAGATCGATTATGCACTATTCCCCGCGCTGAAAAAAGCAAGAGGTTATGAAGTGATTCTAGAGCATGGCGATACCTTGTATATGCCTGCAGGCTATTGGCACCACATGGAATATCTTGAGAGTGGCTTTGCCTTAAGCTTAAGGGCTATGCAACCCTCCCTGTCCGGAAAATTGAAAGGGGCATGGAACCTCGTGGGCATGCGCAGCATTGATACACTCTTGAAAAAGACAGTACCCAAATGGTGGTATGAAAATAAAAATAAAAAAGTTTTTGAAAATGCCCTGCGTTCAGTATAAATAATTACAAAAACCTGGCATAAACCTATTAAAGTGTTTAATCAAACTGACCACTTTTTATAACTTCTTTTTGGGCAACCACTTCTGCTATTACTCTTCCATAATGCTCATGTTCCAACAGGTGTATCTTGTCCGATAAGGTTTTTACCGTATCATTAGGTTGTACGCTACACTTAGCCTGAAAAATTATTTCGCCATGGTCGTAGTATTCATCTACATAATGGATTGTAATTCCTGATTCTTTTTCACCTGCTATTATTACTTTTTCATGTACGTGGTCGCCATACATTCCTTCTCCTCCGTATTTAGGTAGCAATGCAGGGTGAATATTAATGATACGTCCCGGATAAGCTTTTATCAATGGCTGTGGAATCTTCCATAAAAATCCGGCAAGGATTAAAAAATCAATTCTATATTCTTTTAATTCAGGCAGGTAGTAGTGTCCGCCAAAGAAAGATTCCTTTCCTATCAACAATACCGGAATGTGATGATCTGCAGCAACGGTTAACACACCGGCCCCTGCTTTATTACAAACAATCAAAACCACTTTTACATTTTTGCCAGCTTGTGAAGAGCAGTATTCAATAATTTTCCGGGCATTGCTACCTGTCCCGGAAGCAAAAATGGCCAGTCTGGTATTTTCTTCTACCCCCCAATGTTCATTTATAAGTTGGTTATTGTAATCATTCGTAGCTGAAAGTGGTGAACTTTGTGTGATATTTTCAGACGATTGCATCGGTTTGCTGGAACGACCCCTGAATCTTCGAAATAAATTATTAATGTAATGAAGGAAAAAACGAAATTGCCCAAGGGGAATACTTACCAACAATACAATGAGCGGCCATAGAATAGTTACAATAATAATATATACCGGTATGTATAGATAAGGATTTTCAATATCCAGGAGGGGCATTAATTTCCTACCTGCATATCCGGTGAGGCTGCCACCGGTAGCAAATGTGATTAAAATAAGTACCAGTCTGCATGCCGATACCTTCCATTTTTTTTGAAGTTTTTCAAACATGACTGAGGCGAAAATACTCTTAAAAAAATGATGGCCAGGAATTAGAGAAGTGTGTGTTCTTCACATTATGAATTGAGTTTTTTCTGTTGACTTTGAAATGACAACAATAAATTCCATGAAAATATTTTTGAATGCAAATTCCGCTGTAACTCAATACCGTTGCGGGTTAAAAAATATTTTCAAACGTTGTCAAATTGTTAACTTCCTGTCCTATTTTTGCAGCCATTCAGAGAAATTTTCCACATTTAGATGAAGAATCGATGATTGTTTCAAAGACCACTGCTCGGAATATTTTACTGCTCGGAATTTCATTAGTTTTCTTCTATAATAATATAAATGGTCAGGGTGCAGCAGCTGATGGGAAACAACTTTTTCAACAAAACTGCCAAACCTGTCATGCACTTGACAAAGAGCTTACGGGTCCTCCTTTAAGAGGATTTATGAGCAGAGGCCCTTGGGGTGAAAAACAAAATATTTATGATTGGGTGCATAATCCTGCAGCCTTTATACAGAAAGATCCTTATACTCAGGGACTGAAAGCACAGTATGGGGTGATTATGCAGGCTTTTCCGGATCTGTCTAATGCACAAATTGATGCAATCGTAGAATATGTCGCTAGTGCACCTGCGCCTGGTGCAGCTCCTAAAGATCAGCAAGGCGATACAGCACGTGCTGATGCAGAGTCATCGAACCGCAATGCAGTCATCTTTGGTGTTATCTCACTGATACTTGCCATCGTTGCCTTAATCCTGATGCAGGTAAATAACAACCTGAAAAAGTTGTCAGACGATCGCGAAGGCATATTGAGGCCAGAGCAGGTTCCGTTTTGGTATAACAAGGTATATATTGCTTTATTGGCCATCCTATTCTTTGTTGTGGGCGGATATTTTGTAGGCAAAGGAGCCATTAACCTGGGTCGTCAGCAAAGTTATATGCCTACACAACCTATTTATTATTCGCATAAAGTACATGCAGGAATAAACCAGATCAGTTGCTTATACTGCCATGGTAGTGCCTGGGAAAGTAAACATGCTGCTATTCCTTCAATTAATATATGTATGAATTGCCATAAGTCCATTTCTACTTATGAGAAAGGTCCTAAGCTGTACAATGAAGACGGTAAAGAGATCAATGGAACTGCAGAGATCGAAAAACTATACAAATTTGCAGGCTTTACACCGGGTCAACCCTGGGATCCGGCTAAGGCAAAACCTGTAGAGTGGGTGAAAATTCATAACCTGCCTGACCATGTTTATTTTAATCATGCCCAACATGTAAATGCAGGAAATGTAGCCTGTCAGACATGTCATGGAAACATCCAGGAAATGGACGTTGTAGAACAAAAAGCAGAACTGAGTATGAGTTGGTGTATCAATTGTCACCGCGAAAGCAAAGTGAATTTTTACAATGGCAAAGACAGCACCGGCAATAAATTTTATAGCATTTACGAAAAGTTTCATAACGATATTAAGAATGGCAAAATGGATAGTGTGACGGTAAAAGATATCGGTGGTTTGGAATGTCAGAAATGCCATTATTAAGCTGGTTTGTTCTTATTGTTTATTGAAAAGATTTGTCACTATGTTCTATGTAATCTCCTAATAATAATTAGGGAGGTTGCCTAGTTTATCCCGGATTTGGTTTCGGGACACTCTTGTACTGAAGTAATTCTATTCAACTGTAAAAATCAAAATTCCCCTTTAGGGGTTTGGGGCTTATGAGCAATAAAAAGTATTGGCAAAGTTTCGCAGAGCTCAATGATACTGAGCGTTTTCAAAAGCGGCAGAAGGACGAGTTCAAAGAAGACTTGGATTTCCCATTTGAAGATAGTGAAGGTAAAGGCTGGCTCGATGCCAAAGCGCCCCGCAGGGACTTCTTAAAATATTTAGGATTCAGCACTGCTGCAGCTACACTGGCTGCAAGTTGCGATATACCCGTTCGAAAGGCTATACCGCTTACTAATAAACCTGAAAATGTAACCCCCGGCATATCAAAATTCTATGCAACCACTTTTGTTCAGGATGGTGAAGTGATTCCCGCACTGGCAAAAGTTCGTGATGGCAGGCCTATCAAGCTGGAGGGAAATGATCTTTCTTCCTTAACACAAGGCGGTACTTCACCCCGAATGCAGGCTTCTGTTCTGGATTTATATGATACGAACAGGATCACGCATCCCCGTAGGAAAAACGGAAGCAAATGGGAAGAAGTGCCTACATATGCACAGTTGGATACGATGATTGGAAATGCTATGGCAGGCTTGGGAGGTACACCGGTTGTACTCTTAACAAGCACCATTATTTCTCCTTCTTTAAAGCAACTGATAGCTGATTTTCTAGCAACAAAACCGGGAAGTCGTCATATTCAATATGATGGCATTTCACATAGCGGCATGCTGCAGGCAAACCTTGCTTCTTTTGGCAATAAAGCCATTCCCTCATATCATTTCGATAAGGCAAAAGTTATCGTCAGTATTGGCGCTGACTTTTTGGGTACCTGGTTAACTCCTGTAGAATTTGCAAGACAATATGCTTACGGACGTAAGATCAATGAGCAAAACCCTGCGATGAGTAAGCATTATCAGCTTGAAAGCATGCTCAGTATGACAGGGGCTAATGCAGATGAGCGTTTTGTTTATCGCCCTTCAGAAGTCGGGTTGGTTGTTTCTGCATTATATGCCGCCCTGGGAGGGGCAGGCGCTTCGAATGTAAACATAGGAGATGCAAAACTTAAGGCAGGCATTCAAAATATCGCGAATGATCTGAAAGCAGCCTCAGGTTCAACACTTGTTGTGTGTGGGAGCAATGATCCAAATGTACAAATTGTTGTAAATGCTATCAACAGTGCCATAGGTGCATATGGATCTACGATCAACTGGAGCACTCCTTTGTTGACACAGCAGGGTATAGATGGAGATATGGCTACGCTGGTCAATGCTATGAATGATGGTCAGGTAGGGGCTTTGTTAATGTATGATGTAAATCCTGCTTACGATTTTTTTAATGCTCCGGCCTTTGTCAGCGGACTGAAAAAGGTGAAGCTGACTGTTTCTTTTAATAGCAGAATGGATGAAACCACAGAGCTTTGCCAATTTGCAATACCGGCACCACATTATCTTGAGAGTTGGGGCGATGCAGAACCGAAGGCAGGGTATTTATATTTTATTCAGCCCACTATAAATCCTCTTTTCAAAACACGTCCTTTCGG
>Ga0183260_10003295_pt1 | contig 13044 bp, 13 predicted proteins | sample AntDrymUQ4972206_2_FD_129768 | JGI IMG/M metagenome (GOLD analysis project Ga0183260, IMG submission 129768) | Polar desert sand microbial communities from Dry Valleys, Antarctica - metaG UQ497 (22.06) (version 2) (version 2) | ecosystem: Environmental > Terrestrial > Soil > Desert | place...
CCAGCCGCCGACCATCTTGTCCGGCAATGCGCCCATGTCGCCGCCGCCCTGCACGTTGTTCTGGCCGCGCAAGGGGTTGAGTCCCGAGCCGTACTTGCCGACGTGGCCGGTCAGGAGCCCGAGGTCTATGAGCGCGAACACGCCGTCCGCGCCGTTGTGGTGCTCGGTGATGCCGAGCGTCCAGTTGATGGTCGCCTTTCCGGCGGTGGCGTACATGCGGGCCACCTCGCGGATGTCCTCGGCCGGGACCCCTGTGATCTGCTCGGCGTACTCGGGCGTGTACCCGGCGACTTTCTCTTTGTACGCCTCGAAACCCTTCGTCGCCCGCTCGACGAACTCTTTGTCGTAGAGGTCTTCCTCGATGATGACGTGGCCCATTGCGTTCGCCAGGCAGATGTCGGTGCCGACGTTGAGGCCGAGCCACTTGTCGGCCTTTTTGACCTGGTCGATCTTGCGCGGGTCAATGACGACCATCTTCGCGCCGTTCTTTATGCCGCGGCGCATGTGGTTGTAGATGATGGGGTGACACTCCATCGTGTTCGTTCCCCAGCAGACTATTACGTCGGTGTTCTCGAACTCCTCGTAAGAGGTGGTCGCCCCGCCCGCTCCAAACGTTGCCACCAGACCGGTGACGCTGGCGGCGTGTCAGGCGCGGTTACATGAGTCTATGTTGCTGTTCCCCAACACCTGCCGGATGAACTTCGCGGCCAGGTAGTTGAGCTCGTTGTTCGAGCGCGAGGAGCTGAACATCCCGAAGGCGTCATCGCCATATTCGCCCTTGATCTCGGTCATCTTGCTCGCCACGAGATCCAGAGCCTCATCCCACGAAGCCGGGACGAGCTCGCCGTCCTTGCGGATGAGCGGCGTCGTCAGCCGCTTCTCGCTGTAGAGGTGGCGCCAGCCCTCGCGGCCCTTGATGCACGCCTCGCCCTTGCTGGACGGGTTGCTCTTCTGGCCCGCGACCTTCTGGATCACGCCATCCTCGACCTTGAGGGTCAACCCGCAACCCACGCCGCAGAAGCCGCAGATAGTGTCTACTTCCCGTGCTCCGTTTGCCTTGCCGTTCTCCGAAACCTTCTCCGCCGCCGTAACCATTTCCCTCGGTTCACCCCTTCTTGTAGCGAATTTTCCTTGGTCCCCGTATTCTAACTTCGATAGCCGATCTTGCCCAACACCGCCGTTCCCCGGAGAACGCTGATCCGCCGGTTGACATACGATTGCCATCAAACTAACATCCGGCCTGTCGTATCGGTGGGGTAGGGAGGTAGCCATTAACGGGTTTCTTTCGAGGGAGAGGACCATCGCCGGGCCGGGCTTCAACCGGTGGCTGATACCACCCGCGGCGCTGATGGTGCGCATCTCTCCATAGGTCAGATCTACGCTTTCAGCGTGTTTAAGAACCCGCTGGTCGAGCGTTTCGGGACGGGCCTGACGCCGATCGGGATCATCTTCAGCATCGGCATCGTGATGCTCGGTCTGTCGGCGGCTATTCTCGGCACCTGGGTGGAGCGCGCGGGGCCGCGTACCGCCATGTTCACCGCTGCCCTGTGCTGGTCGGGTGGATTCTTCATCGGCGCTCTCGGCGTCGCTACCACGCAGTTGTGGCTCGTGTATCTGGGGTATGGGTTCCTGGGTGGTATCGGGCTGGGGATCGGGTACATTTCGCCGGTCTCCACCCTGATCAAATGGTTCCCCGACCGTCCGGGGCTGGCTACGGGGCTTGCGATAATGGGCTTCGGCGGCGGCGCGCTGATCGCCTCTCCGCTATCGAGCACGCTGCTTGAGGCTTACGCGAGCAACCCGGTGGATGCGATCGTGCCCGCGTTCCTGACGCTGGGTGCCGTCTACCTGGTGGCGATGATGGTCGGCGCGTTCGTCGTGCGGCTACCGGCGGAGGGCTGGCGGCCCGAGGGCTGGACTCCCCCAACCGAGGAAGAAACCGGCAGCCTGCAGACCACCGCCGACGTGTCGGCCAGCAGCGCGATCCGCACGCCACAGTTCTGGCTCTTGTGGACCGTGCTCTTCTGCAACGTGACGGCGGGGATCGGGGTCCTGGAGCAGGCTTCGCCCATGATCCAGGACTTCTTCTCCGTCGAGGCGGCCGCGGCGGCGGGGTTCGTCGGCCTGCTGTCGCTGGCTAACATGGCCGGTCGTATTGGCTGGTCCTCGACCTCGGACTACATCGGGCGCAAACCGACGTACATCATGTACCTGGGCGTCGGCGCGGTCATGTACTTCTTGCTCGCTTCCTTCGGATCGGCGTCGCTCGCGCTGTTCCTGCTTGTGAGCATCGTGATCCTGAGTTTCTACGGCGGTGGGTTTGCGACAATCCCGGCCTACCTCAAGGACATGTTCGGCGTCGCGCAGGTGGGGGCCATCCACGGGAGGCTGCTGACGGCGTGGTCGGCCGCCGGGGTCGCCGGTCCACTCATCATCAACGCCATCGCCGACTACCAGACGGCCGCCGGACGCACCGGCGCGGATCTGTACACCCTCTCCCTGTTCATCATGGTCGGCGTGCTGATCGTGGGCTTCGTCGCCAACCTGCTCGTCCGGCCCGTGGACTCACGGTTCCACATGGAGCGGGAAGAGGGCCGCGAGAGGGAAGCCTCCGTCTCCGGCAGGCCCGCCGGTAGTGAAACCTAGGGAAGGAGGATCTCCATGAGCGAATCAGAGTCACGGGGAAGCGGAGGCCAGACCTCCTCCAGCACGGTCCTCGCCGTCGTGCTGTGGGTTCTGGTCCTTATACCGCTCCTGTGGGGCGTCTACCAGACGCTCACGGGCGTAGTCGCCCTGTTCTCGTAGATAGCGACATTTCCTGGCCGGGCGTTTCGCACGCCCGGCTTTTTCGTGCCCGCTATAGGTCTATCCGTTCCTCTCCGGCGTAGACGTTGAACCGCTCGCCGCGCAGGAAGCCGATCAGGGTCATGTTGAACTCACGCGCCACGTCCACGGCCAGGCTCGACGGGGCTGAGATGGCGCATACGATGGGCGCCCCGGCGGTCAGGGACTTTTGCAGGATCTCGAAGCTGCTGCGCCCGCTGACCATTACTATGTGATCCGAGAGCGGCAGCTTCCCCTCGAGCAGCGCCCACCCGACGAGCTTGTCTGTCGCATTGTGCCGACCCACGTCCTCCCTGAGTGCGATGAGGCTCCCCTCTCTACTGAAGAGCGCCGCCGCGTGCAGCCCACCCGTCGAGTCGAAGAGGTTCTGCGTTTCCCGGAGTTTGTCCGGCAAGGAGGTGATGGTCTCCACTGAAACCACCGGTCCCGGGGAGATCACCGGACACCCCCGAAGCTCCAGTTGCTCCAGGCTCGCCTTGCCGCACACGCCGCACGCGCTCGTGGTGTAGAAGTGCCGCTCCAGCGGGCGCAGGTCGTATTCGTGTCCGCCGCGAAGCTCGACGTTCACGATGTTGTACTGCTGCTCGGCGTCGATATCCGGGTCCACGCAGTAGCTGATCTTCCGTATATCCTCCGCAGAGCCCACTATCCCCTCGCTGTACAGGAAGCCCGCCGCCAGCTCGAAGTCCGCCCCCGGCGTGCGCATGGTCACGGCGACGGTCTGCGTCTTGTCACCGGTGACCAGTCGTATCTCCATCGGCTCCTCGGTCGCCAGAACGTCGGATTTGAGACGAGCCTTCCCGTTCTCGACCGTCCGTATCCGCGTCTTCGTCTTGCTGCCGCGCCGGGACTTCTCTCCAGTTCCTCTATTCCGCAACATACGCGCCGCTCCACCGGTGGACTTCAGACACCCTTGAGTCTAGCACCGTGTCCGTACAACGCCCCGCCTGCTAGCATTGACGCTGGCGAGAGACAGGAGATGCCACGGCGATGAGGCTAATGGGCCTTCCGAACGCGAACCGCTACCCCGAGGCGACCGTGACGCGTAGCGCGGACGCCGTGGTTATCCGCTTCGGAGGCAAGGATGGCGAGCAGACCATGAGCGTGCCGCTCAAGTACGTCGGTGGAGACGAGGAAGAAGCCGAGTTGCTGCTGCTCGCGCAGCTACGGGATATCGGCTACCGTGTCCGGCGCGGCTGAACTTCTCTCAGCCGGTTTGTTCTCGCGCCCACTCGCGCACCGTCCTGAGCCAGGCTGTGCGCTTCATGGATTTGCTCTTCCCGATGAAATCGGAGAGGGTTGCGCCGGTGAGAGGTGGGAGGACGGTACTCTGTGCGGATTCGACGTACACTGTGCCTTCGAGCGCCAGGATCGCGAGCCGCTGTCCATCGAAGCGCCAGACCTCGGGAACCTTCATCCGAGCATAGATCGGAACCTTGTCGAGCGAGGGACTGGTGATGTCTATCTCGATCACCAGGTCCGGCGGAGGGTCCACGGTGAGGTCTATACGACCCTTGCCACGAATACGCCCTTTGTTCTCTATGTAGAAGCAAGAGTCGGGCTCGAAGCCGCGCTCCAGATCCTCGCGCCTGAAGGTCGTGGAGCCAAGATCCTCGGCCTCAATGTTCATCTCTTCGGTGAAGGTAATGATGAGTTGTGCTATGCGGCGGTTAAGCTTCTCATGCTCGGGCGAAGGACTTATTATCTCCAGTTCCCCCCGATCATAGGTGAAGCGCGGCGCACTGCTGTCCAGGTGTTCGGACAGCAGAAGCTCGTAAGTCGTCCAGCTCACGTTGTGGAGGATGACTTTGCCTTCCGCTAAACTCTTGACCGTCTCCATGCCGCGATTATAGCCTTCAAGGAAGAGTGGTTGGACGAGCTGCTTCAGCCGGTAATGTTGCCCCGCAACCATTCTCGTACCTGGCGCATCCAGGCCACGAGATTTAGAGAGGTGCTTTCTTCGATGAAGCGGGAGAGAGCTTCGCTCGTGAGAGGAGGAAGAATATTGCTCCGGGCTACTTCGACATACTCCTCACCATGCAACTCGAAGATTGCCAAACGTTCGCCGTCGTGGCGCCAGATCTCGGGTATGACCGTTTGGGCGTAGATGGGAAACTTGTCGAGAGAAGGGCTTGTAATGTCCACTTCGATTAGCAGGTCAGGGGGTGGGTCCACGCTCAAGTCTATCCTGGGCTTGCCACGGACCTGTGCCGCGTTCTGGACGTAGAAACAGGCATCGGGCTCGAAACCACGTTCCAGATCTTCGCGCTCGAAGGTTGTGGAACCGGCTCCGTACAGGTCAACGCCCGCCTCCTCCGCGAACATCGCAACGAGTAGGCCAATGTAGTAGGTGATGCTCTCGTGCTCCGTGGAAGGACTCATGATCTCCAGTTCTCCCCGGTCATAGGCGAAGCGCGGAATGCGGCCATCACCGCGCTCCTGCATCAAGCGCTCGTAGGTCTCCCAGCTCGTGTTGTGCAGGATGATCCTGTGTTCCGCCGGGCTCTTGACCGTCTCCATCTACAACCTTCCCGAATCGCTCTCGACGGATTATAGCGTTGCGCTGAAGGGCGCAAACGAAGGAGGACCGGTAACCTCCGGTCCTCCCTCTTTCCGTCGTATGTTCCGCGCTTGCTAGGCGGGGATCATGCCGTGCGGGTCGAGCACGAACTTCTGGGCGGCTCCCTTGTCGAAGTCCTTGTAACCTTGTGGGGCTTCGTCGAGGCTGATGACCGTCGCGTTGACCGCGTCCGCGATGTGGGCTTTGTCGTGCAGGATCGCCATCATCAGGTTGCGGTTGTATTTCAGGACCGGGGTCTGGCCGGTGTAGAAGAAGTGACTCTTGGCCCAGCCGAGGCCGAAGTTCACCTTGAGCGTACCCTGTTGGGCGTCCGGGTCTGAGGCGCCGGGGTCGCCGGTGACGTAGAGGCCAGGTATGCCGAGCCGCCCGCCCGCCCGCGTGATCGCCTGGATGGAGTTGAGGACTATCGACGGGGCTTCTTCACCAGGACGGCCGCTGGCCTCGAAACCAACCGCGTCCACCGAGCAGTCAACCTCCGGTATGCCGAGGATGCCCGCTATCTGCTCATCTATCGGCGTGCCCTCTCCGACGTTGATCGTCTCGCAGCCGAAGGAACGCGCCTGCGCGAGCCTCTCGTCGTTCAGGTCACCGACGATGACGACCGCCGCGCCGAGTAGTTGCGCCGAGTAGGCCGCCGCGAGCCCCACCGGCCCCGCGCCCGCCACGTAGACCGTCGAACCGGTCGTCACGCCCGCCATCACCGCGCCGTGGTAGCCGGTCGGGAAGATGTCCGAGAGCATGGTGAGGTCCAGGATCTTCTCCAGCGCCTGTTCCCGATCCGGAAACTTCAAGAGGTTGAAGTCCGCGAAGGGGATCAGCACGTACTCGGCCTGTCCACCGACCCATCCGCCCATGTCCACGTAACCGTACGCCGAACCAGCCCTTGCCGGGTTAACGTTTAGGCAGACGCCTGTCAACCGCTCCCGGCAGTTGCGGCAGCGCCCGCAGGCGATGTTGAACGGGACCGAGCAGATGTCGCCAACGTCCAAAAACTGGACGTCATCGCCCTTCTCGACGATCTCGCCCGTGATCTCATGCCCAAGCGTCTGTCCTACCGGCGCCGTCGTCCGGCCACGCACCATATGCTGGTCCGAACCGCAGATGTTGGTCGAGACAATTTTCAGGATAGCCGCGTGCGGGGCCGCCTGGGCCATCCCTATCGCGTCCGCTACCTCTTTCGGAACTTCGAGCTTCGGATAGTCGATGTTCTCTACCGCGACCTCGCCCGGTCCCTTGTAGACGACTACTCTGTTGTCCGCCATCAAACCCTCCTTAGGGTTGCTCTACGCTAGACTGGTCTTGCATGAAGCCGACGGAAGGCATGCTTCTCCTCCACCGGCTGGGCAGGCGTTTCTTCCAGCGATTTCCTCCTTCCACTCCCCAGAATATTACCATAAGTTACGCCAGCGAACCATATCAAAGGCAGTTTTCCCGTGCAACACCAGAGTACGGTCTTCCTGGAGACCATAGACTCAATCCGCACGGGCGGGTCTCAGGGCTTGCAGGATGTCCTCCGTGACTTCCGGGATGGGTTTCCTGGCGTCAACTACGGTGAGGATTCCCTGTTTCTCGTAGTGTTGTTTAAGGGGCTCGACCTCCTGATGGTAGATCTCGAGTTGCCTTCGGACAGCCTCCGCTGTGTCGTCTTCACGGGGCACGAACGGCCCGGCGTCCAGATCGTCGCGTTTCTTCGGGGGCGGGTCGTGCTCGAGGTGGTAGGTCCAGCCGGTGGCGAGGCTCTGGCGGCGGCCTTTTATCCGTTCGATCAGCTCCCCGTCCGGGGCTTCCAGCGCGATGACCCGGCTCAGGCTGATGCCTCGTTTCTCCAGGGCTTCGTGCAGCGCCCGCGCCTGGGCCTGGTTGCGGGGGAAGCCGTCGAGGATCCAACGCCCCGCAGGCTCAAGGTTTGGTAGCGTTATCTCCAGGATCACATCGTCCGGCACCAGCTCGCCCCTGTCGTGGCGGCCCTTGATGCTGCGCCCCAGCTCGGTGTCGGACTGGATGTGGGCCCGGATCAAATTCCCCGTCGAGACCTGGAAGTAGGAGAGCTTCCGCGAGAGGCGCTGGGCCTGGGTGCTCTTTCCTGAACCCGGCGGGCCGAGCAACAGTACCTTCATCGCGCCGCCTTTCCCTGAAGCCGTCACCTTTAGTAATCGGGATTATTCCCCGCCGACGAATTTTTGCACATAATTGTCCATGACCTGCGATGCTGTATTGGGTATTCTTTGGCCCGAGAGGTTGTTCTCATAGAGGGGACCGATTGATAGATGGTGAGGGACGAGTACTGGGCGGCGTTTCTACCGATACGCTATTTCACTGCCCGCCGTCTCCGGACAACAACAGGAAGTTTTTCTGTTTCTCCGAAACGATCCGGAAGGGGTGAGTCCATGGCGCTGTTGAAGCCCGGACGGTTGTGGAACAAAGTCCGCAGCCACGTCGGGACGACGGTAGAAAACTCCGTAAGCCCGGCGACCCGCAACCTGAAGTCCCGCATAAGCGACCCCGGCGTGGAGAAGACGACCAGCGTCTGCCCCTACTGCGCGGTGGGCTGCTCCACCCTCGTCTACCACCGCGACGGGCGCATCCTCGACATTGAGGGCAACCCCGAAAGCCCCATAAACGCCGGAACCCTCTGTCCAAAGGGCTCGGCGACCTTCGGGCTGCACGTCTCTCCGTATCGCCAGACGAAAGTGAAGTATCGGCGTCCGTACTCCGGCGAGTGGGAGGAGCTTCCGCTGGAGCGGGCGATGGAGATGATCTCAGCCCGCCTCAAGCAGGCCCGCGACGAGAACTGGCAGGAGACCGACGATCAGGGGCGGAAGCTCAACCGCTCGCAGGCGGTCGCCTCCATCGGCGGGGCCACCATAGACAACGAGGAGAACTACCTCATCACCAAGCTCTTCCACTCCATGGGGTTTACCCGCATCACCAACCAGGCGCGAATATGACACTCCTCCACGGTGCCCGGTCTGGGTGTCACGTACGGTAGGGGCGGCGCTACGACGAGCCTCCAGGATTTGCAAAACGCCGACTGCATCCTGATCGAAGGTTCCAACATGGCCGAGGCCCATCCGGTCGGCTTCCGTCACCCCATGATCGCCAAAGAGAAGGGCGCGAAGCTCATCCACATCGACCCGCGCTTCACCCGCACGAGCGCCATGTGCGACATCTACGCGCCCATCCGGCCCGGCACGGACATAGCGTTCCTGGGTGGCCTCATAAACTACGTGATCGAGAACGAACTGTACTTCGAGGAGTACGTCGCTGCCTACACCAACGCCGCCACCCTAGTCTCCGAGGACTTCAGGGACGCGGACCCCACGGGGATATTCTCCGGCTGGGACGAGGAGATGCAGGCGTACAGCGCGGCGAGCTGGCGCTACGAAGGCCAGCCCATCGACTACGCAGCCTTCGGGGGCAGCCAGGACGCCGTGGTGGGCGAGGCCGGGCAGGGCGGGCAGCCCAGCTCGGGAGAACACGCGGGCCGTCCGCGCCCAAACGACCTGACGCTCCAGCACCCGCGCTGCGTCTTCCAGATCCTCAAGCGTCACTTCGCCCGCTACACGCCCGAGATGGTCGAGAAGGTCTGCGGCACCCCGAAAGAGGCGTTCCTGGAGGTGGCGAAGACCATCTGCGAGAACTCCGGACGCGAGAAGACCACGGCGTTCTGCTACGCGGTGGGATGGACGCAGCACTCCAAGGGAGTCCAGATCATCCGCGCCGCGGCCATCCTGCAGCTCCTGCTCGGGAACATCGGTCGTCCCGGCGGTGGCATCATGGCGTTGCGGGGGCATGCGACGATTCAGGGCTCGACCGACATCGCCACGCTCTACGACATCCTGCCTGGATATATCCCGATGCCAGACGTGGAGAAGGGCCACGACGCCTGGCGGGACTACGTGGAGACAGAGACCGCCGAGACCGGCTGGTGGAGCAACCTCCCCAAATACGCGACCAGCCTGATGAAAGCCTGGTACGGGGACGCCTTCGACCCGGAGGATGGAGGGCTCTTCGACCACTTCCCCCGCATATCCGGGGATCACTCCTACTACCCTACGTTGCTGGACATGAAAGACGGTGAGGTGAAGGGATCATTCATCTTCGGGCAGAACCTCGCCGTAGGCGGACCTCATGCGAAGCTGGCCCGCAGCGCCCTGAGGAGCCTGGACTGGCTCGTCGTGCTCGACGCCTACGAGGTGGAGACGGCCGGTGTCTGGAAGCTGGACGGCGTGCCGCCCGAGGAGTGCGCCACCGAGGTCTTCCTGATTCCTTCGGCGCTCGTGGCGGAGAAGGACGGCTCTTTCACCCAGACCCAGCGGATGCTCCAGTGGCACGACAAAGCCGTCGAGTCGCCGGGAGACGCGCGCAGCGACGCGTGGTTCGTCTACCATCTCGGGCGCAGGATCAAAGAGATGTACCGGGACTCCGATGATCCGCACGACGCGCTCATCCAGGCTCTCACGTGGGATTATCCGACGGAGGGAGAGCGCGAGGAGCCGCACATCGAGAGCGTTCTCAAGGAGATCAGCGGCTACAGGATGGATACCGGGGAGCCGGTCGGCGGGTTCGCCGAGCTTGCGGATGACGGCTCGACGGCCTGTGGAGGTTGGATCTACTCCGGCGCCTACGCCGAAGGCGTCAACCAGTCCAGGCGACGCAAGCCCGTCTCCGAACAGGACCTCGTCGCCTCCGAGTGGGGCTGGGCTTGGCCCATGAACCGCCGCATCCTCTACAACCGCGCCTCCGCCGATCCCGACGGCAAACCCTGGTCCGAACGGAAGAAGTACATCTGGTGGGATGAGGGGCAAGAGAAGTGGACCGGACAAGACGTGCCTGACTTCCAGGCGGAGAAGCCGCCATCCTACCGCCCTGATCCGGATGCGCAGGGTGTGGACGCTCTTCCGGGGGACGGTCCTTTCATCATGAACGGCGATGGGCGGGGATGGCTGTTCGCGCCGGTCGGGCTCAAGGACGGGCCGCTCCCGGTCCACTACGAGCCGCTGGAGTCGCCGGTCCCGAACCTGCTCTACTACCAGCAGCGCGACCCGGCGCTCAAGGTCTTCCCCGGCCGCCCGGACAACCCATACAACGTGCCGCAGGACCCGCGCTATCCTTACGTCGTGACGACCTATCGGCTCACCGAGCATCACACCAGCGGGGCGATGAGTCGTTGGATCCCCTGGCTCTCCGAACTTCAGCCGGAGCTTTTCTGTGAGATCAGCCCGGAGCTCGCCGCTGAAAAGGGAGTGAACAATACTGACTGGGTCACCATCGAGACGAGCCGGGGCAGAATCCACACCCGCGCCCTCGTCTCCGACCGCATCCCGGTTTACCGCATTGATGGTCGTAACATCCACACCATCGGCATCCCCTACCACTTCGGTCCCAACGGCGTCGTGGCCGGGGACGTGGTGAACGACATTCTCCCTGTAGCATTGGAGGCCAACGTCGCGATCCACGAGGCGAAAGCCTTCACCGCCAATCTGGAAGCGGGGCGACTGTGAACGGCGCCAGGGAGATGATGGAGCAGGAACTCATGGACCTCGGCGTCTGGCTCTCGGATCATCCCAGGGAGGCCCGCAAGAACCTCAAGCCCATAAGGAGCGCGAAGGTGCTTGAGCCGGGCGTGTATTTCAATCGGGGCACGGGGATGGTGGAGCGGCTCTTCTCTTCCCAGCACGTTGCCCTCGGGCACCAGATGTTCCGCATCAACCGAGATCCCGCCGCGCCGGTCCAGGAGATCCAACGCAAAGCGCTAGAAGGGAAGTAGAAGATGGCGACCGGCTTCCTGACCGACACCACCGTCTGCATCGGCTGCAAGGCGTGCGAGGTAGCCTGCAAGCAGTGGAACCAGCTCCCCGCTGACGGCTACGAGCTGACCGGCAACTCCTACGACAACACGAAGCAACTTTCGGGGACGACGTGGCGTCACGTCGCCTTCATCGAGAACCCGAAGAAGCGGCGCCTGACCGGCGACGTGGACCTCGTGGCGCTGGCCGAGGACGTTACTGAGCAGCTTCCCGGCGGGGCGGAACTCGACGCCCTGGGGCGCTGGGCGTTCATGAGCGACGTGTGCAAGCACTGCGTCGAGGCGCCGTGCCAGCAGGCGTGTCCGACCGGCTCCATCATCCGCAACGAGTTCGACAACGTCTACATCCAACCCGACATCTGCAACGGCTGCGGATACTGCGTCCCCGCCTGCCCCTACGGCGTCATAACCCAAGTTCCCGAGGACGGCCGCGCCTTCAAATGCACCCTCTGCTACGACCGCCAGCGCGACGGCATGGAGCCCGCCTGCGCCAAAGCCTGCCCGACCAACTCCATCCAGTTCGGAGACGTAGAGGACCTGAAGGTGATGGCCGAGCAGCGTGTGGCAGAATTGCATAACAAAGGATACACGCAGGCATACGTGTGGGGGACGCCGGAGGTCGGGGGCACGGGCGGTATCGGGGGCAACCACTCCAAGTTCATCCTCATGGACGAGCCGGAGACTTACAACCTGCCGAGACACCCGTTCCTGCCGCAGGAGAAGTTCAGGGGCGGCGTCATAGCGAGCGCCGTCGCCGCCACCGTCTTGGGCGCGGTCGTGGCGTGGGCGTTCAGGGACTAGGGGGAGAGCATGGCTGAAGCTACTCGGGAGTCCGCACAGGAGCGCAACGGGAGGGCCGAGACCTCTCACCACCCGGAGACCGATCCCGAGCGCAAAGACAAGAATTATTACGGCATCCCGCCGATCAAACACGCGCACTGGACGTGGCAGATCCCGATCTACTTCTGGATCGGGGGCCTCGGCGCCGGCGCCCACATGTTCTCGACCGTGGCACAACTAGTCGGCCACAAAGACGAGGCGCTCCAGCGCGCGAGCCGCTACACGGTGCTCGTCACCATGATCCTGAGCCCCATACTCCTGATCTGGGATCTAGGGAGGCCGGAGCGCTTCTTGAACATGATGCGCGTCCTGAAGCTACGCTCCCCCATGTCCGTACAGAGTTGGTCGCTCGTCGCCTTCGGAAACCTGGCCGGCCTTCTGGCCGCCCGCCAGGCCGCGAAGGACGGCCTGCTCGGAGACAATCTTCTCTCGCGGCTCGCGGTCAGGCTGATTCCCGACCGCCTACTCTCCGTGCTCGCGCTGCCGGTGGGCCTCAACGTCGGCTCGAACACGGGGAACCTCCTCAGTGCGACTTCCGTCCCGCTGTGGGCCCGCAACTGGCTGTTCATGGGCCCCGTGTTCCTCGCCTCTGGCCTCTCCACGGCCCTCTCCTGGCTCTCGCTCGTCCTGAACCTGACGCGCTCGGGCGAGGCGAAGACCCTGAGCGTCCTGCACCGGGCGGAGAGGGCGACGATCCTGATCGAAGCCGCGCTCGTCGCGGCCTCGCTCGCGCGGATGGGCCGGTGGAGCAAGCCCCTCTTCTCGAAAAAGGTCGCCCCACTCTTCGTAGGGGGAACTTTGATCGGGGCCATCCTGGCGCCCTTCGCCCTGCTCTCGGGCAAGGAGTCGCGTTCGAAGAGCCTCCTCGCCTCGTTGCTCGCGCTCGCGGGAGGGCTCATGTTCCGGTTCGCCATGATAAAGGGAGGAAGGCTGAGCGCCGACGACCCCGAAGCCTACTTCACCTTCGCCA
>Ga0183260_10003296_pt1 | contig 13044 bp, 13 predicted proteins | sample AntDrymUQ4972206_2_FD_129768 | JGI IMG/M metagenome (GOLD analysis project Ga0183260, IMG submission 129768) | Polar desert sand microbial communities from Dry Valleys, Antarctica - metaG UQ497 (22.06) (version 2) (version 2) | ecosystem: Environmental > Terrestrial > Soil > Desert | place...
GACTGGGGGAAGTCCCTGCGATCGCTCGGCCGCGACGCGGAGGGCGACGAGAAGCTCCGTCGTGCGCTGACACTGTTCGAGGCGATGGGTATCGAGCGCGAGGCGCGCGACCTGAAAGCGGAGTTGGCGGCCCGCGCCTAGTCCTGGTCTTGGGTTCCGCCGCGGCCCTGGACGCCGCGGACCAGCCGGTCGGCGCCGCGGGCCAGACCCTCACTGGCGGCGCGCACAGTGCGCCGAGCGCGGTCCATTGCTGCCTGTGGCCCGCGAACCAGCTCTTCGGCTGCCTCGATCGTGGCGCGCAGCGATTGAACGCTGGCGTCCGCCTCGTCGAGCAGCCCGTCGACGCGTTCCAGCCGAGCCGGTACCTCTTCGGCCACGCGCGCCAGCTGCGTGCTGGTGGCGCGCAGGTCACGTAGCGTTGCCGGCAGTTCGTGCTCGACCGCGGCGAGGACGCTCTGCGCGGACCGAGCCACCCGGCTGACCTCCCTCGACACGCGCACCAACGCCAGAGCGGCGACGAGGGCGGCCAGGGCAATCACCACCAGCGCCGCAACGAGCGCGATTCCGAAGTACAGGGTCAACTGATCGGCCGTCATCGCGCGCGATCCCGTGACGGCGACAGCAAACTGGCGGCGAAGATCAGGATGATCCCGACCCAGGCCACGAGCGATGACCACACCAGACCGAAGTCACCGACCATGAGCGGGTCGCCCAGTCGCGCGCCCAGCTGCTGGCCAGCAAAGGCACCGAGCACCGACGCCAGCGCAACAACGGGCAAGAGAAGACCAGCCGAGCCGCGCAGCAGCAGATAAACGCCGGTGTGGAAGAGTCCGACAAGGAGCGCGAGAACGGGCGCCGGGCCTATTTCAGGCATTGACCAGGGTCGCACCACCGGCCTGAGACGACCGTGCCGGCCCGATGCGCCCGCCCCCCAGGACCGCCTCACCGTCGTAGAACACGCAAGCCTGGCCCGGAGCTGGCGCCCAGGCGTCGCGCTCGAGGCTCACGGTCCATCGGCCGCCCCGATCAGGCTGGCCCGTGGCACTCCGAACGACGCCGGGCACGGTCTCGGCACGATGCCGAATGCGCACCTCGGCCTTGAATTCGCCACTCGATGGCGGCTGGCCAGCGACGAAGGAGACAGAGTCCACCTCGAAATCGCGGCGGTAGAGATCCTCGCGCCGCCCCAGGGTGACGACATTGGCGCCGGCATCGATCGAGGTCACGTAGCGCCGCTCACCGAGGGCGACACCGAGGCCCTGCCTTTGCCCGATGGTGTACGCGGCAGCGCCGGCATGCTGACCCACCGTCGCGCCGTCAGCATCGAGAAGCGCCCCGGGCTGCGCCTGCCAGCCGGCTCGATCTCGCAAAGCCGTGCGGTAGTCGCCACCTGGGACGAAGCAAATCTCCTGGCTCTCGGGCTTCTCGGCCGTCGCCAGACCGTGCCGTCGCGCGATATCGCGAACCTCGGGCTTACGTAGCTCGCCGAGCGGGAACTGGACATGTGCCAGCTGCTCCTGGCGCAGCCCGTAAAGAAAGTAGCTCTGGTCCTTGTCGGAATCCAGGCCCTTCAGGAGTCGGTAGCGTCGGCCGCCAGGCAGATCAGCGTCCTCGTGCGCGTCGACCCGCGCATAGTGGCCAGTCGCGACGGCGGTGCAGTCGTACTGGCGCAGCGCGCGACCCAGCAGCGCCCCGAACTTCACGTAGCTGTTGCAGTCGACACACGGGCTCGGCGTCTGGCCCTCGAGGTAGGTGTTGAGGAACGGCTGCATGACACCGGCGTCAAACTCGCGCTCGAGGTTGAGCACGTAGAACGGGATGCCCAGCTGCCCGGCAACGCGGCGGGCATCGTCCGCGGCGTCGAGCGAACAACAGCTCTTTTTGAACTCGCTGTACGAATCAGCCACGTCGTGCAGGCGCATCCAGACGCCCACGGTATCCACGCCCTGCTCTGACAGCAGCGCAGCCGCGACCGACGAATCGACACCGCCAGACATCGCGACAAGAACGCGCTCGGTCATCAGATCTCTGTCGCGACCATGGCGGTGGCGTTTCGGAGGCGTGCGATCGTCTGAGGGATGAGGTCGGCGGCGTGCTCAACCTCGCCCTCGAAGGTGGTTCGACCAAGGGTCAGTCGGATGGATCCGCGCGCCTCCTCTTCAGGGTAGCCCAAAGCAGTGAGAACGTGTGAGGGCTCGGTCGAGCCGGTGGTGCAGGCCGAGCCAGTTGAACATGCGATGCCGGCCAGGTCGAGATTCATCACCACGGCCGCGCCGTCCGATTCGCGCGCCACGACCGACAGGTGGCCGGGCAGTCGCTTCCTTGGGTGACCGGTCAATTCGACATTGGGCAGTGCGAGGACCGCGTCGCGCAGCCGATCCCGAAGTCGTGCCAGCCGGGGGGCCACCAACGAGCGCTCGGCGACGGAGAGCTCCAGCGCCGCGGCCATGCCGACCGCGCCGGCAACGTTCTCTGTCCCCGCGCGCCGGTAGCGCTCCTGGGTGCCGCCTTGGATCTGCGGCAGCAGGATCGTGCCGTGGCGGAGGTACAGCGCGCCGACGCCCTTGGGCCCTTCGAACTTGTGGGCGGCGATGGAGAGCATGTCGACGTCCAGCTCGCGAACGTCGATAGCGATGTACGGCGCGGCCTGGACAGCGTCGACATGGATGGCCACTGCCCTGTGGCCTCGAACACGACGGACGAGGTCCGCCATCGGCTGGATCGTGCCGACCTCATTGTTGGCCAGCATGAGCGAGACGAGGATCGTTCGGTCGTTGATGGCAGCGTCGAGCTGATCGGGATCCACGCGGCCGTAACGATCGACGGGCAGGGTGACGATCTCGAAACCGAACTTCTCGAGGTGGCGCATCGTGTGCAGGACCGCATGGTGCTCGGCGGCGCTGGTGACGAGCCGATTGCCGCGCGCCTTGCCTGCCCAGGCCGTGCCCTTAATCGCGAGGTTTATCGCTTCGGTGCCGCCCGAGGTGAAGACGATCTCGCGTGGCTCGCTATTGAGCGCGGTCGCGACACGCTCTCGTGACTCGTCCAGCGCTGCACGGGCGCGTCGGCCGGGCCCGTGGACGGACGAAGGATTCCCGTAGTCGTCGGTCAGCAGCGGAAGCATCTGCTCCAGCGCTTCGCGGCGCAGGGGCGTTGTGGCCGCATGATCGAGATAGATCGACATCCGGCCGATTCTACGCGGGGCGACCGGCCTCACCGGATGCCGTCTGTCGGCGGCCGTAGACAATTGGTATCGTCGGATTAGGGATTGAAGGAGGTTGCGTGACTGACGTTCGACGGGTGCTTGCCGAGGCGGTCACCGTCCTGCTCATCGACTGGCCCAGCCGCGACGTGCCGGATACGCTCGCGCGCCACGGGTTCACCGTCATCTCGCATGACGACGACGCGCCTGACGCGTTCAACGCATACACCGTCGACGGGGATGAGGTCCGCCTGGACTATGTGGGGCGGCTCCCCGAGCGCGCCGACATCGTGTACACGCACCGTCCATTAGGTGAGCTGCCAGAAATCGTCGAGACGGCGAAGTCCGTCGGCGCTAAGGCCCTGTGGATCCAGTCGGGTCGCGACAGCAGCGGAGCGAAGGATCCGCACGGCTGCTGGCTTCCTCGGGAGGAGTCGAGCAAGGCGCGCGAGATCGTAGAAGGAGCGGGCCTGGACTATGTGGAAGCGCCCTACATTGCCGACGCGGTTCGAGCGTTGGACTGAACCTGGGTCAGTGACGGCGAACCACGGCCCGGACATCGAATAGCTCCGGCCCGGCGGTCAGTCGGCTGCGCGCTCCGCCTTTCGTCGCTCGTCGTAGTCGCGGCCGGCCTCGCGCCGGCGGTCGTGCTGGCTGAGTCTTCGCTTGCGCAGGCGCAGGCTGTGCGGCGTCACCTCGACCAGCTCGTCGGCCGCGATGAACTCGATCGCCGATTCGAGGGTCAGCGGCGGAGGCGGCGTGAGGCGCAGACCCTCGTCGTGGCTATGCGTCCGGATGTTGGTGAGCTTCTTCTCCTTGGTCGGGTTCACGTCCATGTCCCCGGGCCTGCTGTTCTCGCCGACGACCATGCCCTCGTACACATCCTCGCCGGCCCCGATCAGCATCTGTGCGCGCTCCTGGAGGTTGAAGAGGCCGTAGGCGTTGGACGTTCCCGTCCGATCTGAAACCAGGACGCCAGTCGTGCGATGCGTCACTTCGCCCGCCCACGGACCGTAGCCCTCCCCGATCTGGTGCATCAGCCCGGTGCCGCGCGTCTCCGTGAGCAGTTGGCCGCGGTAGCCGACAAGGCCGCGGACGGGCATGACGAACTCCATCCGCACGCGACCGTCGGCATCGGTCGTCATCTGCTCCATGCGGCCCTTGCGCGCCGCCAGCGACTGGCTGACGGGCCCGATGTAGTCGGGCGGGATGTCGATCGTCACGCGCTCATACGGCTCGTGAGTGGCGCCGCCAACCTCGCGCAACAGCACCTCCGGCCGCGAGACCTGCATCTCGAAGCCCTCGCGTCGCATCTGCTCGATCAGCACCGCGAGCTGGAGCTCACCCCGGCCGCGGACCTCGAAGGTGTCGGGGGTTTCCGTGTCGCGCACCTCGATCGAGACGTTGCCCAGGACCTCGCGCTCCAGGCGCGACCTGATCTGGCGTGAGGTCAGCAGGTTCCCGTCGCGGCCGGACAGTGGCGAGGTGTTGACGCCGATCGTCATGGACAGCGTCGGCTCGTCGACGTCCAGCCTGGGCAGCGGCCGGGGGTCCGCAGGGTCCGTCAGCGTGTCGCCGATGGTGACCTCGGGCAGGCCGGCCACGGCAACGATCTCTCCGGGCCCGGCTTCCTTGATGTCCTCGCGCTCGATGCCGCGCGCGGTGGTCAGTGCCGTCACGACGCCGCTCATGGTGACCGTGCGGCCGGGCTCGACCGTCCCGTCGGTGGTGTCGGCTTCCTCGCGCACGACGGTGATGCGCTGGCCCATGCGGATGTTGCCGTTCCACAGACGCCCAACGGCCATGCGACCCACGTAGTCGTTGGCGGACAGGTTCGTGACCAGCAGTTGGAGTGGGTGACCGGGCTCGTAGGTGGGCGCCGGCGTATGGTCGACCAGCAGATCGAGCAGCGGTCGCAGGTCGTTGCCCTCCACCGCCAGATCCAGGGTGGCCGTACCGAGCTTGGCATTCGTGTAGACGATCGGAAACTCGATCTGCTTATCGGTCGCCCCGAGGTCCATGAAAAGCTCGTAGACCGCGTCCACGACCTCAGCGGGTCGTGCGTCTGAGCGGTCGATCTTGTTGATCGCCACGACCACCGGCAGGTGCCGCGCCATGGCCTTCTGGAGCACGTAACGCGTCTGCGGCAACGGCCCCTCCGCCGCGTCCACGAGGAGCAGCACCGCGTCGACCATCAGCAGGCTGCGCTCAACCTCGCCCCCGAAGTCGGCGTGGCCGGGCGTGTCGACGATGTTCAGCCGGACGTCCCCGTGCTGGACGCCGGTCTGCTTGGCCAAGATCGTGATGCCCTTTTCCTTTTCGAGATCGCCGGAGTCCATCACGCGCTCGGCGACGACCTGGTTCACACGGAAGGCGCCCGTTTGGCGAAGCATGGCGTCGACGAGCGTCGTCTTCCCGTGGTCGACATGGGCGACGATGGCGACGTTGCGTATGTCATCGCGGATCGCTCTGCGATCGCTCGAAGTGTCTGAGACAGGCGCCAACGCCTGGGCCGAAGTATTCATGGGGAACGCCCATTGTTGCACGGACCGTCCGCGAGGCAGCGCGGACGGCTCGCGGTCGCCGGGTCGGCGACTGCGGGCTGCGGCCCGGCAACTTGCCCGCGCTAGGATGCCCGCGTGACCGTCGCCGCCGTGATTCTCTTTGCGCGCATCGAAGGCGCGCTGGCCGACGCCGCTGGTCGACCCGCTGTTCGGCGTGCCGTTGAATCAGCGTGGGCAGGCGGCGCGACGCCGATTGTGGTCGTCTCCTCGGACGTTGAGGGCAGGGTCGCGTCGGCGCTGACCGGCTCGCCGGCGGTGCTGGCCGAGCCAGCGCCTGTCAATGCCGGTCCAGTCGGACAGATGGCCCGCGGCATCGCGGTGGCACTCGAGCAGGTCACAGAAACGGAGGCGGCACTGATCTGGCCGGGGCGGATGGCCTGGGTAGACGCCGAGACCGTCACCACTCTCATAGAGGCCTATGGAGCGCGTCGCGGCTCCCTGCTGCGGCCGGTGTACGAGGACGAGCCGGGTTGGCCGGTGCTGGTGCCTGTGGATCAGGTCGCGGCGCTGGTCGCCCTGGGTCCGACGCTCATGCCGGACGTGCTGATGAACCAGTTCTTCGCCCGTTCCCCTGCCTCCGCCACCATTGACACAGGCGACCCCGGCGTTATCCACGACATCGCGACCGCGATCGACGCGCTGCCACGCTTCGAGGGGCCACCCGATCCCGTAGGCGTCTACGTCCACGAGTGGGGCGTTGAGGCGGCCGAGATGCCCGACGACGCCCCTCTCGAGGGACCGGCGCTCGCTCCCTACGGCCAGGCCGCTGACGAGGGCGACTGACCGACCTAGTTCGTCGCGCCCCCGGGACGGTGCGTGCGTATCACCCATTCTTGAATTGCGAGAGCTCGTCCTCTATTCCCTTTCGCATAAGTCCGGCGGGTGGACGCAGCAACCTCGTCAAACGGCCCACAGCCAGTTCCAGCGTGCAACGCACCTGCGAAAGCTCATCCCCGACCTGGATGAACCGGACGGTGAATGTCATGTCGGTCCCGGGGCCTTTTTGGCGGATCCGATACAGCCCAGGCCGGTCTGCCGTGAGAACCTCGACTCTGAGCTTGCCGCCGAGCCCGTGGTCCAGCACAGTTGTCGATCCTGGCACGGTCGTTGAGCCCTGGAGTTCGACAACGCGCTTCACCATCCGCTGCCACTCGTGGAAATGAGCCGCGTCCACGAAGGCATCGAATGCCGCCTCCGCAGATAGCGGCACCACCGTTTCCCCCTCGTAGGTGGCGACGCTAGGCATTCTTTCGCGGGGCGAGTTGCAGGCCCAGTTCCGCCAGTTGCGCGGGTTCGACCGGTGACGGCGCGCCGAGCATCAGGTCACTGCCCGTCCCTGTCTTCGGGAATGCCTGGACCTCGCGGATGTTTGCCTGGCTGGTGAGGAGCGCGATCCAGCGGTCGATCCCGAGTGCGATTCCGCCGTGCGGAGGTGCCCCGTATTCGAACGCGTCCAAGACGGCGCCGAACTTGTCGCGCATCCCTTCGAGCGTGTGACCCTGGAGCGCGAAGGAGCGCTCCAATAGGTCGCGGCGGTGGATGCGGATTGACCCGCCGCCCAGCTCCCAGCCGTTCAACACGAGATCGTGCTGCTGTGCGCGGGCGCGGCCGGCGGGATCCTCGGGCGACGGTCGTGACGGGTCGCCTGATGCAGTGACGAGCAGTTCCTCGTCTTCGGGGTTGACTCCGCTGAAAGGGTTGTGGGTCGCATCCCAGCGCTTTCTATCGGCATCCCACTTGTACATCGGGAAGCTGTAGACCCAGATGTACGACAGCTCCGACGGGTCGGCCACCAGACCCAGACGTGTCCCCAATTCGGCGCGCAGCTCACCGAGGACCTCCTGGGTGACGACGTCGGCGTCGGCGACGATCAGCACGAGGTCACCTGGCGACGCACCGGCCGCCTCGACGATCTGTTCAGCCCTCCCCTCACCCAGGAACTTGAGAATCGGCGACGCCACGGCGCCGTCCGCACCGACGGACATGTGGACGAGGCCCTTCGCGCCGGCCCGTTTGGCGCGCTCGGTCAGTTCGTCGACCTGCGAGCGCGAGGCACCGCCCATCCCTGGAACGGCCATGCCGAACACGCGGCCGCCCGCCTCGATGGCCGAGTCGAACACGCCGAACCCGCTCCCCGCGACGACCTCGGCCAGATCGCTCAGCTCCATGCCGAAGCGAACGTCGGGCTTATCTGAGCCGTAGCGGTCGATCGCCTCGCGGTATGAGAAGCGCGGGAAGGGCGTAGCACGCAGCGGTCGGTCGGGAACGACGGCCCGAGTGACCTCGGTGACCATCGTCTCCACGAAGGTAATCACGTCCTCCTGCGACACGAAGCTCATCTCCAGGTCGAGCTGCGTGAACTCAGGCCCACGGTCGGCGCGTGAGTCCTCGTCACGCATGCAGTGGGCGATCTGAAAGTAGCGGTCGAACCCGGCGACCATCAGCAGCTGCTTCAGTTGCTGCGGCGATTGCGGGAGCGCGTAGATATTGCCCGGCTGGACGCGCGAGGGAACGATGAAGTCGCGCGCTCCCTCGGGCGTTGACTTGATCAGCAGTGGTGTTTCGACCTCGACGAAGCCGTGCCGGTGATGCACTTCGGACAGTGCGCGCAGCAACTGCGAGCGCATGACCAAGCGGCGATTGATGGCCTCGCGGCGCAGGTCGAGGTAGCGGTACTTGAGGCGCAGCGTCTCGTCGGCGTCCGCCGCGTCGTTGATTGGAAACGGCGGCGTCTCGGCGGTCGACAGTACCTCGACCCCAGTCGCGCGCAGCTCGATCTCGCCGGTCGCGAGCTTTGCGTTCTCGGTCCCGGGCCGGCGGTTCTCGACCTTGCCGGTCACGCGCAGGACGAACTCGGTGCGAACCGCGCTGGCAGTCTCGTGGGCCTGCGGTGCGTCCGCGGCGTCGATGACGAGCTGCGTAAGCCCGTGGCGGTCGCGCAGGTCGATGAATATCAGCTGACCGAGGTCGCGCCGACGGTTGACCCAGCCTGAAAGGGCGACCTCCGCGCCTGCGTCGGCCGGCCGCAACTCGCCGCACGTGTGAGTGCGGTAGGCGGTGGCCAGCGCCGTGCGTTCCTCATCGCTCATCGGCCGGGTATCGTAGCCGCTCGCGAGTGGTTGCCCGGCGCGGTACGAACCACAAGCGCTAACCACTACGTGGGGTCTACGTATAGCGAGACCAGTACCCGGCTGCGTGATCGCACCCTGTACATTTGCCGCTCGCGGGTCTCGAATGGTCAGGACCGATGCGCAAGCAGTCGGCGAACCAAGGTTCGCGCCCCCGCGCGATCGGAGGGAGATCCATGAAACTCGAGCCGAGTCAACGCCCAAACCACAGGGCACGCAGGTTCAGCATCGTCTCGCTTGCGAGCGCACTGATGCTCGCCGCCCTGGCACCCGTCGCGCTCGCAGGCGCGAGCCCGACACCGATCAAATTCGACTATCTGCAGATCGGCTCCCAGTGCGTCTACGCGTCCGCCAACCCCGGCTCGTCCGTCGAGCTCGTCTGGAGGGCGGCGGGTGGGGCCGTGAAGCTGCAGGAGACGCAGGTCACCGGCGAGTTCGGCGACCTGTACTACTGCTCCAATAACCCGTCCACGGTGCTCGCTATAGGCGACCGGCTCAGAGCGACCGATGGCTCCATTGCTCACCGGCTCGTCATACCCGAGCTGACCATCAACGTGAACCGGGTCAACGACTCGCTCAAGGGGAGAGGTCCGGCCGGAGCCACGCTTCGGGTGGAATGCGGCGGAGGGCCACTGCCAAGTTTCGAGCCGTGCATGTGGCGCAAGCTCGTAATCGCGAGCTCCGAGGGGAAGTGGTCGAAGATCGTTCCGTGGGATGTGATCGGCGGCTCGATGTTCTTCGTCCGCTGGAAGAGCGGCAGCGGAGACATCGTTTACGCGATGGCCATCACCCCATACGTGACAGTCACGCTCGGGCAGGCCCGTTTCTCGGGGGCAACGGGGGCTGGCCGGACTGCGAATCTGACACTCGCTGACGCCACGACGCACGCGGTCAAGGCCTCAGCCAGCGTAGTCGGCGGTCCGTCGGGCGGGACGTTCTCCGGAAAGTTCAGGAACATGGTCGGCAATGGCGTCGCTGTCTCGCCGGGTGATGAGCTCAGTGCCGATATCGCGCCCGATGCGGACATGATCGTTCCCGACATCGACGCAACCGCCAGCGCGGCCTCGAACATCGTCAGCGGCCGGTGCTTCGACACCGGGCGATCGGACCGCCTGGTCTTTCTCCACCTGTTCCGCGGCGGGGAGGAGCGGGGATGGTCACTGGAGGGCACGGAGGCGGATGGCACCTTCGCGATCGACATGTCGGCTGATGGCTTCAGAAACCCGGTCAACGTCAAGGTCGGCGACAGGATCCTCGTCCAGTGCATGCAGACCGGCGGCGACTGGGTACAGAGGAACATCGTCGCCGGGGAATAGGCGCGCGGCAGCACACCGTTAGGCGCTGGAAGGCGTCTCGCCCCCGTCGACATCACCATGGCGGTGGCTCGCATGCGCCCGCTGGAGCTCGCGCGCCAGGTCGGCCAGGTTCACCGCTCGCTGCGTGCCGGCCTCGAGGTCACGCAGCTGGACCTGCCCGGCATCCAGCTCGTCGCCGACCACGATGGCGAAATGTGCCCCGTCGCGCGCAGCTCCTTCCAGCTGCCGGGCCAGCCGTCGCGGAGCAAGATCGGCCGTTGCCGGGACCCCCGCGGTCCGCAGGTCGGTCGCCAGGCGCAATCGGACGTCTGTTGCCGCCGGATCGGCCCCGACCACGACCGCGACCGGATGCCAGCCAACGACTCCGGGCACCGCAGCCGCAGCCGCAGCCGCGATCCGGTCGATGCCCAGCGCGAACCCGATCCCGGGCGTCGGCCGGGCGCCGAACAGCTGGAGCAACCCGTCGTAACGCCCTCCCCCGCCGAGCGCGGACTGCTGCCCCTCAGCGCCGCGCTGGTAGAGCTCGAAGGCCGTCCGCGTGTAGTAGTCGAAACCGCGCACCAGGCGCGGCGACCGGACTACGGACACCTGCAACGCGTCGAGATGCGCGAGGAGCGAGTCGAAATGGTCACGGCATGCGGCGCACAGGAAGTCGTCGATGAGAGGCACGTCGGCCAGAATGTCGGCCACGCGGGGATCCTTCGAATCAAGGACCCGCAACGGGTTGGTCGCCAGCCGGCGCCGCTCGAGCTCGGGCAGGGTCGCCTCGAACTGCTTCAGGTAGTCGGTCAGCGCGGCGAGATACGACGGACGACACTCCCCATCGCCGATCGAGTTGAGGTGAATCTCGACGTTTGCGACACCCGCCTGTCGGACGTATCGCAGCGCGAGCTCGACGATCTCGGCGTCGATCGCGGGGCCGGGGTCGCCGATCGCCTCGACGTTCCACTGCCAGAACTGCCGAAATCGGCCGGCCTGCGGTCGGTCGTAGCGGAACATCGGTCCGAAGGTCGTGAGTCGGACGGGCTGGGGCAGCGTCTGCATGCCGTGCTGCACGTAGGCGCGGGCGACACCGGCCGTGGCCTCGGGCCGCAGCGCCCAGCGGTCCTCTTCCGAGCCGGGAGTGCGGATGCGGAAGAGCTCCTTCTCGACAACGTCGGTGACCTCGCCGATACCGCGTTCGAAAACCGAGCTGTCCTCGAACATCGGCGTCTCGATCGGCTGGAAGCCGTACAGCTCCGCAAGGCGTCGGGCCTCGTCCGCGAGCCGCTGCCAGACGGCCATGTCGGCGGGCAACAGGTCGCGTGTGCCCCTGGGGGCCTGGAACTTGGGCATTGGCCGAGTCTAGAGCGCCGCCGCGCGCTATAACGGCGACGTGAAGAAGACAGACGAGCCGAAACACAGCGTGGTGGTGGTGCCCTGGCTGAAGCGGCCCATGCAGCGCTTCGTACTGAAGAACTGGACCGCTATCACGATCGGCAGCCGCATCATTTCTTGGCGCGCACTGGACACGGTGGAGCTGGCGCACGAGCTGGCGCACGTCGAGCAGTGGAAACACTACGGGCTGTCATTCATCGCCCGTTACTTCCTTGAGTCGCGCCGCGCCGCGACGGGCGGCGGAGACCGCTATCGCGACAACAAGTTCGAGAGGGAGGCGGCCGAAGCCGGCGAGAAGGCACGCAAGAGGGAGAGTAGCTAGGCTCCGTCCATGAACGGCGCGGCCACCTTCAAGGGCTTCAGTCGCGAGGGTTTGCAGTTCCTGGTCGATCTTGCGCTGAACAACGAACGAGCCTGGTTCCAGCCCCGTAAAGCCGAATACGAGCGCCTGCTGAAGGAGCCACTCGAGGCTCTCTGCGTGGATCTTGCGGTTGAGTTTGAGAGGCGCGGTGTGGCGCTGCGCTCCGATCCCAAGCGGTCACCATTTCGAATTTACCGCGACGTTCGGTTCGCGAAGGACAAGTCGCCCTACAAGACCCACGTTGCGGCCAGCTTTCCGTGGGTCGGCCATGGATCTGCGACGAGCGCAGGCGAGCCGGAGCGCCACGGCGGCGGCCACTTCCATCTCTCCCCAGAAGGCAGCTTCATGGGCGGCGGCATGTGGCACCCCGAGCCGGCGCGGCTTGCCGCGTTCCGTCGCGCGGTGGATGAGCAGCCCGAGCAAACCATGGCAGCGTTAGATGAGAAGGGGTTCCGCGCCCGATTCGAGCCGGTGCACGGCGAGGCGCTGAAGCGCATGCCGCAGGGCTACGCGGCGGACCATCCGCGGGCCGACCTGCTGAAACTGAAGGACGTGACGTTCGACCGCGAGCTTTCCGCGCAAGAGGTGCTCTCCCCTTCTCTGCCGGCCATCCTCGCCGATGACTTCGCCGCGGCCGTGCCGGTCATGAGGTTCCTGGCCTCGCTCGAAGTCGAGGAGCCCGCGGTCTGGCCCTGACTCCGAAATTCCACCTCCCGGAGGTAACAGTCAAGAAGGAGGTCCAAAGCGCTCACGCCGCAGCCAGGTTGGGCGCATGAATCGGTCTTGATTGGCCGATACTTCCACCCCACGGAATCAGCGACGAGGGCGAGGCCCTTGTTCACACATGTTCGGGGCGCCGCCTCAGTTGCCCATGTCACGCTGGACGGTGTGTACGTCCTTGACCTGCTCGATGCGCGACAGGACCCTGGCCAACTGCGCCACTGACGAAACCTGCAGCGTCGCCTGGAACGTGGCCGTGTGGTCGGGGTTCGTGCGCACGTTGGCGGCGATGATGTTGACCTTGTTCTCGGCCACGACGTTGGTGATCTCGGAGAGCAGGCCGGGCCGGTCGTAGGCCTCGACGCGGATCGCGATC
>Ga0183260_10003297_pt1 | contig 13044 bp, 4 predicted proteins | sample AntDrymUQ4972206_2_FD_129768 | JGI IMG/M metagenome (GOLD analysis project Ga0183260, IMG submission 129768) | Polar desert sand microbial communities from Dry Valleys, Antarctica - metaG UQ497 (22.06) (version 2) (version 2) | ecosystem: Environmental > Terrestrial > Soil > Desert | place...
CCCTGGTGCAGCGTGCAGACGTACGCGATCGTGCCGGGGGCCGTTGCGCGGAACGCGAACGTCCCGCCGCTGCCGAAGGTGTCCGACCCGAACGTCGCCCCGGACGTCGCGGTGACGTCGTGCGGGATCCGGCTCGCGTTCTTCCACCTCACCGTGTCGCCCACCTTCACCCGCGCCACCTGCGGCGAGAAGGAGACGTCGCGCATCACGATCGTCCCGTTCACCGCAGCCGTCGCAGATCCCGACGAGGCCGGAACGGCTGCCGCGCTCGTCGTCGTCGTGTCGCCGCTCCACAGCAGCGTCGCGACCACGAGCGCGAGCAGCGCGCCGGACGGCAGCGCGACGCCGGTGCGCCGTGCGCGGACCGGAGCTGCGCGCCCGACGCGCGCCGCCTGCTCGGCGATCCACTGCCTACCGCTGCGCTCGCGCCTCGTGCGTGACAGCCACAGGTGGCTTGCGAACGCGGCCGGTCCGAAGATCGTCATGACCGGCACGAACGCGGCGGCCGTCGTCCCGAACAAGCCGGGAACCAGCAGCGGCGTGACGCTCGGCCCGATCGCGCCGAAGACGACGATCACGAATAGCGACAGCACGGCGCCGCGGCGGCCGTAGCCCTTGTAGGCGGCGGCCGAGTACATGCAGAAGACGAGCATGTCGCCGAGGCCGACGTTCGCGTTGTAGCCCCAGCTCGCAAAGCCGATCGACGGATCCAGCGGCCGGCCCTGCAGGCTGATCGCCAGCTGCGGCGTCAGCGCGACGACGCTCGTGAAGAAGATGTCGTAGACCGCGAGGAAGATCGTGAACCACGCGACGTGGCGCAGGCCGAGGCCGCCCTGCACGTAGAGGTTGCCGATCCCGACCGCCGCGATCATCACGACGAGGCTCGTCAGCACCCAGTACAGCTGCAGACCGCCGGTGAAGTCGTCCATCGAGCGCGTCACGAGCAGGTTGGCGATCAGCAGGACCGGGATCGCGACCCACAGCACGCGCGTCGAGACGAGCGGACGGAGAGCGATCATCAGCGCCGACATGAACGTCAGCACGAGAAAGCCGGTGAGCACGCCCGCCGGCACGACGAGGTACAGCACGGGCAGCGCGACGATGAAGACCGCCAGGACGCTGAGGTCGCGGCGGCTGAACGTGCCGATCGGCGGCCGCTCGAGGCGCACGCGGCGAAAGTACGCGAGCGCGGCGAGCGCGGCGGTCAGCGATCCGATGATCGCGACCGCGATCTGAAACTGCGTTGCGGGGGGCATCGGTCTAGCTCCTCTTCTCGGCGGTGAACGTGCTTTCGAGGAGATCCGCACGCAGCGGGCGCAGCGCCTTGCCCGCGGGACCTCCGACGACGCTGCAGACGACCGGCAGGCCGCGCTCGTCGAGCGCGATGCGGCGCGCGATCTCGGCGCCATCCAGTTCGCCCGCGGTGTCGGCGCTGAGCGTCAGCTCGAGCTCGTCGCGCAGCGCCCGGACGCCGAAGCGCGCCGGCCATGGCTCGCCCGGCAGCGCCTCGCACGCCTCGACGATCTCGCGCGGCGTCACGACGCGCCCGCCGACCTGCAGCAGGTGCCCGGCCTTGCCGAGGATCTGCGACGTGGCGGGCGTGCCGGACAGGCTGCACGTCAGATCGCCCTCGGCGAGCCGGCGCACGACGTCTCGGGTGTCGTAGCGCAGCACCGGCATGCACTCGCGGTAGGGGAAGTACGGGGTGATCACGACGCTGCCCAGCTCGCCGGCCGCGGCGGGCGCGTCGCCGTCGAGGCCGATGACCTCGACGTAGCCCATGTTCAGGTCGTGGTGCAGGTGGCCCTGCTCGCAGACGCGGCCGGAGACCGGCAGCACCTCGGTCATGCCGAACGTGTCGTTGACGAGCACCGGCCCGAGCGTCTCGCGAGCCGCGCGGGCAAGCGCGGGCGACAGCACCTCGCCGCCGCAGTCGATGCGGCGCAGGCGAAAGTCCTGCGGGCCGAGACCCTGGTGGCGGGCGAGCCGGACGATCTGCGCGAGGTAGCTCGGATACGTCGCCAGCAGCGTCGGCGCGCGCTCGCCGCCGGTCAGCAGGCTGTGCAGGCTCTCGGCGGCCGGGACGAGGCCCAGCGGGAGCGTGCGCGCGCCGACCAGCCGGCAGACGGCCATGTTCTGCGTCATCGCCGCCGTGGCGCGCGAGCTGATGTTGATCTGCATGCAGTCCTGCGGACCGATCTCGCCGCGCAGCAGGCCGCTGAGCGCGGCCAGCGCCGGCCACAGCTCAAGCTCGTAACGCGACAGCCACACCTCCGCCGGCCGGCCCGTCGTGCCGGTCGTGCGCGTCGTGACGTGCGGTCGCGCGCCGTCGACGATGAAGCTCGACGGATCGGCGATCAGGTCCGCCTTCGTCGTGACCGGGATGCGCGTCATGTCCTCCAGCGCGAACCCCTTGACCTGCAGGTTAAGCGACTGAAGCAATGGGCGGTAGTGCGGCGAGCGCTCGCCGAGGCGCCGGATCGTGCGGCGCAGCGCCTGCTCCTGAAAGGCGCGCCGCGCCTGCGGATCGGAGAAGGGGCCGTCGAGCATTTCCTGCAGATCGTCGCCGGGGCTGCCAAACGCCTCCAGCGTCGCCAGCGCGTCGCCGATCAGCCGCTCGACGTTGCGCGTGTTGATCGGCTTGCCCCTGACCATCGACAGCGCCAGCCGCAGCTGGCGTACACCTGTTTCGAACATCGTCGCTCTCCTCGCTCGCAGGAGGCCGGCCCGGGCTCGTGGGAGCCCGGGCACGCCCACACCGGTTGGCCGTCAGGAACCGCCGGCGCACGCCGCGAACAGCACCGCGCTGAGCGAGCCGAGCGTGTAGCGGACGTACTTCGTGGTGCTGACGAGCTGCTGTGCTGAATGGGTCATCCCCTGCTCCTTAGGTTTGGAGGAAACGTGCAACCCAAGGATCCGCGCCGCGCCGCGAGCCGTGTGTGCTAGTCCTCACGCAGCCTGTGTGCGGGTCCTCACGGTCGGCCAGACACGCCGGGCACGACGGCTTGCGTGCCGCGGTCCGGTCGGTGCGCTGCGACTCCAGCGTCACCCGGTCCATCGCCACGACGAAGTTCAAGACTCATGCTCCAAGACGTCCTCGCCGAGCCCGTCTGGGCGGAACTCCTCGCACCGGCTGATCGGCGCGGTCTCACGCCGCTCTTCTGGACGCACGTCGTGCCCTACGGCGAAGTCAACCTGGACATGACCACGCGTCTGATCCTCACCGGTTCAGCGGAATCGACCACGGGCTGAACGTGCATTCGCATTGCTGACCCCAGTTCGCCTGTGGTGGGGGCGGCGGAGCCGCGAAGCACGGGTCAGTCGGGCTGAACAATGTTCACCGTCGCGTCACGCAGTGGTTCTGACGGGCAGACCCGCATCGTCCAAGTCCGCGTGCCGAGGGCAGGAAGACGTGGAGCAGCGCGTGCATCGACGCTGCGGGGCTGACCGCCGTCAAGGTCGACGCACTCAGCTAAGTCGGGCGGGATGAGAGTACCCACCACTATCACCGTGACGTGTGAATCCGTGAGGCTGCGACCGTCCGGTGGACGAAGCCGTGTGGATGGATGGACTTCCTCGCGCTGGGGTGGGAGCGTGGCGTCCGTGCCGGTCGACTGCGCCAACGGGACGCGCCCGTGAGCGGCGTTTCATTGCTGGATGTCGTCCGTCCGTACTTCTTCGTGGGCATGGACCTCGGTCCGGGTGTTCACGAGGTGCTCGAACTACTGCACGTCGACTCGCACGAGGTCGCGTGGGACGACGACGGCGTCGTGATCGCCGGGGTGTCGCGGATCGACTCCAGCAACCCGGGCTCGCCGCTGTTCTCCCCGTTCGCCGGGGGCCGCAAGCTTGATGCGGATGCCAAGACGCCAGTCTGGACCTGGCACGACGTCTCGATCGGCTTCCGGCTGACCGTCGCCCGGACGCCCGCCGCCGCGGTCAACGCCACGACGCTCAGCGACCCCGGTCTGCGCGCGGCGATCGGCGCGCTCGGCTCGACCACACCGGGGAGCAGGTCCGACGCGCCGGACACGCAGTTCAGGCTCGACCTGCTCTTCAACCTCGTCTCGGTCACGATCCCCAAGCTCAAGGGCGGAAAGCTGCTGGGCCACCTGCTCGTCCCGGATCCCGCGCACGAGACGGTCTCCCTGCACCTGCCCCGCATCCTGCTGATCGTCACGCAGGACTCCGCGTCGGACACCGGGTTCGACGTCAAGCTCGGCTCGTGGGGAGCGGAGACGCTGGACGACGCCGACCCGGCGATCGCGAGCCTGATCCGGATGGAGCCGACCTACGCGATCGTCAACGAGCACTTCGGATTCGGCTTCGAGAAGGCCGTGCTGGACCTGTCGGCCACCAAGACGCCGCCGGACCTGCTCGAGCACTTCGGCATCGGCGACGACTTCCAGGGCGTGTTCCTGCCCGAGGTCCGCGTCTTCGCCACCACCCAGAAGACCGCCGGCACAGCGCTCAACGTCGGTGCGCGGGACTGCATCATCGGCCTGAACAACCCGGACGACGTCGAGCTGTGGGGCGACTTCAACATCGACGTCGACTTCCTCGGCGACCGGCTCGACGTCGGCCTGCGGCTGTACGGCGTGGACGGTTCGTCGCACGACCCGACAGGCGTGGCGAAGGCGCCGGGCGATCCGCTCGACGTCGACCGCCACCGGATCACCGTCCCGTCGACGAGCGGACCGGATACCGAGAAGTACCTGCTGTTCGTCGACGTCCGCTCGGGCGCCGCGCCGTTCGCCATTACCGCCGTCAGCGACGAGGGCCATCCGGCCGACCTGTCCGACCACCCGGACGAAGCGTTCTTCGACGATCCCTCCAACGATCCGCAGGACGTGTCGGTGCTCCAGCGGCTGCGGCTGTTCTCGACCGACCAGCGGGTCGCGATCCGGGTGACGAGCGCCAACACGGGGCAGCGACGGGTCGTCGTCCTCGACATATTCCCCGACTATCAGACGCAGAACACCACCGAGCCCGACAAGCCGCCGGGGCTCAAGCCCGCCGACCTGAACCCCGACCCCCGGGCCCTCTTCAGCGTGCGGAAGCTGCGCGAGGACAACCTCGACGTGCGGCTGCAGCTGACCCCGCCCGACGGCGCGCTGAGCGTCGACGGCACCGTCGTCGAGGTGAGCGCCGACGGCGTCGCTCGCGTCACGGTGCCCGAGGAGGGCGAACTGCAGCTCGACGCGGTCTGGACGGCGTCCGGAAGCGAGACGGTCACGCAAGTCAAGGGGTACTTCAAGCTCGACGAGCCCGGGGTCGGGCAGGAGACACCGATCAGTGGCCAGCCGATGGTTCGCGGCCAGGCGGCCACCCCGGTCGACACGAAGGAGTTCACGCAGGCCTACGTAGATCGAAAGGTGTCTGGCGTACCGCCGCCGACCGTTCGCGTCGACGCGTACGCCAGCTTCGACGCCGAGCCCAAGATCGCGCACAACCAGGCGCTGGCGGGTCGCCGCGCACGCCAGTTCGCGACGCGGATCGCACGGGATCTCGACATCCCGCTCACCGTCATTGAGATCGGCGTCTGGGGTGAGGATCAGCACCCGCTCCTCCAGGCTGTGCCCGTCTCCGACGAGCGTCTCGTCCGCGACCAGGTGCCCGGGGACCAGCCCGCCGGCACGGCGCGCCTCGACGCCCCCACGTATGGCGCCGAGGAGTTCCGCGTCGCGGTCGCCTCGCTGCTTGTCACGCCGCGCGCAACCAAGACCTTCGTGGCACGGCTGACGCGGCCCAAGCGCGACGTGGTGACGCAGCCCGAGAAGGTGCCCGACCCGCGCCCGCCGCAGAGCCGGCAGCCGCAGTTCCTGCGCTCGCTGGGGGGCACGATCCGCCTCGAGCGCGACCGCGTGTCGGCGTTCGAGCTGCGCATGACCGTCGACGTCCAGACCGCCCACGAGGACGGGCTCGCGCGGTTCCGCAACGACATCGACTCGATGCGTCCCGGGCTCCAGGCGCCCGAGGAGGGCCGGCTCCCCGACGGCCCGCCCAACCCCGAGGACGGCGTCGTCGACCTGCGCTACACGATCACCCACGACCTCGCGACCGGCGGCTACACGCACACCCTCGTCGCGCGCGCCGGCGCGGGCGACGTCGACGGCCTGTGGTCGTGGGGGCAGATTCCGGCGGCCGCCTCGCCCGGCGAGCCCGCGACCGACGCGTGGCGCGACGTGCTCGGGCTGTACTTCGCGCTGGCGCCGCTCTCCGTGGCGGCTGCTCCGGACGGGCCGCCCGACGGCAGCGTCGTGCCGCTGGCGGTCGCGCTGACGACGCCGCTGGTCGTGACCACGCTCGGCCTCGCGCACGTGTTGCGGATCGTCCACTACGGCGTCGAGCTGATCGTCCGCTACGACGAAGACGAGGTCCACGGCGCGCTGTTCTTCGACGTCGAGAGCGACATCTGGCTCGACGTGCGGATCGGCTCGTTCGAGATCCTGACCACGAGGCCGGACAAGCCGATCAAGGTGCGCTACCGCGCGGTCGGATTCGAGCTGGACGCCGTCGATGACCAGCCTGTGCGGTTCCGTCCCGCGTTCGACAGCTCGAAGGGCTACACGATCGACCTCGCCGACTCGGGCTCGCTGCGCGTGCTGCCCGCGCTCGGAGACGCGGCCGACGATCTGATCCAGATCCTCGGCGCGCGGATCGCCCGCACCAACCCGCTGAACGTCGAGGTCGACCTCGGGCTCGCCGTCGACCTCGGCGTCTTCACCGTGGACACGTTCGGCGTGCGGGTTCCGATCGACCCGGGCGGGCCACCGGTGATCACCGCGATCGGCGTGGGCGTCGACATCCCCGGCACGCTCACCGGCGGCGGGTACCTGCAGATCTTCGAGGACGGGTTCGCCGGATCGCTGGACCTCCAGCTTCCGAGCGTCGGGCTGCGCGTCTCGGCCGCGCTGTCGGCACGCACCGTGACCGAAGGTGACCGCTCCGCGCTCGGGATGATCGCGGCGCTGTCCGCCGAGTTCCCCGGCGGCATCCCGGTCGGCGGCACGGGCCTCGCGATCTTCGGCTTCGCGGGACTGTTCGCGATGCATCAGCACCGGCTCGAGAACGCGAGCGCACGCATCCCGGCACTGGACTGGCTCGTGAACGTCGCGCACGGCAATCCGACGCAGCTGCAGGCATGGGGACCCGCGCTGGACTCCTGGGCGTTCGGCCTCGGCATCGTCGCGGGCACGCTCGAGGGCGGCACGATCCTGAACCTGAAGGGCATGCTCGTGCTGGAGCTGCCCGGCCCGCGCGTGCTCGTGCTCGCGAACGCCAACCTGCTCAAGCGCCGCCCGCCAACGCTCGGAAGCGAGACCGGCAACCTGTTCGCGGTCGTCGACATCAGCCCCGAGCGCGTCCTCGTCGGCCTGCAGGTCGACTACGTCATCTCGCACGTGCTCGAGCTGCACATCCCGGCGGACGCGGGCTTCTTCGTCGAGCCGCCCGAGCACTACTTCTTCGACGTCGGGACGATCGCCAGCCCGGCGACGGCGAAGGTGCTCGACGTCTTCGACGCCACCGGGTACCTCGAGGTGCGCGGCGACGGCATCCCGGACTTCCCGCTCGTGCAGGGGGGTCTGCACGGGTTCTCGCTCGCGACCGGGTTCGCACTGTCGCTGCTGTGGGGCAATACGAACGCCCGCCTCTACGTCCGCGCGACCGCCGGGTTCGACGCGGGCGTCGGGTTCACGCCGTTTCGCTTCGCCGGCCGGGTCTACCTCGACGGCAAGCTGCGGCTGTTCATCGTCAGCCTGTCCGTGCATGCCGAGCTCGACCTCGACTCCGACGGCACCGACACCCGCATCGACGGCGAGATCTGCGGCAAGGTCGACTTCTTCTTCTTCTCGGTCAAGGGATGCGTTCACTTCGGGATGGGCAACGTCCCCGGAACGCCGCTCCCGCCGCCGCCGATCCGCGACCTGTCGCTGCAGAGCCGCTCGCCGGCGCTCGTCGAGGGAACCGCCACCGACCGTGGTGTCGATACCGTCCTGTGCCGCGGGACGGACGACGGACGCGTCCCGGTCGTCGACGACGGCGAGGGCGGGCTGCGGCAGGTGTTCGTGCCGATCGACGCGATCGCGCTGCTCCAGTTCGAGGCGGCGCCGTTGATGGACGCCGCGGCCGTGGACGGGGTGCTGTCAGGGTCGGTGCCCGGCGGGGACGGCTGGCGCCAGCGCGGCCCGAACTTCGTTCGTTACACGGTCTCGTCGGTGCAGCTCGATCTCGTGCGGCTCAACGGCGCGCCGCCGCCGCCCGGCACGGCGCCGACCACCGAGGGGCCGCGTCCCTACACGTGGCGGCCGGGCCCGCAGCCGGCCGGCGGCGACGCGATGCCGGCCGACCTGGCGATCCTCGACTGGCGGCCGACGAACGTCGACAAGGCGCTGCTCGAAGGCCCGGCGCTCGACGCGTCGGTCGACGACGGCTGGGGGCACGTCTGCGACCCGGTGGCGGCTCCGGCGGGCGTGCTGTGGACGTTCCGCGACAGCCCGCTCGGGCGCTCCGAGGCGGGCTGGCAGCTGGTCGGCGAGGCGTGGCCGGACCCGCCTGGCGCGCGGCGCTCCCGTCCCGTGGACACGGGCGTGCGGGTGCTCGAGACCTGGCGCACGGGCTCGCTGCTCGACGGGCTGGCACCGAACGCACCGGCCGAGGTGCTCGGCAGGGGAGTGCAGTGCCCCAAGCGGCAGACCACACCGCCCGTGCGCGGCGACGTCGGCGGCGGCGTGTTCGACCCGCGGCCGGGGCTCGCGCCGGCCGCCGTCGCCGACGTACGCCGCAGCGACGTCGCGCCGCCGAGCCGGCGGCCCGAGCTCGTCCTCACGGCGGACGGCGTGCTCCCGGCGGCGGCGGTGGCTCCGCGCGCGCGCGCCGAGCGCTTGCCGGGCCCGACGGACACGGGCGTGGCGCTGGGCCGAGCGGCGGCGATCGGCGTGCGGCGATGCGTCGCCAAGGTGCTCGAGGCGCCGTACGAGCAGCCCGCGGACGCGCTCGACGACACCACGCTGCCCAGCACGCTGCTCGACGCGATCCGCGCGATCGACGACGCGCGCAAGACGGAGCTGCGCGACGTGGTCCGCGTCGCCGGCGGCCCGTTCGTCGAGCTGCAGCTGCTGATCTACGCCCACCCGAAGATGGCCGAGAAGGAGCTGCTGCGCGTGCGTGCCACCGCTGCCGGCGGCGCACCGATCGCCGACGTCAGCGCGGACTTCACTCGCATCACCGACGCGGCGCAGCTACCGCCGGCCTGGCGCGATCTGGCCGGGCCGTGGTGGGACGATGTCGAGCTTGCCCGCTCCTTCGTGCGCAACGGCATCGACAAGGTGCTCGACGAGTACCTCGTGACGGTCAAGCTGCCCGCGCCGGCGCTGCACGTCGAGATCGGCGTGACGCCGCTGCGGACGGCGATCGAGGACTTCGGCATGACCAAGCCGTCCTATCTGGTCGCGGTGATCGAGGGCCTGTCGCTGGCGGAGGTCGATCGCGCGGACCAGGACGGCGACCAGGCCGCCGGCGACGCGGGCGGGCTGACCGGCACGCTGACCGGGCAGGGCCACGCGCTCCTGCGGCCGGGCGGCGAGTACCGCGTCACCGTCCACTACGGCGCCGAGGTCGGCGCGCGCCGTGCGCACCCGGACGAGGACGAGGACCCCGACGAGATCGTCGTGCTGCGCACCGACAGCGCCCAGCAGGACTCGCGGACGTTCTTCACCGACGCCCAGCCGCCGCGCAGCCTCGACCCCTGGCTGCTCGCCCAGCAGCCCGGCGACGGCGAGCGCTTCCACTTCTACGAGGAGCCGGTCGTCGTCGTGTTCGCGACGAACGACGTCCTCGAGCTGTTCGCCGCCTACGGCCGCACGCTGCGCGCGGTCGCGCGCGCCGCCTCGTTTCGCGGCTCGGCCGGAACTCCCGAGGAGGCCGGCAACCGGTTCGACCTCGACGACGTGTTCGTCGCGCTCGGCGGCCTGGTGTTCTCGCCCTGGGAGGCGACGGTCCGCCGTCTTCTCGGCGCGCTGCCGTGCATCGACGCCGACCCGGACGCGGATACGCACGGACGAGCCACGCTGCCGTTCGACCTCGACCCGCGCACCGACTACCTGCTCGACCTCGAGGCGCTGCTGCCCAACGGCACGCGCCCGCCGGTGGCGCCGCTGCCGGGCGAGGTCGGCACGCGCCCCCTGTACCGGCGCGCTTTCGGGACGGGTCGCTACGCAACGCGCGCGGCGCTGGCCGAGGACGTGCGCATCGCCCCGCAGCGCTCGGTCCTGCTGCCGACGCCGGCCGCGCTCGCCGCGCTGCCCGACGGCGTCGTGAGCGACGAGGCGTTCGACGCGGCGTTGCAGCAGGCCGGCCTCCCGCTCGACGGTCCGGTCGACGAGCCGGTCATCGCCAAGCTCTGGACGCCGGACAGCCCGGCCGTCCCGGTCGCCGTCCTCGTCCACGCGCCCGAGCCGGTGTGGCGCACCCGCGTCGAGCCGACCGCCGAGCGGGACGCGTCGGGCGAGCACATCGAACGCTGGCGGATGCAGCCGGCCGAGTGGCTCGCCGTCACCGAGCTGATCCCCGACGGTGCCACGCCACCGTCGGCGGGCGGCACGTTCGTACAGGCGATCAGCGGCGTCATGACCACGATCGCGCCCACGCTGACCGAGGCGCGGCGCGACATCCTGCACCCGCCGGTCCCGCCGCTGCCGCACCCGCCCCCGGCGACGGCGGTGGTCACCCGGCTCGTGCGGGACACGTCGGGCACACGCACGCTCGCGTTCGTCGCGCCCGACGCCGCCAGACGGACGCTCACGCTGGGCCTGCGGCGCACGCTCAACCCGCTGCTCGACAGCGACGCCGCCGACACCCCGCTCGTGCTGGCGGAGGTCACGTTGAACACGCCGCCGTGGGAGGCCGGCCCATGAGCCGCGTGGTGGCGCCGAACCTGTTCGAGGCGTGGGGTGCGCACGTCACCGTCGACGGCGCCGAGCGCCAGGCGCTGCGGTGGATGCTGGCCGACGCGCTCGGCCTGCCGACCGTCGCATTCCAGGTGTGGGGCTGGACCGACAGGCTGCCGACCAAGCAGCTCGCGCTCACCAGCACCGCGGCGTTGCCCGGCGACCGGGTGCTGCGGTGGCCCGGCGGCGCGGTGATCGCGCTGCAGGTCACTGTCGACGTGCCGGCCGGGCAGACCGCGGTCCTGCGCGCGATGACCGGTGCGAACGGCTCTGGTCAGGTCGCCGACCTCGAGACGGTGTCCGGTCCGGTCACCGGCCGCTCCGTCGTGCTGTCGGCGTCGGCGATCGCGTCGGTGACGGTCAGCGGCACGGCGACCGTCGCGGGCTCCGCATCGGTGCTACCGGTCGCGGCGGTGCTGAACGCCGCGAGCTGGCGGCTGCTCGACCGCGTCGGGCTGCCCGCCGACGCCCGCTTCGCCGGGACGTACTCGCTCGATCCGCAAGGCCGACCGGGTGCCGACCAGCCACCGCGTGACGCCGCGATCGCACGGGTCAAGGGCGGCCTGCCGGACACTGGCTGGGCGGCTGTCACCGACCTCGGTGTCGCGGCGCCGCCGTTCGACAAGCCGGACGCGTCCGCCCTCGTGGCGCAGGACCTCTCGGCGCTGCTCGACGCGGTCGCGAAGCTGCTGAACGGGCAGCCCGATCCGGCCAAGCAGGCCGAGACCTGGGTCGACGTCGGCATGCGCGCCCCCGAGTCGATCCACGGCGTGGCGGGCTCCGCCCGCTGGCAGTCCGGTGCCGCCGGGCGGGTGCGCCCGCTCGGGTCGCTGCGGCTCGCAGCCGCCACCGACCCCGCGGCGGCACTGGCGCTCGGCTTTGGCACGACGCTTGACCGCCGCGCCGCCCAGCAGCCGATCGGCGTGGCCGCGGCGGCCGCGCCGGGAATCGCGCTGTACATGGTGACGGTGATCCACAAGGTCGTGCTCGCGGACATCCCGTTCCTCGCGGGCCTCCCGGTCGTCGAGCTCGTGCTCGACGGCGACCTGACCGCCTTTCACCTCGACGTGCCCACCGCCGCGATCGACCCCGCCGCGGGCTTGGCGGCGCGGCGGACCGGCCTGGACCGCCCGGCCGCCGTCGACCGGCCGTGGCTCGAGATCGCAGAGGTGTCGTGGCTGCCACCGGTCCAGGTCGCGGCCAAGCGCCTCATCCCGGCGACGTACGCGGTGCTGCGGGCCGACGGCGGCGACGCTCCCAAGCCGCTGCTGGAGGAACGGCTCGCCGGCGGGCTCGAGCCGTTCGTGGCGGCGTTCGACCCCGCGGCCGAGCCGTCGGCGCGCGTGCGATTCGACGACCGCGGGCTGCCGGAGGTTTTCCCCGGCGACGATCCGCACGTCGTGTACAGCGTCGCCGCGCAGGACTGGTTCGGCCGCTGGAGCGGCTGGCGCTCGGTCGACTACACGCGCGGCGCGGTCGCGCCACAGATACCGGCGGTGGCGAACGTCACCGTCCGCCCGGATGGCGGCGGGTCGCCCGGCGCCGCGTCGGCGTCGGTCGAGGTGACGTGGGACTGGTCGAACCGCACGCCGGCGTCGATCGCCGTGCGCACGCGCGTCGTCGCCTCGTCGGCGGGCTCGGTGCCCGGCGCCGGCTCGATCCTTCAGGTCGGCGGCCCGGTGGTGCCCGACCACGTCGTGGACTTCTCCGCGGCCACCGTGGGCACGCCGCCGGCGGGCGTCAGCGAGGTGGTCGAGCGGCGCAGCGGCGCCCTGCGCACGTATGCGGTCACCGTGCCGGGCCTCGTGCTCGACCATGCGCTGGCGGACTCGATCGACGTCGTGATGTCCGCGAGCGCGATCGAGCGGGTGCGCCCCGCCGCGCAGGGCGCGTACTCGCGGCCGGTCGCGACGACGGTGGTGAGCCCGCTGCCGCCGCCGGCGCCGTTCGTCCCGGCCGCGATGGTGTGGGCGTCGCTGCCCGACCCAGCCGGCGTGTCGCGGGTGACCCTGACGTGGGCGGGCTCCGCGCCGTCGTACGTCGTGTACGCGGCCGACGAGACGGCGATCGCCCGCGAGCTGGGCCTGCCCTCGCC
>Ga0183260_10003300_pt1 | contig 13041 bp, 13 predicted proteins | sample AntDrymUQ4972206_2_FD_129768 | JGI IMG/M metagenome (GOLD analysis project Ga0183260, IMG submission 129768) | Polar desert sand microbial communities from Dry Valleys, Antarctica - metaG UQ497 (22.06) (version 2) (version 2) | ecosystem: Environmental > Terrestrial > Soil > Desert | place...
GGTTGGTCATGGGTTCGTGAGTTATATAGCACGCTCGGGGGACGTGGCGACAGGAAATGCGCCGATGCTTCCCGATCAGCGCGTCACTGCGCGCGGCACCGGGCGACCGCAGAATTCTGCGATATATTTCCACGCGAGGTGAACACCATGACCTTGTTGCGAATCGCTCCCGCCGCGTTGCTCCTCGTCGCCCTGTGCGTTCCGGCAACAGCCGCCGCGCAGTCGGGCACCCAGCAGATGCCGCCGCTGCCGAAGCCCGGCCCCGAGCACGACGTCCTCAAGATGGATGCGGGCACCTGGAACGCTACCGTCGAAGTCGTTCCCGGCCCCGGCGCGCCGGCGATAACCTCCAAAGGGGTCGAAGTGAACACCGTAGGCTGCGGCGGCATGTGCCTGATCTCCGATTTCAAGGGGGAGGTGATGGGGTCGCCGTTCCATGGCCACGGCGTGACCACATGGGATGGCGTCAAGAAGAAATACATGGGCAGCTGGACCGATTCGATGTCGCAAGGGCTGGCCGCCACGGAAGGCACCTACGATGCCGCGACCAAGAAGATGACCGGATCCATGGAGGGCCCCGACATGACCGGCGCCGTAGTCAAGACGCGCACTGTTTCCGAGTGGCGCGACGCGAATACGCGCGTGACGACGGCCTTCATGACGGGCCCTGACGGGAAAGAGATCCAGGTGATGCGAATCACCTCGACCCGGCGGAAGTAGGTACCGAAGCTTCGCAGAGAGAACACCTGAACGTCAATTCGTTTCAAGCGCTGGCCTTCGTGATCGCTGCGGCCCTGCTGGTTAAAGCCGTGGTGGCCCTCGCGGTTCCCGGCCGATTCTACCGATCGCGGCGGCGCCAGTACGCGTCGACGTCGATGCCGCCGGCGCTGATGGTGCCGCCGGCGATCATCCTCTCCCTCACCGCGGTGGCGTGGTACGCGACGATTGCGCACTATCGCCCCTGGGGCTGGGTGGTCACGGGCTGCCTCACCCTGCTCTGCTGCTTCTCGCTCGGTCAGCTGCTGAGATGGCGGCAACATCGTGAGGCGATGGCGAAGATCGTCGCCAACCCGCGGGTCTGGCTGGTTGACAGCCTGCTGATAGTGCTCGGGCTCGGGTTCGCGGCGCTCGGCTTGCTGGTGTATGCCGCCTGAGAGTCGGACGCGAGGTGGCGCTCGGAAGTGCCGCGAGTATACTCCCGCCCGAGGATGCGCCCCAGGTCCCGTATCGCGCCATGCTAAATGTTACCGAGCGATCCATCCTCGCGCCCGAAATTGGGTTACCCATGAGAGGACGGCATCATGGGAGCGACCCCGGAGACGCGGAAAAGCGGATCAACGAGGTACGGCGGCCATAATTCCAGCTCGTTCCGATTCTGATGGACGCTTCACACGGCTCCGGGCGGGACATTACACGTCTGTTACCCGAGTGGCGAGCCGGCAAGGCGGACGCCCACGGGGAGCTGATGCCGTTTCGTCTACGACGAGCGGCACACGATCGCCGCCCGGCATATGGCCCGCGAATGGCGCGTCAGCGGATATCAGACGACGGCGCTCGTGGCGAGGCCTACTTGAAGCTGGTCGGGCAGCGGGACGTCGATTGGCAGAACCGCGCGCACTTCTGCGCGATTGCCGCACAGGTGATGCGTCGCATTCTTGTGGACAGCGCGCGGCGTGATCTGCGGCCAGAACACGGCGCCGGCTTAGACGTGACGCCGCTGGACGAGGCGATGGTGCAGCGGCGAGTCCTTGTCGCGGGCGAAGTCTCAGGGCCTCAGCACACTACACGCTCTCACCTTGCAAGCGGTCGCACTCCGCCTTGTAAGCCTCGATCAGTGCTGTGAGCTTCGTCTGGAAGGCGTTCTGCGCGGAATAGACCTCGCCGAGAGGACTGGCGATCTCCTTCTGCTTCAACTCGTCCTCGACGGTCAGCACCAGTTCCGCGAGCCGCTCGAGATTCGCGCGCGAATAGAACTCCATTTCCTTCAGCTTCGCAAGCACGCCCAGCGAGCCTTCCAGCGCGGCCGACGCCTTGGGCGTGGGGTTGTCGGTAGGCACGGCGCTCTCGCCTGCCGCAGTGTCATCAGGCACGCCGGCGGGGCCGCGCTTTTTCTTCGCCGCCGCCGGCTTCTTGCCCGGCTGGACGGCGGGCGTATCCTCCGGACTCGCTTCCGTGCCCTGGTGCTTCTTCTCCTGGGTGACCTTCTTGGCGTGTGCGACGTTGCGCGGATCAGACATGGACGCCCCCAAACAAAATCTCTGGCGAAGACGTGGCAGGAGCGAAGACAGTCCTGTCGTCGAAACAAGGATGAACAGTGTCGCCCGGGATAGTCTCCGCGGCGGTCAGCGCACCTACGACCACGCTATCACAGAGTTCGTCGCGTGGCGCGGTTCCCAGCCCCGACCGGCGTGATAAGAGGTGCTTCCCAGGGGTCGTTCGCGTTCCAGTCCTCTTTGTAAATGCGCCATGATGTCGCGCGGCTTCCCGCGCGGAAGCCTCGACCTCACCGACTGCGTTGCGCCGTTGCCTCCTGGCGAAGGTGTGCCGTTCTTGATTGAAGAAGAAAGACCTGCTCAACCCGCGTAGGTACCTGTCCACCGAATTGGCTCAGGCCCAGCTGTCCAGATACGACGAAATCCTCCCACGCCTCGATCGCGCGCTCGGCGAAAGTAGCCCAGCACAAGCAGCAGCCCGATGAGTGATGCCGTTGTGCTGGCTCGGGCGCCCGCCTGGCGGCTGCCGTGTCATAGCGGAGATGTCATCGGCCATGACGGAATCCAGAACTTGAATGTCAGAAGAGCGGGCACCGCAAGAGCAAGGCAAGGACCATCTGTCGAAATCCGGCCTTCCCAGCGGCATGGCCGGTCACCAGGCTCTTCCGTCGCCAGCCGGTCGCGGACGTGCAGGCGCAAGGGGAAGCGGAGGAGGAGCACGGTCGAGTCTAAGGTGCCCGGGTGCCAAAGTGCCAAAGGTGCCAAAGTGCCGGGTGCTGTGTAGACTCTGAAGCGTGCGAGCCGCCCTGTTGTGCTTCTTCTTCACCACCCTGATTTCTGCCTCCGCTGTGTCGCAGGAATTACCGCCTGCCGGGACCGTTCCGTCGATCTCGGCGACTCGAGTGCCCGAAGGTCCGGCGCTCGATGGCGACGTCACCGGCGATCCCGTCTGGGCGGCTGCGGTCCCGGCGACCGGCTTCTGGCAGGAGCAGCCGGACGAGGGGCAGCCCTCCACCGAGCGCACGGAAGTCCGGATCGTCTACACCGCCGACACACTGTTCCTGGGGGTCGTCTGCTTCGATCGCGAGCCGGGCGGGATCATCGTTGCGGATTCGCGGCGCGACGCGCCGCTGGACGACACCGACAGCTTCCGCATCATCTTCGACACGTACCGCGACCGTCTGAACGGGTTCGTGTTCGGAACGAACCCGGCGGGGATCGAGTACGACGGCCAGGTCACCAACGAGGGGCAGGGGGGCGGCGGGCTTGGCCGCGGACAGCGGCAGCAGATGGGCGCCGGCGGCGGATTCAATCTGAACTGGGATGGCGCATGGCAGGTGCGGTCGCGCATCACCGAGATCGGGTGGACGGCGGAGTTCGCGATCCCGTTCCGCACGCTGCGATTCCCGTCGGGCCGGGACCAGGTCTGGGGCGTGAACTTCCAGCGGAACATCCGGCGGCGTAACGAGCGGGCGTTCTGGGCGCCCATTCCGCGGCAGTACACGCTATATCGTCTGTCACTGGCCGGCTCGCTGACGGGCCTGGAGACCCCCGCAATCCGCAACCTCAAGGCCACTCCCTACCTTCTCGGCAGCGCGCTCGAGTCGGGGGCGCGGCCGGTCCGCAGGAATCTGGACCGCGACGCGGGGGTCGATTTGAAGTACGCGCTCACGCCCAGCCTCGTCCTCGACGCCACCGTCAACACCGACTTCGCGCAGGTCGAGATCGACGACCAGCAGGTCAACCTCGATCGCTTCGACCTGTTCTTCCCCGAGAAGCGCCCGTTCTTCCTCGAGAACTCCGGGTTCTTCACCGTCGGCAACGCGGGGGAGGTGGACCTGTTCTTCAGCCGTCGCATCGGGATCGGGCCCGGCGGGGAAGCCATTCCGATTCGCGGCGGCGGCCGCGTGTCCGGCAAGCTGGGACAGTACAATCTCGGACTGCTCAACATGCAGACGGCCGACTATGCGGACCGCCTGGCCGGCAGTAATTTCACCGTTCTGCGCGTCAGCCGTGATCTGCCGAACCGGTCATCGGTCGGCGCGCTCTTCACCGGCCGGCACGGCGTGGGCGACCTGGCGGCCGATCACGACGCGAACCGCACGTACGCCGTGGACGGGACGATCGGGATCCTCCAGCACACGGTCCTGTCCGGTTTCCTCTCGCGCACCGAGACGCCAAAGTTCGACGGCGACGATCACGCGTACAACGTTCGCACGCGCACCAACCTGCCGCGTTTCGACCTCGAGTTCGGGTACCAGGAGATCGCGCCGGGGTTCAACCCCGAGGTCGGGTTCCTCAGCCGCCGCGGCTACCGCAAACCGGACGCGAGGCTGATGACTCGATGGCGCCCCAAGAACTTCATGCACCTGCAGGAGATTCGTCCGCACACCTCCTATCGGGCGTTCTTCGGCTTCGATGACGACCTCCTCGAGACCGAGTACTGGCACATCGACAGCCACTGGCAGTTCAAGAACAGCTACGAGGTGCATACCGGGGTGAACATTACCGAAGAAGGCGTCCGGCGCGCATTCGAGATCTATCCCGGGGTCTGGGTGCCACCGGGTTCGTATCCGCACAGCGAGGCGCAGCTGGTGTTCATGAGCAACCAGGGCGCGCCGTTCAGTCTCAATCTGACCAGCACGATCGGCGGGTTCTTCGGCGGAGATCGCGTGTCGGTGACGCCAACGCTGCGCATGCGGGCTGGCGAGACCCTGACGACGGAGGTCTCCTATCAGCGCAACGCCGTCGACTTGCCGTCCGGCGCGTTTGCCACGAACCTGGTCCGCACGAGGCTGTCGTACTCGTTCACGACCCGCACCTTCGTCCAGGGCCTGGTGCAGTACAACGACCGCGCAGATCTGTGGTCGATGAACTTTCGTCTGGGCTGGCTGCAGGATGCGAACACCGGCCTGTTCGTTGTCTACACGGACACGCGCGGACTCTACGACCTGTTCGATCGCCCCGAGCGGACCGACCGCTCGCTGGTGGTGAAGTACTCGCGTTTGTTCGACCTGCTGCGCTAGCGGCCACGCCGGCGTAGAATACGTCCGCGCCCATTCGCCCTAGTCCCCGGAGTGCATGCCGACGCCCGCTCAGCCCCGCTGCGGCGGCGCGCCGTTGCTGCCTGTTGGACGGGCTATAATACGCGGATGGCTTCGATCCATCCCTTCCGCGCACTGCGACCGGCGCCGGCGCAGGCTCCCGCGGTGTCCGCCGTCCCCTACGACGTGGTGAGCACGGAAGAGGCGCGCCAGCTGGCGGTCGACTACCCTCTCAGCTTTCTGCACGTGACACGCTCCGAGATCGATCTGCCTGCTGATACGGATCCGTACTCCTTAGAGGGTGTATGACAAGGCGAGGGAAAACCTGGCGACGCTGCGCGAGCGGGCTCCGCTCCTGCTCGACGAGGTTCCTTCGCGGGGGAGGTCTCGATGTATCTGGCGGGGCGGTGGTACACCCTCGCGATTGGCGCCGCAGCACCGGCCGACGAGTCTCACGCCAGCGGGCTCGATGTTGCGCGGCTTCAGCAATCCGGCGTTTTCCTCTGATGTCAGCTTCTCGGTGCCCCGCCATCTGCGACGTCACGGAGAACAGCGGCAAGCTCGGCATCGCGTGGGACTCGACAGCTGCGACGGTGCCGTTCGCCGTCGGGAAGTAGACTGGTCTGCCTGCGGAATCGGTGATCCCAGCTGAATCGTGAACGTCGAGCCCTTTCCCTCTCCCTCGCTGTCGACCGTGACCGAGCCGCCCTGTGCCTCCGCCAGGCGGCGGACGATCGCCAGGCCGAGGCCCGCGCCCCCCGTCGCGCGGGTTCGTGAGGGGTCTGCGCGATAGAACCGTTCGAACACGTGAGGCAGGTGGACGGGCGCAATGGCGGAGCCGGTGTCGCGGACGACGATGCGGACGCCAGCGTCGCGGCGGGTGGCGCTGACCTGGATCGCGCCGTGCGGCGGCGTGTGGCGCCTGGCGTTGCCGATCAAATTCCGGAGCATCTGCTCGAGGCGGTCCGGGTCGGCCCGGACAAACCTCGCGACCTGATCGATCGAGATGGTGACGGGAGCGCCGCCGGTGTCCGCACCCAGCGCGCGGTCCACCGCCGCGGCCACATCCACTGCGGCGGGAACCAGCGATAAGCCTCCCGCCTCCGCGAGGGAGAGATCCTCGAGATCCGTGATGAGGCGCTGCAGGAGCAGCGTCTCGGCGTGGAGCCCGTCGATACGACCCGGCTCTGGCGCGACAAGGCCGTCCTGAATCGCCTCGAGGCCGCACCTCAGGTTCGTGACCGGCGAGCGCAGCTCGTGCGCGACGTCGCTGACCATCTGGCGCTTGGTCCGCTCGTTCCGCGCCAGGCGATCGGCCATTTCGTTGAACGCGCGCCCGAGGCCCGCGATCTCGCGCGCCCGAGGCCCGCGATCTCGTCGTCGCCGCGCAGGCTGACGCGAACGTCTAGATCTCCTTCCCGCATTCGCCGGGCCGCCGCTGTCAATTCGCCGACCGGCCGGAGAATGCGTCCGGACAGCGCAAAGGCCAGCAGCAGCGCCACGGCGCCCGTGGCGACGGTCGTCGCGATCCACCCGGGCACCAGCGGTGTCCCTGGCCGCCCGCCGATCTCGAGAGCCGGCAGCACGTAGACACGGCCCGCTTCTGCTCCCTGCGCGTCGCGCAGGGCGAACGTGGGGACGCCTCGCACTTCGATAGCGGCGCGCGCGCCGTCGCGCTCCATGTCGAGAGAGAGACGTCGGTCGGGTTTGGCGGCTTTCACTGTGGCGGACTCGAGATCGCGCGTGGATGCCGCCATGGGGCGCGCCGCGGGATCGAGCGCGAGCAGCCGCGCGCCGAGCTGCACGCCGGCGGCTTCGAGCGCGAACCGGACACGATCCCATCCCCCCGCCAGGTACGCCGCCTGGATCGAGCGGGCGGCCGCGTCTACCGACGGAGGAGGCCCCGACGCAAGGAACTGCCGCTCCTCGACGAGCGTCGCGCGGCGAGAGAGGGCGGCACCGGTCTTCTGCTCGGCCGGTGGGGTGTCGACGTGCTGATCGCGCTCGCGCCGCCGTCCGCGCCTCGCCTGCACGAGATCCGCATCGACGCGCTGGTGCTGGGATTCACGGCGCTCATCACGCTGCTTACCGTCATGGTGTCGGGCCTGGCGCCCGCGGGGGCGGCCGCGCGGGTTCATCTCACCGCCAGCCTGCGCGACGGCGGACGCGAAGCGACCAGCACAGGCCGGCTCCGCGCGGGACTCGTGATCGCGGAGATCGCGATCGCGCTGGTGCTCGTCGTCGGAGCTGCGCTGCTGGTGCAGACGCCGGACCTTCCGTTACCTTCGAGAGGCGCTAATGCTTCCTATCGTCCTACCGATCAAGTGACCGTCGACCTGCTAGGATCGTTGCTCATGACCGAGACCCTTCCTGCCATGTTCGAGAACGGTGCCTTCCGGCCTCTCCGCCGTCCAAAGGGGCTTGCCGAGCACCTTCAGGTCACGCTGGGGGTGGACGTGCCGGAACAGGTATCGCCGCTCTCCGACGTTGCTGGTTCTCTCTCGTCCGAGGACGCCCAGGATTGCGAGAGATCATCGATCGTGAGCTCGAGCGCGTCGATCGCCGTGAGTGGCGATCGCGTCGCCCTCGATACGAGCGTCGCGATCGACGTGCTGGCCAACAAGGCTAACGATCTTCTGTCTCCCCGTGTCGGCGAGCACTTGCTGCCGGTTCCCGTGGTCGGCGAGCTGCGTTACGGGCCTCAACTCACGCAAGGCGACCGAGAATCTCGCCAAGGTGGAACGTCTCGTGGCCCGGGTCACATCTTGAACGTCACTTCGCACATGCCGCTCGGACGCGTATGGCTTTTCCTGTGCTGCATGCTCCTGCCCGCCTTTGCGGCCGGCCAGGACGCTCCCGACATCTCCGGTCCGCGGACGTTCACCGCCGTGCGCCTCGCTCCGGACGAGCGCCTCGAGCTCGACGGCGTGCTCGACGAGCCCGTTTGGCAGCGTGCGACACCGGCCGGCGGGTTTCTGCAGCGCGAGCCGGCCACCGGCGCCCCCGCAACTGAGCCCACCGAAGTCCGCGTTGTCTACGACGCTCGCCGGCTCGTCCTCGGGGTCGTCCTGCACGACAGCCAGCCGGAGGCCATCCTGCAGAACGAGATGCGGCGCGACGGGTCGTTCGACGCCGACGACAGCTTCGCCTGGGTCATCGACAGCTTTGTCGACGGCCGCACCGGCTACTTCTTTGAGATCAATCCCGCGGGCGCGATGGGGGACGGCCTGGTGGCGCTGTCGGCCGGCGGGGGCGGGGGCGGCGGCGGCGGCGGCGGGATCAACCGGTCCTGGGATGGCATCTGGATCGCGCGGGTGCGCCGCATCGAGACCGGGTGGACCGCCGAGATCGAGATCCCGTTCCGCACGCTGAACTTCAACCCGGATCTCACCGCCTGGGGCATCAACTTCCGCCGGACGGTGCGGCGGAAGAACGAGGAGAGCCTCTGGACGGGCTACGCGCTCAACCAGGGCCTCACGCGCGTCATCAACGCCGGGCGGCTCGAGGGGCTCCAGGGCCTCTCGCAGGGCGTCGGGCTCGATATCAAGCCCTACGTGGTCGGCCACCTCTCCTCGGCCCCGGCGTTCGGGAGGCCGTCGGGGACGGCGACGTCGGCCTCGACGCGTTCTACAACATCACGCCCGCCCTGCAGCTGAACCTGAGCGTCAACACCGACTTCGCCGAGACCGAGGTGGACGATCGGCGCGTGAACCTGACGCGCTTCCCGCGGCGCAGTACGCGGCTCGCCGGTGAGGCCGACCGGCACACGGCCGGCTTCGATCTCGCGTTCAATACCTCGCGCTTCCGGGGCGGCCAGAACCTGGACGCCAGCGCGTTCTATCTCTGGACCAGTAATCCGCTCGACACGGACGACACGTCCGGCTTCGGCGCGGCGCTCCGGTACCCGAACGAGCCCTGGGCGGCCGGCATTTCGGCGGTCGAACTGCAGCCCGGCTACGACCCGGCGCTCGGGTTCGTCGAGCGCCGCGGCATCCGACGGTACCAGCCCGAGCTCGAATGGACGCCGCGCCCCGACAACCACCCGTGGATTCGAGGGGTGGACATCGGCGTCGAGGGGGACATCCAGACGGACATGCAGAACAGGCTGCTGACGCGCGAGCTGGAGGTCACGATCCTCCAGGTCAACACGCACGACGGCGGCCGCTACCAGTTCAGGCTCATCCCGCAGTACGAGCGGCTCGACGAGGACTTCGAGATCTCCGACGGCGTCGTCCTGCCGACCGGGGAAGCCTACCGGTTCACGCGCTATCAGCTCGAGGCCCAGACGCCGGAGCACCGGATGTTCTCGGTGGCGCCGGAGGTGACCTGGGGGCGCTTTTTCTCGGGGCGCCGCCGTGAGGTCGCCGTGCGGCTAGACGTCCGTCCGCGCCGCGGCCTGTCGTTCTCGGCGGAGACGGAGCGCAATTTCCTCGACTTGGCCGAGGGTAGCTTCACCGCGGATGTCTACCGTGTGGACGCGAGCACCCAGTTCAGTCCGTGGGTGTCAGTGGCCAATCGCCTTCAGTACGACACCGTCAGCGGCACGCTCGGCTGGCAGCTCCGCTTCCGCTGGATTCAGCGGCCGGGCAACGACGTGTACTTCGTCTACACGCACAACTGGAATGAAATCCTGGACGTCGGCGAGCGGCGCCTCGCGACGATGGACAACCGGCTCGCCACGAAGCTGCTGTACACCCTTCGATTCTGACGATCAGCCGGTCTCGCCATGCTGCTCCTCCGCGGGCGGCGTGGGCACCGGTTACACCTCGAATACCTTCAGCACCTCGTCGCCGTAGTGGTTGATCACCTCGACGGCGATCGTCCCGTGATCCGGCGGCGCGAACGGGCGGCTGACGGGGCGCGCTTCAGCTTCTCGTCGGTTCGCTGGACCTCGGTCGGCTCCTTGATACGGTCGAGCGTCCACTCGGTCTCGAGGGACTTCTGCGCGCTTCTTCTTCGGCCGCGCGATCGGCATGAAGTAGGCGCTCGGCCGCCGCGACTCGACGATCTCGCTGGTGATCCCCGCGGCGTCGAAGCGGAAGTGCCGCGTCGGCGCGTCGCAGGGCCCGTTGAGGATGGGGTTCTCGATTCGCCGATCTCGTCGGTCAACGGGAGGCACTGCGGCGCGCGGGTCTTCTCTTGAACGAAGTCGATCCGAGCGGCATCCCAGTCCAGATGTTCGAGACGCAGGTTGCGGATGTCTCCTGCTCTCATGCCGAGGCGTGCCGCGAGCAGTAGGATGGCGCGGTCGCGTTTTCCCCGCGGAGACGTCCGGTCGACCACTGCAAGGAGCTTGTCGACCGCCTTCCGCTCCCAGCCAGCGGGGATGTGCGAATCTCGCGGAACTCGCCCGGCGGGCACGTGAGTGCGCAACTCCTCCCGAGCATGGCCCTGCATGCACAAGTGCCGCAGCAAAGAGCGAAGGCTACTGCAGAGCGCTGCCACGGTCTTGGGCTTGAGGTGGGCGTGCTGCGCGGTGAACATCGAGATCGTACGGGCCTCGATCAACCCCGCGCGTGGGCCGAAACGCTTGAGTGGGGCGAAGTGGTGAACTGAGCAGAGTTGGCGCGCCACGTTGGCGCATCTCGAGCGAGTGTCACCCAGGTTGTCGGCCGGCCGGGCATCCGGGCGTGTTCCTAAGAAGCGACCACGCGATTGCGGCCGGCATCCTTGGCGGCGTAGAGCGAGGCATCCATCCTGCGAATCAGACCCTCAGCTCGTTCGCCGGGAGCAAGTACCGCAACACCAAAGCTCCCGGTCACCGGGTGTGGCACCGGCTCTATCTGGAGTAGCGCCAGCGCCTCCCGTGTTCGTTCTGCAATCGCCACGGCCTGGGCCATGCCGGTGTGCGGTAAGAGCACCACAAACTCTTCGCCGCCAAACCTGGCGAGGATATCGGTGGCGCGCGTCTGCTCGCGGAGGAGTTGCCCGAAGGCAGCGAGGACGTTGTCGCCAGCCTGGTGCCCGTATTCGTCGTTCACCTGCTTGAAGTGGTCGAGGTCAGCCATGAATGCAGCCATGGGCTCACCGGTGCGTTCTGCGCGTTCGACTTCGAGCGCGAGCGCCTGTTCCAGGCGGTGCCGATTTCCAACTCCAGTGAGCTGGTCAGCCATTGCAGCTTCGAGGATCTGTGCTTCGCGCTGATGCAACTTGAGGTTCGTCTGGGCGAGTTCCACCTGAGCGTTGGCATACTCGCGGTTCAATTCGAGGACCACGGTGTTCAGGCGTTCAAGTTCCTCTACATCGTATTCGGCGAGAACCCGGAGGTGCTCGCCGACTCGACTAATCCGGGCGCGCAGCGATTGAGTCACGCCGAGATAGTCGCCCACCGTGAGCAGGCCACGGTGGACCTCGCCATTCGTGCCGACCGGTGACGCAACGAGGGCATCGAAAGTCGGCTGCAGGAAGAATCGGGATGCGTTACGGGAGCGCCGCTTCGAACACGTCCGCTTCGGCCCAGGCCTCCGGAGGCGCCGCCCGCGATACGGACGTATCGATCGCCTCCCGGAACCTCTCCCGGGCGATCAACAGCGCACTGCGGACAATCGCGCCTTGAGTGCCCTCCATATGTTCGCCAAAGAAGTCGGCAAGCCATTCCAACGATTGGCCGAGGTGCTCTGCAGGGATGGACCGCGCCTGGAGCACGCTTTCGAGCCAGAGCAGGTAGTCCACCATCGGCTGTATCAGGCCAAACTCCACCACAGGTCGGAGGAATTCGAGGTGGAAGGCGAGGTCATCGCGGCAAGCCTGGCGGCCACGTTCGCCAAAGCGCTCATAGGCAGAGCCATGTGTCGCATAGAAGCGCTCCGTGACGGCGCTCACCGCATCCGGTTGAAGGAGCTGAAACCTGCGCAGTCCGGCTTCGTCCAGGGTAGGCAGCGAAGATTCCATGTGTTCGTCCTTCAGCCGAAACTGCCTCGCCGTCAGTCAGCGAAGACATCGAAGAGCTTCACGCTAGCGCTGCCGCGGACGAGCTTCAGCCCTTTGGGAATACCCTTGTGCGAGTCGTGGTAGAGGTGCCCTTTGTGCCGTTCGCGATAGGCTTGCTCGTCCCTCCAGCGGGTGACAAGCCAGACTTCGGCCGGTGAGTCGACCGGGCTCATCACTTCCATCCCGAGGAAGCCGTCGGCACCATCAACCAGGTGAGGCCTGTTTCGAAACGCCAGCCGCACGTCTTCCGACATGTCGTTGGCGATGGTGAATCGGCTAAGCGCGACGATCATCGGTGACCACCATCCGGAGGTGTCGTAACGACGCCTCCGATCAATTGTAGTGCGGCACTGGGAAGTTCCGATGTTCGAATCGATGTCTAATTGGGCCTCGCGGCCATACCATCGCCCTTGGAGTCAACGGGCTCTTGCGGTCGTACCTCGCGTGGCATCGCGGCGACATTCCTGCTGCCGAACGCATCTGCCGCGACGTCCTTGCGCACAGTCGTCTCGTCCAGATTCGGTGGGGATTCTTCTCAGTCCTGTTCGCCGGCTTCATGGCGATCATGCAAGGGCGCGTAGACGAGGGACTGGCCCGTGTTGACGAGGCGGAGCGCGCAGAGGCCCCCACGTACTGGCTGGATCAAAGCCGGCGTATGCCACGCCGAAGCAGTCACGGTGTGGGCACGCAGCCTGCCCGCAACAGGATGTGCGGCCGCCGTATAATCGCGACATGGTGCGTCGTGACGAAGCGGGCCGACCATCGCCTGCTTCACGCTGTTCGTCTCCAGCGGGTGCAAGTCCCGTCTCGGTAAGCGCCGGAGCGCCGAGTAGCAGACCCCAGGCAACGGAAGA
>Ga0183260_10003301_pt1 | contig 13040 bp, 17 predicted proteins | sample AntDrymUQ4972206_2_FD_129768 | JGI IMG/M metagenome (GOLD analysis project Ga0183260, IMG submission 129768) | Polar desert sand microbial communities from Dry Valleys, Antarctica - metaG UQ497 (22.06) (version 2) (version 2) | ecosystem: Environmental > Terrestrial > Soil > Desert | place...
CCCGATCCGCTCAGCGGTGTGCGCGGTCGTGCCGACCTCCCGCAGCGCCGCGGTGCCGTCACGGGCCTGCTGCAACGCGGTCACGATCTGCTCCGCCTTCTGCGCGGTGCGCCGCGCGCCCGCGATCATCAAGACGAGCACCACGACGAGAACCACGACAACGACCGCGCCGACGACGGTGCCCAGCACCCATCCGCTCACGATTCCTCCCGCACGGCGCCAAAACAAAGACGTGACGCACGTTACACCGAACCCCCCGCCTAGATGTACCGTGCAGTTACCGGTGTCCGGCCCCGCCGTCTGGGAGAGCGTCATGGCTGATCGACAGACCCGCAGCCCGAGCCTGGACGCACGCACGCCGGCAGCCGAGCTGCTCGAGACGCTCGGCCCGGTCGAGGCGTACCACGACACCAGCGACCTGGGCGCGTTCGGGATGCCCTCAGGTGCCATGACCGAAGACATGCTTGCGGGCGATTCCATCGCGTCCGTGGCGACCAGGTTCGGGCCGCTGGAAAAGGTCCACGCCTTCTGGTTCGCCGGCATGAGCTGCGACGGATGCAGTGTCGCCGCCACCGGGGCGACCAACCCGTCGGTCGAGAGCATGATGCTGGGCGCGCACCCCGGGATTCCTCGGGTCGTTCTGCATCACCCCGTCCTCAACATCGAGTCCGGACCCCACTACCTGCGACCGGCCGAGCAGGCGATCGAGGGTACCCTCGGCGCGCCTTACGTCGTGATCCTCGAGGGATCAATCGCCGACGAGGTGGTGGCCCACGCTGCGGGGGGCTACTGGTCAGCCACGGGTGAGGAGCCGTGGGGGCCTGAGGGCGAGCTGCGACCGGTCAGCTCAACGGAGTGGATCGCCCGGCTGGCGCCCGGAGCCGCCGCGATGATCGCCATCGGCACCTGCGCCACCTGGGGCGGTGTGCCCTCGGCCGAGGGCAACCCCACCGGCGCGATGAGCCTGATGGACTTCCTCGGCAAGGACTACCGCTCGGTGCTGGGGGTGCCGGTCGTCAACATCCCCGGCTGCCCGCCCGTCGGCGACAACTTCACCGAGACGGTCGCCGCCGTCCTGTACTTCCTGCAGGGCTTCGGGCCACTCCCGGAGTTCGACGAGCTGGGCCGGCCAGCCTGGCTGTTCGGCGAGACCGTGCACCGCCGCTGCGTACGCGGCGCCTACTACGAGGAGGGCACGTTCGCCCAGGAGTTCGGCGACCCCGAGTGCCTCGTCGAGATCGGCTGCTGGGGGCCGGTCGTCAACTGCAACATCACCTCGCGCGGGGCCATCAACGGCCACGGCGGCTGCATGAACGCCGGCGGGGCGTGCATCGGCTGCACCATGCCGGGCTTCCCCGACAAGTTCACCCCGTTCTACAAGCGCCCACCCGGCTCGCTGGCCTCGACCACCGTCTCGCGGATGGTCGGCAGCGTCATCCGGCCGCTGCGCAAGTTCAGCAACAACAACCTCAACCGCGAGGTGCGCTGGGACCGGCAGGGCGCCGCCCCGACCGCGTTCTCGCGGGAGCGGTACGAGCCGTCGCCGCTGGCCGACGTCGGCCACAAGTTCTACGACAAGATGCGCCGCGCCGGCGACACCGCGCGCAACGACGCCGACGTCTGGGGCAAGCGGCCGGACGAGGCGCCCAGCGGCGGCAGCCCACCCGTGCGCACCTGACCCACCCGCCGCACCCGAACCGACCGCGAGGAGAGCCCGGACGATGTGCTTCAAGACCCTGCCGGTCGAGTTTGACGAGCGCGGCAACGCGACCCTGCGCGGCGGCATCCCCAATCCGTACGACGTGACCGTCGCCAAGCCGGATGTAGGCATGGGCGAGACCGAGCGCCGGGAGCGCATCGAGCAGCTGGTGGCCCGCAACGGGCACATCAAGGACCTCAACATGGACCCGGTCACCCGCATCGCCGGTGCGCTGGCGGTGCACGTGACCGCCGACCTGGACAAGGGTGCCTACCTCGACTCGCACGCACAGGCCACCCTGTTCCGCGGTTACGAGGTGATCCTGATGGGCCGCGACCCGCGCGACGCCATCTTCGTCTCGTCGCGGGCGTGCGGCGTCTGCGGCGGGGTGCACGCGCACGCCGCGGCGTACGCCATCGAGCAGGCGATGGGCATCGCCCCACCTCCGCTCGGCACGGTGGTGCGTAACATGACCGAGGCGGCGGAGATGGGCTACGACAACCCGCTGCACCTGTACCTGCTGGCCGGCCCGGACTACTCCGAGTCGGTCATCCGGTCGTCGAACCCCGAGCTGTGGCCCAAGGCCGAGAGCTGGCCGTGCCCCAGCGCCCACATCCACGGCTTCAAGACGATGGCCGACCTCATGACGGCCCTCAACCCGCTGACCGGTGCGCTGTACCGCGAGGGGCTGGAGTTCACCCGGCTGTCGCGGGAGATGGTCGTCGTGCTCACCGGCAAGTACCCGCACCCGCAGAACGTGGTGCCCGGTGGCGTGTCGACGACGCTGACGCTGCAGACGCTGAACGAGTACCACTCCAAGCTCGGCAAGATTTTCGACTACGCGCAGCGGATGATGGCGGTCTGGGACGACATTCCGGCCTTCTTCTACGAGGCCGACGAGCGCTACCAGATGGTGGGCTACCGCCCGACGAGCCACATCGACCCCGGCTACTGGGACGACCCGTACGCCTACGACGCGACCTACGAGAACTGCAACGACTGGGGCGAGAAGCGCTGGTCCACACCGGGTGTCGTCCTCGACGGCAAGCTGGTGACCACCCGGCTGACCGACATCAACATCGGCTGGGAGGAGTTCGTCGAGCACTCGTACTACGACGAGTCGTCGTCCTCGCGCTTCGCGGCGGACTCGCTCGGCAACCCGCTGTCGCCGTACCACCCGTGGAACAAGCGGACGCTGCCCAAGCCCGGCGCCCGGGACTGGAAGGACAAGTACACCTGGGCCTGTGCACCGCGGTGGGACCGCCAGGTCGTGGAGGCCGGGTGCTACTCCCGGCTGCTGGTCACGGCGCTGGCCCAGAAGATGCCCGCCAGCGACTTCATGTCCTCGACCGGCTCGAGCATGCGGTTCCTCGTGCCCAAGGGTGAGGTGGGTGAGCGTGAGGTCGAGTGGCGGGTGCCCGAGCGCTGGAACGCCTTGGAGCGCAACCGGGGCCGCGCCTACCACTACCTGTTCAGCCAGCTGGTCGGGCTGGAGAACCTGTTCGAGGCCTACAAGCTGTTCCAGCAGGGCGAGCGGAAGGTGGCAGCCCTCAACCCCGAGGAGCTGGAGAAGGCGATCCCGACCGACGAGCGGGTCTCGGTGGGCTGGTGGGGCGCCGGCCGCGGCTGGCTCACCCACCACCTCGTCATGAACAACGGCAAGATCACCAACTACCAGATCTGCACCCCGTCTACGATCAACGCCTCGCCGCGCGACCCGTGGGGGCAACCCGGCCCGTACGAGGAGGCGGTGATGAACACGCCGATCATCGAGGACCTCTCCGACCCGGCCAGCTTCACCAGCATCGACATGCTGCGCGGCATCCGCAGCTTCGACCCGTGCATGCCGTGCACCACCCACGCGCACACCGGCTCGGGTGAGGTCGTACGCGAGGTCAACACTTGCTCGTGTGGCGGTGACTGACGTCGCACCGACCCCCGTGACCGTCCTCGTCGGCGGGGTCAGCGAGCTGTTCCAGCGCGACCTCGACCTGGGTCGGCTGGCCGTCGAGCGGCTGCGGGGCGAGGACCTTGGGCCGGGCGCGGTGGTGGAGGAGCTGCACTACGGCGCGGTCGCGGTGGTCCAGCGGCTCGAGGACCTGCATCCCGGGTTGTTGGTGCTGGTCAGCGCGGTGGCGCGCGGGCGTTCGCCGGGAACCGTTCAACGGCGGCGACTCGACCCGCCTGCCTCGTCCGTGGCCGAGGTGCAGGCTGCCGTCGGTGACGCGGTCACCGGCTACGTGCATCCCGACCTGATCGTCGAGGTGGCTGCCGCACTCGGTGCCCTGCCCGCCCGGACAGTCGGGGTGGAGGTGGAGCCGGCGGTGGTTGGGCCCGGGGAGGGGCTCAGCCCGTCGGCAGCGGCCGGTCTCGAGGCCGCGCTGGCCCTGGTGCGCAGTGAGGTCCGCCGCGCCCCGCTGCTGGCGCTGGCCGCCGAGCTCGAGCCGCTGGTCACGACCGACCGGCTTGCGGAGTCCAGCGCGCTGTCGGCGCTGCGTGACCTGCTCGGCGAGCTGACTCTGCTCGACCGCGAAGGCCGGTGGGGGCGCACGTTCGACCTGCGCGGCCGGCTCCGCCGAGCGATAGCGGCGGACCCCACTAGCGAGGGCATGGACCACCGGGACTGGGCGCTGTGGTGGGCGCTGCTCGAGGAGCTCGACCGGCTGGAGCCCGTCGAGGCGGTGTCGCGCTAGGGCTTGGCCCGGCCGAGCAGCCTTTCCGGCGGCTCCGGTGGGCCGGTCGGCTCGCCGAGCAGGCCGAGGTTGTGTGGGGGCACCGCCACCCGGTTGCCGCGCCCCGTGACGATCACCAGCGCACCATCGGCCAGCACGTCGACCGCCTCGCCGGTGACCTCGGGGCCGCCCGGTCCCATCGGGATCAGCCGCGCACGCACCTGCTGCCCCAGCGTCGTGCAGCACGGCAGGTAGTCGCCCAGCACCTGATGGGTCGGCTGGGCGAGCCGCTGCTCCACGGCCTCGACGAGCCGGGCCAGCAGCCGCGCCCGCGGCGGCGTGGCGTCTTCGACCAGTGCGGTTGCGCTCACCCATTCGGTGCGGGCCGGGCCGAGTTCGACGTACGCGCCGAGCCGGGCCAGCACGGCCCCCCCGCCGGCGTGCACGGTGTCCGGCCAGGCGCAGCCGGTCTCCACCCCGCCGAGCACGTCATGCAGAGCCATCAGCGCCGCGACGTACGGCCAGCCCTCCCGCTCGGGGGGAAGGTCAGGTCGCACCAGCAGGCTGAACCCGAGCCCGTGGCCCGGCCGGACGCTCCAGGGCAACCCGCCACGACCGCGTGGGGATGCCTGGTAGTCGGCGACGACGACCGACCCCGATGCGGCGCCCTGCCGGGCCCAGGCCATCGCCACGGCCTCGGTCGAGAGCACGGCGGGATAGCTGCGCACCGGGCGTCCGGGCAGAGCGGCGGCGATCTCACGGTCGCCCAGGTCGTCGTTGGTCTCGGTCACCTTCACCTCACCGCCACGATGTCGGCTCTCCGAGGCGCTCGGCGGCGGCGTTGAGGCTCGCCGCCAGGCGCTGCCACTGCGGCAGGGCAAACCTGGCCATCGCGGAGCCGAGGATCGCCCGCAGGCGCGTGGCGTCGGAATCGACCCGTCCGCCGGTTCCGGCCACCAGCGACTGCACCATCAGCGTGTAGTCGCCGGGGGGCAGCTCCAGCACGACACCGAGCAGGCTTTCGGCCAGGTCGTAACAGGTGCCGGGTCGCGCTAACAGCCCGTCCAGCAGCCCGCTGACCTGTCCGTCGCGCTCCGCCACCGGCGCATCCGCCAGGCAGAGCACCTCGTCGCGGATTAGCGGCCCCCACTGCTGAGGCGGAGCCTCGTCCAGCACCGCCAGCAGCGCCCCGTGGGCCGCACCCGGCTGGCGGGCCAGCACCTGCCTGGCCTGATCGCGCACCGAAGCCGCGGCGCTGTCCAACGCGAGCGCCTGCCCGGCCGCGAGCCGGGCGCGATCCTGGTGGCCGGCCTGCTCGTACGCCAGGGCGAGGTTGGCCTTGACCATCGCGTGGTCGGCCGGTCGCACGCTGCGGGGGAAGCACCCGAGCGCCGAGCGCAGCGCCGCGACCGCGGCGTCCGGATCGGCGGCCGCCAGGTGGGCGAGACCGAGGGTGTTTGCTGCGGCGCCCTCGCCGGGCAGATCGTCCGCGCGCTGCGCCAGGTCGACGGCTTCGGTGAGCAGGCCGACCGCGGCCTCGGCCGCACCCGCCATCAGCAGCAAGCCGCCGTGGTCGCGGGTGGCCGCGGCCGCCCGCGCCGGGAGTCCAGCGGCCAGGAACTGGTCGCGGGCTGCCGCCCAGGCTTCCCGGGCGGCTGCCGCGTCCCCGCGGTCCTGGCATGCGAGACCGAGGTTGTACGACGCGGCGTCCTGCTCGGCCACCTGGCCGAGCATCGCGAACGCGGCCCCGGCGTCGGTGAACGTCGCCGCCGCCTCGTCGGGCAGCCGGGCGGTGCGCAGCGCGACGCCGAGCATCATGGTGGCTTTGGCCGCCTCGAGTCGCATGCCGGCGCGGGCGAACAGGTCCCGTGCAACGATCAGGGCCGCCTGCGCGGGGACTGGCGCGTCGGTGTTCAGCAGCACCGAGCCGAGATGGAACTGGGTCGTCGCGTGCTGCACGGGGTAGCGCGCCGACGGGAAGCGTCCCAGGCGCTCGCTGAGGACGTCCAGCTCAGAGCGTGCCACGCCGCCTACCCTCGCACCGTGACCGTCGTCGTGGCCTGCTTCGGCAACGTGTTGCGGGCAGACGACGGCGTCGGCCCGGCGGTCGCGCAGGCGCTGCTCGTCGAGCCACTGCCCGACGACGTACGCGTGCTCGAGGTCGGCATCGGCGGCATCCACCTGGTGCAAGAGCTGCTGGACGGTGTGGAGGTGCTGCTCGTCGTGGACGCCGTGGATCTGGGCCGCCCCGCGGGCACCGTGGTGGTGCAGCGCCCCGACGTGCTCGATGTCAGCACCCTGAGCGTCGAGCGTCGCCGTGACGAGCTGGCCGACATGCACCTGGCCACGCCAGAACGGGCGCTGATGGTGGCCCGGGGTCTCGGCGTCCTCCCCGCCACGACCCTGCTGGTGGGGGTGCAGACGACCGACACCGAGGAGCCGCGGCACGGCCTGTCGGAGGCCGCGGCCCGGGCGGTTCCGGCAGCCGTCGCCGAGGTACGCCGGCTGCTCGCCGCCCACGCGATCGGCGATACCTGACGACGCACGGCAGGTCAGGTCGGCCGCGGCGTGATCTGCAGCAGGACCTGGGTGGGTGGGGGATGTGCGTGCGCTCCGTCGTCGGGTGCGACGTCCATCGCCACGAAGCCGGGCAGGTTCTCGCGCAGGGCCTCCTCGACGCCATGCCGGAGGGTCTCGCCGGCAGCGGTGCAGCCCGAGCAGGCGCCGGACAGCTGGAGCCGCACGGTGCCGTCCCGGACGCCCAGCACCTCGACCTCACCGCCGTGCTCGTGCAGGTACGGCCGGATCTGCTCGAGCGCGTCCGAGGCGGCCGCCTCGTCGTCCACACCGACGCCGTACGCCTCGAACAGCCACTGCACCGCGGGGTCTGTCTGCCGCACCTGCGCCAGCTGCGGCCCGAGCTCGACCGCCAGCCGGGTGATGGCCAACCGGTGCACCGCGTCGACCCCGTCGAGCAGCTCGAACACCTGCCCGCGTACCTCGTCGTCCAGGTTCTCCACCGTGGCCAGCAGCTCCTCCAGCCGGTCCAGCAGCGGGCCGAGCGCCGCCAGGTCCGGGTCCGCCGGCTCAGCCACCGCTGGTGCGAACCTTGCTGGTGGCGTAGTCGACCAGCGTGGCGTTCAGTTCCACTCCGTGCTTGGTCCGCGCATGCTCAGCGACCGCGTTGACCAGCTCGTCGGCGCTGTCGGCGCGGGCGACGTTGCTGCACGCGACGCCGACGTCAGCACACCGGAACTCGACGCTCACGATGCGCGGGCAGACTGCTCGGGATCGAGGTCGTGCACGAGCTCCTCGAGGGCGTCGGCCACCGCGGTCAGGTCACCGTTGATCTCAGCGACCAGCGGACCCACCGGCTCGACCCGGTGGGCGATGGCGCCGACGCCGAACAGCACCTTGCCCAGCGTGTCCGTCAACCGCCGCAGGATCACGACGACCCAGATCAGATACCCGGCCAGAGCGACAATGAGAACGGCGGTGACGACGAGCGCGGCGATGGCGGCGGCGGACACGGGCCGGACCCCTATGCCGTTCCGGTCAGCTGGCGAAGTGCGCCGACGTAGCCGACGGCGTTCTGGGTGACATCTGCGACGAGCGCCCGGGTGGTGAGCAGCTCGGGCACCGGCTCGAGCGCCACGGTGATGCCGACGCCGTGCTCCAAGATGTCCTCGGCGTAGCGAAGGTTCTCCAGCGCGGGTCGGATCACGTAGGACGCCAGCAGTACCACGATCGGGGCGACGACGAACAGCCCCAGCGCGCTCATGACCCACAGCACCACCACCGCTGGTCTCCCATCGCTCGACGCTCTGGTGACGTGGTGGCAGTATGCCTCGGGGTAGATGACCTGCGCCAGTACCTGTCGCCAACACTGTCCGGGAGTCGGCATGACCACGACCATGGACCGATCGGTCGCCGTGAAGTTGGGTGTCGTCGGCAAGGGCGGTGTCGGCAAGACCACCGTCGCCGGTCTGCTGGCGGGCGCGTACGCCGAACGCGGCCGCAGGGTCGTGGCCATCGACACCGACTCCAACCCCAACCTCGGCCTGTCCCTCGGTCTGTCGCTGGACGAGACCGAAGCGGTGCCGGTGCTGCCCCGCCAGGTGGTGGTCGGCTCGGGCGACGCGACCGCGGCTGCCAGCCTGATTCAGGAGTACGGGCGGCCGACCCCGGCCGGACCGACCCTGCTGTCGGCCATCAAGGTGGCCGAGGCGGGCGCCGGCTGCACGTGCAGCGGGCACGCCACCGTGCGCAGCCTGCTCGGCGACGCCCTCGCCGGCGTCGACCTCACGCTCGTCGACATGGAGGCCGGGCTGGAGCACCTCAGCCGGTCCGGGGGGACCCTCGCCTATGCCGACCTGCTGTTGGTGGTGTGCGAGCCGACCCGCAAGTCGGTGCTCACCGCCGCCCGGACCGCTGCCCTGGCGGCCGAGCTGGGGATCGACGCGGTGCTCGCGGTGGGCAACAAGGTGCGCACACCCGACGACGCCGACTTCCTGCGCGCTGCGTTGGCCGACGAGGGCATCGCCGTGGCCGGGATGCTGCCGTACGAGGAGGACGTTGCGCACGCGGACCGGGCCGGGACGGTCGGGCTCGTGCCGGTGTCGACGGGTCTGCGGGCCGCCCTGGCCGACGTGCTGGATGCGGTCGACGAGGTCACCGGCAGGACCCGCGCGACCGCCTGACCGTCGTCCGGTCGGGGATGTTGAGCTCAGGCTCGCGCGTCGGTGAGAAGGCTCTCCGCCAGCCCCACCAGCGCTCGCACTCCTGGAGAGTCCGCGGCGGTGTCGAGCGGGGCCAGCCCCTGCCGTTCCGCGGCAACGATGGCCGGCTCTTCGGGCACCAGCACCGGTTCGAGTCCCGGGAACGCTGCACGCACGCGCGCGACATCGTCGTCGTCACGCAGCCGGTTGGCGGCGATCACCCGCCGCGCGGCCCCACCGGTGCTGAGCGCGTCAACGGCGCGCCGGCCGACCTCCAGCGACTTCACCGTCGGCTCGACCACGACCACCACGGCGTCGAGGTCGACCGGGCGCCCGCGTAGGCGCAGGATGGTGCCGAGCCCCGCCTCGAAGTCGGCGACGACGGTGCGGCCGGGACGTGCAAGCTGCCCGAGCAACTGCTCAGGTGAGACCCCACATCAAGGGCAGCCCGGCTGCGGGTTCTGGATCGCCGTGACCACGGCCAGCCGGACCCCGTCCGGCGCCTCGACGCCGAAGCGCTGCACCAGGTCGTCGGCGTCGGAGGCGTGCTCTTCGTCGCCGGTGTCCACGGCGTCGCGCACCGACACGAGGTGTTCGGTCGCCTCCTCACCGAGACCCAGCGAGATGCCTAGGTTGGGGTTGCTGTCGCAGTCCAGCGCCAGGGTGTCGTGCCCGCGGCGGGCGAAGGTGCGGGCCAGCACCGCGGACGTGGTCGTCTTACCCGACCCGCCCTTGCCCACGACGGCGATCTTCACGTCGGCTCCTTTTGCTCCTGCAGCGACTGCACCAGCAACCGTACTGCTGCCGCGGCCACTCCATGCGGGTCGGCGTCCAACAACGCCCGTCCCTTCCGGTCGGCGTCGACCAGCGCCGGGTCGTACGGGATGGTGCCGACCACGTCGAGGCCGGTGCGCTCGGAAACCCACTGCGCGTCGTGAGGGTGGCGCGTCTTGTTGGCCACTGCCAGCACCCGGGGCGCGCGTTCGGTGGCGGCGAGCCGGGCCAGGCGCCGTGCGGTCAGCAGCGAGGCGGGCGCGGGCTCGACGACCACGAGGAACGTCTCTGCGTATCGCCCCCAGGTGAGGAACGGTTGGCGGGTGCCCCCCGGCAGGTCGCCGACGACGCTCCACCCGTCACCGGGCAGGTCATCCAGGACCCGCTGGAAGGCGAAGTGCTGGCGGGTGTTGTCCCACCGCGGTCCTCGGGCCTTACCGAGCTGGAGGAAGCGCACCCCGTCCGGTGAGCGCCGCGCGTACCGCTCCACCGTCTCGGTGCCGGTGAGGCCCGCCCGCAGGGCATACCTGCACCGGCCGTCCTCGTCGTCGTACGCTTCGACGGCGTCGTCGGGCAGCCCCGCGTCGGTGCGGTCCAGGCCGAGGGAGAACGCCATGCCGGGCATCGGGTCGGAGTCCAGGGCCAGTACCCGCTCCCCGGTGCTGGCGAGCACGCGGGCGAAGGTGCCGGCCAGCGAGGACTTGCCGGCGCCACCCTTTCCGACGAAGGCCACGCGCATGGCGCGACTGTAAACGCCTACAGTGGCGGTGACCTCGTGGGAGGAGTCTGCGCATGTGCCTCGGCATCCCGGGCCAGATCGTCGCGATCGGTAACGCCGCGCAGCAGCGGGCGACCGTGGACATCGACGGGGCGCGCCAGGAGGTGTCGGTGGCCATGCTCGACCTCGACGGTCCCGAGGGCGTGCAGACCGGCGACTGGGTGGTCGTGCACGTGGGCTTCGCCATGGCGCGCATCGACGAGCGGGAGGCTCGCGAGACCCTCGACGCCGTCCACGAGCTCAGCGACATGTACGTGCGCGAGCTGGGCGAGCACGCTGCGAGCGCCGAAGGTGCCGAGGACCCATGCCCGGGCTGACAACGCGCAGGCGGTCAGGACAACGCAGCAGCGATCGCGTCTATTGTCTCCTCGATCCCGTCCTCGATGCCATCGTGGCCGGACTCGGTGTGGATCTCCACCCGGACCAGGCAGCCTTCGCCGTCGTCGGTGACCGCGAGCCGCCCGTGGTAGTGGGTGGCGAGCCAGACGTAGTCGGGGGTCGGGACCACCACGTTGGCGACCACGCCGGCCTTCAGACACCCCATCCGGTCCGCCAGCACGACCTTCGGGACCCCGCCGAGGACCTCGAAGCACTCGGCCAGCATCGCCAACGTCGTGCTCGACTTCTCGTCGGCGGCGAACCGGACGCCGCGTTATTCCGCCGCCAGAACGCTAGGTCCGCGAGCGGCGAGGACGCTCGGATCCGTTGGGCGACAATGGCCGAGTGACTGAGGAGATCTGCGCAATCACCGAGTTACCGGCCGGCCAGTGTGGCTGTTAGAACCACTGCGGCACTGCTGATCAAACGCCGGAAACACCGTTAGCGAGATAGACCCCTCAGTCGACTGCGCGCATGTGCCGGGGCCGAGTGCCGATCCTAAGGCCGGGACTCGGTGCTTGTCGCGGCGACTACCACGGCGACTGCGACGGCGACGGCGCCGAAAACACGGCACACTAGAACTGCTCACTATTTCCGCCCAAGTACCGTCCCGGACCACACGGCCAGCGCCCTACCGCCGCCTGTCGGCGATTGTCGGCGGATCCAGCAGGTCGGCGGTGACGGCGGTCGGTTCCTCGATGCCGTGGGCTTCCATGAAGTCTTGCCACGCGGCATAGCCAGCGTTGGCCAGTTCCAGAGCGTCGATGGTCGATTCGCGTGGACTTGTGGCTGGACCATAACCAACCGCCTCAGCAACCGACATCTCGCCGGCCAGCACGCTCATCACGATCCGGGTCTTCTTCTCAGCCGGGATCGATGGTGGTCTTCCCATGTCTTGGATTCTCCTTCAGGACTGACGCAACAGCCCTGCCAGGAATCCTGACGCGCGACAAAGCTGTCAGCGGAATCATCGAGCTCCACCGCCGCATCGCCCGCGGGTTCCGCAACCCGACCAACTACCGGCTGAGGATGATCCTCGCCGCCGGCAAACTCACCCACCCGAATCTCCGATGAGCCAGTCATGCGAGGGCTGGTGTTGAGCTGGTTGGCGACTTCAGCGAGTTCTTGTTGGGTGATCCGGTGAAGTCGGTGTTCTTAAGCCAGCAGGCGCGCAGCAGCCCGTTGTGTTGTCTCGTTGCTGCTAGGCACCGGAGGACCCCACACGCTGGGACGGCCGAGTCACCGGGCGCCAGGACACCAGGCAGAAGACGAGACCGCCGACGACCACCGCGAGAGCCGCTGCGCTCACTGCCAGAGTGCAACCACCGGATCAGACCGCTCGGTGCACCGATTACCCGCCTCGCTGGATCGCTGGCAGACACTTCCGGTCAATCATGGCCGGGGCTCGTTCACAGCCGTGCAAGCGCGTGCCGAGGAGCGGCTCTTAGTGCCTCCCCGTGGTGGTACAAGGCAGTCCCCGGTGGCGCCCACCGACGACGCCAGGGGAGGAGTCGACCGGCGACACGGCTGGCCGGAATGCCGCCGTGGCGTTCGACCACCTGGGTCCAGACATGCCGACGCACTCGTGCCCGCGCCCGCCTGGATCTTCTTCAACCTGACACCGGTCACCTCGTCCAGTGTGCGCCACACCGTCGGAGCCGACGCGACCGATCCGAGCACGCCGTCCTGGTGGCGCAGCACGTCGATGTCGGCGATCGCCTCACGACCATCAGCGAGCATCACCGCGACATCGGCCATGCATCAGGCTTACGGCGACAAGTACGTCACGAGCCAGTACCGCCACGTCGATCCCGTGACTGGTTAGCGGTACCGGTTGAGCGACATGACTGGCTCCGGAACGCGGCAAGGTGACAGCGGCAAGCCGTGGCGAGGCTTTGATCCGACCAGCATCGGACGTCACTGGGCGATCTCCTCGTATTGCGACTGGAAGTACCAGCAGCTCACCGGTCAGACGCTGTCCTCACTGGCACTGACGGAACGGCTAGACGAACTGGACCGCG
>Ga0183260_10003304_pt1 | contig 13034 bp, 11 predicted proteins | sample AntDrymUQ4972206_2_FD_129768 | JGI IMG/M metagenome (GOLD analysis project Ga0183260, IMG submission 129768) | Polar desert sand microbial communities from Dry Valleys, Antarctica - metaG UQ497 (22.06) (version 2) (version 2) | ecosystem: Environmental > Terrestrial > Soil > Desert | place...
ACGCTGCTCGTGCGCGAGCACGCCGCCGCCTTCGAACGGTTCGACGTCCTCGCGACTCCGACCTCACCAACCGTGGCGTTCCCGCTGGGCGACAAGGCCGCCGACCCGCTCGCGATGTACGCGTGCGACCTGCTCACGATTCCCTCGTGTCTCGCCGGCCTGCCGGGCCTCAGCGTCCCGTGCGGCTTCTCCGAGGGGCTGCCGGTCGGTCTCCAGCTCGTGGGACCGCAGTTCGGGGAGAATGCCCTCTTCCGTGCCGGGCATGCCGTCGAGCGCGCGCTCGAGCTCGATCTCGTCCCGGAGCGCCTCCGATGAGCACGTGGGAGCCCGTGATCGGTCTGGAGATCCATGTCCAGCTCAAGACGCGGACGAAGATGTTCTGTCGCTGCCGTGTCGGCTTCGGGGCCGAGGAGAACTCCCAGACGTGCCCCGTGTGCCTCGGCTTCCCCGGGGCGCTCCCCGTCCCGAACCGCACCGCGATCGAATGGGTCGTCAAGCTGGGGCTCGCCCTTGGTTGCGAGATCGCGGCGCGTGCCGTGTTCGCGCGGAAGAACTACTTCTACCCCGATCTGTCGAAAGGCTATCAGATTTCGCAATACGATTTACCATCTTGCGTAAATGGCAACATGATCGTCTCCTTGGAAGAAGGACAACACGAGATCGGCATCGTCCGGGCGCATCTGGAAGAGGACGCCGCGAAGAACGTCCATGTGGGTGGTCGCACCGGCCGGATCGGGGGAGCCGAGTACACGCTCGTCGACTACAACCGTGGTGGGACGCCGCTCGTCGAAATCGTGACGGCGCCGGATCTCCACTCGGCCGAGGAGGCCAAGCGCTTCCTCCAGCTCCTGCGCCAGACGATCGTCGAGCTCGGGATCTCGGACGCCGAGATGGAGAAAGGAACGCTCCGCGTCGACGCCAACGTCTCGGTGCGGCCGGCCGGCTCGGAGGTACTGCGGACGCGCAGCGAGATCAAGAACATGAACTCGTTCACCCATATCGCGCGCGGTATCGACGCCGAGGTGGCGCGGCAGATCGAGGTCTGGGAGTCCGGGGGAGAGGTGGAGCAGCACACCTACGACTTCGACGTCGGCTCGGGCGCGCTCACCGCGCGGAGGACGAAGGAGGAGGCGGACGACTACCGGTACTTCCCCGAGCCCGACCTCGCGCCCGTCGAGCCGCCGGCGGAGCTCGTAGACCGGTTGCGCTTCGAGCTGCCGGAGCTCCCGGCCGCGCGCATCGCACGTGTGATGAAGAAGCTCGACCACGATCGCGCGCTCGTCCTCGTGACGGGGGGGCTCGACCGGCTCTGGGAGGCGACCGTGGCGGCGGGTGCGGACGGTGTCGCCGCAAGCAACGTGATCGCAAACCAGCTCGTGGCCTCGGGCGCCCGTCCCGGGGCGGTCGATCCAACTGAGCTCGCGAAGCTCGTGGACGCGCGCGAGCGGATCCCCCGCGCGACCTTCGCCGAGGCGCTCGGGAAGATCGGCGACCACGGCTTCTCGGCCGAGCCCTACCTGGCCATGGAATCCGTTTCGGACACGAGCGAGCTCGAGCCCATCGTCGACGCGGTCATTGCCGCCAACTCGGCTCAAGTCGAGCAGTACCGCGGCGGCAAGGAGGGGCTCCTCGGCTTCTTCGTCGGCCAGGTGATGAAGGAGACGAAGGGCCGGGCCGACCCGCGTGTCGTCAACGAGCTCGTGCGCGCGAGGCTGGCGCCCTGATGCCGCTCACGTCGGAGCGGGGGATCAGCGCCGAGGAGCTGCGGCTCGCTGCCCGCAACCATGCGATGCCGCTCGAGGCGCTGCGCTGGCCGATCACCCCGATCGGGCTTCACTACCTCCTCGTCCACTACGACGTCCCGCTCGTAGATCCCGCCGCGTGGCGGCTCCAGGTGGGAGGCGCGGTCGAGCGGCCCCTGACGCTCACCCTCGACGAGCTCCGGGAGCGCCCCGCCGTCGAGCTCACGGCGACGATGGAGTGCGCCGGCAACGGCCGGGCGCTCCTCGAGCCGCGCCCGCTGAGTCAGCCATGGCTCACCGAGGCGGTCGGCACCGCGACCTGGGGAGGGGCGGCGCTCACCGCGCTGCTCGCCGAGGCGACACCCGCCTCGGCGGCCGTCGATGTCGTCTTCGCCGGTCTCGACCGAGGAGTCGAAGGCGGCGTTGAGCAGCGGTATGCGCGTAGCCTGCCACTCGCGGAGGCACGTGGGAGCGGCGCCGTGCTCGCGTACGAGATGAACGGCGCCCCGCTCCCGCCGCAACACGGGTTCCCGCTCCGGCTCGTCGTGCCGGGCTGGTACGGGATGACGAACGTCAAGTGGTTGGCAGAGCTCACGGTCACGACGGAGCGCTTCGCGGGGTATCAGCAGACGACGGCCTATCGCGTGCGGGCGAGCGAGCACGAGGAGGGTCGCGCGGTGACGCGGATGCGTCCGCGCTCACTCCTCGCGCCCCCAGGGTTACCGGATTTCTACACCCGTGAGCGGGTCGTCGCGGTCGGCCACGTCACTCTGGAGGGACGCGCGTGGTCGGGGCGGGCTCCTATCGCGCTGGTTGAGGTGAGCGACGACGGCGGCGCCTCTTGGGCCGAGGCGACCTTGACCCGCGATCTCGAGGACCTGTCGGCGTGGGTTCGCTTCGAGTTCGACTGGGAGCCGACGAGGCCCGGCACCTTCATGCTCTGCTGCCGGGCAACGGACGAGACCGGCGAGAGCCAACCGCTCGAGGCCGAATGGAATGTCGGCGGGTACGAGAACAACGCCGTTCAGCGCGTCCCTGTCCTCGTACGCTGAGACCGTGGACATCCGGGGCCGCGGGCACGCTCGACATCGCCTGGCACCATGCCGGTGCGGCTCGACGCTCGCCCAAACCGACTCGAGGCGGTCGACGACTCCGATGACCAGAGCCACCACCTCTATTACTTCCATCGCCGTCGTGTCGATCGCGCTGCTCGCAGGCTGCAGCGGCGGCGGCGACACGCCGTCGACGGTCGACTCGACGGACGCAGCCCCGACGACGCAGCCCGAGACCACGACCCTCCGACGACGTCGACCGAGCCGGCCACCACCGAGAGCTCGCCGACACCGACGACGCCGCGTCGGCCACGCACCATCGTCATCGTCGTCGATCAAGGGCGACCTCGTGGGGGAATCAAGCGGCCGACGTTCGAGAGGGGCGAGAAGGTGGTGCTCGTCGTCCGCTCCGATATCGGTGAGTCGGTGCATCTGCACGGCTACGACGTCGACCGGCCGCTGACACCCGGGAAACCGCTCCGCATCGCTCTCACCGCGAACGTGGCCGGCCGATTCGAGGTGGAGCTGCACGCACCCGACTCGCTCCTCGCGGTGCTCGAGGTCAGACCCTGAGCATCGTCGGGCACGGCATCGGCGAGGTCCAGGACCTGCCGATCCCGGCGTGGCTCTTCTACGTCGGGGCCGTCGCCGTCCTCCTCGTCTCGTTCCTGCTCCTCGGGCTCCTCTGGCGGCGGCCCCTCCTCGCCGGCCGCGCCGACGGGCGGGCAATGGGTGAGCGGCTCTCGCGTCTCCTACTCGGCCCTCTGCGGTACGCGCTGCAGGTCGTCTCGGTCGCGCTCTTCGTCCTCGTCTTTGCCGCGGCCCTCCTGGGCGACACCGACCCGTTCTCGAATCTCGCGCCGACCTGGGTCTACGTCGTCTTCTGGCTCGGCGTGCCTGCACTCTCGGTCGTCTTCGGGAACGTCTGGCGCGCGCTCTCGCCGTGGCGGGCGCTCGCGGATGCTGTCGTGTGGGTCCGCGAGCTCGGTGGCCGCGAGGCACGCCCGCTCGCCGCGTACCCTGAGCATCTCGGCCGTTACCCGGCCGCCGCCGCGCTCTTCGCGTTCGTCGCGCTCGAGCTGGCCTATGCCGACCCGTCCAGCCCGCGCTCGCTCGCCTTCGCGATCGCGCTCTACACGTACGTGACGCTCTTCGGGATGGCGGCGTTCGGGCGCGATACGTGGGAGCGGCACGGCGAGGCCTTTGCGGTGCTCTTCGCGCTCTTCGCGCGCATCGGGCCGTTCTTCGCACGGGACGGGCGGATTCGCGTCCGCGTGCCGCTCTCGGGTCTCGCCGGCTCCGAGCGGGTACCAGGCTCGCTCGCGTTCGTCTCCGTGATGCTCGGCTCCGTGCTCTTCGACGGCTACAGCCGAACGACGACCTGGCAGGACCTCTCCGCCCGGGTGGAGGCTCCGTACATCGTGGAGCGGCCCGGCGTCGGCGAGCTTCTCGTCACAGCACTGAGCCTGGGCGGCCTCGTGACGGCCATCGTCCTCGTCGCCTTGGCGTACGCGGCAGCCTGCACCGTTGCGCGCTGGACGGTGAGCGCACCCCGTCGCCTCGTGCCGGACTTCCTGCTCTCGCTCGTCCCGATCGCGTTCGTGTACGTCGTGGCGCACTACTTCTCGCTCTTCGTGATCCAGGGCCAGTTCGCGATCCCGCTCCTCTCGGATCCGCTCGGGAAGGGATGGGATCTCCTGGGTACCGCGGACGTCGTCCCCGACCTCGCGGCGATCTCGCCGACCACGACCTGGTACGTCCAGGTGGGGGCTCTCGTCGCGGGCCATGTCGCCGGCCTCGCGCTCGCGCACGACCGGGCGGTTGCGATCTTCCCGGAGCGGAGCAACGCCCTCCGCTCGCAATACGCGATGCTCTCGCTGATGGTGCTCTACACCGTCGGGGGGCTCTGGGTGCTCTCACGAGCTTGATCGCGCATCATCCGAGCGGCCTCGGTCTCGCGGTCGAGCTCGGCGTGCTCGGGGCGCTCGTCCTCGGTTTCGGCGGCCTCTGGGTGCGCGAGCGCCGCCGGCGCCTCGACCGCTCGCGCCGTCTTGCGCGCATGCGGGAGTGAGTCAGCGCGGGCTGACGAACCCCGCGTAGAGAAGCCCCGCGGCCAGGGCAGTGAAGAGCGAGCCGCCACCGGCGCCCAGGCCCGCTGCGGCGCTCCCGACCGCCGCGGTGACGACCCCGGCGATCACGAGCGCATTGCCGAGGGGCCTGCGTCGCATCCCGGCCAACGCGACGCCGACTGCGGCGAGTGTGCCGAGGAGGTTCCCCGCCAGGGCGACGAGACGACCCGGCACGAGTTCGAGGTGCTCCGAGGCGTCCGGTATCTCCATGCCGGTGACGGCCGGTTGGATGGGCATCGCGAGCGCGATCCCGAGCGCGAGACCCGCGTAGACGAGCGCGACCGGCGCGGCGACCCGAACGGATGCGCGCAGCAGCGAGCCTGCACCGAGGAGCGCCGCCGTCAGCAGTCCGCCGAACAGGTAGTACACGCGAAAGACGCGGTCGTCCCATCCTGCCGCGGCGCCCCAGGCGAGGGCGCCGGACGCCGCCGCGAAGCAGGCGAGCGAGGCCGCCCAGGCGAGCAGCTCGGGCGCGCGGCGCCACCGGTAGCGGCGCACGAGCTCCGCGGCGAGCCGGAGCGATAGCACAGCCGCCGCGAAGGGCACGAGGACCTCCATGGCGCCCCAATGTACGGCGCGCGCGTACGCTTCCCGCGGTCACCCCGCTCAAAGCGAAAGGTCCGCTTCGTGCTCTCTCGTTGTGTGCTCCCGCTCTGCGCCGCCGCGGTCGTCGCCACGGCCGCGGTCACGACCGCCTTTGCTGCGACACCGCGCGACCATGCCGCCCAGGCGTGGAACGTCCTCCCTCCGGGCCAGGCGGGCGGCGTCGCCTTCACGAGGAACTCGACCGACCAGATCGCCCTCTACGAGGGCCTCACGCGGCTGCGCGACAACGTCACGCAGACCGACCTGCGGCGCTTCTTCAAGCCGGCGACGCTCGGGCTCGCCCGCGGTGACCGGGCGTTCCGGGTCGAGCGACCCCGCAGAGGTGTCACGATCACCCGCGACCGCTGGGGCGTGCCGCACGTCAAGGGCGTCACCGCGACCGATGTCGCGTTCGGGGCCGGCTGGGCGACCGCTGCCGACCGCCAGCTGATCATGGAGCTCCTCCGCGGGCCGGGCCGGATCGCGGCGCTCGACGTCCCGGGTATCGACGCCTTCGCGCTCGCCCTCTCGGGCCGAACGTTCCGGCCGAGCGCGCAGACCGAGGTCGTGCTCGCACGTCAATTCGACCTTCTTCGGGCTCAGGGGGAGCGCGGCAGGCAGGCCATCCGCATCGTCGACGCCTACGTCGCCGGGATCAACGCGCAGTACCGGAGAGCCGGTCTCCCGCTCGCGCCGTGGACACGCACGGACGTTGTTGCCGTGAGCGGCTTGATCGGCGCGGTCTTCGGCTCCGGTGGCGGCGACGAGGTGCGCAGATCGCAGTTCCTCGATCTCCTACAGCGCAAGCTCGGGCCAGAGCAGGGTCGTCGCGTCTGGGAAGACCTCCGCCAGCGCGACGACCGCGAGGCCAACGTCGCCGTTCCCACTCAGAGCGGGTACGGCGCGCAGCCCTCGACCGAGGTCGGAAACGTCGTCGTCGACGCGCCGGTCACCCCGACGCCACCCGCGCCCGCGACAACCCGCCTCCCCATGTCGAACGCCCTGCTCGTCGGTGCGAGGCGATCGGCGACCGGCAAGCCTCTCTTCGTGGCCGGGCCGCAGGTCGGCCACTACTACCCAGGGATTCTCCTCGAGCTCGACCTCGAGGGCGGCGGCTATCGCGCACGCGGGGCGGCCTTCCCGGGCATCTCGTTCGCCGTGCTGCTCGGACGAGGCATCGATTACGCATGGAGCGCCACCTCGGCGGGCTCGGACATCGTCGACGAGTACGTCGAGACGCTCTGCGGCGACAACGAGACGTCGTACGTCCACCGCGGAGAGTGTCGCGCGATGACGACCTTCGAGGCAGGCACGATCGTTGGCCGGCCCGGCGAGCCGGATCGACCGGTGACCTACCGTGAGACGGTGCACGGGCCTGTGACCGGCTACGCGACGGTCGAGCGACGTCGCGTCGCCGTCTCCACGAAGCGCTCGACCCGCGGTCGCGAGCTCGCCTCGCTCGGTTTTTTCCTCGATCTCTCGCAGAACCGCGTGCGCTCGGCAAAGGGATTTCTCCGCGCCGCCTCGCGGATGGAGCTCGCCTTCAACTGGCTCTACGCCGACTCGAAGGACATTGCCCAGTTCACGAGCGGACGCCTCCCGGTGCGGCCGTCGTCCGTCGACACGGGCCTGCCGACGAAGGGCACGGGCGAGTACGAATGGCAGGGCTTCGCGCCGGCTACCGCCCACGCGCAGGCGATCAACCCGGCGACCGGTTTCATCCTGAACTGGAACAACAGGCCCGCGCGCGGCTTCCCGCCCGCGGACGACGAGTGGACGTGGGGTGCTGTGCAGCGCGTCGATCTCCTCTGGCCCGGGATCCAGCGACGCCCAAAGCACACGCTCGCGACGGTCGTCGGCGCGATGAACGGCGCCGCGATCCAGGATCTCCGCCTCGTGCGCGTCTGGCCGGTCGTGCGCGAGGTGCTCGCGCGCGGCACCGGGACCGCACGAGCGACGGCCGCAGTCGCACGCGTCGACGAGTGGTCTGCCGCGGGGGCGAGCCGCCTCGACGCCGACCTCGACGGCAAGGTCGACGCCGTGGGTGCCGCGATCCTCGACGCCGCGTGGACGAGGCTCGCGAACGCCGTGCTCGCGCCCGTCCTCGACGGAGAAGCGCGGACGGAGCTAGTCCGGCTCGTGCCAAACGACCCCGCGCTCTCGCCAAACGGCTCGAGCGCCTACAGCGGCTGGTGGTCGTATGTCCAGAAGGATCTCCGGGCGCTCCTCGGGCGCGCGGTGACGAGCCCGTACCGAACGCGCTTCTGCGGGGCCGGCCAGCTCGCAGCCTGCGCGGCGTCGCTTTGGATCGCGATCGATCAGGCGGTCGCGGAGCTCGAGACGACGCTTGGCGGCGACCCGGCCGCCTGGCGCGCGGACGCGACAGCGGAACGGATCCGTTTCTCGCCCGGGATCCTGACCCGCACGATGCGCGGCTCCAACAAGCCGACCTTCCAGCAGGCGATCACGTTCGCGACGCACCGGTAGGCGATGGCCCGTCAACCCCAGAAGCTGCTCACGCCAGGCCCGACGTCCGTGCCGCCCGAGGTTCTCCGGGCGCTCGCCGAGCCGGTGCTCCACCACCGCTCGCCGGACTTCGCCGAGGTCTTCACGCTCGCCCAGGAGCGGCTCCGCGAGGTGTTTCGCACCGAGCGGGAGGTGCTCGTGCTCACGTCGTCGGGGACGGGCGCCTTCGAATCGGCGATCGTCAACCTTGTCTCGCCCGGTGAGCGTGTTCTCGCCGTGTCGCACGGCGAGTTCGGCGAGCGGTGGCAGAAGATGGCCGCTGCGCTCGGCTGCGACATTGCACCGCTGCGCTACGACTGGGGCGGCACGCCCTCACCCGACGATCTTCGTGCCGCCCTCGCCGAGACGGGCGCCTCCACGGTCTTCCTCGTCCACTCGGAGACCTCTACCGGTGTCGTATCCGATCTCGAGCCGCTGCTCGGCGTCTGCGCGGAGCTGAATGTCCTCTCGATCGTCGATGCGGTCTCGAGCCTCGGCGCCGTCCCACTCGAGACCGACGCATGGGGCGCGGACGTGGTCGTGACGGCGTCGCAGAAGGCGCTCATGACGCCACCGGGACTCGCGTTCGTCGCGGTCTCCGAGCGGGCCTGGGAACGATCCGCGACGTCCACGATGCCGCGGTTCTACTGGGACTGGGAGCGCCAGCGACGGGCCCAGGCCACGGGCTCGACACCGTTCACTCCTGCGACTTCGACGGTTGTCGCCCTCGTCGAGGCGCTCGGCCTCGTGCTCGGCGACGGGCTCGAAGCGGCGTTCGCGCGCCATCGGGCGCTCGGGCGCGCGTGTCGGGCGGGTGTGAAGGCGATCGGCCTCGAGCTCTACTCGCCCGATTCGGACACGGCGGCCGTGCTGACGGGCGCGCTGACGCCCGAGGGGGTCGACGCCGTCGCCCTCCGCCTCGCGTTGCGCGACCGGCACGCAATCACGATCGCCGGTGGCCACGGCGAGCTGGTGTCGCGGCTCTTCCGCATCGGCCACATCGGGTACGTGACGATCGAGGACGTGGCGCAGACGCTCACCGCGATCGAGACCGAGCTCGTGGAGGCCGGGGCCGCGCTCGAGATCGGACGCGGGGCGGCCGCCGGGCTCGTAGCGTACGGCGCGGCGACCGCGGTCTGAGACCACGATGCGCGTCCTCGTCCGTGAGCCGATCGCCGATGCAGGCCTCGAGTTCCTGCGCGCGCGTTTCGAGGTCGACGTCGAGGTGGACGCGCCACTCGAGGAGATCATCGCTCGTTACGACGCGATCGTGATCCGCTCCGCCACCAAGCTGACACGAGAGCTCATCGAGCGCGCCGAGCGGCTCAAGGTGATCGGCCGGGCGGGCGTGGGCGTCGACAATGTCGACGTCGATGCAGCGACGCGTCGCGGGATCGTCGTCGCGAATGCGCCCGAGTCGACCGTCGTCTCGGCCGCGGAGCAGACGATCGGGCTGCTCGTCGCGCTCGCGCGGAACATCCCCCAGGCGCACGCCGCGCTCAAGCAAGGCCGCTGGGAGCGGTCCCGCTGGGGCGGGATCGAGCTCGCGGGCAAGACGCTCGGCATCATCGGCTTCGGGCGCATCGGCCAGCAGGTGGCCCGCCGCGCGGTGGGGCTCGGTATGACCGTCGTCGCCTACGACCCGTTCGTAGGTTCCGATCGCTTCAGGGATCTGGGGGTCGAGCAGGTGGAGACCGTCGACGGCGTGCTCGCAGCGGCCGACATCGTGACGCTCCACTCACCGCTCACGGACGAGACGCGCTGCCTGATCGACCGCGAGGCCATCGCGCGGATGAAGGACGGTGCACGCCTGGTCAACGCCGCTCGCGGTGCGCTCGTCGACGAGGCGGCGCTCGCGGAGGCGATCACGTCGGGCAAGCTCGCCGGCGCTGCACTCGACGTCTTCTCGAACGAGCCGTACACCGGCCCGCTCCTCGAGCTCGACCAGATCGTCGTCACACCGCATCTGGCCGCTTCGACCGGCGAGGCGCAGGATCGCGCCGGCGTCATCGTCGCGGAGCAGGTCGCCGCGGCGCTCGAGGGCGGCATCGTCTCCAACGCAGTCAACATCCCCGTCGTCGATCAGGCCGACCTCGAGGTGCTCGGCCCATTCATCCCCCTCGCGTCCCAGCTCGGGCGGATCGCGGTCGCGCTCGCACCCGAGCGGCCTCGTCGCGTCACGCTCGCCGCGCGCGGCCCGCTCTCGGAAACCGACACGCGGCTTCTCATCGCCGCCGCGCTGAACGGGGTCTTCCAGGAACGCGTCGATCAGGTGGTGAACGTCGTCAACGCGCCGCTGATCGCGGCCGAGCGCGGGATCGAGGTCGTCGAGGAGCGGCATCGCGCCTCGCGCGACTACACGAACACCGTCGAGGTCCGCGTCGCCTCGGACGCCGAGGAGGTCACGGTCTCCGGCACGACCATCGGCCCCGAGCCACGGCTCTTCCTCGGAGGCGCGCTGGGGTTCGGGATCGACATCGAGATCGCCCCCCACATGGTGTTCGTGCGGTACGAGGACCGACCGGGAGTGATCGGCATCGTCGGGTCGATGTTCGGCGACGCGGGTGTCAACATCGCGAACATGGCGGTCTCGCGGACGAAGGAGGGTGGGGAGGCGCTAATGGTGTTCTCGATCGACACGCGCGCCACACGGGAGCTCGTCGACGCGCTTCACTCGATGGGCTTCGTCGACGTCCGCTTCGTCGAGCTCGGATGAGCCGCGGCGGCGGTTTCGTCGTGGCGCAGTTCGTCCTTATGGGCGCGATCCTGCTCGCCGTGCTCGTCCCGCCCGGCTGGCCGAGCGGCGGTCGCGAGCTCCGCTGGATCGCCGCAGCACTGTCTGCCGGCGCGGGAACCACGATCTGCGTCGCGGCCGGTCGGGTGCTCGGTCGAGGGTTGACGCCCTATCCGCAGCCCGTCGAGGGAGCGCCCCTTGCCCAGTCGGGCCCGTACGGTGTCGTGCGCCACCCGTTCTACGTCGGTGGGCTGCTGCTCTTCGGAGGCTGGTCGCTCGTCGCAGGCCCGGTGGCGCTCGCGCTCACCGTCGTCCTCGCGATTCTCTGGGGCTTCAAGGCACGGCTGGAGGAACGGCATCTCGACAAGGTGTATCCCGGGTACATCGCGTACACCGAGCGCGTGCGCTGGCGCTTCCTGCCAGGCGTGCACTGATGAGCTGGCCGGAGCCGGTGGAGCGCGTGGCCGCGTTCCTGCGGGTAGCGGGTGCCGAGGCCCGTCTCGAGGAGCTGCCGACCGACACGGCGACCGCAACGGCCGCCGCCGACGCGGTCGGCTGCACACTCGGCCAGATCGTGAAGACGCTCGTGCTCGTGGCGGACGACGCACCGGTCGTCGCGCTCGTCCCCGGTGACCGTCGGGCCGACACCGGGAATATCGCCGCGCTCCTCGGCGCACGACGGGTGGTGGTCGCGGGAGCGCAGAAGGTCGAGGTGTGGACAGGGTTCGCGCCGGGCACCGTCGCGCCGTTTCCGCTGGAGGGAGTGTCGGCCGTCCTCGTCGATCGTGGGCTCCTCCGCCACGAGGTGGTCTGGGCGGGTGCGGGCTCGGACCGCCACCTCGTCTCGATCGCACCTGCCGAGCTCGTCCGCCTGACTCGCGGTCGCGTCGAGGACCTCGTGCTCGAGTCTCCATAATCCCAGAGACGCGAGGAAACGGCGACCGGGAGGACCTCCATGCAGGAGACCGAGAAGATCTGGATGAACGGCGAGCTCGTCGACTGGGCGGACGCCACGGTTCACGTCGGCGTCCACGGTCTCCACTACGGCACGGGCGTCTTCGAGGGCATCCGAGCGTACGAGACCTCGAAAGGCCCGTCGGTGTTCCGGCTCGCCGACCACCTCCAGCGCCTCCACGCGAGCGCGAAGCTGCTCTACATGGACCTGCCGTACTCCGTCGAGGAGCTACGGACCGGCGTCCACGAGCTCGTGCGGGCGAACGGTCTCCCGTCCTGCTACATCCGGCCGATCGCGTTCTTCGGCTACGGCTCGCTCGGCGTCCACACGCGCGGGAATCCCGTCGAGACGGTTGTCATGAGCTGGCCGTGGGGCGCGTACCTCGGTGACGACGCGCTCGCGAAGGGGATCACCGCGAAGGTCTCGTCCTGGACGCGCGTCGGCCCGAACGTGATCCCGCACGTCGCGAAGGCGACCGGCATCTACCTCAACTCGATGCTCGCAACGACCGAGGCGCAGCGCGGCGGCTACGGCGAAGCGATCATGCTCACCGACCAGGGGTTCGTCGCCGACGGCCCCGGCGAGAACGTCTTCGTCGTCAAGGACGGGCGCATCCTGACGCCGCCGCTCTCGACCTCGATCCTCCCGGGGATCACCCGCGAGAGCGTGATCGAGATCGCCCGCGACCTCGGCTACGTCGTCGACGAGGCGGACGTGATCCGCACCGATCTCTATCTCGCCGACGAGCTCTTCATGACCGGCACGGCGGCCGAGGTCACACCGGTGCGCGCGGTCGACGACGTCGAGCTCGGTGTCGGGCCCGTGACGCTCGAGCTCCAGCGGGCCTACCTCGACGCGGTCAACGGCCGCAGCGAGCGCTGGAGCCACTGGCTCGACGTCGTGGAGACGGTCGCGACGCCGGCATGAGCCTGCGGGTGTGGTGTCCGACTTCAGTCGGACACCCGCAGTCAGCCGCGCACGGAGAGCACGGCGGCGACGACGCGATCCTGCTCCGCGTCGGTGAGCGCAGACCCGCTCGGCAGGCAAAGCCCCCGCTCGAAGAGCCGACCCGACACGTCCCCGCCGTACGCGTCGTGCGAGGCGAAGAGCGGCTGTAGGTGCATCGGCTTCCAGAGCGGGCGCGCCTCGATGTCCTCGGCCTCGAGCGCGAGCCGGATCGCCTCGCGGTCGGCGCCGAACGCGTCCGGGTCGACGGTCAGGCACGTGAGCCACGCGTTCGTCGTCCCATAGCTCGCCTCTGGCATGAACGAGATCCCGGGGACGTCCAGCAGCTCGGCGTACCGGTCGCGAAGCCGCCGCCGAGTCGCGACG
>Ga0183260_10003306_pt1 | contig 13033 bp, 13 predicted proteins | sample AntDrymUQ4972206_2_FD_129768 | JGI IMG/M metagenome (GOLD analysis project Ga0183260, IMG submission 129768) | Polar desert sand microbial communities from Dry Valleys, Antarctica - metaG UQ497 (22.06) (version 2) (version 2) | ecosystem: Environmental > Terrestrial > Soil > Desert | place...
GACAGATCCCAGTGGACTTACCGGGGGACCGCACCACCGCGCGTTCCCGGAATCCGTTGCACACCTGACCCGCTCTACCAAGCCAAGCCGACGTAGCAGAGCGGGATGAGATGGGCGGTACTGGGCTCGAACCAGTGACCCCCAGCTTGTCGAGCTGGTGCTCTCCCAACTGAGCTAACCGCCCAAATGCCTGCAAATGAGCCGTTTTGGAAGGTCTGTTCCTCTCCCAACTGCCCTAACAGACGTTCGATCATCTTACTCATTTCTCTGCCTCGCTTCGCCTCACTTCGGCGTCTTCGTGCTCTTGCGCTTCCCCACTGTCTCCGAGCGCGACGTGAGATCGCTCAGACCGCTCGTAGCTACGCGCTTGCGGCCCGTCGGGACGACTTGCAATCCCGTCCGCATTCGGTGCATCTTTGCTTCGACGGCGCGGAAACGCTCAGGGTCGGCAAGCTCGTTCGCGAGCAAGTCCTCGAAGGAAGCGCGCGCTAAACGGTCGGCCGGAACCTGAAAAAAATCGCCTACCGCAAGCGCGGAAGAAAATGACGGTCTACGCGCGCCCGACTGCCATTTCGACATGACTGACTGTGAGATACCCGCGTCGCCCATCATCGCAGCGGCGTGGTTCGCCGGGAGCCGATGGAGTCCGAGTAGACGAGCGATGTTGTCGGGAAAGCGCTCCATGTCGAATCCTCAGTGTGCCGCTAAGCGGCACAGATGTCAAGCTCAGTTGCCAGCCTAGGGTACGGGGCGGGGAGTTCGCTACGAGTTGCCGTCGTTGACACGCTTCGCCGTTCGATATAATATCGAGCGGTGCCCGGAGACGCGTTCTGACCGGCCGCACTTCCCAATTGGGAGCGGACCCAACTTCCTGTGTCAACCGAGAGCGCGATGGGCAGCTGATGCTTCTAGTCACCGTTTCCAACTACCTGGTGACTCCTCACTTCCACGTCGGAGGGTAGAAAGTGAATCGATCAGACACTCTTGGCCGACGATCTGTGCGTCGATGGGCATTCGCCCTCATAACCCTTGCCCTGGCGCTGGTTCTCTGTGCGGGCGCCGCCGTTGCCGCAGAAACTTCCCGAAGCGCAGCATCCAAGCTCGGGCCTGTCAAAATCTCCACTTTCAAGGGCCCGTGGCTGAAATGGAATAAAACCACATGCCAGTTCGATAGAACGAACGTACATCCGAAAGTATATCGCCCCGTCCTGAGAAAGTTTCCGAGTCCGACAACCATCGGTTACACGCCAGAAACAACAGTCTTTCCCTTCGACCTTCTCATGAATAACTCAATTGAGCGAGCCGCTCGCGGCACGAACATCCAACTTCAAACGATCTCAAACGAGTTTCCCAGCAAAACAAAGCCTCTTCAAGCGGCTGACCAGATGGTGCAGATCAAGCCCCGTCTCATTATTTCTGGCAATATTGTTTCAGAGCTTTATCCTGCTATCCAGGATAAATACTTCGAAGCCTGCATTCCTTTTATCAACGAGTTCGCGATGCCCATTCCTAAGCCGGTTCCCATGTATCAGAGCTCTTTTCGTTTTGATGGCAACACTATGGGTACCACGATCGCATCCTTTGCCAAGAAACGCGATTGGCCACTCAAAGATACATGGGTGATCTTCTGTTCGGACCCGACGATCGCGACTGCTAAGGGCAGTATCGCGGACATTGGTCGCTTTTTCATGGCTGCGGTAAAGAAAGCTCTACCACAAATTCCGGCCGACCATTTCGCACCGTTTCTCTCTTGTCCCGTCGATCAAGGGCCCTTGAAACCGCGGGTCGCAGTTCTCAATTGGCTGACCGCCCACCCCGAGGCAAAATATGTCCTTGGCGGCGCTTGGGATGACTCACCACGAGGACTTGGAATGGTTCAGGCGTTGAACCAACGGCGGTTCGGTACCCGTGCCGCGATTGTGGGACGTGGTGGTGATCTGGCCTCGATCAAGCTTCTTGCAGCCAAAGATCCCATTTTCGCCGCTGATTTGGATCCAGGTTTTTCAGTTTGGGGTCCTGCTCTTCTTGCGCTCACGCAGGACATCGTGGCCGGCAAACCTGTTCCCACTCTTGTTGCCCCACCCAATCTTCTGATCACTTCAGCAAACGCCAATGCGGCGATTGCGCGTCTTAAGAAACTCGGAATCAAATAGCTTTTACGCCGCGTGCTGGAAGGATTATTCTTCAAACTGCGTCGGCACAAGTCATCCGGCAGGCCTCCTGGAGACCGAGGCCTGCCGGGGCCGGCCCCAAGCCCGCGTCGGGCGTCTCCTTTCAGTGCGGCGAGAGACGCTGCGCTTAACGAGCACGCCAACGTCATCGGACTTGCAGTAACGCTGATTGCACTATGTGTCTTCTTCGCATACAAGAGCCCGCACTTCTTCACGGTCTCAAACGCTCTCGTGATCGGAACTGCCGTATCCGTCGTGGTCATTATGGCCGTGGTTCAGACCATCGTGCTGATCAGCGGCGGGTTGGACATCTCCATAACTTCTGTTCTCGCTCTTTCCAGCATTGCGACGGCCCTTGCGCTAAGCCATGGGGCGCCGTTGCTCGTCGCTTTGCTCGCGGGTGTCGCGGTTGGGGCTGCAGCTGGGCTTGTCAACTCAGCGTTGATTGTGCTCATTGGCGTTAACGCTTTGATAGCCACGATCGCGACGCAGTTCGCCTTTCGGGGCGTTGCCTTTCTTTCGACAGATGGCAACGCCGTCGACTTGAGTCAGCGGCGCAACTTTACCCGTATTGGCAACGATCGGTTTTTGGACGTTCCAATTCCGATCTGGATTGCTGCCGGCATGTGCCTTCTCGTGATTGGGACACTTCGCTTTACGCGCTTCGGGTCGAATGTCTATAGTGTCGGTGGCAGCGGGGAAGCAGCGCGACTCGCCGGGATCCGAGTAGGACGGTTGAGGGTGCTCATCTACGTCCTGAGCGGGATCTCCGCTGCTGTCGCCGGAATCGTACTCACGTCATTAAACCAAGCAGCATTTCCAGGTGCTGGCAGCGGCGATGAGCTTACCGTCATTGCGGCTGTGATTTTGGGAGGCACGGCGCTTATGGGTGGCCGCGGTAGCGCTATTGGAACGCTGCTAGGAGTGATGATGCTGGGCGTGTTGGCCAACGGTCTCAACCTCTTGAGCGTGCAAGCCTTTTGGCAAATCTTCATTCAAGGCGTGGTGCTCATACTTGCCGTGGCATTCGATGCCTTGCGAAATAAAAGCACCGGAAGTATACGCTAAATGACGCACGAATATCCTATCGTCATGGAAGGTCGCGGCCTGAGCAAGAGCTACGGGACGATCACGGCCCTCGACAATGTGAGCGTTCAGATCCGCTTGGGTGAGATTTGCGCTATCGTCGGTGACAACGGAGCTGGGAAGTCCAGTCTGATTCGCATTCTGTCAGGTGCCATCCAGCCCGACGAGGGAGAGATTTATTCCGACGAGAAACGCATTACGCTCAAGAATCCCGCCGAAGCACGCGCGCTCGGTATAGAGACCATTTATCAGGATCTCGCATTAGCACCAAATCGTGACGTCGTGGAAAACCTTTTCCTGGGCCGCGAAGTGTGCCGGGGGGGTTTGCTCGGTCCGTTGCGCTTGCTTGATAGGGGCAGCATGCGGCGTCGCGCCGCTGAGCAACTGAAGAAGCTCGAGGTTGATATTCCACGCACAACCGGCGCTGCGATAGGCAGCATGTCCGGTGGACAGCGGCAAGCGGTTGCAGTCGCACGTGCTGCTTTCTGGGCATCTAAGGTCATGTTCATGGACGAGCCTACGGCCGCTCTCGGAGTGCGCGAGGCTGGGGCGGTTCTCCGTCTCGCCCGTCGGATCGCCGACAACGGGCTTGCCGTAGTAATGGTTAGCCACGTCCTCCCCCACGTTATGGAGTTGGCGGACCGCGTGATCGTCCTGCGACACGGCATGAAGGTGGCAGAGATAACCGAGGAGCTGTCGATGGAACGCCTTGTCGGCCTGATCGTCGGTATCGACGCGGGCGAAGTTGCACCGGGCAAGGAGCTATGACACTGCCCCACGCGCCGGGACACTCCAAAGATTCGGCGCGTCCGATCGGAGATGCTTCTCGATGAATGCTGGCGCTGGCCCCCACGAACACAGAAGTACAGACGAGAAAATCGTCGACGTTCGAGCGATACAAGTTTCGTATCCTGAACCGCATGACAGCATGCGTGTTCATTTTCTGACGCTTGTTCGCCTGGAGACTGCGCATGGAATGGTGGGCTGGGGTGAATGCACGACTCGCGCAGCAGAGGCGTCCGCTGCGACGGAGGCGATTATTACGGAAGGCTTCGGTCCGCTCATTCTGGGTCGCCACCCCGCAGACGTCGAAGCTATCTGGAGAGCACTCAAGCGTCACAGCTATTGGTACGGCGGCGGCGGTATCGCCCTTATCGCGATGTCTGGCATCGATGTAGCGTTGTGGGATCTTCAGGGGCAAATCGAGCATGTTCCGATTTACACCCTGCTTGGCGGTCGCAGGGCGGAGCCTGTACGTGCCGCCGCGTCAGTGCTGTTTGACATGTCCGATATAGACGGAACGTGCGCGCGTTTTGCTGACTATCAGCGTCGTGGCTTTACCGCCGCAAAAGGGGGATACGGGGTATCCCCTGACGCTCATTTCGGCCAAGACGGCGACCGGGATCTCACACTTCTCCGCGAAATCAGGGCGACGGTCGGCGACCGCATGGATATTGCCGCTGATGTATCTGTGCACGCATCCTGGACGCTTCCACACGCTCTGAAGATGGGACGTCGATTCGAGGAGTTCGCTTTGTTCTGGCTTGAAGATCCGTTGCCACACGACAACCGCGTCGGCTATCGCCGCTTGCGGGGAAGTGTGACGACTCCCGTCGCGACCGGGGAGCGCTTGTGGACGCTCGACGATTACCGCGTTTTGCTAGATGCGGACGCTGCCGACATTATTCTCATTGATCCCGGCCGCGTCGGAGGCATAACGGCCATGAAGAGGATTGCCGACTACGCTGCCACACAGGGGGTCGGCGTAGTCCCTCACTCGTGGTTCAGCGCGTTGAACACGGCCGCTGCTCTCCACGTGTTTGCAACTCTCGATAATGGCGTGGTTTTCGAAATCAAACCTGATCCCTTTCCCATGCAGCATGAGCTGATTTTCAATCCCTTCGCGCAAGTGGACGGGTGGTTGGCGGTTCCGGACCAACCGGGACTTGGTATAAATATGAACGAGGCGGCGGTCACTCGCTATACGGCGAGGTAGGATTACATGCTTGCGTCCTTAATGCAGAACTACTTCTCGAAAAGATTCCAATGTTCACACGTTTTCGCCATTTGACAAAAACTGAGTTCGTCACGCAAGTTTTGCGTGAAAAAATTCAACAAGGGCAATTGCCCGCCGGAAGGCGTCTTCGCGTGCAAGAGTTGACAGCTGAGCTAGGGGTTAGTGCAACGCCTGTTCGGGAGGCACTACGGTTGCTCCAGGCAGACGGCTTTGTGACGTACGCCCCCCACCTGGGGGCTGTAGTGGGAGACTTTTCCGAAACCACAGTCGGCGACTTGTTACGACTCAGGTGCGTTCTCGAGCCTCTCGCTGTGGGCTGGGCCTGTGAACGACTCGACTCAACGGATCTTGCTGAACTCGATCGTCTCCACGAGGGGTTTAGATCAGCTGCTCTTGAGAGCATGACCTCTTTGATGATCATCAATGTCCTGAACGAAGAGTGGCATTTCGCCCTCTACGCACTTTCGGGCTCAAGCAATCTTCAGGAGTTCATTAAGAGACTGTGGGAACGCTACCCCTGGAGAACGCTCTGGTTAGTTGACGGACAGCCGGAGACAGCAGTCGGGGGACACGAGCTTATCCTCGCCGCACTGCGGGATCGCGACAGTACGAAAGCGTCAGAGGCTATGCGCGACCACATCCGCAGCGGTGCCAGAGACCTTGTGACAGACGAGACCTGCTGCGAGGAGCCCTTTGACTGATGGAGGTAAGGACGCATGAGTGCTAGCGGTAAAGTCCACACCGTCCTCGGTCCAATTGAGCCGCAGGCGTTGGGTATCACGCTTGCGCACGAGCACCTTCTCATAACACAACGGGAGTCTCGATTCGTCGAGCCCAGAGAAGCGTCTAAGCGTGCGTTCGCGCACCGTCCGTTCACGGCGGAACTCCGTGCGGACGTTCTTCAGGATTTTAACCTCAATCTCGACAACATCGTCCTTGACGATCCCGCCTTGATTGTGTCGGAGCTCGCGCCGTTCCGTCGGTCTGGGGGCAAGACAATCGTTGATTTGAGCTCCCTCGGTATCGGCCGCGATCCCGAGGGACTGCGGGAAATCTCAGCGGAGTCGGGGGTCCAGGTGGTCATGGGGTGCGGTTACTACATCGACAAGACGCATCCGGTGGAGCTTGCGGACCGGGACGAAGAGAGCCTAGCCGAGGAGATGGAGAGAGAGATATTTGACGGCGTCGGCGACACCGGCATCCGCGCGGGCATCATCGGTGAGATCGGATGCGAAGGCCCGACAGAGAACGAGCTCAAAGTTTTGCGCGCGGCCGCGCTCGCCCAGAGTCGCACCGGCGCGGCGATCAACGTTCATACACCCTACTTTTTCACTGGACGCGATGCTGGACTTCGTGTAGCAGAGGTTTTGAGGTCAGCCGGCGCTGATCTGTCTCGAGTTATTTTCAGTCATCAAGACGGCAGCGGCGTAGATCTTGAATATCAGGAACTTCTTTTGAGTCAGGGAATCGTGCTTGAATACGATTGTTTTGGTTTCGAGGTCAGCACACGCGCCTACGGTGGGATCGATTACCCGAAGGACATAACCCGTATTCGCGAGCTTATGACCCTCATTGACCGCGGCTGGATGGATCAGGTACTTCTCTCCGGGGATATGTGCTTCAAGCTTGCACTACGGAAGTTCGGCGGATGGGGCTACGCACACCTGCTCGAAAACGTCATACCGCGTATGCGCCGTGAGGGCGTGTCGCAGGAGGTTATCGAGATCCTTTTTGTACGAAACCCACGGAGGCTTTTAACACTGAGCTAACGCGAGCAGACCAATCCAAAACAGATGCGGTTCGCGCGTCGACGGCTTCGTCGGCGCGAACGCAGGAAGGCCGACGATGCTATACGTGGGTGCCGCTAAGACAGACATAACACCACCTTTGCCTTTCGACGCCCAGCCCAACTGGCGCGGCGAGCCATCCTTGGGCGTTCATTCGCCGCTCTATGCCCGTGCGTGCGTGCTTAGGTCCGACGACACAAAAGTTGTCATCGTGGCCGCTGATGTCCTAGGCCTGTCACCTCCGTACGCAGAAGAGATAAGACAGGCGATTGCGGCCGCAATCGCCTGTGATCCTACCAACGTCCTGTTGAACTCGAGTCACAGTCATCGAGCAGCTGCCCTCGGATGGCCATACAAGATGGGTAGCGCCTTTGACGCCACGTCTACCGTGGACGTCGCATACGCCCATTATCTTCCGCACAAGTACGTCGGGGCGGCGATCGAAGCTGACGCGCAACTTGCGCAGGCTACGGTGTCTGCAGGAGTCGGGCGTGTTTCGGGACTCGCTGTCAACCGGCGGGAGCGGACGGAAGACGGAGGAACCATTCTGGGCTGGAACCGCGACGGCTTTATCGACGAAGAGGTTCCGACCTTACGGATTGACACGCTGGAGGGCGAGCCGATCGCGACGATTTTGTCGTTCGGGTGTCATCCGATTGTCCTTGGCTGTCGTTGCCCAGACTCTGCATACGACCCATCGGGTAGCCACTTTTTCGACGTTTCATCTGACTACCCAGGAGTGGTCTGCGAGTCGATCGAGGAGAGTCGTGGTGGCATCTGTCTCTTTCTGCAGGGAGCGGCGGGAAACGTCGATCCACTGGAATGCTTTTTCGACGAGCCGGGCCCGGAACGTCGGATGGGTGAGCGACTTGCGTTCGAGGCCCTTCACGCAATAGCCGATCCGGCGCCCGAACAAACCCAGATCAACCGGCTCGAGCACGAGTACTGGTCGGTGAGCGGCTTCAACCTCTATCGTCGCGAGCGGGTCGTCAAGAGTGACCACATCTTGGCGGTCGCAAGCAAAACGGTTGAGTGGCCGTTTCTGCCGCCACCGGCCCTCTCTGATCTTGAGTCTGAGTTGAACACCGTACAGCGCGACCTCGACGCCGAAGCAAAAGCCGGGAACCGATCGCTGCTGCTTCGCAACAATCTCCTTTACGCGAAGAACTGGCTCGACCTCACAATTCCCAGGATTCGAGACGATTCCGCGCCAAGGTCGGCACCTGCCGAAATTTGGGCACTCCGCATCGGTGAATACGCGATCGCGGCAGCGCCTGGCGAGATCTTCAGCGAGACCGGTTACGCGGTACGGAGCGGTTCACCCGCCGCAGTCACCCTGTTCGCCGGCTACGCGAATGGCGTTCTGGGTTATGTCCCTATTCGGGATGAGTACGCGTACGGGGGTTACGAGCCGGCGTTAGCGCAGCGCACGTACGGTAACCCGGCACCCTTCGCTCCCGAGGCTGCAGAGCTAGTCGAACAAGTTGGCAATGAGCTTCTGACCACCCTCTTCGACGCCTCGCTCACCAAGAATTCTTCACGCTGATGGTGCAACACCAACATAGCTTTGTCGATACCCACGTTCACTTTTGGGATCTGAGTCACCCTCAGCTCAGATACATCTGGCTGGAGACAGATGCTGCGTCCGACGCGAAGATCGACTGGAGCGCCCGTGAACGTGAGATCGGAGTCTGGGCTGCGATTAAGGCACAGCGGTATTGGCCAGAAGACTTCCTCGCGGAAACGCGATTTGCCAACGTTGTTGGCATCATCCACGTTCAAGCGGCCATCGGTTCCGAAGACCCCGTCGAGGAGACCAAATGGCTCCAAGCGTTTGCTGATCGTCTCGGCGTCCCTCAAGGAATCGTCGCATACACAAACCTCGGCGCCACGGATGTACAAAACACACTTCAACGTCACGCGAGACATGCGAACCTTTGCGGCATAAGAGACATTCGGTACGATTCGTATTTCACCGACTCGGCGTGGCGCCGCGGATATGCCCTTCTTGAACGCTTTGACCTAGTCTGCTGCGACGATCCGGTTCTCGAGCAAATGGGCGAGGCTGCACGCCTCGCGGCAGACTTTCCAGGGACGATCTATTGCGTAGATCACGCTGGTTTTCCACGAGAGCGTAGCTCTGAATATTTCGACCACTGGCGTCGCAACATGCGTAAGATTGCGGCAGTGGAGAACACGATCGTTAAAGTGTCCGGTCTAGGAATGTGCGATCACGGCTGGACGGTCGATTCGCTTCGCCCCTGGATACTCGAATGTATCGATGCCTGGGGCACCGAGCGAGTCGTGTTCGGCACGAACTGGCCTGTCGATCGTCTTTACTCTTCGTACCGAGACGTCGTGGATGCTTACACGGCAATTCTCTCTGAGTTTAGCCCGGCCGAACAGGCCGCGCTATTGGCCGATAACGCACTCCGTATTTTCGGTATTCAGCGTGATATTTAACTACCGATCCATTGATCGGCACTGTCTTTCGACACACTACTTGTTTCTTACACAATTTGTCGCCACCACGATGTATCAGAACAATATCGCCACGCTTCCCGCGCCCCCCGGGCGTCCTATTCCAACAGTGTCCTGCAGGGTTAAGTGCGGAGGTGGGCCGAACGCGGTGAACTATGCTTTTAGGGAGTTTACCGGTTGCCGACTGCAGAGCGCCGCGCCGCTATTGACGTCACATGCGAGTAAGGAGCTGTGGAATGTCGGGTGAGGTAAAACGCGTTCTAGTAACGGGGGCCGCAAGCGGCATTGGCCGCTGCGTGGCTCATGAGTTCGCCCGAGATCATGCTCAAGTCATCGCAGTCGATCGCACGGACGACGAGGCAGTGCTTCTGGCGTCCCTCGGCCAAGTTTCCGACGAAGAGCACGGTTTCTTCCAATTAGACGTTAGTCGCAGCGATGACGTGGAACGCACGTTTGCAGCCATATATCGCGACTTCGGCGACATCACGACTCTCGTGAATTGCGCCGGTGTTCGCGAAATAAGTTCAAGCTTGGAGCTTCCACTCAGCGTTTGGCAAGATGTTCTAAGCGTCAATCTCGGCGGAACGTTTTTCTGTTCCCAGGCAGCAGCCAATGGCCTTCTTGTTGACGGTGGCTCCATTGTGAACGTTTCATCAGTGGCTGGTCTTCTCGGAATCGGTAATCGCCCCGCCTATACCGCGTCGAAGCACGGGATCATCGGGCTTACTCGCTGCTTTGCGAAGGATCTGGCGTCCAGAAGGATTCGAGTGAACGTGGTCTGCCCGGGGCTCATACGTACACCTATGACAGAGGTGTACTTCTCGGACGAGGCTTTTGTGTCAGCGCTTCCCGTGTTTGTTCCGCTCGGGCGCGCCGGCGATCCGATCGACGTTGCCAACGCCATCCTGTTTCTTGCGAGTGATAGGGCTCAATACATTACGGGCGTAGCGCTGCCAATTGATGGTGGCTGGGCGGCAGAGAAAGGATTCTCACTTCCTTCCGAGTCGTCAGCGTACACAACGCAGGTTATTCCGTCGTGACGCCCCTAGCCTCTGACAGAGACCCTTGCTTGCGCCGTTTTCGTCTGACGGCGAGAGTTTATTCCTCGATTGGAGGCTTCTATGCACGCAGTTGATGGCGTTCGTATCACGGTCGTCGTCGAGAGTTGGGTTGACATTCTCCTCGGAGAGCAGGACGGGGTCACGCGCACCGGTCTTGTGCACCACTTTGATCCGAAGGCACGGCCGTTGCTTGCCGAGAATGGCTTCAGTATTTTGGTCGAGACCTTCAACGGGCGTCATCGGTCGACGGTGTTGTTTGACTGCGGTCTTTCGGGTATCGTTATCGAGCATAATTTTGCCGCTTTGGGCATCGATCCCTCAGCGATCGATCACATAGCGATCAGCCACGGCCATTTCGATCATCACGGAGGTTTGTCGCGAGTTCTTGATTTGATAGGCCATCCTGTGCCCGTCGTAGCGCATCCCGATGCGTTTCATCCACGATATCTGATGCTTTCATCGGGCGAGACCGCCGCGTACTACAACGCCGCTCTCGACAAGTCTGATCTGCATGGGCGTGGTGCGCGCTTCGTGGACGCCCGCGATCCTCTTCCACTTGGTGACGGGATTATTTCTAGCGGTGAGATCGAGCGGACCATTCCGTTCGAAAATCTACAGCCTGGAGACTTTAGAGACAGTTTGGGCCCGGGCATTTATCAGATCGTCGACGGCCGGGCTATGTTCGACATAGTCCCTGACGAGCTTGCCGTCATCGTTAACGTCAAGAGTGAGGGGCTGGTGGTTATTAGTGCCTGCGGCCACGCTGGCATCATTAATACGGTATCGCACGCTCAAGCGATTACCGGTATCGATCGCCTCGCGCTGATCATGGGCGGGTTTCATCTGGGCTTTCCGGGTACGCCGCAGGACAAACGTGACTCCACGGTGACCGAACTAAAGCGGTTCGGCGCCGCGCAGATCGCCCCGATGCATTGCACGGGTTTTAAGTGTATGGCGGACGTGGCCCGCGAGCTACCCGACGCATTTGTTCAGTATTCGGTCGGAACGCGCTTTCACGTAGGTGACACCTCAACCGTAAATTCACAATAAGGAGCGCTCATGCAGATCAAACGCGTTAACCCCGAATCTCTTGGCCCTCCGATTGCGGCGTTTTCAAACGGTGTGGTTGCTGGAAACTTTATCTTTGTCGCAGGCCAGGCTGCACTCGGTCCGGATTGGGAAGTGTTGTTTCCCGACGACATCATTAGACAGACTGAGTTCGTAATCGATCGCATCGCCACCGTTCTCAATGAGGCCGGAGCGACGCTTGAGGATGTGGTGGCCACTACGGTTTACGTTTCCGACTATGCTTACTATGACGAGTACAATCGCGTCTACGGGGAGCGGTTTGGCGAAGCCAGGCCGGCTCGTGCCACGATTCGAGCGGATCTTGTCCGCCCGGGCCTACTTGTCGAAATACAGGCAATTGCCGTGGTACGAAATAGATTGTCGGCACAGTCATGAAAATTACCGACGTCGAAGCCATTCCGCTGCGATACGAGGAGCCAAACGATTTTGGTAGCGAGCGGTTCTTGTTGATGGTCAGGATGCAGACCGATCAAGGGCTCGTCGGCTGGGGTGAGTCATGGACACGTTTTGAGGAGGCGACGCTCGCAGCTGAAGCTCTGATTCGCGGCCTCGGCCCCACGATCATTGGTATGAACCCGCTCGAGACCAAAGTTCTCTACGACAAGCTCCGCCGCCACACTTATTGGTACGGTGAAGGTGGCGTTGCATCCCTCGCCATCAGCGCCATAGACATCGCCGCGTGGGATATCAAAGGAAAGGCAGCAGGCGAGTCAGTCGTCACGATGCTCGGAGGTGCGATGAAAACCCAACTTCCTGCGATCGCTTCGGCCCATCCGCCAGATAGCGCTGACATTGACTCCGTCGTCGCGGAGGTTGCCGGGTGGCTGGACACCAAATACGCGGGCTATAAGTTTGGGATGACTGTGGAGGGTTCACTCGGGCTCGGCGTGGATCATGAGCGAGACGTTGCGTTCGTGCGCGCTTTGCGAGACGCCGTTGGACCTGAACCTCACATTATGGTCGATGTCCGTGCTGCGTTTGGGTGGCACGTTGCGACCGCAATTAAACGGATTAACGCTTTTCAAGAACTTGGCATCACTTGGATCGAGGAACCGTTACTGCAGAACGACATCGCGGGCTACCGCACACTGCGTGACAAGACACAATGCCTTGTAGCCTTCGGGGAACGATGCTGGACCGTCGAGGACTACTTTCTTCTCTTGCAAACCGGCGTCGTTGACGTCGTCGGCGTCGACCCTGGACGCATTGGAGGCATCACCGGTGCGTCGCAGGTCATCACTTTGATCGAGCAGTTTGGACGCCACTTCAATGCTCATGCCTGGTCAGGTTCAGTTCTGTCGGCCGCAAGCCTGGCGCTGAGCGCGTCAACCGCGAGTTCGC
>Ga0183260_10003307_pt1 | contig 13033 bp, 11 predicted proteins | sample AntDrymUQ4972206_2_FD_129768 | JGI IMG/M metagenome (GOLD analysis project Ga0183260, IMG submission 129768) | Polar desert sand microbial communities from Dry Valleys, Antarctica - metaG UQ497 (22.06) (version 2) (version 2) | ecosystem: Environmental > Terrestrial > Soil > Desert | place...
CGGTCGATCCGCCCCATGATGCCGAAGTCGATCACCGCGATCCGCCCGTCGGGCAGCGCGAACAAATTCCCCTGGTGGAGGTCGGCGTGGAAAAATCCGTCGACCACCGCCTGGCGCAGGAAGGCGCGGACGAGGATCGCGGCGAGCGCCTTGCAGTCGTGGCCCGCGGCGACCAGCGCGTCGCGGTCGTTGAGCTTAACCCCGTCGAGCCATCCGAGCGTCAGCACCCGCCGCGCGGTGCGCCGCCAGTCGATCTCGGGCACGAAGAAGCCGGGCTCGGCGACCATATTCTCGCGAAGCTCCGAGGCCGACGCGGCCTCGCGCTGCAGGTCGAGCTCGCGCGCCGTCCACTGCTTGAAATGGGCGACCACAAGACGCGGCCGCAGCCGCTCGAATTCGCCGCCGCCGCTTTCGACGTGCGCCGCCGCCCATTCATAGGTTTCTATCGCGTCGGCGAACTCCTGCTCGATCCCGGGACGCAGCACCTTGACCGCGACGTCGCGCCCGTCGGTGGTCACCGCGCGGTGCACCTGGGCGATCGATGCCGAGCCGACCGGCACCGGATCGAAGCTCGAATATAATTGCTCGAGCGGGATCTCGAACGCGGCCTCGATCGCCGCCTTGATCGCTGGGAAAGGCGAGGGCGGAAGGTCGTCCTGGAGCCGCGAGAGATTCTCCGCGGCGCGGTCCCCGACCAGGTCGGGACGAGTCGACAGCGCCTGGCCGAGCTTGATCGCCGCCGGCCCGATCTCCTGCAGCGCCTTGGCATAGTCGGGCGTCGGCGGGGCGTCCACGCCGAAGCTGACGATGCGGACCAGCCGGCGGACCTGCGGCGGAGTCAAAGGGTCGGCGGCAATGCCCTGGAGGGCGCGGTGGCGGGCGAGCGTCCGGCCCCATTTTACGAGGCGCCACAGGTGGGTGACCGAAGCGGTCAATTCCACTCCCCTTCAGGGGAGGGGTCGACTCGCCGCAGGCGAGCGGGGGTGGGGGAGCCCCTTGGCTCGCGGACGCTCGCCCCCACCCCTCGATCCCCTCCCCTGAAGGGTTGGGGAGGCAGGCAAGCGTCCCTCATATCCGCCAGCCGCTGTGGATCGCGACCAGCCCGCCGAGCATCGGCTCGACGGCCGTGCGGATGAAGCCCGCGTCGGCGATCATCTGCGCGAACGCCTCGGGGCGCGGGAAGCGGCGGATCGATTCGACGAGGTAGCGGTAGCTCGCCTCGTCGTCGGCTACGGCCTTGCCGATGCGCGGGATGATGTTGCTCGCATAGGCCTCGTAGGCGTCGGCGAAACCGGGCCAGTCGCTGGTTGAGAATTCGAGGCAGTAGAAGCGCCCGCCGCGGCCCAGCACGCGATGGGCTTCGCTCAAGGCCGCGGGGATGTCGGTGACGTTCCGGATGCCGAAGGCGATTGTGTAGGCGTCGAAGCCGCGGTCGCGGAAGGTCAGGTTCGCCGCGTCCTCGAACTGCCACTCCAGGCCGTCGATGCCGCGCTCCCTGGCGCGCTCCTGGCCGACTTCGAGCATGTCGGGATTGATGTCGGCCACCGTCACCTTCGCGCCGCGCCGCGCCATTCGGAAGGCGATGTCGCCGGTGCCGCCCGCCATGTCGAGGATCCGTTCGCCCGGGCGCGGCTTCACCCGGGCGACGAAACGGTCCTTCCACAGCCGGTGCAGCCCGCCCGACATCAAATCGTTCATCAGATCGTAGCGTCGCGCGACCGAGCTGAAGACCGCGCCGACGCGGCGGGTCTTTTCATCCGGCTCGATCAGCTCGTCGCCGAAATTGACCTTGGATGTCATGGCGGTGCCTCTAGCGGGCTTGGCGGCCCTTCGCCATATCGCGGGGGATGCCCGAGCTACCGGAAGTCGAAACCACCGTCCGCGGACTCGCCCGGGTGCTCGAAGGAAGGCGCCTGACGCGCATCGAGATGCGGCGCCCCGACCTGCGCCGGGCGTTTCCGCAAGACCTTGGCCAGCGGCTCACCGGCGCCACCGTCACCGGGCTCGGCCGGCGAGCCAAGTTCGGGCTGATCGGCACCGACCGCGGCGACACGCTCGTCTTCCACCTCGGCATGTCCGGCCACTGGCGGATCGATCCGGACAATCTCGACCCGCACGACCATCTGCTGCTCGAGACCGATCGCGGAAGACGGCTGGCGCTCAACGATGCCCGCCGCTTCGGCTCGGTCGACCTCGTCGCCACCGATGCGCTTGGCGAGTGGCCGCCGTTCACCGCGCTGGGCCCCGACGCGCTCGGCCCCGACCTCGACGCGCGCTGGTTCAGGCGCCGTTTCGAAGGGCGCCGCGCGCCGGTCAAGGCGCTGCTCCTCGACCAGCGGATCATCGCCGGGCTCGGCAACATCTACGCCTGTGAGGCGCTCTACCGGGCCGGCATCCACCCGGCGCGCGCCGCCGGCTGGATCTCGCTTGGGCGGCTCGAACGGCTGGCTGCCGCGATCCCGCAAGTGCTCGGCGAGGCGGTCGCGGCCGGTGGGTCGAGCTTGCGCGACTTTGTCAGCCCCGACGGGACGCTCGGCTATTTTTCGGCGCGGTTCGAGGTCTACGACCGCGAGGGTAAGCCATGCGCATGCGGCGGGACGGTGAAGCGCATCGTCCAGGGCGGCCGCTCGACCTTCTGTTGCCCGCGCTGCCAGCGCTGAGCTGCCTGCATTGCTCGAGACGGGCCGGCACAGCGCTTCGCAAAGGCGCATCGGTTGACCCGAATCGCCCTTGCCGGTAGGGGAGCGCGACGCCGGTGCGGCCATGCGCGCGCCGCTTTTCTTTTGACCTGACATATTCGAGGACTTTTCGATGGCGAACACGCCGCAAGCCAAGAAGCGCATCCGCCGCAACGCCAACCGGGCGGAGATCAACGGCGCCCGGGTGGGCCGCATCCGGACCTTCATCAAAGCGGCCGAGTCGGCGCTCGAGTCGGGCAAAAAGGCCGAAGCCGCCAAGGCCTTGAAAGAGGCTCAGCCGGAGCTCGCGCGGGGTGTGGCCCGCGGAGTCATCCACAAGAATACCGCCGCGCGGAAATTTTCAAGGCTGACCAAAAGACTTGCCTCGCTGGGCTGAATCCCTGCCTCAAAAAGGGACTGTAAAACGAGCTTACGCAAAGCCGGTGGCCGGTCTCGAATCGGGACCTTCAAAAAAGCGAGCATTTCCCGCGATTCGCGCGGCCCGTTAAACGGAATCTAACGCGGAAATTGCAGTTTTCTGCGGTTGTCCCGGCTTTCCGAGGGTTTTCACTGTCAAGGCTGATTATTTCACTTTTATGAAAAAACATGTCTTGAAAGCTCGCCCGGACGCTTCCAGAAACAGGCGTTCCGGGCGCCGAGTCTGCGTCAGGAGGCTAGAGAGAAAAACAGCCAGTGGCGCCGCGACTCGGGTCGGGCGCGTCGGCCTCTTTTTGTCTCGGTAAACGAAGAGGGAGGCAGGCGGGCAAGTGCAAGGCGATCGGTCTTCTTCGTCCCTGGAGCTCATCGCCGGCGCACCCATCGCAGCACCCCTTGAAGCCGCCTGGGATTCGATTCGCGTCGGGCTTCGCCGGGACCTCGGCGCGCGCACCTTCGACGGGTGGCTCAAGCCCGCAACTTTGGGGGCGTTCGAGCCGGACAGCGGCGCCCTTGAAATCCTGATGCCGAGCCAGTTCATGGCCGACTGGGTCCGTTCGCATTTCGGCGAGCGTCTGGCGCTGGCGTGGAAGACGGTGCTGCCGATCGTGCGCGAAGTGCGGGTCGCCGCCGCCGCCGATGCACCGCGGCCTTCGCCGCTGCTGATCCTCGAGGAAATTCCGGAGCCGCCGCCGGCGGTTCGCGACCCGTCGACCCCGAACTTCGATCCGCGCTACCGCTTCGAGACCTTCATCGTCGGCAAGGCCAACGAAGTCGCCGCGACCGCCGCCCGCACCTTGGCCGGCAGCGCCGCGGTCGGCTTCAACCCATTGTTCATCCACGGTGGGACCGGGCGCGGCAAGACCCATTTGCTGCACGCGATCGGCCACAGCTTCCTTGCCGGCCACCCGGGCAAACGGGTGGTTTCGATGTCGGCCGAAAAGTTCATGGTCGAGTTCATCCGCGCGTTGAAAGCCAACGACACCATCGGCTTCAAAGGACGGCTGCGCAGCGCCGATTTGCTGCTGATCGACGATGTCCAGTTCATCGCCGGCAAGGATTCCACCCAGGAGGAATTCTTCCACACGATGAACGAGATCATCACCGCCGGACGGCGCCTGGTGATCACGTCCGACCGCGCTCCGCAGGACCTCGACGGGGTCGCGCCGCGGATCCTGTCGCGGCTGTCCTGGGGCCTGGTCGCCGATATTAACGCGGCCGATTTCGAACTTCGGTTCAACATCGTCGAGGCCAAGTTGGGGGCGCTGCCCGGTGTCGAGATGCCGCGCAACGTCGTCGATTTCCTCGCCCGGCGGGTGACCTCGAGCGTCCGCGAGCTCGAAGGTGCGCTCAACCGGATCGCCGCCTACGCGATGATGACCGGGCGGCTGATCGACGTGGCGTTCGTCGAGGAGGTGCTGGCCAATGTGCTGCGCGCCAACCAGCGGCGGATCTCGATCGACGAGATCCAGACCCAGGTCGCCGAGCATTACCGGATCCGCAAGGCCGAGATGACGTCGGCGCGGCGGGCGCGCGAGGTCGCGCGTCCGCGCCAGGTGGCGATGTATTTGTCTAAGCAGCTGACCCCTAAGTCGCTGCCCGACATCGGCCGGCGCTTCGGCGGCCGCGACCACACGACGGTGATCCATGCGGTCAAGCAGATCGAGCGGTTGCGCGCCAACGACGCCGAGCTCGACGCCGATATCCGCTTGCTGACCCGCCAGCTCGAGGGCTGATCGGGAGCGCCTGTTTCCGATTGAGCGGATGAGTTCCTTGGCCGCCCCGACGGCCATGGAGAAAGGCCCACCCGGAGCGATCCAGGTGGGCCTTTCACTTGACCCTCGCTTAAAGGGCCTATTGCTTGCGGGCGGGGACGGTGATTCTGACCGTCTCTCCGGACCTGCCCGGGAAGCCGGTGAACATCGCTTCGATCAAATTGGGGACCAGCACGCCCGTCTCGTCGGTCTGCGAGCGCGCCTTGGCATGGCCCTCGAACAGCGGCGCATTGTCGGCCTTGCGGACGATGTCGAGGTCCAAATAGCTCTTGTAGACCGTGTAGCTGCGGATCGGGTCGCGGAAGCCGCGGCCGTAGCCGGCGTAGGGCGACGAATACCAGAACGGGTCTTCCCAGCCGTAGTAGAAGGGCGAGCGGCTGCCCCAATAGCCGCCGTAGCGCGAGTAAAACGGCCGGCCGTAATAGGGAGCGTAGAACGGGTCGTAATAACCACCGAACCCGTAGCGCGAGCGGTAGAATGGATCGCCGTATCCGAAGCCGCCGTAGCCGTAGCGCGAGCGCGCGAACGGATCCTCGGTGTATTCGGTCTTGCCCTCGTCGACGCCATAGTCGAGCTTGACCAGCATATTTGCCAGCTGCGGCGCGCCGGCCGGCGCATAGCCCTTGGCCGCGAGCTGCTGCGAGACAATCGCCGCATAGCGATTGAATTGGAGTCCGGCCGTCGTGCCCTCGGCAGGCACCACATAGAATGTCTGGCCGGCAGGCGCCGGCATCGACTGGTAGCGGGAAACCTGGGTGGACAGGCCGGTCGCGCAGCCTGCAAGGCCGATCACGCCTGCTCCAAGGAGCACGGCGGCGGCCAGCTTTTTGATTATGTTCATGAGACGCCTCGTCGAGTCGGAAAATCCGTGGATATCCGGGCGCTTACTAACAAAAACGGGCTGAACTGTCGATTAAGCGTTGCTCCGGCGGGTCAAGCCGACGGCATCATAGGCCTGGGCCAAGGTCGGACCCGCGAGCGCGGCCGCCTTTGCCGCACCGTCATCGAGCAATTTGTCGAGCATCGCCGGGTCCTTGCGGAACTCCTCGAGCTGGGTCCTCAGCGGCGTCAGCAGCGCGACCACCGCATCGGCCAGCGCCGGCTTGAACGAGCCGAAGCCCTGGCCGGCGAAGCGAGCCAGGACCTGCTCGACGCTCTCTCCGGTGACGGCGGCATAGATGCCGACCAAATTACGCGCTTCGGGCCGCTGGCCGAGCAGCGCCGGATCGTCGGGCAGCGGCTCGGGATCGGTCTTCGCCTTGCGGATCTTCTGGGCGATTGCCTCGTCGCTGTCGGTCAAGTTGATGCGGCTCATGTCCGACGGGTCCGATTTGGACATTTTCGCCCTGCCGTCGCGCAACGACATCACCCGCGCCGCCGAGCCGCCGCCGATGAACGGCTCGGGCGGCACGAACAGCTCGACGTCATAGTCGGTGTTGAACTTGATCGCGATGTCGCGGGCCAGCTCGATATGCTGCTTCTGGTCGTCGCCGACCGGGACATGGGTGGCGCGGTAGAGCAGGATGTCCGCCGCCTGCAGCACCGGATAGGCGAACAGGCCGAGCGACGAGCCTTCGCGGTTCTTGCCCGCCTTGTCCTTCCACTGCGTCATGCGGTTGAGCCACCCCAGCCGCGCCGTGCAGCCGAGAACCCAGGCAAGCTCGGCATGGGCGGGCACCGCGCTGTGGGCGAAGACGATCGACTTGTCGGGATCGATGCCGCTGGCGATCAGCGCCGCCGCCATTTCGCGGACGCTCGAGCGCAATTGCTCGGGCTCGACGTCGATCGTCAGCGCATGCAGATCGGCGAGGAAGAACAGGCATTCGGCCTCGTCCTGCATCCGCACCCAGCGCAAGATCGCGCCGAGCAAATTGCCGAGATGCAGGTCGCCGGTCGGCTGGATTCCCGAGACGACCCGCATGGTCTCACTGGTCACTTGCTGTCGCCTTCCTGCGAAGGAGGATGAGGACATCGTCCCGGTTCATCGCGCCGATCACCCATGCGACGGTGAAATAGACCGCGCCGCCGATGCCGACCAGCGCTGCGACTCCGAGCAGGCGCTCGCCCGCCGAGCCGGCGAAGCGGCCGGCGAGCAGCAGCTGGACGCCGTAGAGCGCGCCGGCCATCGCGGCGGCCGCGACCAGCTGGCGGACGAGCCGCGAGACCAGCCAGCCCTCGAAGTGGAAATGCCCGCGCCGCGCCAGGATCACGTACAGGATCAGCGCATTGAGCCAAGCCGACGCCGCTGTCGTCGCGGGAAGCGCGGCGATGCCGATTACCGGGATCAGCGCGAAATTCGCACTGACGCCGAGGACCAGCGCGACGAACGCCACGATCACCGGCGTCTTCATGTCCTTGCGGGCGTAGAATCCGGGGGTCAGTACCTTGGTCATCACGTAAGCGGGCAGGCCGGCGACGATGATCGACAGGACCAGGGCGGTCGTCGCGGCGTCGGTCGCCGAAAAACGCTGCCCCTGGTAGATCGCGGCGACGATCGGTCCGGCGCTGACGGCCAGCGCAATCGCGGCGGGAAGGGTGAGGAGCATCGCCAGCTCGGTCGCTTGGCCCTGCAATTTGGCGGCGCCGCCGCCGTCGCCCTGGCCGACGTGGCGGCTGACCGCCGGCAGGATCGCGGTGCCGAGCGCCGAGCCGATGATCGCCAGCGGCAGCTGATTGAGCCGGTCGGCAAAGCCCAGATAGACCAATGAGCCCTGCGGCAGGCTGGTGGCGAAATAAGCGTAGAAAAGCTGGCTGATGTAATAGAGCCCGCCGCCGAGTGTCGCCGGCAGGATGAGGATCAGCAATTCCTTGACCCGCGGAGTCATCCGCGGCGGCCTCAGGCGGAGCTTGACGCCGGCGTGCACCGCCGCTCCCCAGCACAAGGCGAGCTGGAGAATGCCGCCGGCGATCACCGCGACTGCCATCGCCCGAGCGGTCGCGGGACCGCCTTCGGGGACTGCCAGCAGAGCCACGATCAGCATCAGGTTGAGCAGTGCGGGGGCGAAGGCCGCGGCAGTGAACCGGGTCAGCGAATTGAGCACCCCGGAGAACAGCGACACCAGGCTGATGAAGATGAGATAGGGGAAGGTGATGCGCGTCAGGTTCAGCGCCAGCGCGAACTTTTCCGGCTCGTCTTGCCAGCCCGAGGCGACCAGCATGACGAACGCCGGCATGAAGATCTCGAACACGACCGTGATCAGGATCAGAGCCGGCAGGAACACCGCGAGCACCTCTTCGGCGAAGCGCTTGGCTTCCTCCATGCCGCCCTCGCCATGGAGCCGCTGGCTGAACAAAGGCACGAAACCCTGACTGAATGCGCCCTCGCCAAACAGTCGCCGGAACAAGTTGGGGATCAGGAATGCCAGCGCGAAGGCGTCGGCGGCCATTCCGGCGCCCAGGATCCGGCTCGCGACCATGTCCCGGGCGAAGCCGAGGATGCGGCTGACCATGGTGAGGCCGCCGATCGTCCCGCCCGCCTTGAGGAGGTTCATGGGCTGGGTCGTCAGCCTTGCGGGGCTTTGCCGGACGCGCCGGTGGGCTCGGGCTCGCCAGTGGATTCACCGTCCGGACTGTCGCCCGCACCATCGCCGCCGGTCCCGCTTTGGCCCTGCTGCGCCGAGTCGAGCTGCGCCATGTAGGCGGAGGCGAAGTCGATCGGCTCCAAAAGCAACGGCGGGAAGCCGGTGTTCTGGGAGCAATCTGCAATGATCTGGCGCGCGAACGGGAACAGCAGGCGCGGCGCCTCGATCAAAAGGAACGGCCCGATCGCCTCTTCGGGCACGTTGCGGAGCCCGAACACGCCGGCGTAGCTGAGGTCGATCAGGAAGTGGACGCCTTGGTCGGAGCGCGCCGAGACCTCGAACTTGAGCACGACTTCGTGGACCTCGTCCGCGACCTTGTCGACGGCGATGTTGAACTGCACTTCCAGCTGCGGCGTGACCTGCCACTGGAAGGCCTGTGGCGAGCTCGGACTCTCAACGGACAGGTCCTTGATATACTGCGCGATTGCGGCGACTTGCGGCTCGCCGGGCGGTTCCCCCGAGCCATTTCCGCGATTGATCGGGTCCTCATCGGCCATGCTGCTTGGTCCTTGATCAGATTCTGGGCGATATTGTGGGTTGTTCGCGGACCCGCAAACGGGGGCTGCGCGTTGCGGGGGCGACTAGCAGCCGCCGAAATGGGGCGCAATGGCGACCAAGCGTCGTGCGTCATTTGCCACCATTGTTTGAAACTGGCACTCTTTGAACTGGTGGCCCCGCGCATTATGTTGCAAGCCCGACAGCAAGGACCGGAACCGCAAGCTTGACCGTCATCATCATCCTCGCCCTCGTCGCCCTGTTCATCGGCCTGCGCCTGTACAGCGTGCTGGGCGAGCGCACCGGTCATGAGCAGCAGCCGATCTTCAAGCCCGCCGATCCCGACACTTTGGTCGAGCCGCGGGTCAACCAACCCTCGATGACCCCGCCCAGCGCGGGCGATGCCGGCGACATGGCGTTCCTGCCGACCGCCGGGCCGGGAGTGCGGGCGATCCTGGCCGCCGACCCGAGCTTCGACGTCGCCCGTTTCCTCGAGGGCGCCAAGGCCGCTTACCGGATGATCCTCGAAGCCTATTGGAAAGGCGACCTCGAGACCATGAAGTCGCATGTCGACGGGCATGTGCTTGAAGCGTTCGCGGGCGCTGTCTCCCAGCGAGAAAAAGAGGGCCTGACACTCGACAATCGGCTGGTCGCGATCGAGCAGGCGGTGATCGCCGAAGCCGCGCTGGATCACAGCGTCGCGACGGTGACCGTCCGGTTCGAAGCGGACATCGCCGCGGTCACCCGCAACAAGGACAGCGAAGTCGTCGCCGGATCGCTGAGCGACGCCGTCCAGACGCGGGACTTGTGGACCTTCCGCCGCGACATCACGGCGCGCGATCCAAACTGGATCCTGGTCGAAACCGACGAGGAAGAGTGAGGGGCTTGGCTCGGGCGCTCGCGCTCGCTTCCCTGGCATTGCTGTCGGCCTGCGCGACGCGGCCGGCGACGCCGCCACCGGCCCAACCGCCGCCCGTGACCCCGGCGCCAGCGCCGAAACCGACTCCGGCTCCGACGCCCACGCCAACGCCGCCGCCCGGTCCGGCGCCGGTCAACGCAATCGCCGCCGGGGTGACGCTGGCGGCTCCGAAAATCCTCGGCCAGGAGCAGGCGAGCCGCGCCCTGGACGCATTCCGGATCAGCTGTTCCGCGCTGACCCGCCGCGAAGACCGCTCCGGACTGGCGCGGGGCGCCGACTGGAGGGGCATCTGCGCCGAGGCCGCGACCCTTCCCGCCGGATATGCGCCGAGCTTTTTTTATTACCGATTCGACTGGGTCCAGGTCGGCGACGGGAAGGCCTTCGCGACCGGCTACTATGAGCCCGAGATCGCCGGATCGCGGGTCAAGGCGCCCGGCCTTGAAGTGCCGATTTATCGCACCCCGGCCGATCTCACCCGCTGCTACGGGACCAGCGGCACCGGCCGCGGGCGCGTCAACCATGAAGGCTATTGCGTCCTCTATTACACCCGCGCCGAGATCGAGGACGGGGCGCTGGCCGGACGCGGCCTCGAGCTGGCGTGGGCGGCCGACCCGGTCGAGCTGTTCTTCCTTCAGATCCAGGGCTCGGGCCGTGTCCGGACGCCCGACGGAAGCGTCGTCCGGATCGGCTACGACAACCAGAACGGCCGCGAATATGTCGCCATCGGGCGGCTGCTCCGCGAGCGCGGCATCCTGCCGCCGGGCGGTGCGTCGATGCAGGCGATCGTCGACTGGATTCGGGCCAACCCGGAGCAGGGGCGGGCGCTGATGCGCGAGAATTTGTCCTACATTTTCTTCAAGGAACTGACCGGCCCCGGACCGCTGGGGGCGCTCGGCCTGCCCGTCACCCCGCGCGGCACCGTTGCGACCGATCCCTTGTTCGTGCCGTTGGGCGCGCCGGTGTTCCTGACGCTCGACCGTCCGGAAGCGAATGGCCTGTGGGTCGCGCAGGACACCGGCGGCGCGATCAAGGGTCCCAACCGCTTCGACACCTTCTGGGGCGCGGGCCCGGACGCGACCCGCACCGCGGGCGGCATGTCGGCGTCGGGCCAGGCGCTGATCCTGCTTCCCAAGGGCAGCGCGGCGCGTGCGCTCGCTCAGCCCTGAAGAAGCCGACCTGTGGGCGCGGGTCACCGCGTCCATCCGCCCGCTTTCGCGCCGGCCAGTAACCAAGCCCGTAACCAAGACTGAGTCGGACCCGCCGCAAGCTCAATCCGAGCCGCCGCGCCCGAAGATGAGGCTGCAGCCCAGACCCTCGTCTCCCGCCCGCGCGATTCCCGGGACCACGCTCGACGGCAGCTGGGACCGCAAGCTTCAGTCGGGTTCGGTCGTTCCGGACCGGATCCTCGACCTTCACGGCCATAATCTGGACCGTGCCTTGAGCGCGATCGACTCGGGGCTCGAACAGGCGATCGCGGCCGGCGACCGGGTGCTGCTACTGATTACCGGCCATGAGCGGCCCGGCGACGCGCCGGTCCAGCGCGGGCGCATCCGGGCCGCGGTCCATGACTGGCTCGCGGCGTCGCGCCACGCGCCGCGAATTGCTGCCGTGAGGGGGGCCCACGGCCGCCACGGAGGCGGCGGGAGCCTCTACATCATTCTCCGCCGCCGCTGAGGGCGGGCACTCCATATTTTCTTAACCGCTGTCAGTTAATCGCGGATGCGGGAGACGGGCACTGCTGTCCGCGAGGCGCAAAACTTAGCGATGAGAGAAGGCACGGCCCAAAAAATCAGCAACGCGCTACTCTCGGGCGCGGCCGGATTTGCCTCGTTCGTTTTCTCGCTGAGCGCGTTCTTCTATATCACCGAGCTGAACGAGCAAATCGTCGCGTCGATCGTCGCCGGCGCCTTCTGCCTGCTGATCAGCTACATCGCAGCCGAACGCCCCAACAGCGAAAGCGCCCGGGCGCTGACCGCGCTTGGCGACCGCTTGCTGGCGGTCGAGGACGGGGATCTCGTTTCTCCCGCCCCGCCGGGCGTCTACAAGCTCATGCCCAAACTCGCCGTGGCCGTGGATACGCTGTTTTCCGAAGTGCGCGCGTCGATCGAGAATGCCCACGCGCTTGGCATGTACGACCCGGTGACGTCGCTTCCCAATCGCCTCCATTTCCGCTCCGAAGCCGACAAGCAGCTCAGCGAGCTGGGGCCCGGAGACCAATCGGCGATGCTGTTCATCGATCTCGACCGGTTCAAGCTGGTCAACGACAGCCTCGGCCATGCCCGCGGCGACCAGCTGCTGATCATGGTCGCCAACCGGCTTCGGGTGGTGGTCACCGCGGAGTTCGGCGAAGCCCTGTATCGCCGCCCGTTGCTGGCCCGGCTCGCCGGCGACGAGTTCACTATGTTCTTTCCGGCGATTCAGTCGCCGGCGGATGTCGAGCGGATCGCGCGCCGGATCGCGATGGCGATCGCCGAGCCGTTCGAGCTGTGCGGGCACAGCGTCGACATCGGCGCCTCGATCGGAGTCTCGATCTGCCCCGCTCACGGCTCGAGCATCGAAACGCTGATGCGCGCGGCGGACATCGCAATGTACTGCGCCAAGTCGAGCGGCGGCGGCCGGCATTGCCTGTTCAACGAGCAGCTCGCCGCCGAACACCAGGAGAAGATCGAGACCGAGCGGGCGTTGACCGAAGCGGTCGAGCGCGACGAGTTCATGCTCGCCTTCCAGCCCCAATTGAGCCTGGTGACCGGCGAGATCGCCGGGGCCGAGGCGCTGCTGCGCTGGAACCATCCTCGTGACGGGCTGCGCATGCCGAACAGTTTTATCCCGATCGCCGAGAGGACCGGGGTGATCACCGACATCGGCGACTGGGTCGTGGCCGAGGTCGCCTCGGTGCTCGGCTCGTGGCACCGCGACGGTTTCGCCCGGCGGCTCGCGTTCAACATCAGCCCGCGCCAGATTGAGCGCGCCGACTTCTTCAGCCGGCTGCGCCAGAGCTTTGCCGACGAGCACGTGCCGCTGTCGCTGATCGAACTCGAGTTCACCGAAAGCGCGGCGATGGAAGTGTCCGACGCGGTGCTCGACGAGATCGCCGCCTTGCGCGCTGACGGCGCCACCATTGCCATCGACGATTTCGGCACCGGCTACTCC
>Ga0183260_10003308_pt1 | contig 13032 bp, 14 predicted proteins | sample AntDrymUQ4972206_2_FD_129768 | JGI IMG/M metagenome (GOLD analysis project Ga0183260, IMG submission 129768) | Polar desert sand microbial communities from Dry Valleys, Antarctica - metaG UQ497 (22.06) (version 2) (version 2) | ecosystem: Environmental > Terrestrial > Soil > Desert | place...
GATCCGCCTGCGTGTGACCGCGCCCGATGCGCGGCGCCCATATCGCAGTCCCGGCGGGATACGCGTATGGGGCCACGACCTGCCGGTGCTGGCGATCATCGGCCTTGTCGGCACCGCGCTGTCGTTTCTCGTCGTCAGCATCCTCGACCTGCAGGTGGGCGCCGCCGGCGTCACCTGGATGGTGCTCGGCATGGCCGGCTACGTGCTCTACCGGCGCAGCCAGGGGCTGGACCTCGTCTCCACGCACGAGGTCGCCCAGCCGCAGCCGGTCACGCTGACCGAGGCCGAGTACGAGTCCGTCCTCGTGGCGATGGACGCGCACCACTACTCGCCGCAGACGATCGCGACGGCCGCCCGGCTCGCCGGTCCCAAGCGCCGCGGCATCCACGTGCTCGTGACGCTCACCGTGCCCCAGGTATCACCGCTGGATGCGGCGCTGCCCGACGAGGAGCTTGCGGCACGGGCGGTCATCGAGCAGGCGCGCGTCCAGGGCGGTCAGCGCGTCAGCGGTCACGTCGAGCGCGTAAGGCCAGGCCAGACCGGCAGGCTGATCGTCGAGGAGGCGCGCGAGATGCGGGCGCACGCGATCGTCATGCCACTCCCGCCGCGCACCGGCACGACGGTGTTCGGCAAAACCGTCGAGACCGTGCTCGCCGACCGTCCGTGCCGGGTCATCATCGAGTCCGAGCCGGCCGATGCCTGAGGGCCGCGGGCTGCACCGGGCAATGACGCTGCTGCTGTCGGCGTCGATGGTTGTGGTCGGCCTGGCGATGCTCGTGCGCACGCTCAGCGCCGGCGGCGGGCCGCTGACGCTGGGAATCGTGCTGGGCCTGCTGTTCGTCGCGGCGGGTGCGGGCCGCTTCTATTTCACCTGGCGTCGATTGTGATGGCCGGGGCACCGCACGACAGGACGGACCGCTGATGTTTCGCCGCTCGCTCGGCTCTCCGGCGCTGTTCGTGATCGTCTGGACGTCGCTGGCCAGCGCGATCTACTTCTCGCTCGGGGTCGTCGCCGAGAACGCGCTCGGCCTGACCCCGCTGGTGTTCCTCGGCGCCGCCGTCTTCTTCGCGCTCACGGCGATGACGTACGTCGAGGGAGCATCGCTGCACCAGGAGCGCGCCGGATCGACGGTCTTCGCGCGGTACGCGTTCAACGAGCTCGTGAGCTTCGTCGCGGGCTGGGCGGTGCTGCTGGACTTCCTCATCCTGATCGCGGTGACGGCGTTCGTCGCCGTCAACTACCTGGCGGCCTTCTGGGCGCCGCTGGGCGAAGGCATGCCGGAGCTTGCGATCGCGATTGGGATCGTCGCCTACGTCGCCGCCCGCAACATGCGCGGCTTCGGCGGCGCCACGCGCGAGCGGATCGCCGCGCTCGTCCTCGTCGACATCGCGCTGCAGCTGCTGATCATCGTCTTTGGCGTCACGCTGGTCGTCGATCTCGACGGGCTGCTGAACTCGATCGAGCTCGGCACGAGCCCGGAGTGGAAGGACGTCATGTTCGCGCTGACGGTCTCGACCGTCGCGTTCACGAGCCTGGAGTCGGCGTCCGGCCTCGCCGGCGAGGTAGCCGTAAGCCAGCGCGGGCTCAAGCGACTCGTCGTGAGCGCGACGGCCTCCGTGCTCGTCATCTACGTCGGCATCTCGCTCGTCGCCGTTGCGGCGCTGCCGGTCACGCCCGGCGCCGGGCCACTGACCGGCGAGGCGCTCAACGCACCGGTGATCGCGATCGTCCAGCGCTTCGAACCGGTCTGGCTGTCAGACGTCTTCGTCTACACGACGGCTGCGCTGGCGAGCACGACGCTCGTGCTGGCATGCCACGCGGGGATGCGTGGGCTCTCGCGCCTGACCTACTCGCTGACGACGAACCGCCAGATCCCGAACGTGATCGGCCGGCTGCACCCGAAGTACGGCACGCCGTTCGTTCTGATCGTGCTCGCGGCGGTGCTGGCGAGCGCGCTCGTCGTGCCGCGCGATCTCGAGGCGCTCGTGGGCATCTACGCGTTCGGCGCGATGCTCGCCTTTCTGATCGCCCATGTCTCCATCTGCATGCTGCGCTACCGCGAGCCCGACCGGCCGCGCCCGTACAAGATCCCGCTGTCGCTGCGGGTGCGGGGCGGCGACCTGCCGTTGCCGGCGGTGCTGGGCGCGGCGATGGCCGCCGGCGGCCTGCTGAGCCTGCTGGCGTTCCACGAGGGCGCTCGCTACGTCGGGATCGTCTGGATGGCAGCCGGGATCGCGCTCTACGTGACCTATCGGCGCGTGTCCGAGATGCCGCTACTGCAACGCGTAGTCGTCTCCGAGACGGCGCTGCGCTCCGAGCCGCTGCGCGCGGAGTACGGGTCGATCCTCGTGCCGATCTTCGGCAATTCGATCGACGACGACATCGTGCAGACGGCGGGGCGCCTGGCGTCAGCCGCCGGCGACGACGACCGCGACGGCGCGACCATCGAGGCGATCTGGGTCTTCGAGGTGCCGCTCTCGCTGCCGCTGGATGCGCGCCTGCCCGATGCGCAGCTCAAGCGCGCCCGCGCGGCGCTCGCGCGCGCCAAGGCAGTGGGGGAGGAGTATGACGGCGTCGAGGTCGCGACCGCCACGATCCGCGCTCGACGGGCGGGCGAGGCGATCGTGGCCGAGGCGCGCCGGCGTGGCGTGGAGCTGATCGTGCTCGCCGCCGAGGAGCCGTCACGGATCCGCGGCGGCGCCCGCCTGGGCGGGATCGGCGGCCCGATGGACAACTTCGTCGGCGACGCCACCAAGCATGTCGTTCGCAAGGCGCCGTGTCGCGTGATCCTGACCGCGCCGCCCGCGCTGGAGCCGGAGAGCGGCGGGGCGCCCGCCGGCTCCTAACCGTCTAGCATCCGGCCCATGATGGTGCTCGTCGTCGGGGCCGGGCGCGTGGGTTCTGCTGTCGCGAAATCCGCGCTCGCTGCCGGTCATACCGTGTCGGTGCTCGACGAGGACCCGCTCTCGCACGAGCGCCTCGACGCCGGTCAGACCACCTCGTGGGAGGACGCCGGCGGGCGCTTCACGGTCGGCACCGCAATCGAGATCGATGCACTGCTGGCGGCGGGGATCGAGGAAGCCGACGTCTTCATCTGCTCGACGAACGGTGACAACACGAACCTGACCGTCGCCCAGATCGCCCAGAAGCAATTCGGCATCCCGCGCGTGATCGTGCGGGTGCTCGATCCGGCCCGTTCGGAGTGGTACGCCGAGCAGGGCCTGAACACGATCTGCCCGACGAAGATCGCGATCGAGATGTTCAAGAACGCGGTTCTGGAGCCCGTCGAGCGCTGATGTACGTCATCGTCGTGGGGGGAGGGAAGGTCGGCCTGAACCTTGCCCGCGAGCTGATTCGCAACGGGCAGGAGGTCACGCTCGTCGAGCAGGACCGCGGCGCGTACCTGAAGATCGAGCAGGAGCTCGAGCACGCCATCCAGTACGGGGACGGCACGGAGCTGTGGGTGCTGGAGCGCGCGGGAATTCAGCGCGCCGACCTCGTCGTCGCGGTCACCGGCGACGATGAGGACAACATCCTCATCTGTCAGGTGGCCAAGGAGAAGTACATGTGCGAAAGGATCATCGCTCGCTGCAACAACCCCAGAAACCTCCAGCACTTCAAGCTGCTGGGCATCGGGCCGGCGGTCTCGGCGACCGACCTGATCCTGAACCTGATCGAGCACGAGGTGCCCGGACATGGGCTCGTCCACCTGCTCGATCTGCCCGACGAGCAGCTGGAGATCATCGAGGTCGAGGTCATGCAGGGCGCGCCCGCGGCGGGCCTGCCGGTGGCGGACATCGAGCTTCCGGAGGGCAGCCTGATCATCTCGGTGCTGCCGCGTGGCAAGCCGGGCTTCGTGCCCTCGGGCGACACGGTGATCCAGCCCGGCGACGAGGTCCTGGTCGTGCTCGACCCAGGGCTTGAGCAGGCGATCACCTCGCAGTTCGCGCCCACCGGCGCGCATCGCTGAGCGCCGTCGGCTCGCTCTGCCGCTGAGACCAGCCGGCGAGCATTCCAGGACCGCCGGATCGACGAGGCTTCAACTACTGCCGGACTAGGACTCGAACCTAGACTACCTGGACCAGAACCAGGCGGGCTGCCAATTACCCTATCCGGCACCGGCGGGCCATTATATCCGCGCTTGAAGTGCCCCATGTAGCCGATCGCGCTGGCCCTCGCCACGCACTACGCCGCCGCCTGCTCCATCCAGTCCCGGTACAGCCGCCAGTACGCCCCCTGCGCCTCGAGCAGCTCGTCGTGGCTGCCCTGCTCGACGATCTTCCCACCGTCGAGCACGACGATCCTCCCGGCCTGGCGGATCGTCGAGAGGCGGTGGGCGATGACGATCGATGTGCGGCCCGAGAGCAGGCGGCGCAGGCCGGCCTCGATCCGTCCCTCGGTGTGCAGGTCGACGTTCGAGGTGGCCTCGTCGAGGATCAGGATGCGCGGATCGGCGACGAGCGCGCGCGCGAACGCCACGAGCTGTCGCTGGCCGGCCGACAGCTGTGTTCCGCGCTCGCCGACCTGGGTGTCGTAACCGTCCGTCAGCGCTGAGATGAAGTCATCCGCTCCGACGGCGCGCGCCGCGTTGCGGATCTCCGCCTCGCTGGCGTCCGGGCGTCCGAAGGCGATGTTGTCGCCGATCGTGCCGCTGAACAGAAAGCCCTCCTGCGGCACGATCCCGAGCTGGCTGCGCAGCGACGCCTGCGTCACCGAGCGCAGGTCATGGCCATCGACGAGCACCGCGCCGTCGGTCGGGTCATAGAAGCGCGCGACGAGCTTGGCGATCGTCGACTTGCCGGCGCCGGTCGCGCCGACGAGTGCGACGGTCTGTCCCGGCGGGACCTTCAGCGAGACCCCTGAGACGGCGTACATCGCGTCCTCGCCGGCGCCGTAACAGAAGCTCACGTCGCGCAGCTCGATCTCGCCGCGCAGGCGCCCGAGCTCGACGGCGTCGGGCGCATCGACGAGATCGGGCTCGACGTCGAGCAGGTTGAAGATCTTGTCCAGCGCGGCCATTCCGGACTGGCAGGTCGTGTAGACCTGCGAGAGCTGCTGGATCGGATCGAAGAAGTTGTTCAGCGCGGCGACGAACGCGACGAGCACGCCGACGGTCACGTTGCCGTCGATCGCCTGCAGGCCGCCATAGAGCAGGATGCCGACGGTCGCCAGCGCGCTCAGCAGCTCGATCGCGGGGAAGTACGCCGCGTTGAGGTTGACCGTCGTCATGTTCGCCGCGCGGTTGGCGTCGTTGAGCTCCGCGAAGCGCCGCTTGTGGCGCGGCTCCTGGCCGAACGAGCGAACGATGCGGATGCCCGACAGCGACTCCTGCAGGTAGGAGGTGATCGCCGCGATCGTCTCGCGCGTTCGTGCGTAGGCATCGGCGGACACGATCCGGAAGGCGAACGAGCCGATCACGACGACGGGGAAGATCAGAAACGTCAGCAGCGCCAGCTCGAGGTCGAGCAGCACGAGGATCATGATCGTGCCGAGCAGCGTCAGCGTGCTCGAGAACAGCGTCACGACGCTGTCGGTGACAAGCGTGTCGAGCGCCTGCACATCGTTGGTCATGCGCGAGATCAGCTGCCCTGCCTGGCGGCGCTCGTAGAAGCCGATCGGCTGGGACTGCAGGTGCTTGAAGATGCGCAGGCGCAGGTCCTGCAGCGCTCGCTGTCCGACCCAGCCGACGAGGTAGGTCTGCGCGTAGGACGCCGCCCAGAACACCAGCGCGCTGACGATGAAGGCCAGCACGACGAGGTTCAGCGTGCCGACGTCGCCCTGCCTGATCCCATCGTCGATGGCGAACTTCGCCAGCGGCGCGGGCGCGAGCGTCGCGGCGGTCGCGGCGACGAGAGTGACGAACATCAGGATCACGCGCCCGCGGTAGGGCGCCAGCAGCGACATGAGTCCGCGCAGCTTGCGCCCGCGGCCGCCCGTCTGGCGCCAGCGACGCCGGATCTCCAGCGAGCGCGCGGTCATAGTCCGGCCACCTCGCGCTCGCGCGGCTTGCGCGTGAGGAAGACCTGGTCGGGAAGGCCCTTCTCGACGATCTCGCCGTAGAACGGCGAGCGCTCGAGCAGCTCCTGGTGCGTGCCGTGGTCGAGCAGCTTGCCGTCCTCGAGCACCGCGATCTCGTCGGCGAGCGTGATCGTCGACAGACGGTGGGCGATGACGAACGTCGTGCGGCCGGCCATCACCTCGCTCAGCGCGCGCTTGATCTGCTGCTCGGTCGAGGCATCGACCGAAGACGTCGCGTCGTCGAGGATCAGGATCCGCGGGTCGGCCAGCAGCGCGCGGGCGATCGCGATCCGCTGGCGCTGACCGCCGCTCAGCGTCAGGCCGCGCTCGCCGACGCGCGTGTCATAGCCGTCGGGCAGCTGCTCGATGAAGCCGTGCGCCTGCGCGCGCGTGGCCGCGGCGACGACCTCCTCGCGCGTTGCCTCGGCGCGCGCGTAGGCGATGTTCTCGTGCACGCTGGCGCTGAACAGAAACGGATCGTCGGTGACGACGGCGATCTCGCGCCGCAGCGCACGCGGGTGGACCTTGCGCACGTCGACGCCATCGACGAGCACCTCGCCGTCGGTCGCGTCGTAGAGCCGCGAGACGAGCGAGACGAGGCTCGTCTTGCCCGAGCCGGTGGGACCGACGAGCGCGAGCGTCGTGCCGGCGGCGACGGTCAGCGTGACGTCATCGAGCGCCGGCTCGCGCGCGCCCTCGTATGCCAGCGACGCGTTGCGCAGCTCGACGCGGCCTGAGCCCGGCGGCAGTTCCACGGCGTCCGGCGCCGCGACGATCCGCGGCTCGCGGTCGAGCAGCTCGAAGATGCGCACACCGGATGCCGTCGCGCGCTGGGACATCCCGAGCAGCATTCCGAAGGTGCGCATCGGTCCGAGCAGTGCCAGCAGGTAGGCGTAGAACGCGGTGAACTCACCGATGTCCAGGCGCCCGTCGATGACCGCCCGGCCGCCGAGGAAGAGCAACAGCGCCAGGCCGATCTGCGGCAGGAAGCCGATGAACGGGTTGTAGAAGGCGCGCAGCCGCGTCGAGATCATCGACTGCTCGAAGACGCGCGTCACGCTCCTGCTGAAGCGCTCGCGCTGAAGGTCCTCGCGCGCGAACGCCTTGACGACTCGCACGCCGCCGACGTTCTCCTCGACATCGGCCGTCAACTCCGCGATCCGCTGCTGGACCTCCTGCAGGGCCGGCCGCGCGCGCCGGCCGTAGCGCTGCGCGATCCAGATGACGAACGGCACGGGGGAGAGCGCGACGACCGCGAGCAGCGGGTCGATGATGAACATCGCAATCGAGGCGAACAGGATCGTGAGGGCCGACTGGGCGATGATCACGAGGCCGTAGCCCAGGAAGAACCTCACCGCCTGCAGGTCGACCGTCGCTCGCGACATCAGCTGGCCGGTCTGCTGGCGGTCGAAGAAGCCCAGCTCGAGCGCGAGCAGATGCGAGTAGACGCGGCTGCGCAGGTCCATCTCGACGCCGAGCGAGACGCGCCCGGCGATCAGCCTCCGCGCCACCGTCAGCGCCAGCCGTACCAGCCCGGCAACAGCGATCAGCATCACGAGCAACCTGAGCTGGTCGCGGTCGCTGGAGTCGATCGTGTTGATCGCCGCGCCCGTCAGCGCGGGGATCGCGACCGTCGCGCCCATCGCGATCGCCGCAAGAAGTCCGGACCACCAGACGCCGCGCTTGTAGGGCGCGAGGAAGCCAAGCAGGCGGCGAAACGTCGACATTCGGCGATTGTAGTTGACTGGGCAACGATTCCGGAAGGGTCTGGGGTGCTGTGGGCGGAGGGGCGTGGCGGGTCCGATCATCTACGCTCGCCAACCATGCCGGAACCGCCCGCGGGACTGTGCAACAGCTGCCGCCACCAGCGCGTGATCCGCAACACGCGCGGCTCGTCCTTCTCCCTGTGCGAGCGCTCGCGCGACGACGACCGCTACCCCCGCTACCCGCGGATCCCCGTCGTGTGCTGTCCGGGCCACGAGCCGCACGCGTGCGAAGACCACCAATGATCAAGCTCGACCGCTGGACGCGCGCCGAGCCGATCCCGGACGCCGTCAACCACGCCGTCGCCGTCGCCGTCGCCTGATCGTCGTGGTCGGAGGAGGCCTGAGCTACTCGCGCAGCGTCACCTCACTGCGGATCCGATGACCACCACGGAGCCACGCCGCTGCTGGCCGATGAGCGATCCGCTGTACATCGCCTACCACGACGAGGAGTGGGGGCGGCCCGTCCGCGACGACGCGCTGCTGCTCGAGCGCCTGTGCCTGGAGGGCTTTCAGTCCGGTCTGTCGTGGCTGACGATCCTGCGCAAGCGCGAGCGCTTTCGTGAGCTGTTCGAGGGCTTCACCCCGCAGCGCGTCGCTCGCTTCGACAGCGACGACGTCGAGCGCCTGATGGGCGATGCCGGCATCGTTCGCAACCGAGCGAAGATCGTGGCGACGATCGCCAACGCGAGGGCCACCCTCGAGTTACAGGCAGCCGGCGAGACGCTCACCGGCGTGCTGTGGTCCTTTGCACCGGGCGGCCCACAGCGAGCCCCGAAATCGCTCGCCGACACCCCGTCGATGACCGCCGAATCAAAGGCGATGGCGCGCGACCTGAAGCGCCGCGGCTTTCAGTTCATCGGCCCGACGACCGCCTACGCGCTGATGCAGGCTGTCGGGATCGTCAACGACCACGTCGTCGGCTGCATCGCTCGCGCCGCCGTCGAGGACGCGCGCGCCCAGCGCGGCGGGTAGGGCTGCGCCGTTCAGCGGTTGCCGCGGATGCGCGCGATCAAGCGGCTGAGGAAGATCATCACCCGCGTGACGGCCGGCTCCTTCTGCTTCGCGGTCGCGCGGTCGATCTCGCTCAGCCTCGACTCCGAGGGCATCGGCGGGTCGCCCCCGACCGTGCTCGTGTAGATGTCGTAGTGCTTGCCCGGATCGAGCACCACGCCTGTCGCAAGGCGGCCCTTGCCGCTGGCGTCGAACTGCTCGAACGTGTGCGTCTGGGGCGGCACGCCCTTCTCGTCGCGCGAGTTGACCGTCACGACGACCGCGGACGGAAGCGGCTCGCGCTCGCGGAAGTCATAGTCGATCGCCAGCGTGCCCCGGTTGCGCACGGCCTTGACCTCGGGCCGCTCCTGAGCCTCGCCGAGCGTCGTCTCGGTCGCTTCGTTGAGCCAGTCGTTGGGCTTGCTCCACTGCTTCTTGTTACCCGGACCGGTGGGGGAGTTGGAGTGCAGCCCGAGGCTGTTCTTGGGCTTCGTGTCGCCCCAGCGGCCCTTCCACAGCATCCAGGCATGTGTCTCGGGCCCGATCAGCTCGAGCCTCAGCTCGGGCCCCGGGCGCTTGCCGTCGGCGAGGTCATACCAGGCCTCGGTCTGGTGAAACCCCGGCTCGAAATAGGAGGCGTGCGAGCCGCGCGCGACATACACGATCGGCCGCTCGCCGTCGCGGCGCACGCCGCTCCAGGAGCGCTTCTCGCCGTAGCGGTGCTGGGCGAAGACCGCGAGGTCGGGCCGGTCCTCGCTCGGGTGCATGCGTAGCTGGATCATCTCCCAGTCGCCCTCGTGCAGGCCGGCGGAGAACGCGAGCTGGTAGTCGTTGTAGAAGTACCAGAACCAGTACTGCAGCCAGAGCCGGCCGTTCTGCTGCGCCGTTCGCCCGTACATGACGTTGTTGAGTTCGGGACGCTCGCGGCGCAGGCGCACGTAGGCCTCGCGGTAGTCCTTGCCGGAGTGGCCGACGATGTCGCCTTCGCGAAACGGCGCGCCGCTTGCGTACTTCTCGCGGCCCAAGAAGGCGAGCGTGAGCTTCGTCTGCTCGCCGACGGGCTCGGCGCGCGCCAGGATCTCGCCCTTCTTGCCTTCGGCCACGTCGGCGCGGCGCAGCTCGTTGTTCGGGCAGTCGGTCCACTGCACGGCGCTGTCGACGAAGTACTGCTCGTTGGAGTCGTAACGCAGCAGCGGCGTGAACCGCTTCAGCAGGTCATCGTGGTCTGCCATGCCCCCACCTCACGGGCTAAGCACACCGTGCCGCGTGGGCCGCGTCAAGGTCCGTGCAGGGAAAGTCGAGGGCGACTCCCTCACGCGCCGCGCGCCGGCCTGAGCGATCGTGACAAAGAAGGCGATGGTTTCCGACCGAGGGACACGATGAACACGACACATCCAACGAGGCTGATCCAATGGAAACGACAAGCCCGAGCGAGTTGGTCAAGGTCGCCAGTGGCGCGCCCGAGCTCGACGGCATCGTGTTCGACACTCCGTGCCGGGCCAAGGTGGTGGTGGCCGTCGTGGAGCCGGGCCGAGGCCCGCCGCCACCCGCCCGCGTCGGTACCGTCCGAGGTGATGAGCGAGACGGTCCCTCCAGACTTCGCCACCGTCATTGAGCTAGAGCGACGCCTGCTCGAACGGGAGGTTCGCCTCGACCGCGCGGCTCTCTCGGTGCTGCTGCATGAGGACTTCTGCGAGTTTGGGGCCTCGGGCCGCGTCTATAGCCGCGACAGCATCATCGAGGCGCTGCTTGCCAGCGACGGGAGTAGCGCGAAGGCTTTCGACTTCAGGGCCGTCCGATTGAGCGCCGACGTTGTGCTGCTCACCTATCGGACGGACACGCCATCGCTTCGGACTTCCATCTGGTCACGCGGCGACGCCGGCGCGTGGCGGATGCTGCATCACCAGGGCACGCGCGCTGCTGAGTTGACCCGGGGGAGACCCTGACGCGCACCGGCGCCGTGGCGATCAAGCGATAGCCGGGTCGTCAACCACGATCGGCTCGGCCTCGTGCAGTCGCCGGCCGAAGTAGTCCGCGTGATCGAGCTCGCCGAGTGCGATCAGCACGATTCGCAGGATGCCCTGGTGACCGACGATGACGGGCCGCTGCGCCGCGGCGAGCGCGTCGGCGGTCGCGGCACGGGCACGCTGCAGCGCGTCATCCAGCGATTCCATACCCGGCACCGGTGAGCCGAACGGATCGTCGCGCCACGCCTGAAACGCGCTGCCGTAGGACTCGAGTGCCTGCACGCGGTCGAGGCCCTCGAAGCCGCCGTAGTCGATCTCGGTCAGGCGCTCGTCGACCGTCAGCGGCGCACCGGTCGCGCTCGCGATCGCCTCGGCGGTGTCGCGCGCGCGGCTGAGCGGGCTGCTGAAGACGGCGTCGATCGCTTCGTCGGCGAGCAGCGCCCCGGCCTGGCGTGCCTGCTCGCGGCCGGCCTGCGTGAGCGCTACGTTGCTGCGACCGGAATACGCCATCCGTGCAGAGCTCGCCGTCTGCCCGTGGCGCACGATGTACAGGCGCCGGTCCGTCAACCGATCCGCTCGGGCTCGACCCAGCGCTGCTCGGCATCAGCGCGACGGACCGCGTCGAACAGCGCCTGCACGCGCAGCGCCTGCTCGAGCGATGGTTCGGGCGGCGCGCCATCGCGGATGGCGGTATGGAAGTTGTGGGCGACGCGTTTGAACGCCTCCTTCGAGCTTGCCTGCAGCGGCCCCTCGCTGCGCATCTCCTCGCCGGCGCGACCCGACCGCATGCACTTGTCCTCGTCGAGGCGGACGGTGCCCTCGGCGCCGTAGACGTCGATCGTGTCACTGCGCTTGTGGCGTGCCGTCGCCGTCAGCGTCACGATTCCAAGCCCACCGCCGGCGAAGCGCAACACGATCGCGTAGGCATCCTCGGCGGTGACCTCGTGCGACGTGCCGTCGGGCGCTGTGCGCTCGCGAACTCCAACCTCAGTCGCCGCGGCGACGGCCTGCACCTCGCCGAAGGCGGCGAGCAGCAGATCGAGGTCATGCACGCCGTAGCCCTGCAGCCGTCCACCGCCCATCGATGCGTCCTGAACCCAGGAGAACGGGCGCGACCCAGGCTCGGCGTGGTCGTCGAAGACCAGCGAGATCAAGACCATCCGCGGCGCTCCGGCGACCTCGCTCACGCGCTTGAGCAGCAGTTCGCGCGCAACCTGAAAGCGGCGGCCGTAGTTGACGGCACCGACGACGCCCGCGTCGTCGATCGCTGCGACCACCTCACGTGCCTGCGCGAGATCGGAGGCGAGCGGCTTCTCACAGAGAACGTGCAGCCCCTTCCGCGCCGCCGCGATCGCGACCTGCGCATGCACCGACACCGGCGTGGCGACATGGACGGCCTCGAGTCCCGGGGCTGCGAGCAGCTCGTCGAGGTCGTTGGTGCCGAGCGGGGCGCCCGCCTGCTCGGCGAGCTCGCGCGCCCGTTCACCGCGTCGCGACCACACCGCGATCGGCTCGAACTCGTCGAGCTCGCCGTACACGGGCAGCGGAACCTTGGCCCCGTAGCCCCCGCCGATGACTGCGATCTTCACGGGGTCGGCCACGAAGACTGAGAATAAGCTGCTTGGGATGAGCGGCGTCGTCACAACCGTCAGCGCTGGGCCGGTTCACGGGATCGACAAGCCCAACCAGGATGCGATCGAGCTCGTCATGGGGCTGGGGGTCGCGGGCGATGCCCACAATGGGGAGAAGGTCAAGCACCGCGCCCGCGTCAAGCGCGACCCGACGCAGCCCAATCTGCGCCAGGTGCACCTGATCGACGCCTCGCTGCACGAGCAGCTGCGCGACGAGGGCTTCGAGGTCGCCGCCGGGCAGATGGGCGAGAACATCACGACGAGCGGCCTGGAGGACCTGATCTGGATGCCGCTCGGCACGCGGCTGGCGATCGGGGAGTCGGCCGTGATCGAACTGACCGGGCTGCGCAACCCGTGCGCCCAGCTCGAGCCGATCCAGATGGGGCTGATGAAGGCGGTGCTCGGCCGCGACGAGAAGGGCGAGCTCGTCTATCGCTCCGGCGTCATGGCGATCGTGCTCGCCGGCGGGATCGTGCGCGCGGGCGATCGAATCATCGTCGGTCCGGCGCCAGAGCCACGCGTGCCCCTGCGACCGATCTAGGTGAGCTGCCCATGGACTTGCTGAACGGTTGAAGGAGGTGTCCGGCCTCCGACGGAGGGTTGCGGTCTACCACGACTGCATCAGCGAAGGAGACCGGACATGGAAGACCGTAGGTGCA
>Ga0183260_10003309_pt1 | contig 13031 bp, 11 predicted proteins | sample AntDrymUQ4972206_2_FD_129768 | JGI IMG/M metagenome (GOLD analysis project Ga0183260, IMG submission 129768) | Polar desert sand microbial communities from Dry Valleys, Antarctica - metaG UQ497 (22.06) (version 2) (version 2) | ecosystem: Environmental > Terrestrial > Soil > Desert | place...
CGGCCGCACCGGCCCCGAGCCGGACGACCGTGGGCCGGACCGACGCGCCGACCGTGCGGGCTACGGCGACATCAACGGCGGCCTCGTCGCGGCCGGCCGTGACAACCAGCTCCACGTCGACGGACCCGTCGGTGACGCGGTCGGCCACGGCGACCGGAGCCGCGGTGATCCCGTCGTCCGACGCCTCGTCCCCGCCACCGACCGTCGGGCTCACCGGCGACAGCAACGACGACAGCACCGGCCGCATCCCGACCGGGACCCTGGTCGGCGTCGGGCTGGTCGCCGTCGTCGCCGGCGCCGCGGTCCTGCGCCGGCGCGCCGAACGCGCGAGATGACCGGCGGCGACCGGCGGCACCTCCACCCGGCCGCCTGGTGGCTCTGGGCGCTGTCGCTCGGCGCCGCCGCGGTCCGGACGACCAACCCGCTGCTGCTGGGACTCGTCGTCGCGGTCGCCGGCTACGTCGTCGCCGCGCGTCGCACCGACGCGCCGTGGGCGCGCAGCTTCTCCGCGTTCCTCACCCTCGGCGCGTTCGTCGTACTCATCCGCGTCGTCATCGTCGGGGTGACCGGCCGCCGGCTGCCCGGGCACGTGCTGGTGACGCTGCCGTCCACGGCCCTGCCGGACTGGGCGGCCGGTGCCGCCATCGGGGGACCGGTCACGGTCGAGCTGCTGGCCGGCGCGATCTACGAGGGCCTGCAGTTCGCGACGCTGCTCGCCTGCTTCGGCGCCGCCAACGCGCTCGCCAGCCCATACCGACTGCTGCGCTGCCTGCCCGGCGCGGTCTACGAGGCCGGGGTCGCGGTCGCCGTCGCGCTGTCCTTCGCGCCGCAGGCCATCGTGTCGGTCGGCCAGGTGCGCGCGGCCCGGCGACTGCGCGGTCGACCGACCCGCGGGCTGCGCGGCGCGCGTGGGCTCGCGGTGCCGGTGCTCGAGGGTGCGCTGCAGCGCTCGATCGACCTCGCGGCATCCATGGACGCGCGCGGCTACGGGCGGCGTCGCCATGTGCCGACGCCGGTACGCCGCACGACCGCCGCGTGCACCGTCGGCGGGCTGCTCACCTCTGCGGTCGGGGTCTACGCGCTGCTCGATCCGACGACCTCGCGCGGCGTCGCCCTGCCGCTGCTCGGCGCCGGCAGTGCTCTGCTGTGCGGCGCGCTGCTCCTGGGCGGACGCCGCACCTCACGCACGCGCTATCGGGCGGACCGGTGGCGCGGGCCCGAGTCTCTCGTCGCCGTCTCCGGGCTGGTCGCGCTGGTGGTCCTCGTCGGCGCCGACCGGGCCGGCGTCGTTGCGCTGGACCCGAGCACCCAGCCGTTCGTCGCCCCGACCCTCCCGCTCGTCCCCGCGCTCGGGCTCCTGGTCGCACTTCTTCCGGCATTCCTCGCGCCGCAGCCACCGCGTCCTGCGGTTGCGGGCGACACGATGCGCGCGGTGCCCGCGTGATCGACCTCGACCACGTCACGGTGACCTACCCGGGCGCGACGGCGCCGGTGCTGCGTGACGTGACGCTGCACGTGCCGGAGGGCGAGCTGTGCCTCGTCATCGGCGCGAGCGGATCCGGGAAGTCGACGCTGCTGCGCACCGTCAACGGCCTCGTCCCCCACTTCTCCGGTGGCGTCCTGCAGGGCCGGGTCACCGCCGCCGGGCGGGACACGCGCACCCATCCGCCGCGCGAGCTGGCCGACGTCGTCGGCTTCGTCGGCCAGGACCCCGCCGCGGGGTTCGTCACGGACACGGTCGAGGACGAGCTCGCCTACGTGATGGAGAGCATCGGCCTCGCGCCGCCGGTGATGCGCCGCCGGGTCGAGGAGACGCTGGACCTTCTCGGCCTGACCCCGCTGCGCGAGCGCCCGCTCTCGACACTGTCCGGCGGCGAGCAGCAACGGGTCGCGATCGGGTCTGTCCTCACCGCGCACCCACGGGTGCTGGTCCTGGACGAGCCGACGTCCGCGCTGGACCCGCCCGCCGCCGAGGAGGTGCTCGCCGCGCTGCTCCGGCTGGTGCACGACCTCGGGCTCACCGTGCTGCTCGCGGAGCACCGGCTCGAGCGCGTGGTCCAGTACGCCGACCGCGTCGTGGTCGTCCCCGGCGGCGGCGCCGCCGTGGTGTCCGGGTCGCCGCAGGACGTGATGTCGACCTCGCCGCTGGCGCCGCCGGTCGTGCACCTCGGCCGGCTGGCGCGATGGGAGCCGCTCCCCCTCTCGGTGCGCGACGCGCGCCGGTGCGCCGCAGGCTTCCGCGACCGCCTCTCTGGATCGACGGGGGGGCACGGGTACGCGGCCGCGCCGCCGAGCGGCAAGGTGCTTGCGCGGACGGTCGGCCTTCGGGCCCGCTACGGCGACCGGCTGGCCCTGCGCGACGTCGACCTCGAACTCCGCGCCGGCGAGGTCGCCGCGCTGATGGGCCGCAACGGCGCCGGGAAGAGCACGCTCCTTCGCCACCTCGTCGGGGAGCGCGCGCCGTACGCCGGGCACGTCGAGGTCGGCGGCACGGCGCCGCACCGCCGGCACGGGCGGGAGCTCAGCCGCGCCGTCGGGCTGGTGCCGCAGGACCCGGGCACGCTGCTGTACGCGACGTCGATCGCCGAGGAGTGCGCGACCGCGGATGCCGAAGCCGGTCTGTCGCCCGGCACGACCGCGGGCGTGCTCGCCCGGTTGGCCGGCGACGCCGACCCGGGCATGCACCCGTTCGACCTCTCGGAGGGCGGCCGGCTGATGCTGGCACTCGCGGTGGTGCTGGCCGGCGCGCCGCCGCTCGTGCTGCTCGACGAGCCGACCCGAGGTCTGGACTACGACGCGAAGTCGCGTCTGGTGACGGTCCTGCGGGAGCTGGCGGGCACCGGCCACGCCGTCGTCCTGGCGACGCACGACGTCGAGCTCGTGGCCGAGGTCGCGCAGCGCGTCGTCGTCCTCGCCGACGGCGAGGTGGTGACCGACGGCCCGACGCACGACGTCCTGTCGCACTCCCCCGCGTTCGCGCCGCAGGTCGCCAAGGTCCTCGCGCCCGGGCCGTGGCTGACCGTCGACGACGTCCGCCTGGCGCTGGCGGCGGCGCCGTGACCGCGGACCTGACGGCAGGCGAGCCACCGTCGTACGGCTCGACCCACGCGCTGCGCCTGCGCGCCCGCAGCGCGGCGCTGCTCGCGGTCGCGTCGGCGCTCGGGGTGGTGGGGTTCGCGTGGCCGCTGTTCCTGCCCGCCGAGGGGAGCGAGAACCTCGCGCACGCCGCGGACGCGCCGTGGATCTTCGTCGCGCTGCTGCCGCTGCTGCTGCTGGTGGTCCTCAGCGAGCTGGCCGAGGGCGCGCTCGACGCGAAGGCGGTCGCTCTGCTCGGTGTCCTCGCGGCGTGCGGCGGGATGCTGCGGCTGCCGGGCGGCGGCCCGCTCGGCGGCAGCGCCGTCTTCTTCCTGCTCGTCCCCGCCGGCCGCGTGCTCGGCCGAGGGTTCGGCTTCGTGCTCGGTGCCGTGACGATGTTCGCGTCCGCGCTGCTCACTGCCGGGATCGGGCCGTGGCTGCCGTTCCAGATGTTCGGCGCGGCCTGGCTGGGCCTCGGCGCCGGATGCCTGCCGAAGGCGCGCGGGCGGGCCGAGCTGGCGCTGCTCGCGGCGTACGGATTCGCGGCCGGGATGGCGTACGGCTTCCTGCTCGACCTCTGGTTCTGGCCGTTCATCGGCGGCAGCGAGCTGTCCTTCGTCGCCGGTGCCCCGGTGCTGGAGAACCTGCAGCGCTTCGCCGGCTTCCACGCCGTCACCGCGCTGGCGTACGACATCCCGCGCGGCGTGACGATCGCGCTGCTCGTCCTCTTCGTCGGCCGGCCGGTGCTGCTGGCGCTGCGCCGGGCTTCGCGCCGGGCCGCCTTCGGCGCGCCCGTGACGTTCGAGCCGGACGACACCTGATGGAGGTGCTGCTGCTCGGCACCGGGTCCGGCACCGGATGGCCGAACCCGTTCTGCCGATGCGCGTCGTGCGAGGCCGCGCGCATCACGCCGGGCGCCTTGCGCGGGCAGTCGAGCGCGCTGCTCGACGGAACGGTTCTCCTCGACGCCGGGCCGGACGTTCCGCTGGCCGCGTCAAGGCACGGCGCCGCGCTCGATGGCGTACGGCTGGTCCTGCTCACCCACGCCCACCCGGACCACGTCGCTCCCGAGCTGATGCTCTGGCGGCACTTCGCCCGGCGACCCGAGCCGCTGGTGGTGGCCGGCCCCGCGCAGGCGCTCGCGCTGCTGTCCGACTGGATCGGGCCGGACGACCCGGTCGAGCTGCACCCGCTCGTGGCCGGCGACATCGTGCGGTGCGCCGGCTACGTCGTCCGCGCGCTCACCGCCAACCACGGCGACGCGCACGTCGGCCCGGGTCTCCTCTACGACGTCACCGGCCCCGACGGCGGGCGCGTCCTGTACGCGACCGACACCGGGCTGCTGCCGGCGCAGACCCTGGATGCGCTCGCCGGCGCACGGCTCGACCTGTTGCTCCTCGAGGAGACGTGGGGCGACGTGCGGGACCACTCCCCGGACCATCTCGACCTCACGACGTTCGCGGCGACGCTGGCGGCGCTGCGCGCCAACGCGGCGGTCACCGCGCGGACGACCGTCGTGCCGATCCACCTGGGGCACCGCAACCCGCCGCCGGCCGAGCTGGCCGCGCGGCTCGCGGCCTGGGGCGTCGACCTGCTCCCCGACGGCGCGGTCATCACGGTCGGCGCTCCGCTCGAGCGGCCGGCGCCGCCGCTGCCGCCGGCCGAGCGTGCGGCCGCACGACGAACCCTCGTCATCGGCGGGGCGCGGTCGGGCAAGTCCCGAGCCGCGGAAGAGATGGTGGCCGCGTGCCCGGACGTGACCTACGTGGCGACCGCACCGGCCGATGTCGACGACGAGTGGCGGGCGAGGGTCGACGCTCACCGAGACCGCCGCCCCGCACACTGGACGACGGTCGAGTCCGCCGACCTGGTCAAGGTGCTCGAGGGCGCGCAGCCGGGCGACGTCCTGCTGGTCGACTGCCTGACGCTGTGGCTGACGACGGCCATGGACGGAGCCGGCTGCTGGGACGCTGAGGCGAGGTCCGGACAGGCCGAGCTCGACGCCCGGGTCACGGACCTGGTCGACGCGTGGCGCGGCTGCCGCGCCACGGTCGTCGCGGTGAGCAACGAGGTGGGGCAGGGCGTCGTACCGGCGTCGGCCTCCGGACGTCGGTTCCGCGACGAGATGGGCCGGCTCAACGCCGCGGTCGCCGCGGAGTCCGACGAGGTGTGGGAGACCGTCGCCGGCCTGCGCCGCCGGCTGCGCTGAAACCCCGTCACTACGCTTCGCACCCGTGCCCCGACCCGTCCGGAGAGGACCGACGATGACGCCCGAGGAGATCGGCCGGCTGGCCGCCTCGGTCGGCGCGCTCGACGAGCCGTCGATGGCCGCGGCGTACGAGCGGCAGCTGCGCCTCACCAAGCCGACCGGCGCCCTGGGCAAGCTCGAGGGCCTGTCCCTGTGGCTGGCCGGGGTGCAGCGCGCCGCGCCGCCGCGGCCGTTCGCGCGGAGACGCCTGGTGGTCTTCGCCGGCGACCACGGCGTCACGGCGCGCGGGGTGTCGGCGTACCCCGCCGAGGTCACCGCGCAGATGGTGCGCAACCTGTTGGCCGGGGGCGCGGCCGCCAACGTGATCGCCCGGCGGGTCAAGGTCGGGGTCCGCGTCCTCGACATCTCCGTCGAGGGGCTGACCGACGTTCCACCGGCGGTGCGCCAGCACCACGTCCGCGACGGCTCAGGGGCGATCGACAAGGAGCCGGCGACCACGGTCGACGAGGCGCTCGCGGCGCTCGGCGCTGGGATCGCGGTCGCCGACGAGGAGGTCGACGGCGGCGCCGACCTGCTCATCGCCGGCGACATGGGCATCGGCAACACCACGCCGTCGGCCGCGCTGACCTGCGCGGTCGCGGGGACCGAGCCGGTGGACACGGTCGGCCGCGGCACCGGCATCGACGACTTCGCCTGGACCCGCAAGGTCGCGGTCGTCCGGGACGCGCTGCGCCGCAGCCGGCACAAAGGGCTCGACCCGGTCAGGCTGCTCGCCGAGCTCGGCGGCGCCGACATCGCAGCGATGACCGGCTTCCTGCTCGGTGCCGCGGCCCGGCGTACACCGGTCATCCTCGACGGCGTCGTCCCGACCGCTGCGGCGCTGGTCGTCGCGCGGATCTCGCCACAGGCGGTCGCGTACCTCGCCGCGGGCCATCGCTCGACCGAGCCCGCGCACACCGCCGCGCTGCTGCACCTCGGGCTGACGCCGCTGCTCGAGCTCGACCTGCGGCTGGGCGAGGGCACCGGGGCGCTGCTCGCCGTGCCGATCCTCGACGCGGCGGTCGACACGATCAACGACATGGCGACGTTCGACGACGCCGGGGTCTCCGACCGCTCGTGACCGGGCCGAGGGACACGGCGGCGGTCGTCGCCGGTCGGGGGTCACTGCCGTCGGTGCGGTTGGCGCTGACCACCTTCACGGTCGCGCCAGTCCGGTCGGAGCCGCCGACCCCGACGACCGCCGGCCGGTCGATGCTGCTCGCGCCGGCCATCGGCGTGCTGCTCGGCACGGTGGCCGCGGCCGTACTGCTGGTCGCCCGGCTCGCGACGTCACCAGGGGCAACGACGCCACTGCTGCCGGCGGTGCTCGCGGTCGTCGTCCTCGCGCTGCTCACCCGCGGGCTGCACCTCGACGGACTGGCGGACACCGCCGACGGTCTCGGCTCGATGCTGCCCGCGGAGCGCGCCCGCGAGGTTATGCGACAGCCCGACATCGGGCCGTTCGGCGTCACTGCGCTGCTACTCGTGCTCCTGGTGCAGGTCGCCGCGCTCACCTCCGCCACGGTGCAGGACCGCGGACCGGCGGCAGTGCTGCTCGCGGTCGTCGCCGGTCGGCTCGCGGTGACGCTGGCCTGCACCCCGGCGACACCGGCCGCCTCGCCGGACGGGCTCGGCGCCGTCGTCGCGGGCACCGTCCGCGGGTCGGCCGCGTTCGCCGCCACGTCGCTCGTGCTCGTCGCTGCGGCGATGCTCGGCGGGCTCGACGACGCCGGCGCGGCCGGGTGGTCCGCACTCCGCTGTGTAGCCGCCGTCCTCGCCGGGCTGGTCGTGGCGCACCTGCTCCGCGCGCACGCCGTACGACGGGTCGGCGGGATCACCGGCGACGTCCTCGGCGCGATCGTCGAGGTGACCACCGCGGTCGTCCTCGTGGTCATGGCGGTCTGACGAAACCCATGCCGAGCGGCCTAAACCGTTTCTCTGCGTGGTCGCGCGGGCACGTTCGGGATACCTGACGAGCACACCTGAGGAGCACACCATGGTCCGCCGCGTTCGCACCCGATCGACCCCCGAGCCGTACTACGCCGAGGTCGAGACCAGTGACCGCGTCGTCGTGCACGAGCAGGTCACGGAGATCGAGGACGGCCCGATGGACCTGTGGCCGTGGATCGCCGGTCTCGGTATTGCGCTGCTCCTCGTCGTCGGCTACTTCGCCACCCGCGACGACGATGACGCCGTCGTCCAGGTCAACAACCCGTCGCCGTCCCCGACCGTCGTCATCCAGCAGCCGCCGGTGATCGTGAACCAGCAGCCGCCGGTGATCGTGAACCAGCAGCCGCCGGTGATCGTGAACCAGCAGCCGCCGGCGCAGAGCAGCGCCCCGGCCGAGTCGGCTCCCGCCTCGTCGGCACCGGCGCCCAGCGCGTCCTAGGGGGCGACGTCGTCCTTGACGTGCGCGTCGACGAACGGCGGCCGCATCACCTTCATGGTCGACTCGCGGCCGCGGACGTCGACGGTGACCTCGTCGCCGATGACGACTCCGCGGGCCAGCAGCGCCAGCCCGATCCCCTGCTTGCGGGTCGGTGAGAACGTCCCGCTCGTCACCTCGCCGACCGGCTCCCCACCGTGGGTAACCCGCATGCCCTGGCGGGGGATGCCGCGGTCGGTCGACTCAAGGCCCCACAGCAGCCGCGCCGCGCCGGCCTCCTTCTCCTTGGCCAGCACCTCGCGACCCCAGAATGCCGGCTTGTCCCAGCCGACCGCCCAGCCGGCCCGCGCCTGGTTGGGCGTGATGTCCATCGACAGCTCGTGGCCGTGCAGCGGGTAGCCCATCTCGGTGCGCAGCGTGTCGCGCGCGCCGAGGCCACACGGCAGCGCGTCGTACGCCGTACCGGCCGCGAGCACGGCGTCCCACAGCTCGCCGGCGTCCTCGGCGCGCGGCACCAGCTCGAAGCCGAGCTCGCCGGTGTAGCCGGTGCGGGCAACCATCAGGTGGTGGCCGTGCCACTCGCCGGCCACCCAGCTCATGTACGCCGAAGGCGCCGGCAGGCCGACCGCGCCCAGCAGGTCCGCGCTGCGCGGGCCCTGCACCGCGATGACGCCGAGCGCGGCGTGCAGGTTGTCGACCTGGATGCCGGCCGGCGCCGCGTCGGCCAGCCGGGCGACGACTCCGGTCGTGTTGGCCGCGTTGGGGATGAGGTAGACCTCGTCGTCGTCGCGCACGTAGGCGATGAGGTCGTCGACGACGCCGCCGGTCTCCTCGTCGCAGCAGAGCGTGTACTGCGCCTGCATCGGACCGACTTTGCGCAGGTCGTTGGTGAGCGCCGCGTTGACGAAGTCGAGCGCGCCCGGCCCACGGACCGACGCCTTGCCGAGATGCCCCACGTCGAAGACGCCGACCCGTCCGCGAACCGCGGAGTGCTCGGCTAGCACGCCGCCACCGGGGTACTCGATCGGCATCTCCCAGCCGCCGAAGTCGGCCAGCTTGGCGCCGAGGGCCAGGTGGCGGTCGTGCAGGCTGGTGTGCTGCAGGTCGGTCACTCGCAGGCCTTTCCGCGGGGCGTCGCAATGAGCCTAGAGTGAGCGCCCCGACGTGCCCTTCGCGCCCGTGCGCGCCGGACCTGTCGCCCTAGGAGAAGGATGAGCCGCGCTGTGACCACGATCTCCCTCGCCACCACCGACGTCGCCAAGGCCAAGGTCGACGTGGTCGTCCTCGGCGCCACGAAAGGCGCCAAGGGCCCGGTCCTGACGGCCGGCGCCGAGGCGACCGACAAGGCGCTCAAGGGCCGGCTCGTCGCGGCGCTCAAGGACCTCGGGTTCACCGGTGCCGCGGGCGAGACCGCGCAGGTCACGACCTTCGGCGCGACCACCGCGCCGACCGTTCTGGTCGTCGGCCTCGGCGAGGCGGACAAGGTCGACGCCGAGCAGGTGCGCCGCGCGGCCGGCGCGGCCGTCCGCGCGGCGGCCGGCAGCCGCACCGTGCTGACCACCCTGGCGGCGACCGCGGGGGTCGACGCCGGCGCGGCGCTGCGCGCGACGCTCGAGGGTTCCCTCCTCGGCGGCTACGACTTCCTGAAGTTCCGCCAGGCCAGCCTCGAGGGCCGCAAGGAGCCGGTGCAGGCCGTGCAGGTCGCCGTACCGGATCGCAAGGCGAAGTCGGCGCAGGCCGCGGTCAAGCGGGCCGAGGCCGTCGCGTACGCCGTCTCGCTCACCCGTGACCTGGTCAACACGCCGCCCGGAGACCTGCACCCGGCCGACCTCGCCGACGTCGCGCTGGCCGAGTGCACGAAGGCCGGCTGCAAGGTCGAGGTCATGGACGAGAAGGCGCTGCGCAAGGGCGGGTACGGCGGCATCACCGGCGTCGGCCAGGGCTCGGCCAACCCGCCGCGGCTGGTCCGCATCACCTACACGCATCCCAGGGCGAAGCGGTCCATCGCCCTGGTCGGCAAGGGCATCACGTTCGACTCCGGCGGCCTCTCGCTGAAGCCGGCCGTCGCCATGGAGTGGATGAAGAGCGACATGGCCGGCGCGGCCGCGGTCATCGCCTCGCTGACGGCCATCGCGCGGCTCGGCCTCGCGGTCAACGTCACGGGCTGGGTGCCCACCGCGGAGAACATGCCGTCCGGCGCGGCCATCCGGCCCGGCGACGTACTCACGATGTTCAGCGGCAAGAAGGTCGAGATCCTCAACACCGACGCCGAGGGGCGGCTGATCCTCGCCGACGCGCTTTGGCGGGCCGGGCAGGAGAAGCCGGACATCCTCATCGACGTGGCGACGCTGACCGGCGCGCAGCTCATCGCGCTCGGCACCCGCACGGCCGGCGTCATGGCCAACGACGACGACCTGCGGGCCCGGGTCGTCGCCGCGGCGACCGAGGCCGGTGAGGCGATGTGGCCGATGCCGCTGCCGGAGGAGCTGCGCAAGACGATCGACTCCGAGATCGCCGACCTGACCAACACCGGCGACCGGTACGGCGGCATGCTCGTGGCCGGCACGTTCCTCAAGGAGTTCGTGGCCGAGGGCCTGTCGTGGGCGCACCTGGACATCGCCGGCCCGGCGTTCAACAACGACCAGCCGTTCGGCTACACCCCGAAGGGCGGCACCGGCGCCGCCGTACGCACCTTCGTCCAGCTCGCCGAGACCGAGGCCGCCCGCTCCTAACCGGCCCGCCCCCTCCACAACCCGACTTCACCCACTGAATCCACATCAACGAGCCCCGGTACGGGGCTCTCGATGTGGATTCAGTGGGTGAAGTCGGGAGGGGGGAGGGGGGAGGGGGGAGGGGGAGGGCGACGCGGGTTAGGCGGAGGGGCCTTCGAGTCCGGGTACGCCGGTGTCGCCGGCCTCCTTGCGCTTGCGGGTCCACTCGCGCATGCGGGCCGGATAGCCGGTCGCGTGCACGTCGTACACCGGGATCGCCAAGCGGCGACCGAGGTCGGCCGCAGCCTTCTCGTCCCCGATCCGGCGACGGGTCCACTCGCCGTTGTCGGCGACGAGCACGACCGTCGTGTCGGTCACCGTCGTACGCGGCTCGACGTATGCCTCGACGCCGCGACGGGTGCGCGCGAAGTCCTCTAGATGTGCGGTGTCGGCTGAGTCGGCGCGCCGCAGCGTGCCGGCCCGCGGCTTCCGGCTGAACAGCCCCACGCACGTCCTCCCCAAGTCGAGCCACTGTGCGTGTCCACGATACGGTGAGCGGCGATCTCGCAGCGGACCACGAGGAGCCCAAGGTGACCGGCAGCACCGTCGACGTTGTCATCCTGGGCGGTGGGAGCGGCGGGTACGCCGCAGCCCTCCGCGCGGCCGAGCTGGGCCTGCAGGTGGTGCTCGTCGAGCGGGACAAGCTCGGTGGGACGTGTCTGCACCGCGGTTGCATCCCGACGAAGGCGCTCCTGCACGCGGCCGAGGTCGTCGACACCGTCAAGGAGAGCAAGGCCTTCGGCGTCGAGGCGACGTTCGTCGGCATCGACGTACCCGCGGTCAACGCCTACCGCGACAAGGTGGTCGAGAGGCTCTACAAGGGCCTGCAGGGACTGATCAAGAGCCGCAAGATCGAGATCGTCGCGGGCGAGGGCCGGCTCACCGCACCGGACACGGTCACCGTCGACGGTCGCGAGATCAAGGCCCGCAACGTCGTCCTCGCGACCGGCTCGCGGCCGAAGTCGCTGCCCGGCCTGGAGATCGACGGCAAGCTGGTCGTCTCCAGCGACGAGGCGCTGAAGATGGACCGCGTCCCGGCGTCGGTCGTGATCCTCGGCGCCGGCGCGATCGGCTGCGAGTTCGCGTCCGTGTGGCGCTCGTTCGGCGCCGACGTGACGATCGTCGAGGCGCTCCCCCACCTCGTCCCGCTGGAGGAGGAGTCCTCGTCCAAGCTGCTCGAGAAGGCCTTCCGCAAGCGCGGGATCGCGTTCGAGCTCGGCGCCCGCTTCTCCGGCGTCAAGGCGACCGACAGCGGCGTCACCGTCAGCCTCGAGTCCGGCAAGACCATCGACGCAGAGCTGCTGCTCGTGGCCGTCGGCCGCAGCCCGGTCAGCGAGGGCCTCGGCTACGAGGAGGCGGGCGTCAAGGTCGACCGCGGCTACGTCGTCGTCGACGAGTACTGCCGCACCGGCGTACCCAACGTGTACGCCGTCGGCGACCTGATCCCGACCCTGCAGCTCGCGCACGTCGGCTTCGCCGAGGGCATCCTCGTCGCCGAGCAGATCGCCGGGCTCGACCCGGCGCCGATCGACTACGACGGCGTGCCGCGGGTCACCTACTCCGAGCCCGAGGTCGCCTCGGTCGGCCTGACCAGCACGGCCGCGAAGGACCGCGGGCACGACGTCGTCACCTTGACCTACGACCTCGCGGGGAACGGCAAGAGCCAGATCCTGCAGACCGCCGGCGCGGTCACCCTCGTCGCCCAGAAGGACGGCCCGGTCCTCGGCGTCCACATGGTCGGCTCGCGGGTCGGCGAGCTGATCGCCGAGGCGCAGCTGATCACCAACTGGGAGGCGCTGCCCAGCGAGGTCGCGCAGCTCATCCACCCGCACCCGACGATGTCCGAGGCGATCGGCGAGGCGCACCTGGCGCTGGCCGGCAAGCCACTGCACAGCCACTCCTGACCCACTTCCCCAGCTGCTCGAGAGGTTCCTCCCATGCCCGTCTCGGTCACCATGCCCCGCCTCGGTGAGAGCGTCTCCGAGGGCACCGTCACCCGGTGGCTGAAGAAGGAGGGCGAGCGGGTCGAGGCCGACGAACCGCTGCTCGAGGTGTCCACCGACAAGGTCGACACCGAGATCCCGTCGCCGTCGGCCGGAGTCCTCACCTCCATCAAGGTGCAGGAGGACGAGACGGTCGACGTCGGCACCGAGCTCGCGGTGATCGACGAGTCAGGCGGCGCGGGCGACACGGGCGGCGCGGGCGGTACGCCGGTCGCGGCCGAGGCGCCCGCCGAGCCCGCCGAGCCGGCCGAGGCCGCTGCGGCACCGGAGCCCGAGCCCGAGCCGGCGAAGGCCGAGTCCCCCGCACCGGCCCCGGCGACGGAGGCGGCGAAGCCCGCGGCAGAGGACAAGCCGGACGAGGACAAGCCGGCCGAGGACGAGCCGGCGGCCGCGTCGCCCACCGCTGCCGCCGCGGAGTCCGACGGCGAGGCCGACGGCAAGTACGTCACCCCGCTGGTCCGCAAGCTCGCCGCGGAGCACGGCGTCGACCTCGGCTCGGTCTCCGGCACCGGCCTGGGCGGCCGGATCCGCAAGCAGGACGTGCTGGA
>Ga0183260_10003310_pt1 | contig 13029 bp, 15 predicted proteins | sample AntDrymUQ4972206_2_FD_129768 | JGI IMG/M metagenome (GOLD analysis project Ga0183260, IMG submission 129768) | Polar desert sand microbial communities from Dry Valleys, Antarctica - metaG UQ497 (22.06) (version 2) (version 2) | ecosystem: Environmental > Terrestrial > Soil > Desert | place...
GACTGCCCACGGCTGGCCGAGGCGCTCGATCACGCGCTCCGGCGCGAGGCTCCGGCGCGAGAGCGCGCGCACGAGCGCCTCGACCGCCTCGACCTGGCGCCCGAGCGGCAGGCCGGCGCAGGTCACGAGCCGCACGTCGGGATCGAGGTCGTCGAGCATGTGCTCGAGCCGAGCGACCCCGCCGGGCAGGCGCAGGTGGGTGAGGATCAGCACGGCGCGGCCGCGCGCCGGTCCCTTGCGCGACTCCAGCTGGCCCAGCAGGCGCCGGGCCGCGCGGACGCCGACTCGCGGCGGTCGCGCAGCACCTTGCGGCCCATGACGAGCAGGGCGAGGCTAAGCAGCACCGCGAGCGATCCGGTGAAGAGCAGCGCGAAGGCTTGGAACAGGTCCACGCTCGCGTGATCGGCGCGCGGCGGCGCTCCTTGATTCCTGGCGGACCGCCGTACGCCGCTCAGCTCGTCTGCCAGCGCCGCCACTTCTCCAGGAAGGCGGCGGACTCGAGCTGCGCGAGATCCGCCCGCAGGGCGCGCGCCAGGCGGCCGGTCTGCGCGGGCGCGGTGTCCCAGAACAGCGCGATCTCCCCCGAGGCGATCTCGATCACCTCGATGTGGTCCGTCCGGCCCGGGCCGGCCAGCAGCGCCGGTCCGCGGCCGCCGCGGCGCACCATCAGCTCGAGCTCGCGGTTGGCCTTCATGCGGCCAGGGCGCCCGCCGCGGCCTCGAGCTCGCGGTCGCCGTGGAAGACCTGGCCGGCGCCGGTCACGATCGCCGGCACGTCGAGCACGCCGGCGGCGGCCGCCGTGGCGGTCGCCTCCGCGAGCCGGGCGGCGATCGAGCCGAGCTGCGCGCCCTTGACGACCGCGACCGGGTGCATCTCGCACGCGGCGGCGGCGATCAGCACGCTGTCGCGCGCCCCCAGGTCGCGCCCGGCCGCGAACGCCTGTCGGAAGGCCGCCAGCGAGAACGCGACCCCGCGGCCGATCTGCTTCGCGTAGGTCGCCGCCAGCAGCGCCCACTCCGTGTCGGAGGGGAACGGCTCGGGCCAGCGAGTCGGCTGCAGCTCGTAGCGCCGCGCCCGCGCCTCGACGTCGTCGCGGAAGATCGTCTCCTCCTCGGCGCAGCGGAACGCGCCGACCCCGCCCGCCGCGAGCCCGCAGAGGCGCACCGGCACCCACTCGGGGATCTCCGGCAGCACGTGCATCACCCGCTCGGCGGCCAGATAGGCCTCGGGCGAGGCGAAGTCGTAGTAGAAGCGGGGCTGGCTGAGAACCGGTCTAACCGTGGATCAGCCAGCCGTCGGCGGCCCGTGCGGCCTCCATGACGCCCTCGGCGAGCGTCGGGTGCCCGTGGATGATGCGGGCGACCTCCGGATAGCCGCCCTCGAGCGCCTTCGCGTTGACGAGCTCCTGGATCAGCTCGGTCGCCTTCGCGCCGCAGATGTGCCCGCCCACCAGCTCGCCGTACTTCTTGTCGCCGATGATCTTGATCACCCCGCTGCGGTCGCCGTACACGGTGCCCGCGCCGACGGCGCCGTAGCTGACCTTGCCGATCACGACGTCGATGCCCTGCTCGCGCGCCTGCTCCTCGGTGAGGCCGAACGAGCCGACGGCGGGGTGGCAGAACGTCGCGCGCGGGATGTCGATGTACTCGATCGCGTGCGTCTCGAGCCCGGCGGCGTCCTCGACGGCGATGACGCCCTCGTCGGAGGCCTTGTGGGCCAGCGCGGGGCCCTTCACGAGGTCGCCGATGGCGTAGACGCCCTTGGCGGAGGTGCGCAGCGCGCCGTCGACCTCGATCAGCCCGCGGTCGTCGAGCTTGACCCCGGCCGCCTCGAGGCCGAGCCCCTCGACGTCCGCGCCGCGGCCGGCGGCGATGACCAGGTAGTCGGCCTCGCCCTTCTCGTCGCCGAACGTGAACGTGACCTTGTCGTCGGAGGCCTCGACGTTCTCCACCAGCGTGCCGGTGTGGATCGTCATGTTCTGCTTGGCGAGCCGGCGGCCGGCGGCCTTGGAGATGTCGGCGTCCTCGGTCGGGAGCACGCGGTCGAGCGCCTCGAAGAGCAGCACCTCGGTGCCGAGCCGGCCGTAGGCGGAGGCGATCTCCGCGCCGGAGGCGCCGGCGCCCACGACGGCGAGGCGCCCGGGCAGCTCCTGCAGTCCCCACGCGCCCTCCGTGCCGATCACGCGCCCGCCGAACTCCGTGCCCGGGATCGGCTTCGCGACCGACCCGGTGGCGAGGATCACGCACTTGCGCGCCTCGATCTCGGTGCCGTCGAACTCGCCGCCGACCTTCACGTTGCCGTCGTCGGTGAGCGTCCCGTGGCCCTCGATGAAGTCGATCTTGTTCTTCTTGAACAGGCCGGCCACGCCGCCGGTGAGCGTCTTGACGACCTTCGCGCGGCGCTCGGAGACCTTGCCGAAGTCGACCGTGCGGTCGGGTACGGAGATGCCGAAGTCCTCGGCCTCGTCGATCTCGAGCAGCACGTCGGCGACGCGCAGGACGGCCTTGGCGGGGATGCAGGCGTAGTTGAGGCAGCGGCCGCCGACCTGGTCCTTCTCGATCACGGCGGTGCTCATCCCGAGCTGGGCGGCGCGGATGGCGGCGACGTAGCCGCCCGGTCCGGAGCCGATGACGATGCAGTCGTAGGCGCTTTCAGACATTGGCGCGAGAGGTTACCCACGCCGCTGCCGGTCCGGCATCTGGATCCTCGCCATCGCCCGGATCAGGAACCAGAACAGCGTCCCCGCCGCCGCCATCACGCCGACCGCGAGCACCACGGCCTGCCAGTTGGAGGGGAACAGCAGCGAGAGCCCGGCGTAGATGAGCGTGATGCCGAGCAGAACCTGGAAGCCGAGCACGGCCCAGTAGCGGCGGAACCACATGCCGGCGGCGGCGGCCAGCAGGATGCCGCAGAAGAACAGCACGCCCCCCGTGCTGGGATCCTCGCCCGCCACCTCCCAGCCGGCCAGGAAGAAGCCCAGGTTGGCGAGCGCCAGGACGGCCGCCACGACCGCCGCGATCGTCACGGCCAGCGGCCGCTCCCCGGGGGCGAGCGGCTCCAGCTGCGCACGGGCCGCCTCGTCCCGCGCCCGCGAGCGCGCGTACCCGCGCGCCACCCCGTCCGAGCGGTGGGGCGGGCTGGCCGGCGCCGGCGCCGGGGCCGCGGGCGGCGCCTCTCCGGCCGGCCGGCGCCGCTTACGGCTGTGCTGTCCCAACCCGCGCCTCCAGCGCCGTGCGCAGCTCGCGTGCGGCGGCCTCCGGGTCGGCCGCCTCGGTGATCGCGCGGACGACGACGATCCGCTCGGCCCCGCGCTCGACGACCTCGCCGGCGTTGTGCGCGTCGAGCCCGCCGATGGCGAACCACGGCCGCGCCACATGGCGCGCGGCGTATGCGACGTACTCGAGCCCGGCGGCCGGGCGGCCCGGCTTGGTCGGGGTCGCGTGGACCGGGCCGACCGCGAGGTAGTCGACGTCCGGATCGGCGCCCGCCGCGTCGGCCTGCGCCGGCGCGTGCGTCGAGCGCCCGACGATCGCCTCGGGGCCGGCGAGAGCACGCGCCGCGGCGGGCGGCAGGTCGTCCTGGCCGACGTGGACGCCGTCGGCTCCGCAGGCGGCCACGAGGTCCGGGCGGTCGTTGAGGACGAACAGCGCGCCGCCCGCGTCGGCCGCGGCGCGGAACTCCAGCGCGGCGGTGCGCAGGCCGGCGTCGTCGAGCGCCTTGTCGCGCAGCTGGACGACGTCGACGCCCCCGCGGATCGCCGCCGCGAGGAACTCCCGCGGATGGGCGTCGCAGACGAGGTACAGTCGCGCGCCGGCGATCCGTTCGCGAGGGGTCATCGCGGTCAGTGTGGCAGCGGACCGGCCCACCCGGCCGTCGCCCCGCCCGCTCTATAATCGGCGGTCCACTACGGGAGCCCGCAATCGGGCTGAGAGGGCGGCAGCGGGCCGCCGACCGTCGAACCTGATCCGGGTCGTGCCGGCGTAGGGAGGGATGCCACCAGTGGCAGCAGCGCAGTCTCATGACGTGGCCGTCGTCGGCGGCGGGGCGATCGGCCTCGCGTGTGCCTGGCGCGCCGCGGGCCGCGGGCTGCGCACGGTGGTGCTGGACTCCGGCGACCTCGGCGCGTGGCACGTCGCGGCCGGCATGCTCGCTCCGGTCGCCGAGGCCGAGTTCGGCGAGCGCGCGCTGCTGGAGCTCGGGCTCCGCAGCGCACAGGCATACGAGGCGTTCTGCGCCGAGCTGGCGGAAGTCTCCGATCGCGACCCGGAGCTGCGGCGCACGGGCACGCTCGTCGTGGCGCGCGACGGCGACGAGGCCGAGGCGCTCGAGCGGCTGATCGCCTTCCGCCGCTCGCTCGGCCTCGCCGTCGAGCGGCTGCGTCCCAGCCAGGCCCGCCGCGCCGAGCCCGCACTCGCCCCGACGGTGCGCCTCGCGCTGGACGTCGCGGGCGACCACTCGATCGACCCCCGCCGCCTCGTCGCCGCGCTCGCAGAGGCGGTCGAGCGCAGCGGTGCCGAGCTGCGCCCCCGCACCCGCGTCGCGGGGCTCCGCGTGGAGGGTGAGCGCGTCACCGGCGCGGAGCTCGAGGACGGCTCCTTCGTCGCGGCCGGCGCGGTCGTCGTCGCGGCCGGCGTCCACGCCGCCTCGCTCACCGGCCTGTCGGGCGAGCTGCGGGTGCCGATCCGGCCGGTCAAGGGCCAGGTGCTGCGCCTGCGCGATCCCCGGGGAGAGCATCCCCACCCACCGCTCGTGAGCCGGACGATCCGCGGCGAGCAGGCGTACCTCGTCCCGCGCGGCGACGGCCGCTACGTGCTCGGCGCGACGATGGAGGAGCGCGGCTGGGACACGGCTCCGACCGCCGGCGGCGTCCACGAGCTGATCCGCGACATGAGCGAGATCGTGCCCGGCGTGCTCGAGCTGGAGATCGAGGAGATCGAGGCGGGCCTGCGGCCGGCCACGCCCGACAACCTCCCCGCGATCGGCCGCGGGGCCGTCGAGGGTCTCGTCTGGGCCGCCGGCCACCACCGCAACGGCATCCTGCTCACCCCCGTCACGGCCGAGCTCGTCGCGGGCGCGCTGGCCGGCGAGCCGCTCCCGGAGTGGGCCGCGGCGGCCGACCCGCGCCGCTTCGCGAGGGCGAGGGCCGCGGCGTGAGGGTGCTCGTCAACGGGGCGGCGACCGAGCTGACGGCGGGCGCCACCGTGCAGTCCGCGGTCGAGGCGCTCGCGCTGCCCGCGGCGGGCCGCGGCGTCGCCGTGGCGGTCGACGCCGAGGTCGTGCCCCGCGGCGAGTGGGGCGCGCACGAGCTGCAAGAGGGCGCGCGGGTCGAGATCCTGCGCGCGATCCAAGGAGGCTGAAGCCGATGTCCACCACCAACGCCACCGCGCCCGACCCGCTGGTCATCGCCGGCCGGGAGCTGCGCTCGCGGCTGCTGCTCGGCACGGGCGGGTTCCGCTCGCTCGACATGCTCGCGGCGGCGATCGAGGAGAGCGCGACGGAGCTGGTCACGGTCGCCCTGCGGCGCATCGACCCCTCGCAGCGCGGCTCGATCGTCGACGTGCTCGACGAGGCGGGTGTCGCGCTGCTGCCCAACACGGCCGGGTGCTTCACGGCCCGCGACGCCGTCCTCACGGCCCGCCTGGCCCGCGAGGCGTTCGAGACGGACTGGGTCAAGCTCGAGGTGATCGGCGACGAGCGCACGCTGCTCCCGGACGGTCCCGCGCTGCTCGAGGCGGCGGAGGAGCTCGTCGACGAGGGCTTCACGGTGCTGCCCTACACCAACGACGACCCGATCCTGGCCCGCCGCCTCGAGGACGTCGGCTGCGCGGCCGTGATGCCGGCGGGTTCGCCGATCGGCTCCGGCCAGGGCCTGCTCAACCCGTACAACCTGCGGCTCATCCGCGAGCGCGCGGGCGTTCCGGTGATCCTCGACGCCGGCGTGGGCACCGCCTCCGACGCCGCGCTGGCGATGGAGCTCGGCTGCGACGCCGTGCTGTGCGCGACCGCGATCTCGCGCTCCGAGGACCCGGTCGCGATGGCGCGCGCCATCCGCCTCGCCACCGAGGCGGGCCGGCTCGCCCACCGCGCCGGCCGGATCCCGCGCCGGCTGTTCGCCCAGGCGTCCACGCCCGAGGAGGGCGTCGCCGACTTCTAGGGACAGGCCCCTAGGCCGGCGCCCGCTCGAGCCGCGCCAGCGTCCAGTTCCCGCGCACGAGCAGCCCGGCGGCCAGGACGAGCGCGGTCGCCGCGGCGCCCACGCTGAGGACCGCCTGCGCGCCGAGCGCCTCGCCCAGCGGCCCGGCCAGCAGGAAGCCGAGCGGCGCGAGCGCGAGCGAGCCCATCCAGTCGTAGGCGCTCACGCGCGAGAGCAGATGCGGGGGGATCCGCTCGGCCAGCGCGGTCTCCCACCAGATGGTGAACAGCGCGAGGCCGGCGCCGGCGAGCAGGAACGCGGCGCCGACGAGGACCACGCGCAGCCCGGCCGCGAACGCGAGCGTGGCCAGCGGCCAGGGCACGCACAGCGCCAGGCCCGCCCGCATCGGGTGCCGCGGCCGCCAGCGGAAGCCGGCCAGGGCGCCGAGGATCGTCCCGGCGCCCATCGCCGCGGCCAGCACGCCGAACGTGCCGCGGCTGCCGTAGGTCTCCTCCGCGACGGTCGGGCCGAGCGTCGACCACGGCGCGAACGTGAGCAGGACCGCGAGCGAGAAGCAGACGAGGATCGACCACACCCACACGCGCGAGCGGACGGCCGCCCAGCCCTCGCGCAGCTCCACGCCGAGCGTCTGGCGCGCCAGGACCTCGCCACGCGCGCGGGGGCGCACCCGCAGCAGGAAGGCCGCGGAGACGACGAACGTCAGCGCGTCGAGCGCGAACGCCCAGCCGGCGCCGAGGCCGAGCACGAGCGCGGTGGCCAGCGCCGGGCCGGTGAACTCCGCGACGGTCTCCATCGTGCCCGCGGCCGCCTTGGCCTCCTGGATCTCCTCCTCCGGGACGGTCTGCGGCAGCAGGCCGGTCAGCGCGGGCTTCGAGAACGCCTCGGCGGTCCCGAACAGCGCCTCGATCGCCACGATGTGCCAGATCTCCACGGCGCCGGTGAAGATCAGCGCCGCCAGCAGCGCGTGCAGCGCGAAGCGCGCCACGTCGGTGGCGATCATCAGCTTCTGCCGCGGCAGCCGGTCGGCCCACACGCCGCCGAGCAGCACGAACGCGACCAGCGGCAGCGTGTTCGCCGCCAGCACCAGCCCGACGTCCGTCGGCGAGCCGATCTCCGTGACGTAGAGCGCCAGCGCCACGAACACGATCCCGTCGCCGATCAGGCTCGCGCTCTGCCCGAGGAACAGGTTGCGGAAGTCTCGGTAACGCAGGACCGATTTCTCGAGAGCCTGGATGGCGAACCTTGGGTCGGGGCGTCGCCCGGATGGCGACGCAGGCATTCTCTCCAGGGTGACGGTCGACGAGCTCTTCGACGAGTGGGAGCGCGCATGGTCCGGCCGGGATCCCGCCGGGTTCGAGCCCTTGTGCGCGGAGGGCTTCCAGTACGAGGACCCGCTCACGTCCGCGCCGCTGGGCGGCGCGGACGGGCTGGCGCGCCACGCCGCGCGCCTGTGGGAGGCGTTCCCGGACGCGCGGCTGAACCGCACGGGGGAGCGCCTGCACGACGGCACGTTCGCGTGCGCCCCGTGCAAGCTGCTCGGCACGCACCGCGGGGCGATCGGACCGGTCGCCGCGACCGGGCGCTCGCTCGTCGTCCACGCCGTCGTCTACGCCGAGCTGCGCGACGGCCGGCTCCTGCGCGCGCGGGCGTTCTTCGACGTCCACGAGGCCGGGCTGCAGCTCGGCCTGTTCCCGAAGCCCGGCACCGCCTCCCACCGCGCGCTGCTGATGCTGCGCGGCTTCGGGCTGCGGAGCTAGCCGTAGACTCGGGCCACTTGACGGGGCACCTCCTCACCGGCGCCGAGCTCGACGCGAGGCAGCTCGCCTCGATCCTCGATCGCGCGCTCGCCCTGAAGGAGGCGCCGGACGGCTCGAAGGTGCTGCAGGGACGCTCCGTCGCGCTGCTGTTCGAGCAGCCGTCGACGCGCACCCGGACCTCGATGGAAGCCGGCGTGGTCGAGCTCGGCGGGCACCCGATGGTGCTGGACGCGGGCGAGCTGCAGCTCAGCCGGGGCGAGTCGGTGCGCGACACGGCGCTGGTGCTCTCGCGCCACGTGGCCGCGATCGGCCTGCGTACGAGCGACGACGCCCGCCTCGGGGAGCTGGCCGAGCACGCCACGGTGCCGGTGGTCAACCTGCTCTCGCCGAGCCACCACCCGTGCCAGGTCCTCGCGGACCTGATGACGCTGCGCGAGGCGTTCGGCGCGATCGCCGGCCGGAAGCTCGCCTACGTGGGCGACGGCAACAACGTCGCCCGCTCGCTGGCCGTGCTCGGCGCCCTCGCGGAGGTCGAGGTCGCGGTGGCGGCGCCCGAGGGCTTCCAGCTCGAGGAGGGGCTCGGCGCCGAGCTGACCGCCGACCCCGCCGAGGCCGTCACGGGCGCCGACGCCGTCTACACCGACGTCTGGGTCTCGATGAGCGACTCCGGCGAGGAGGCCGCGGCGCGGCGCGAGGCGCTCGCGCCCTACCGGCTCGACGACGCGCTGCTCGACCGCGCGGCCCCGCACGCGTTCGCGCTGCACTGCCTTCCGGCCCACCCGGGGGAGGAGATCACCGAAGCGGTCCTCTACGGTGGGCGTCAGAGGATCTGGGACCAGGCGGAGAACCGCCGCCACGCCCAGAAGGCCCTGCTCGAGTTCCTCGTTTCGAGGGCTTCGAGCGCCGGATAGCCCCGGCCCGGATCACGAGGAGGAGAAGCCCGCATGCCCCAGAGCAAGTCGTCGTCCAGCGGCAAGTCGCCGGGCTCGCCGGCCCGCGCCAAGCGCTCCAAGGCGGCCTCCACCCCCGCTCGCAAGCCCGCGAGCCCGACTCCCCGCAGGACGGCGGCCAAGCCAACTCCCGTGCAGGAGTCGATGCGCGAGCAGCTCCAGCGCTTCCTCGACCCGCGCGAGATGGTCGTCGTCACGCGCGACCGCCTGCAGGAGACGCTCGACGAGGCGGTCGAGCGCGGGCGGATGACCCGCGACGACGCGGGCGCGCTGCTGACCGACCTGCTCCAGCGCGGGCGCAAGCAGACCGACGACCTGCTCGAGGACATCGAGGGCCTCTTCGACGGCGCGCGCACGACGACCCGCAGGAGCGTCTCGGGCTCGGCGGAGCGGGTGCTGCGCGAGGTCGACCGGGCACGCCGGGTCGCCGGCGTCGGCCCGTCGTTCCCGATCCTCGGCTACGACGACCTGACGGCCGCGCAGGTGACCGAGCGCCTCGGCGACCTCTCGCCCGCCGAGCTGCGCAAGGTGCGCGACTACGAGAAGCGCAACGCGAACCGCAAGTCGGTCCTCGCGGCGGTCGAGACCAAGCTGAAGTAGCTGTCATCCTCGAAGGCCGTGTCCTCGCCGGCCACCTCCGCACGCCCCAGCCGGGGCGAAGAGCTCGAGCTCACCGTCGAGACGCTCGCCTACGGCGGCAACGGCATCGCGCGGCGTGACGGCTACGTCGTCTTCGTGGCCGGCGGCGTCCCCGGCGACCGCGTGCGCGCCGTCGTCGGCAAGGCCAAGCGCGCCTACGCCGAGGCACGCGTGGTCAAGGTCGTCGAGCCCTCGCCGGACCGCGTCCCAGAGGTCGCCCACCATCCCGGCGCGCCGTGGCAGGTGCTCCCCTACGAGCGCCAGCTCGCGGTCAAGGCGGAGCAGGTCGCCGACGCGCTGAGCCGGATCGGCCGCCTGGAGGGCTTCGAGCTCGAGCCGATGGTGCCCGCGCTCGAGCAGTGGCGCTATCGCAACAAGCTCGAGTACTCGTTCGGCACGGGCGACGGCGGTGAGCTGGTCTGCGGCTTCCACGCCCCCGGGCGCTTCGACCGCATCCTCGCCCTCGACGACTGCATGCTCGCCTCCGAGCGCGGCAACGAGCTGCGCGAGCTGGTCCTCGCCGAGTGCCGCCGCCAGGGCCTCGGGGCGTGGGACCGGCGCGAGCAGCAGGGCTTCCTGCGCAACCTCGTGGTCCGCGAGGGGCGCCGCACCGGTCAGTTCCAGGTCCGCCTCGTCACCTCCCCGGGCAAGCTCGACGCCGACGCGCTGATCGACGCGGTGCCGTGCGACGGGCTGTTCTGGACGCAGACGGCCGGCCTCGGCGAGAGCACCCAGGGCGGCGAGACCATGCTGCTCTCCGGCACGCCCCAGCTGCTGGAGCAGCTCGGCGACCAGACCTTCCTGATCTCGCCGGAGGCGTTCTTCCAGACCAACACCGAGATGGCCGAGCTGCTCTACCGCGGCGCGGTCGACATGGCCCAGCTGCGCGGCCACGAGCGGGTCTTCGACCTCTACTGCGGCATCGGCACGATCGGCCTCGCGCTCGCCGCGCGCGCCCGCGAGGTGATCGGCGTCGAGCTCGTCGAGGCCGCTGTGGCCGACGCGATCGAGAACGCGCGGCTGAACGAGGTCACCAACGCGTCGTTCTTCGCGGGCGACATCCGCCTGGCGATGCGCGAGCTCGTCGAGCGCAAGGGGCGCCCGGACGTCGCCGTCATCGACCCCCCGCGCGCCGGCCTCTCCCAGAAGGTCGTCCGCCGCGTGGTGGAGGCCGCGCCGAAGCGGATCGTCTACGTCTCCTGCAACCCCACCACGCTCGCGCCGAACGCCGCCCAGCTCGTGGAGGCCGGCTACCGCCTCACCCGCGTCCGCCCGATCGACCTGTTCCCGCAGACGCCGCACATCGAGTGCGTCGCCCTGCTCGAGGCGGGCCCGGACGGCGTCCGCAACCCCGACCGCGACTGAGGCGTCTGCCATGGCTCCGAACCTGACGCAGGTGACCCGCATCGGCATGGTCAACGCCTACCTGGTGGGCGAGGCCGACGGCCTGACGCTCGTCGACACGACGCTGCCGCGCAGCGCGAAGGCGATCCTGAAGGCGGCCGCCGGCCTCGGCGCGCCGATCGTGCGCATCGTGCTCACGCACGCCCACGGCGACCACATCGGCTCGCTCGACGAGCTGGCCGGGCAGCTTCCCGGCGTGGAGGTGCTGACCTCGGCGCGCGATGCGCGGCTGATGGCGGGCGACAAGACGCTCGATCCCGGGGAGGAGAAGGGCAAGCTGCGCGGCGGCTACCCCGGCGCCAGGACGAGGCCGGCGCGCCTGCTCGCCGCCGGGGAGCGGGTCGGCTCGCTGGAGGTCGTCGCCGCGCCGGGCCACACCCCCGGCCAGATCGCGCTGCTCGACACGCGCGACCGGACGCTGATCTGCGGCGACGCCTACTCCACGCTCGGCGGCGTGGCCACGACGGCCAAGCCCAACCCCCGGTTCCCGCTGCCGGCCCTGGCCAGCTGGCACCGCCCGACCGCGCTGGAGACCGCCCGCGCCCTGCGTGCGCTCGAGCCCGCCCGCCTCGCGCCCGGCCACGGCAAGGTGGTCGACGCGCCGCTGCCGGCGATGGACGCCGCGATCGCGCGCGCCGCGGGCTGAGAGAACCCGCTAGGCGGCGCGCGCCCAGGAGCGCGACTGCGGGTCCGCGAAGGCGCCGAGCGCGAGGGCCATCTCCTCGTAGACCTCGGTGCTGACGGCCATGCCGCAGTGCGTGGAGCGGACCTCGACCAGCTCGGCGGCGGGGTCCAGGCAGGAGCGCCAGTCGACGATCCCGTCGCTGCGCGAGTACATGGCGACGTACGGGATGTCCGACGGGAACGGGCCGGTGATGGCCTCGCGGAAGCGCTCGCAGCAGTCCCCGCGCAGGCAGCGCCAGCTGAACAGCCCGGGCACGCGCGCGCTGCCGAGCGCCGAGACGAGGCCGACTTGCGCGAGCACGAGGGGATGGACGCGCAGCTGGGAGACCGTCGGCGAGCCGAGCGTGACGATGCCCGCGACCAGGTCGGGGCGCTTGACGGCGAGCGCGCGGGCAAAGACGCCGCCGCGGCTCTGGCCGACGATCAGGACCTTCTGGTCCGTGTGCTCGGCGAAGCCCTCGAGCCGGGCCTCCAGACGGGCGCACGCCGCGTCCGAGCAGGCGACGTTGGCGCGGATCCCGGCACGGCGCGTGTGGTAGCCGGCCGCGCGCAGCCAGTGGGTCATGGTGCCGAGGCTGCCGTCGCCGGCCAGGAACCCCGGGAGCAGCATCACCGCGCGGCCCTCGCCGGCCGGCACGTCCACGCCGCGGTAGACCGGGCTGCCGCGCAGCGCCGCCAGCTCCAGGCCGAAGCGCGACTCCCGCCACAGGGGCGGGAGGTAGGGGTGCGGCACATGAGGCAGCTGCGGCAGGCGGAGAGCGCCCATTGACACGCTGTTACCCCGTTGCGCAGACTTCTTGATCCTTCCGGACCGGCGAAACGCCGGATACCTGACCGTCCAGGTCGTCCAACGGCCACGCCGCATGGCCGCGACAACGTGTCCGCGCACCCGCCTGTGCAAGGATCGCCACCATGCGCGCCGCCACCATCCGCGACGGCTCGATCGTCCTCGAGGAGCACCCCGATCCCGTCGCCCAGGCGGGGGAGCTGCTGGTCCGCGTCAAGTCCGCCGGCCTCAACGGGGCCGACATGATGCAGCTCGCCGGCCGCTATCCCGCCCCGCCCGGCGTCCCCGCCGACATCCCCGGCCTGGAGCTGGCCGGCGAGGTCGCCGAGGTCGGCCGCGCCGTCACGCGCTTCGAGCCCGGCGATCGCGTGATGGCGGTCGTGGCCGGCGGCGGCCAGGCGGAGCTGGCCGTCGTGCACGAGTCGGCCGCGATGCCCGTGCCCGAGGAGCTCGACTGGACCGCGGCGGGCGGCGTGCCGGAGGTCTTCACGACCGCTCACGACGCGCTCTTCAGCCAGGCGCGGCTCACACTCGGCGAGCGCCTGCTCGTCCACGGCGCGGCCGGCGGCGTGGGCATGGCCGCCGTCCAGCTCGGCGTCATGGCCGGCGCGCGCGTCACGGCGACCGTCCGCGACGAGCACGCGCGCGAGCAGA
>Ga0183260_10003311_pt1 | contig 13027 bp, 13 predicted proteins | sample AntDrymUQ4972206_2_FD_129768 | JGI IMG/M metagenome (GOLD analysis project Ga0183260, IMG submission 129768) | Polar desert sand microbial communities from Dry Valleys, Antarctica - metaG UQ497 (22.06) (version 2) (version 2) | ecosystem: Environmental > Terrestrial > Soil > Desert | place...
AGTGGCGGCCCCTCCTGGGCCCGAAGTTGGTACCCCGGGTAACCTGCGTGGCGGACCGGGAGGACGTCGGATGTCGATGGAGCAGACTGCACCCGCCAGGCCACCGGCGCCGCAGCTGGTGCCGCCCGAGCAGTGGCCGAACCCGCACCCGCACTACCACCGGATGCGCACGGCTACGCCGATCCTGTCGATCCCCGAGTGGGACGAGTACGTGTTCACCCGCTTCGAGGACTGCGAGCGGATCCTGCGCGACCCCACCATGAGCTCCGACCCGACGACGCGCCGGATGGAGCTCCCGTTCCTCGAGTTCGGCGAGGGCATGGAACGCCCCCGCTCCATGCTGCTGATGGACCCGCCCGACCACACCCGGCTGCGCAAGCTGGTGAGCAAGGCGTTCACCCCCCGCACGATGGAACGCTTGCGACCGCACGTGGCCGAGCTGGCGGACGGGATGCTGGACGACGTCGACCCCGCCGGGTTCGACCTCATCTCGGCGCTGGGCTTCCCGCTCCCCGTGACGGTCATCTGTGAGCTCCTCGGCATCCCCGCCGAGGATCGCCGCCTCTTCGGTCCGTGGAGCTCGGACGCATCCCGCATGCTCGACGCCGACCTCGACGACGCCACCATCCAGCGCGGTGTGATGGCCTTCATGCAGCTCGTCAACTACCTCAACGGCATCTTCGAGGAGCGACGGGCGGCGCCTCGCGACGACCTGCTGTCAGCGCTGCTGTCGGCGGAGGAGGCGGGTGACCGGCTCTCGGAGGAGGAGCTCCGCGCCACGGTGGTGCTGCTGTTCGTGGCTGGCCATGAGACCACGATGAACCTGATCGGCAACGGCGTCGTCGCCCTCCTGGGCCATCGGGACCAGTGGGAACGGCTGGTGGCCGATCCATCCCTGGCGCCCGGCACCGTCGAGGAGGTGCTCCGCTTCGACGGCCCCGTCCACCTCACCGCCCGCACCGCCACCGTGCCCACCCAGGTGGGTGACGTCCTGGTCCAGCCCGGGCAGGGCCTCGTGACGTTGCTGGCTGCCGCCAACCGTGATCCGGCGCGCTTCGGCGATCCCGACCGGCTCGACATCACCCGGCCCGACAACCACCACCTCACCTTCAGCCAGGGCGTCCACTACTGCCTCGGTGCGGCCCTGGCCCGCCTCGAAGGCCAAGAGGTGTTCAAGGCACTGGCGCAGCGGTTCCCCGCCCTCGAGCTCACCGAGGAGCCCGTCCACCGCGAGCACTTCGTCCTCCGCGGCTACCAGGCGGTTCGGTGCCGAGCCGGAGGCTCGTCACCGAGCTAGGGGTGCGCCGTCCGCGCGCGGTGAGGGAAACTGGCGTTCGTGACCGCCGACTCCCCGCCTCCTGGGCTCGACGACATCCGGCTGTACGACACTCGGACGCGCTCGGTGCGGCGGTTCGTGCCGATCGTCCCACCCCGCGTAGGCATCTACTCGTGCGGCCCCACGGTCTACGCGCTGCAGCACCTCGGCAACATGCGCCCGCAGCTCTACCCCGACCTGCTGCGTCGGGTGCTCACGGCGGCCGGCTACGACGTCACCTACGTCACCAACATCACCGACGTGGGACATCTGGTGGCCGATCGCGACGACGCCGAGGACAAGATGGAGCTGGCCGCCGAGGCGAGCGGGAGAGCGGCGGCCGAGATCGCCGCCTTCTACACCGAGCAGTGGGCGTCGGACCGGCGGAGGCTCGGATGCCTGGAGCCGGACGTCCTGCCTCGGGCGTCGGACCACATCGACGAGCAGGTCGCCATGATCCGCACCCTGGAAGCCCAGGGACACACCTACGTCACCGATGACGGCGTCTACTTCGACGTGGCCACCTTCCCCCGGTACGCGGAGTTCGCCGGCCTCGACCTCGATGAGATGAGGACGAGCGGTCGGGTGGAGCACGTCGAAGCCAAGCGGCACCCCGCCGACTTCGCCCTCTGGAAGCTCACGCCATCCGGCGTCGTGCGTCAACAGGAGTGGGACTCGCCGTGGGGCCGAGGGTTCCCGGGCTGGCACATCGAGTGCTCGGCCATGGCCACCAAGTACCTGGGGGAGCGCTTCGACATCCACACCGGCGGCATCGACCACGTCCGCGTCCACCACACCAACGAGGTGGCCCAGAGCGAGTGCGTGCTCGACGTCCACCCCTGGGTCGGCACGTGGATGCACAACGAGTTCCTCGACCTGAAGGGCGAGAAGATCTCCAAGTCTGCCGGTCATGTGCTCGTGGTCGACTCGCTGGTGGAGCAGGGTCTCGACCCACTGGCGTTCCGCTACTTCTTCTTCCAGGCGCACTACCGCCAGCAGCAGGCGTTCAGCTTCGAAGCCTTGGCGGCGGCCGGCACCGCGCTGCGCCGACTCGTCGGGCAGGCCGTCGGGGCGCGTGACGCCGGCGGAGTGCCCGATGCCGCGCGCCTCGAGCCACACCGTCGGCGGTTCTGGTCGGCCCTGGCCGACGACCTCAACGCCCCCCAGGCCCTGGCGGCGGTGTGGGAGGCGCTGAAGGCGGACGACCTGACCCCGGCCGACCGCTGGGCGTTCCTGGCCGACGCCGACCGGGCGCTGGGCTTCGGCCTGGCCGACGCCACCGCCCCCGACGCCGACCAGAGCGGCTCCGACAACCGGGTCGATGCGCTCGTCGCCGAGCGCCAGGCGGCTCGGGAGGCCAAGGACTTCGCCACGTCCGACCGCATCCGGGACGAGCTGGCGGCCGGGGGCATCGACATCGTCGACACACCCGCCGGCCCCTCGTGGCGCCGTCGCTGAGGCGGCGGGTAACGTCCTGTTGTTACCGACCAGTAACTTCGCTGTTCGTCTCCCCGAGGTGCACCCATGGCTGAGTTCTCCCTCCAGCTCAACGATGACCAGAAGCAGCTCCAGAGCTGGGTCCACGAGTTCGCCGACACCGTCGTTCGTCCGGCCGGTGAGGAGTGGGACGAGCGGGAGGAGACCCCTTGGCCGATCATCCAGGAAGCGGCCAAGATCGGCCTCTACGGGATGGACTTCATGGCCAACGCCATGATGGGAGACCCCTCTGGCCTCACACTGCCGGTGACGATGGAGGAGCTGTTCTGGGGCGACGCCGGCATCGCCCTGTCGATCTTCGGCTCTGGTCTGGCCGCCGCCGGCATCGCCGGCACCGCCACCCCCGAGCAGATCTTCGAGTGGGTGCCCCAGTGCTATGGCGACGCCGACGACGTGAAACTGGGCGCCTACTGCGTCTCGGAGCCCGATGCCGGTTCCGATGTCAGCTCGCTGCGCACCCGGGCCGTCTACGACGAGGCCAAAGACGAGTGGGTGATCAACGGCACCAAGGCGTGGATCACCAACGGCGGCATCGCCAACATCCACGTCGTCGTCGCGTCGGTGGACCCAGCGCTCAAGGGTCGCGGGCAGGCGTCGTTCATCGTCCCACCGAACACGCCTGGGCTGTCCCAGGGGCAGAAGTACAAGAAGCACGGCATCCGCGCCTCCCACACGGCGGAGGTGGTGCTGGACGGCGTCCGCGTGCCCGGCTCCTGCCTGCTCGGCGGCAAGGAGAAGCTGGACGCCAAGCTGGCCAAGGCGCGAGAGGGGGCGCGAACCGGCGAGAAGCAGCCCGCCATGTCCACCTTCGAGTCGACCCGGCCGGCCGTGGCCGCCATGGCCGTGGGCATCGCCCGGGCCGCCTATGAGTACGCACTCGGTTACGCCAAGGAGCGCCAGGCCTTCGGCAAGCCGATCATCATGAACCAGGCCATCGCCTTCATGCTGGCCGACATGGCCACCGAGATCGACGCCGCCCGCCTCCTCGTGTGGCGTGCCGCGTGGCTGGCCAACAACGGCGGCTATGTCAACGCCGAGGGCTCCATGTGCAAGCTCAAGGCCGGCCGCACGGCCACCTGGGTCACCGAGCGGGCCATCCAGATCCTCGGCGGCTACGGCTACGTCCGCGAGTGCCCGGTGGAGCGCTTCCACCGCGACGCCAAGATCATGGACATCTTCGAGGGCACCGAGCAGATCCAGCAGCTCGTGATCTCCCGGGCCATCTCCGGCCTGCGCATCGAGTAGCCTGACCTGGGCTTTTGTAGTTCTCGACGAGCGCCGGCTCCCTTGGGCGTCGGCGCCTCCATCGTTTCCCATTGAGGTTGTACTAGTCGAGTACTAGTCTCGACCGCCGTGGCGACGGTGACGGAGCGCAAGCCGGGGGTGTGGTTGGCGAGGGCGTTCCTGCCGCCGTCGGCCGACGGACCCGGTCGCCAGGTGGCGAAGACGTTCCGGGGTCCCAAGAAGGCGGTGCGCGCCGCGGTGGCCGTCTGGGAGGCCGACCTGCGAGGCCGGCCATCGGCGAGCATCGGCGCGACGGTCACCGACCTGCTCACGATGTGGCAGGAGGCCCGGGCCGCGGAGTGGCAGCCCACGACCGTGCGCGACCAACGAAGCCGATCGGCCCGCATCACCGACGACCTCGGCACCGTTCGCCTGCTCGACCTCGACCCACTCCGCGTCGACGCCTGGATCCGCCAGCTCCGCCGCCGGGGTGTCGGAGCCGGCGCCATTCGGGGCCGGGTGTCGACGTTGAAGGCGGCGTGCGGGTGGGGCGTCTCCCGCCGCCTCCTGCGCTCGAACCCGGTGGCCGACGCCGCCCCTCGGCTCGGCTCCGGTCGCCGCTCGACTCGCCCCGAGCCCGAGCAGGTCGTCGCGCTGCTGCGAGCCGCGGCGGCCGAGAGCGCCCGCGCCGGCCTCGCGCTGCGGCTGGCGGCGGTAGCCGGTGCGCGCGAGGCCGAGCTCGTCGCCCTCGCCTGGGACGATCTCGACGGCGACGTGCTGCGCATCGGACGCCAGCGCCACGGCCTCGGCGGCGGCGTCGTCGTGCGGGAGTGGACGAAGACGGGCGGCGGTCGCACGGTCACCCTCGACGCGGGCACGGTGGCGGCGATCGCGGCCCTGCGGAGCGACGCCGACGAGCTCGTCGGAGCGCCCACCACGTGGATGCTGGCCGAGCCTGGCGCCGCCAACCCGCCCTCGCCACGCTGGCTGTACGACGTGTTCATGCGGGCGGCGAAGGCGGCTGGCATCCCAGCCGGCCGGGCCGAGGGCTTCGTGCTCCACGACCTCAGGCACTGGGCGGCCAGCACAGCGCTGCGGGATGGGCACGACCCCGTCACCGTCGCTGCCCGCCTCGGCCACTCCCCCGACACGCTCCTGCGGGTCTACGCCCAGGAGATCGAGCAGGGCCAGGTCGGCGTCGCTGCGTCCCTCGCCGCGAGATTGGACGGTTGAGCCATTGCCCGACGACCTGACCCCGATCGAAGACAAGCTCCGCCCCGGCGAGATACTCGACCCCGCGTCGCATCTGATCATGCGCGGCTGGCCGGTCACGGTGGAGGGGATGCTCGCGAATGCCGATCGCACCCGTGTCCGCTACTCCCTGGCCGGAGAGCCGTTCGTGGCGATCTCGGCTGAGGTGACGATGGCCGGGTGGGACGTGGACTCGATCCTGATGGGTTCTCGCCTGCGCTCGCGAAGGAGTTACGCGATCACGCGGGTCGGCGATCTGGTGGCCGCGGGCTTCGATCTGGCACCGACCTTCCAAGCGCCCCACTACAGCGTGCTCCTGCCGTCGTACACTCGAGAGGCGGCCGAACGCCTGGTCGAGGTGTTCGGCGAGGTCAAGCCGAATCCGTATTTCCGAAGGAAGGAACCGTGAGCAGCTCCAACGACGTCACCGTGACCCTCCCTGCCGACGTGAACATGGTGGATGAGACCGGCTACGTGTGGACCTTCCTGCACGAGGCGGCGGAGCCCGATCGGGTCATTCCGGGAGCGCTCATCGTCGCTGGCGATCCCATTGAGCCGTTCCTGGCCCGTGTCGTTGACATCATCGATGGGCCTCGAGGCACCTCCGTCGTCCACCTCGACGTCCTGGGCGTCCCCGAGGACGCCATCGACGAGCTGCGACACGCGCGTCTCCTGCCGCAATAGCCCGCACTGGGTCACCCACTCGGGTCGAGCCCGACGATGACGGCCAGGTCGACGCGGCGGATGAGCACTCGACTGCCGAGGCGCACGGTCGGTAGTCCGGACGCACCGTGGGACCAGCGCCACTCCTCCGCAAGCTTGTAGGCCGAGGTCCGGCTGATCCGCAGGACGGCGGCGGCCTCGCCGACGGTGAGCATCAGCGGCAGCCCAGCGAGCGTGGCGAGGTCGATTCGCATGGCCGTGTCCGTCATCGCGATCACCTCCGTCGGAACGATCGACTCCCCTACTCGTATACGGCCCGCGTTCGCGCCCGAGCGCGACAAGGAATCTCGATGCGCCAGTGAAGACCCCCGCCGTCCGCGAGCGCGTCCCTCAGAGCCACCCCTGCAACCTGACACAGACTTGCACCTATCGATGGCGATAGGAACGAAGCCCAAATCAGCGCGCGGCGGCACTCCGCCGGCGGATGCTCCTCGAAGGATCGCCGGGGCGTTCGGATCCTCTCATCGTCAACTCAGAGATCTCTGTAGGGACCCGGGCGGTCCCTCCCCAGAACGGGATGTGCGAACCTTGAGGCTCTGGACTCGTCTAGTACACTAGACATGATGACGGGGAGGGACGTGTTGCGGAGCATCGAGCGCAGAGGATGTGCCCGGGTGCGACAGCGCGGCTCTCACGTCATCGTTCGCTGCCCTGGCGGCTGTCAGACCGTCGTTCCCGCACACAGCGGGCAAGACATCGCGTCCGGCACGCTGCGAGCCATCGAACGTGTTCTCGAACCCTGTCTCGGCAAAGGATGGCTGCGATGAGCCAGAAGAAGAACTACGTCGCCGTCTACGAACGCGACGACAGCGATGACGCCTGGAACGTTTACATCCAGGGCCTCGACGGCTGCCAGACCTACGGCCGCAGCCTCCGCCAAGCTCAGGCCCGCATCCGCGAAGCGCTCGCTGCATGGCTCGACAAGGAACCAGATGCCCTCGTCGTCCACGATCAGCTGCCCGCCTCGCTCACCGCAGTAGCGGCCAACGTGGCTCGAGCGAGGCGCGACGCCGACCTGGCAGGCACCAAGGCCCAGCGGCAGACCATCGAAGCGGTCAAGAAGCTCACCGGGCTGGGCCTCAGCCGCCGCGACGCCGCTGAGCTGCTCGGGCTGTCACACCAACGGGTCCAGCAGCTCCTCGAAGCGAGCTGAGAACACCACCAAACGGAAGCATCGGCTCTCCTCGACAAGTCATTAGCTTCAGCGGCCCCGGCAGCGGTCGTCTCTCAGCGCCTCGCCGTGTGAGGATGAGCCACGTGGCAGCAGGTCCCAAGTTCATTCGATTCTTCTGGCCGGTCATTCGTGGTCTGCGAGATCTCGGCGGATCCGCTCGACCGCGCGAGGTCGTCGACTTGGTTCTGGAGCTGGTCGCCATCGGCGACGACGAGCGTGCCGAGCGAACCAAGAGCGGGTCCCTCCGGGTGGACAATCAGGTGCACTGGGCTCGGAACTACTTGGTGTGGGCTGGCTTGCTGGACGGCTCCACCCGCGGCCGATGGGCGCTGAGCCAGGCCGGCTGGGCGCTGCCGCTCGATGAGCAGGATCTGTCGTCGGCGTTGGAGCTCTTCAAGCGGGTCCGTGCCGAGCACAGCGAAGACTGGGGCCAGGGCGGCTCAGACGAGAACGCGGATCCTGAGCAGCCGCCCACACCCGTTGACGAGACGGAGTCCGACGAGGTCGTGCTCACGAGCCAGCTGCGAGCAACGGTGCTTGCCTTGTCACCGGGCGGGTTCGAGAACCTCTGCAAGCGGCTCCTCACGGAACTGGGACTGGCGCAGCTGCGCACCGTCGGTCAGGCCGGCGATCGCGGCATCGACGTCGAGGGCCACCTGCGGATCAACTCGGTCGTCTCGTTTCGAGTCGGGGTGCAGTGCAAGCTCTACGCGGACGGCAACAAGGTCTCTCCCCGGCAGATCCGCGAGTTCCAGGGCGCACTTGGGCCCTTCGATCGCGGGATCTTCATGACTACGAGCGTGTTCACACAGCAGGCCGAGGAACAAGCAACGTCACCGGGATACAAACCCATCGACCTGATCGACGGTGAACGCCTGCTCGAGCTGCTCTCGGAGTACGAGCTTGGCATCCGTCGCCTCACCATTGTGGACGACGACTTCTTCGCGCCGTTTCACTGAGCCCACGGAGCATCCCGTTCCCCCATTCTTGTACTACTCCGGTACTAGAACTCGGCGGAAACGGGCGGGTCAGACGGCAGCGGGCGGACGAACAGGCCCGGTTTTCGGGGCTCTGGGACCGGTCGAAGACGATCGGCAGACCATGGACATCTTCGAAGGCACCGAGCAGATCCAGCAGCTGGTGATCGGCCGAGCGATCAGCGGCCTCCGCATCGAGTAGCTGACCTGGGCGAACGCGCCGCGAACTCGGCGGACAGAGCGTTCTGACGGGCCCGTCAGCGAGTGGGCATGTAGTAGTCCCTGGCACTTCGTACGGAAGCCAACCCGAAGCAGGCGGCAGGCAGTTGTAGTTATGCCGCGTCCCCTACCGACACGTGCGAGACAGTGCGTGCCTCTCAGCGGCTTGCTCTCGGAGGCGCCCTGGAGCGTCCAATGGTCAGACGACCCGGCGGCGTGTCCAAATGCGGTGTCGGCGGACTCAGGACGACCGTCGACGTCAGGCCTACCCTCCGTCCGCAGCAGCGGCCGCGCCGCGCGCCGCTTCGTCGGCTTCGGAGAGCACCCGCTTCAGGTTTGCGATGTCGAACGGTTCCTCGGTCAGGGTGTCCGCGTCCCACTGGCTACGCGGCATCGCGAAAAAGTCGCCCCCATAGACGTGGATCGCCGCGGTGTACGTGCTTCGCGGGTTCACGACAGCATGGATGACCTCTCGGCCGAGGACCACGACGTCACCAGCGTCAAGTGTCTTGCCGCCGGACGGGACGATGCCATGGGGGCCGCGCCGATAGAAGGTGTTGTCCTCTCGGCCCCCGTAGATCCCGTTGGCTGCCCACATACGATGTTCGTGCGGGAACAGGGACACCCGGGGTGGCCACACGATCTGCAAGACGGTGAGGTCCTCTGAGCGGTGAAGCGCTACGACACCGCCTCGGTCCGGCTCGCCGAGCGCCTCGTCGATGCCGGCCGGGTCAGCCAGTGCTCGATCCAGTAGCTCCTTCGTCGCCACGGCCGGCTGTTGCTCGCCCAGTGCCGCTCGACACTCCACCACGAACTCTTCGACGTCGAACACGTTCCGCTCCTCGGCACAGTCTCGCTCTTACCGTACGTCCCAGGGATCGATTGGGGAAGTGGGCGAAGGCGTAGACGCGGCCGCCGGGTCGAGCGGCCGATCGGTGCGGCTGTCTACGTGGGTCGTAGGACCGTCGGCGCGGTTGGGCGGCCAGCGCCCTGGCTTCTCAGAGCTCGGCGGTGAACAACGGCCAGGAGCCAGGCACGCCCTTGAGCTCGTAGTCGCCCCTCGGGCTGAAGCTCAGGCCGGATCCGCCCACGAGGTCGGTCACGACGCGTGAGACGAGCACCGTGCCCGGCTCGGCTTCGGCCTGTACCCGCGCTACCTGGTGGAGGCGGCGCCCGTTGGAGACGCCCGAAGCGCCGATCGGTCGCGGTGAGTCCGTCCACCGCGCGCGATATCGAGCGGCTGATCAGTGCGGGGCGGTCAGGGCGCCGTGCTGCGGGATCCGAGAACGCAGAACTCGTTGCCCTCGGGATCGGCGAGCACCACCCACGATGGATCGCCCTGGTCGACATCGACGCGGGTGGCCCCGAGCGGAAGGAGCCGTTCGACCTCAACGTCACGATCTTCGGGACGGAAGTCGAGGTGAAGCCGATTCTTGATCGACTTCTCCTCAGGGACCCGCGCAAACAGGAGTCCCGGAGGGTGGTCCGGCGCAGGTCGGATCTCGAACTCCTCAGGATCCTCGTTGACCGTCACCCACCCGAGCGCCTCTTGCCACCACCGGCCAAGCCGAGCGGGCTCGGCCGCGTCGATGATCGTCTGCTCCCACTCAAGCGCCACGACGACAGGGTACGAGTGCTCGCGCCGCCGCAGGCTGCGGGACACGCGAGTCCGCGCCGGCAGCAGGCAGTCTCGGCTGGAGGCATGGCAGTCCTTGGCGGGCGTCCCGTCCAGGGAGCCAGGTCATCAACACGCACGGAACACCTGCCTCCGCTCCAGTCACGTCCTGCGCGACGAGCTCCGGAGTCGAAACGTCGATCGAGGCGACCGTGCGAAGCGCCGCTGCCTCTCGAGCCACAGTCGAGGGCGCCTCATCCTTCAGGTCGGGCCGAACATGGCAACGGAGCACGAGCTTCGTCCGCGCCGCATCAGCGACGTCCAGCACGTACATCGCCGAGGACGTCCCGCCACGCATAACCGCCCAGCGCTCGACCGTCACGCCCGCCGCCGATGCGGCCCGCCTCAAGGCAGCCTCAGGGGGAGGTGATCGCAGGATGCTGCGGGTGGCGTCGTCATCCCAGAAGGTGTACGGCGACTCGCTCTCCGGCACCCTGCAACACTCGCATAGCGCAGTCGCGTGCCGGGATGCGGCCGAAACCGTTGCGACCGACGTGGGATGCGGTACACCGCCGCTGCGTGTTGGCCTCGCCTTCGGCTCGGGTGCTGGTGCGGCGGCACGACTGCTACGTCGACCGCCTGGCGGGCGGCCGGGCCGGCCTCGGAACGCCGTCGGCGTCGTCGGGCGCCACCATCCCACGTGTCAAGGGTCACCCCCGCGTTGGGTCGGCCAGGGCACCGGACCTAGCCTTGCCCTCCATGGCCACCAGCCGTTCCCGCCGCACCGATGACCCTCGGCCGAAGGCCAAGGTGCTGCCCCTGCCCGGCCTCGGAGCCACCCACAGCGAGCTGGCCCAGGAGGCCGCCACCACCCGCTGGACGAAGGTGCACGGCCACGACGTGGCCTACCGCCAGGCTGGGTCTGGCCCCGTGCTCGTGATGATCCACGGCATCGCCGGGAGCTCCGGCACCTGGGTGCCCCTGATGCCGCTGCTCGCCGAGCGCTTCACCGTCATCGCCCCCGACCTCCTCGGCCATGGCGAGTCGGCCAAGCCTCGCGGCGACTACAGCCTCGGCGCCTATGCCTCGGGGATCCGGGACCTGTTGGGCGTCCTCGGCCACGAGCGGGCCACCATCGTCGGGCACAGCCTTGGTGGTGGCATCGCCATGCAGTTCGCCTACCAGTTCCCGCAGATGGCCGAGCGCCTCGTGCTGGTGGGCAGCGGCGGCCTCGGCAAGGAGGTCAGCCCCCTGCTGCGAGCCCTCAGCGTGCCGGGCACGGAGTTCATCCTCCCCCTCGTCCTCGCCCCGCAGATCCACTCCTTCGCCAGCTCCATCGGTGCCGCCTTCAGGCGGTTCGGGTTGCGCACCGACCCGTTCATGGGCGAGGTCTGGGGCTCGTGGCGCCGGCTCACCGACGTTCGTGCCCAGCGGGCCTTCATCCACACCATCCGGGCCGTCATCGACGTGTCCGGACAGCGCGTCAGCGCCCGGGACCGCTTGTACCTCGCGCACGAGATCCCAACCTTGATCATCTGGGGTGACCGCGACCAGGTGATCCCCGTGGCCCACGCCCACGTCGCCCACGAGCTGATGCCCGGGAGCCGCCTCGAGGTGGTGGAGGGCGCCGGCCACTTCCTCCCCATCGAGCGCCCCGAGCTCCTCGACACCCTGCTGCGCGACTTCATGGCGAACACCAAACCCGCCAACGTCAGCCCCCAGCGCTGGCAAGAGGTCCTCATCAGCCACGCCTGACGAGATCTGTGTGCTCTCACAACCGCCATGCGGTGGTCAGCGCACACAGATCTGGTGGTCTTGGCAGCTACGACGGCGCGACACGGCGGCGGGCTCGCTCGACTCGGCCGAAGAGGGCGACGAGGCCGGCGAGGATTACGCCGGGCACCACGATCCACAGCGGGCGCTCGAGCCACCAGCGGGCGCTGGGCTCGGTCTCCTGGCCGAAGCCGAGGGGCCAGAGCACGAGGATGGCCAGCAGGTAGGCGGTCATGTGCCAGAGGAAGAGCGTCATGATCCAGGCGTTGCCGGCGATGGTGGCCTTCCACGGGCCGGGCTGTTGCAGCCAGGCCGTGAGCCGGGGGCGCAGCAGCAGCACCAGGCCGATGAGCCACAACCCCACCAGCATGAAGCAGACGGTGGGTGGATAGGCGTTGGACACGCTCTCCACGTCGGTGCCCAGCAGGCTGCGGGGATAGTGACCGATGCCGGGGAACCAGGCGAAGCGCTCCTCGCCGGCCAGCCGCCACACCCATGGGTTGGTGGCCAGCACCAGTCCCCCGAGGCCGACGACGACCATGCCCCACAGGGCCCGCCGGGGCCACCGGTCGACGCTGCCGTCGCCGTAGAAGTGACCGAGCTGGTGGGGGAGCAGGAGCACGAACACGACGTTGAGGTAGCGGATGCCGTCCTGCTCGCCGAGGAAGCCGATGGCGTCCGAGACAACGGTGCCCACGACCATCACGGTGGGGACCGCCCACCGGAAGCGCCGGTGCAGGGCGATGGTGAGCGGGCTCAGGCACACCACCACCAGGTAGACGCCGAGGAACCACAGGGGGCCGAACGGAATGGTCTGGCCCGGTGGGCGCACGCCGCGCAGGAGGTCGACGCCGGCGATGCTCGGCCCGGCAGATGCTCCCGTGTCGGTGAGGTGGAGCACTACCTGCACCACCGCCCACACCGCCAGTAGCACCGAGGCCGGGAGCAAGAGGCGTCGGGCGCGGTCGCGCATGAACGCCAGTGCCGAGTCGCCCCGGCGGCGGGCCGAGTCGTAGGCGACCAGGTTGGCGTAGCCACCCACGAAGAAGAAGATCGGCATGACCTGGCAGACCCAGGTGGCCAGCCACAAGCCCGGTGCCTTGCCGACCGCGCTGGTGGACCGGATGACGCCGCTGTCCCAGGAGATGATGGCGATGGTCCAGTGGCCGACCACCACCACCAGGATGCTCAGGGCCCGGAGGAAGTCGACGTAGCGATCTCGTGTGGCTGGCGTGGCGCCGGCCAGCTCGTCGATCCCC
>Ga0183260_10003312_pt1 | contig 13026 bp, 13 predicted proteins | sample AntDrymUQ4972206_2_FD_129768 | JGI IMG/M metagenome (GOLD analysis project Ga0183260, IMG submission 129768) | Polar desert sand microbial communities from Dry Valleys, Antarctica - metaG UQ497 (22.06) (version 2) (version 2) | ecosystem: Environmental > Terrestrial > Soil > Desert | place...
CAGGCGCCGCCTCTGGGGGGAGGTGTAACGGCTAGCACGGCAGGCTTTGGCCCTGCAAGTGATCGAGTTCGATTCCCTCCCTCCCAGCTGCCGTCAGTCGAGGTGGATGGCCTCGCGGGCGTTCGCGTCCCAGCCCCAGTGGGGCTGGTCCGGGGCGAGGTGGACTCCGCCGATCCAGTGGTCGTGGGGCTCGCGGGTGGTCGTGCCGTCGAGGACGGCTCGGCCCTCGGGGGTGAGCCGGCGGCGGCCGGCGGCCGCGGTGACGAGCGGGTGGAGGCCGTCCGCGACGGCGAAGACCGTGCTGTCGCCGAGCCAGGGCGGCCGCTCGCGCTCGGCGACGCGGTGGAACAGCTCGTGCGGGTCCAGCGGCCCGGCGGCGAGTGCCTCGAGGATCTCGCGCTCGAGACGGCTGAGGCCGGTGCGGGTGTCGGGCAGCTCCTCGAGCAGGCGGTCCATGCGCGTGTGCGCGGCCCAGGCGCGGGGGTCGGGCGACCGCAGCGCGGCGAACGGCTCGGTCGCCGGGATGTAGGCCTCGCGCTCCTCGAGCGCGGGACGAAGGTCGCCGGGGCGGACGTGCTCGAGGCGCGCGAGCGTGACCGGGCCCGGCCGCCCCGCCAAGCGGTCGGCGATCTGCGCCAGCTGGAGCGCGTCATAGAGGTCGTCCTCGAACCAGAGGACGACCTCGGCCTCGGCCGGGTGGGCGGCGAGGCGCGCGTCGCGCTCCATCAGCATCCGTAGGGCGTCGGGCTCGGCCGCCCAGCCGCGAGCCGCGAGATGCGCCGCTCGCACGCGCGCCAGCGCGCCGGGAGCGAGCCGCGCCGGCACCGGCCCGTCGTGCAGGATGTCCCGCCACGGGACGACGTCCTCGGGGCGCACGCCGGCGGCCCGCGCGATGTCGGAAACCGGCGCGTCGCCGTTGGTCACGTGCAGCGGCTCGGCCACAGACGGCAGCGTAGGCGGAGGGGCGCGGCGCGTCAGCGTCACGACGGACCGACAGGAATTTCCTCCCATATCGGTCCATTCCGATTCGATCGGGCCCGCGAGGCCCTACATTGATGCGCCTCCATGCGCGCCCGTCTGCTTGCCGCCACGGTCGCGGCCCTGCTGCTGCCCGCGTCCCCGGCGGCGGCCGGGGACCCCATCATGCCGCTCTCGCAGGTCCGGTCGGGGATGCAGTGCACGGGCTACTCAGTCATCCGCGGCACCGAGATCTCGTCGTTCGGCGTGGAGATCCTCGACGTGATCGACGGCGACGCCAGCGGCCAGGGTCCGCGCATCCTGCTCCGGGTCTTCGGCCCCGCGGTCGACGGGACGGGCGTCGGGCCCGGCTTCTCCGGCTCCCCCGTCTACTGCCCCGACGAGCAGAACACGCAGCGCAACGCCGGCGCGATCTCGGAATCGCTCGGCGAGTTCGGCGGCGACGTCGTGCTCGCCACGCCGATCGAGGCGATCCTGGGCACGGCGCCCGACGCGCCCGCCTCCCGCGGCGAGCCCGCCTCACCCGGCGACCGCGCGCTCATGAAGCGGGCGAAGCCGATCGCCACCCCGCTCACCGTGACCGGCCTCAACACCACGCTCGGCCGCGCGCTCGAGCGCGCCGGCCGGCGCGTCGGCCGCCCGCTGCTGGCCGCGCCGGCCGGGCCGCTCGGGCGCTTCGCGCCGCAGGAGATGCGCCCCGGTGCCTCGCTCGGCGTCTCCTACTCGGCGGGCGACATCCAGATCGGGGCGATCGGCACCGTGGCCTACACCGACGGAGAGCGCGTGTGGGGCTTCGGCCACCCGTTCGAGGGCGCCGGGCAGCGGCGGCTCTTCCTGCAGGACGCCTACGTCTACCGCGTCATCGACAACCCTGTGCAGCTCGGCGACGTGGCGACGACGTACAAGTTCGCCTCGCTCGGTCACACCGTGGGCACGATCTCCAACGACGCCAGCTCGGCGGTCGCCGGGCGCACGGGCGCGCTGCCGCCGAGCGTCCCGGTGCGGATCTTCGCCAACGACGTCGACACGGGCCGGACCCAGGTCACCGGGATCCGGGCCGCCGACGAGAGCCGGATCGGGCTGCCGGAGGGCGCCTCGCCGGTGTCGTTCGTCGCGCCGCTGGCGGTCACCGAGGCCGCCGCGTCGCTGCTGCAGAGCGCACCGGGCCGTCTCTCCGCCAACGCCTGCACGCAGATCTCGATCAACGGGCTCGAGCGCCCCGTGCGCTTCTGCAACCGCTACGTCTCGGCGTTCCCCGCCGACGCGGACTTCGTCGGCACCGCCAACAGCGTCGCCGCGCGCGCGTCCTCCGACGTCTTCGACGCGCTGACCGCGATCGACGACTACCAGGGCCGGCCGCCGCGGATCGGCGAGGTCGCGACCCGCATCGACATCGAGCGCGGCGAGCAGCGGGCGTTCCTGCGCTCGGTCCGCCTCCCCCGCACGGTTCGCCCCGGCCGGCGCGTGCGCGCACGGGTGAAGCTGCGCCGCGTCCGCGGCGGGATGCTCGAGCGCAGCTACCGCGTCCGCATCCCGCGCGATCTGCGTCGCGGCGTGCGCCGGCTGACGTTCAGCGGCACGGACGTCGACTTCGCGGACGACGGCCTGCTCGGCGCCATCATCATCGGCGACGAGGGCGGCGGCGCCTCGGGCAACCCGGGCCCGCGCAACCTGCGGGCGCTCGCCTCGCGGATCCGCTCGATCCACCGCTACGACGGCGTGCGCGTGCGCGCCGGCGGCGAGCGCATGCGCGCCTTCCGCGACCGCGAGCTGCGGATCTCCGGCCGCGCCACCACGCGCGTCCGGGTCAGCCGCCGCTAACCCTCGAAGCGGTAGACCATGCCCGCCGGCCGGGGCGCGCCCGCCTGCGCCCGCGGCACCGCGGCGGCCAGCACGGAGGCGAACGTCTCGGTGCTCGCGGCCATCATGTCGAGCAGCGTCTGCACCGGCGTCGGCTCGTCCTGCACGCCGTTGGCGTAGTCCGTCGCGTAGCCGAGCAGCGCGTAGGGCAGCTCCGCCTCCCCGCACAGCACGGTCTCCGGCCCCGCGGTCTGGGACACCGCGGTGACGCCGCACGCCGCCAGGCCGCGGATCTCCGCCCTGGTGTTGAAGCGCGGCCCGTCGACGTGGCCGTAGCAGCCGCCGTCGCGCACCGCCGCGCCCGCCTCCTCGCAGCCCTCGAGCAGCGCGCGGCGGAGCTCCGCGGAGAACGGGTCGTCGAAGATCCAGTGACCGCGCCGCGGGTCGCCCGGCTCGGGATGGAAGGTGCACAGCTCGCCGTCGCCGAGCCGGTTGGCGAGGAAGTGCAGGTCGTCGAAGCACACCAGCGAGCCCAGCTCCACGACGCGGTCGACGGCGCCGCACACCGTGACGGCGATCACGCCGGCGGCTCCCTCCTGCGCGAGCGCGGCGATGTTCGCCCGGTGGGTGACGAGGTTCGACAGCCGCGCGTGGCCCGCCTCGTGCCGCGAGACGTGCAGCACCTCGGTGCCGGCGAAGCTCCCGCGCGAGACCAGCGCCTCGCCCCAAGGGGTCGAGACGAGCTCGGGCCCGCCGGACTCGAACCCCGGGAGGGAGTAGGTGCCGGAGCCGGTGATGATGCCGATGGCCATCGGGCCGGGAGCGTAGCCTGGCCCGGTGCTCCCCGGCCTTCCCATCACCGCCCGATGAGCGCTCCTGAGCCGGTCGGCGCGGACGAGCTGGAGGCGTTCGACAACGCGGCCCGCCGCGCCTTGCACGACGAGAGCCACCCCGAGGACGTCGCGCTCGACGTACTCCTCACCGAGCCGGAGCGCACGCTGGTCATCCGCGACGGCGGCGAGATCGTCGCGACGACGCTGGCGCTGACCCGCCGGCTGACCGTCCCGGGCGGCGCCGCCGTGCCGGTCGCGGCCGTCTCCGCCGTCGGCGTCTCCCCCGGGCACACACGGCGCGGGCACCTGAGCAGCCTGATGCGCCGCCAGCTCGACGACGTCCGGGCCATCGGTCGCGAGCCGATCGCCGCCCTGTGGGCGTCGGAGGGCGCGATCTACGCCCGCTACGGCTTCGGCCTCGCGAGCCGCGCCGTCACCTACGAGCTCGAGCTCTCCACCGCGCGGCTGCGCGCCGACGCGCCGCGCCCCTCCGAGCGGCCGCGCCTGCTGGGAGCCGCCGAGGCCGTGCCGGCGATGACGGAGGTCTACGAGGCGGTGCGCGCGGAGCACCCCGGCCTGCTGGACCGCACGGAGCTGTGGTGGAGGCGCCGCGTCCATGACCCCGAGCACCGGCGCGACAGTGCCGGGCGCCTGCTCGCCGCCGTCCAGCCGGGCCCGGGCGGCGAGCCGGCCGGGTACGCGCTCTACGCCGCGAAGTCCGGCTGGGGGGACCGCGGGCCGGCGGGCGAGATCCGGCTGCGCGAGCTCGTGGCACGCACCCCTGAGGCGCGCACCGGCCTGTGGGACTACCTGCTCGGGCTCGACCTGATGCGCAGCCTGCGGTGGCGGCTGGCACCCGACCACGATCCGCTCCCCCACCTGCTGGCCAGCACCGATCCGCTCCTGCAGAGGGTCGGCCACGGCCTGTGGGTCCGGCTCGTCGACGTCGACCGCGCGCTGGCGGCGCGAACCTACTCGGCGCCCGTCTCGCTGGTGCTCGAGGTCGAGGACGCCTTCTGCCCCTGGAACACCGGCCGCCACCGGCTCGGCTTCGACGGCGGAGCGGCGAGCTGCGAGCGGACCGGCGAGCCCGCCGACCTGGCGCTCACCGCCGAGGCGCTGGGCGCCGCCTACCTCGGAGGAACGCGGCTGGAGTCGCTGGCCGGCGCCGGGCGCGTGCGCGAGCTCACCCCCGGCGCGCTGCACGCCGCGGCGCTCGCGTTCCGCGGCTCCGCCGAGCCGTGGTGCCCGGAGATCTTCTAGCGGTCCTTGGCCTCGCGGCGCACGCGGCCCGCGCCGGCGCCGGCCTCGGTGGCCGGGCCCTGTGGGGAGGCGATGCCGAGCACGCGCATCGCCTTCAGCCCGAGGCCGAGCCGCTCGCGCCCGTCGGTGGAGGCCACGTCCAGGCCGGTGAGGTCTCGCACCCGCTCGAGCCGGTAGCGGACCGTGTGGCGATGGGTGAACAGCCGCTGGGCCGTGCCGGCGACGTTGCCGTCGGCTTCGAGGAAGGTCTCCAGCGTCTGCACCAGCTCGGTCTCGTACTGCTCGTCGTAGGCGACCAGCGGCGCGACCGTCTCCTCGTAGAAGCGCTGCAGCTCGGCCGGGTCCTCGCTCATGGCCGGCAGCAGCAGCCGGTAGGCGCCCGTGTCCTCGAACGCGAGCGAGGTCGGGCCGCCCGCGTCCCCGGGGGTGCGCCCCTCGGCGACGTTGGCCGCCAGCAGCGCCTCGTGGCCGGCGCGGTAGAGGTCGACGGGGTCGTGCGCGATGCGCGAGTGGCCCACCGCGAACGTGAAGCCGTGCAGGCTCGCGGCCAGCTCGCGCGCGATCGCCTCGGCCACCCGGCGCACGATCGCCTCCTCCGTCGCGGGCAGCAGCACGGCGACCGGCGAGGAGCCCTCGGCGGGAGCGTCGAGCAGCGCCGCCAGCGAGCCGGGAGCGCTGGAGCGGGCGGCGCGCTCGGCGGCGGAGAGCAGCCGCCCGCGCCAGTCGTCGTCGGCGGGCGTGAAGTGGTGCGCGCGCACCACGACGACGGCGCCGCCCGCGGCGAGGTCCACGCCAAGCTCGGCGCCGCGCGCCACCAGGTCCCCGCGATCGGTCACCTGGCGGCGCATCACGGCGGCCAGGAAGGCGGCCTGGGCGGCCTCGGAGGCGCGGTCCGGGGCGCGCAGGCGCTCGACCTCGGAGCCGATCAGCGTCGTGATGACGCGCAGGATGGCCGCCGGCGGGTCGCCCGTGCGGCCGCGCAGCCGCAGCCGGCCGACGACCTCGTCGCCCACCCGCAGGTCGTGCACCGAGACGCCGGGGGCGATCGCCATCAGCGCCCGCTCGTCGGCGCTGGAGCGCGCGGCGACGGCCAGCACGGAGCTCGAGCGGTCGATCAGCACGAGCGAGGCGTCGAGCGCGCGCGCGGCGGCGCGGACCACCTCCGGCAGGCCGAGGCCAGACTCGACCGCGTCGGAGATCGCGTCGAGCGAGCCGAGGTCCGCTCCCGTCGCCGCGTCCTGGGCGGGCACTAGAGCCGGTCGTAGTAGTAGAGGAACACCGCGCCCACGCATGCGCCCATGCCGACGAACGCCGCGAGGATGTAGACGCTCATCACCACCGCCAGCACCCGTTCGCGCAGCCGCCAGTACGACGTCCAGGCAGGGACGAGGATCAGCATCACCCACGCGATCACGGAGACCAGCGCGGTGACACCGGCGACGGCATAGGTGATCTTGTCGTCGGTGCTCACGAGCTCGCGCGACCATTGTGACGAACGGCCCCGGCGAACAGGGCGACGATCCCGACGAGCGCCCAGACGGCCAGGCCGAGCGCCACGCCGCCGAGCACGTCGGTGAGGAAGTGCGCGCGCAGGTAGACGCGGCTGAGCGCGACCGCCACCATCGCCGCGACGGCGACGGTCACGACGGCGAAGCGCAGCGCCCAGCCGGCGCCCGCCCGCACCAGCACCGTGGCGCACGCCACCAGCGAGACCGCGTACAGCGAGTGCCCCGACGGGTAGGCCGAGAGCGCCGTGTCGACCAGCCCGCCTCCTGGGCGCGGGCGGTCGAAGGCCGCCTTGGCGACATGCACGGCGGCGTAGGAGAGCCCCATGCCCGCGACGAGGGCCGCGGCGTCGAGGAAGCGCCTCCGCCGCGCCGCCCACAGCGCCGTGAGCAGCACGAGCGCGGCGGTGACCGGGGACGAGCCCAGCTCGGTGGCCACGCTCACGATGCCGGTCAGCGGCTCGAAGCGCACCGAGTCCGCGACGTCGAACGCGAAGCGGTCGATCCGCGGGTCGCCGGGCTCGTCCACGACCTCGGCGAGCAGGAAGAAGTTGAACGCGCCGACCGCGAGCAGCGCGATCAGCGTGGTCAGCTCCAGCCCGAGGTGGCCGGGCGTCAGCCGGTGCAGCCCGAAGCGGGCGGTCGCGTCCACGCCGCCGGCGGCCGGGCTCCCCACCCGGCGCCAGGCGGGGCCGGCCAGCCGCACGAGCGGGCGCATGAACGGCCGGTCCTCGCGCTCGCGCAGCCACGCCTTGACGCGCTCGCGCCGCTTCGGGTCGCGCCGGAGCTGGACGAGGAAGTAGAGGCCGACGCCGACGGCGACCACGGTCCCGAACGCGAACAGGCCGCGCGAGACGTACTGCGTGATCCGGTCGAACGACTGCCAGAAGACGTAGCCCAGCACGCAGAACGTCGTCGCCCACGCGCCGGCGCCGACGATGTCGTAGGGCAGGAACACGCGCAGCGGCATCCGCGAGGTGCCGGCGATGAAGGGCGCCAGCGCGCGCACCAGCCCGATGAAGCGCCCGATCAGGATGGTCAGGCCACCCCGGTGCTCGAAGAACTGCTCGACCTGGTGCAGGCGCTCCTCGGTGATCTTCACGCGGTCGCCGTGGCGCAGCAGCCAGGCGCGGCCGAGGCGGCGGCCGAGCGTGTAGGAGGTGAGGTCGCCGGCCACCGCGCAGGTCCACACGATCGCGATCAGCACCTGCAGCGAGATCCGCCCCTGGCCGGCGACGAGGCCGCCGACCAGCACCGCGGTCTCCCCCGGCGCGACGAGCCCGACGAACGCGCCCGTCTCCAGGAAGGCCAGCACGCCGACCGCGAGGTAGGTCCAGCGGCCGAGCGCAGTGCCGGCGTCCTCGATCAGCTTCTCGATGTTGGGCAGCTCGATGACACCCGCGCCCACCAGGCCGGCGCCGATCGTGACCAGGACGCCCGCCGCCAGCATCGGGCGGCCGAACTTGCGGCGGCGGACGAGCAGGTAGCCCGCGAGCGCGACGGCGCCCAGCAGCCAGCTCCACTTCACGCGGCCCGCACCTCCCCGTAGGCCGGCTCGACGGGCTCGGCCGCCACGCCGCCGGCCCGGCGCGCGGCGGCGCGGGCCTGCTCGACGCCGGCGTAGAGCCCGAACACCGTCGGGCCCGAGCCCGAGACGAGCGCGTGGTCGGCGCCGGAGGCGGCGACCGCCGCCAGGGCGCCGTCGATCGCGGGACACAGCCGGCGGGCGGCGGCCTGGAGGTCGTTGTGCGCCGGCAGCGCGCCGCCCAGGGCCTCCAGCCGTGCGAGCTCCTCCTCGCCGCGCGCCGCGCCGAGCCCGTCGAAGGCGCGGTAGACGTCGGGCGTCGAGAGGGTGTGGGAGGACGGCACGATCACCAGCCCGAGGCCAGTCCCGGACGGGAGAGGCCGAACGTGCTCGCCGGCGCCGGTCATCAGCGTCCGGCCCGGCTCCACCTGGGAGGGCACGTCGCCGCCGAGACCCGCCGCGATCTCCAGCAGCAGGCCGCGCTCGGCGCCGCCCGCCGCGTGGGCGGCCAGGCGCAGCGCCGCGGCGGCGTCGCCGGAGCCGCCGCCCATCCCCGCCGCGACGGGCACGCGCTTGTGGATCGTCAGCCGCTGCGGCGGCGCGTCCCAGCCGGTGGCCTTGCGGAAGGCGGCGAGCGCGCGGGCGGCGAGGTTCGGTCCCTCGACGCCGGGGCAGACGACCTCGTCCCCCGTGGCGCCCGCCGGCGCGGGCTCCAGCGTCAGCTCGTCGGCGAGCGAGACGGACTGCACGACGGACACCAGCGGGTGCAGCCCGTCCGCGCGCGGGGCGCCGACGTACAGGGACAGGTTGACCTTGCCCGGCGCGAGGCAGCGCAGCGCGGTCACGCGGCCGCACCCCCGGCCGCGTCGCCGGTGAGCCGTGCGTGCAGCTCGCGCCACTCCTCGGGCGCCAGCGCCTCGGCGCGGGCGTCGGCGGGGCGGCCCATCGCCTCCAGCGCGGCGCGCACGCGCTCGCGCGTGCCGGGCGGCGCCCCGGAGGCGAGCGACAGCGAGCGGGCGAGCGCCTTGCGCCGGTGCGCGAAGCCCTGTTGGACGAGCACGCGCAGCTCGGGCGGCGGCGCGGCCGCGCGGCGGAGCAGGCGGACGAGGACGGAGTCGACGTTGGGCACCGGGAAGAACACCTTCCGCGACACCGGCCGGATCACCTTCACCTCGCACGCGAGCTGGGCGAGCACGGACGGGACGCCGTAGGCGCCGGTGCCGGGCGCCGCCGCGAGGCGCTCGCCCACCTCGCGCTGGATCATCGCCACCCACGTCCGCACGCCGGGGAGCAGCTCGATCGTGCGCAGGATCACCGTGGCCGCCACGCCGTAGGGCAGGTTGGCGATCACCTTGTCCGGCGGCGGCTCGAGGCCGCCCAGGTCGAGCTTGACCGCATCGGCGAGGTGCAGCGTCGCGTTGGGGTGCGGGTCGACGGCGTCGCGCAGCGCCGGCTCCAGGCGGCGGTCGAGCTCCACCACGTGCACGTGCGCCGCGCGCTGCGCCAGGTACTCGGACAGCACCCCGAGCCCGCCGCCGACCTCGAGCACCACGTCGCCGGGCCCGAGCTCGGCCGCGCGCGCGATCACGTCGAGCAGGTTGGAGTCGATCAGGAAGTTCTGGCCGAGCTCCCGGTTGGGGCGGATGCCGAACGCCTTCAGCCGGCGCAGGCTCGGCTGCGCCGGGAGCCCGCTCACCAGCCGAAGAGCCCGGCGGCGTTGGCGTCGACCGCGGCCTCGAGCTCCTCGTAGGCGACGCCCTGGCGCCCGGCGACGAAGCGTGCGGTGTGGACGACGTAGGCGGGCTGGTTGCGGTGCTTGCGCAGCGCCTGCGGCGTGAGGAACGGCGCGTCGGTCTCCACCAGCAGCCGGTCGAGCGGCACGCGCCCGGCGGCTTGCGCGAGCTCCTGCGCCTTGGGATAGGTGACGTTGCCGGCGAAGGAGATCCACCAGCCGCGCTCCAGGCACTCGTCGAGCCGGTCGGGCATCGAGAAGCAGTGCAGGACGACCTCGAGGCCGCCCGCCTCGCGGTCGAGCGTCGCGATCGTGTCCTGCTCGGCGGCGCGCGTGTGGATGACCAGCGGCTTGCCCGTCTCGCGCGCGAGCGCGATCTGCGCTGCGAAGGCGCGCTCCTGGTCGGCGCGCGGCGCGTAGTCGCGGTAGTCGTCCAGGCCGGTCTCCCCGATCGCGCGCACGCGCGGGTGCCGTGCGTGCTCGCGCAGCTCCTCGGTGACGGCGTCGTCGTAGCCGGTCGCGGCGTTCGGGTGGCGCCCGACGGCGGCGAACACCTCCTCGTGGGCGTCGGCGGCGGCGAGCGCCGCGCGGCAGGACTCGGAGTCCATCCCGATCGTGAGGATGCGCCGCACGCCCTGCTCGCGCGCGGCGGCGACCAGCTCGGCCTCGGGGGCCGGGCCGCGGTCGAGATGGGTGTGGGAGTCGATCACGCGTGCTTCGGGAACAGCGCCGGGTCGAGCGGCGTCACCGTGGCGCCCGCGGCGGTGGCCGCGAACGCCCCCGTCCCGATCGCGAAGCCGTCGTCCTGGCCGAGCGCGCTCATCAGCCGCTGCGTGGTCTCCGGCATGTAGGCGTGCAGGAGCACCGTGACGACGCGCAGCCCCTCGGCGAGCGAGAGCAGCACCGTGTCCAGCCCGGCCGCCTGGCCCGGGTCCTTCGCCAGCTTCCAGGGCGCCTGCTCCTCGACGTAGCGGTTGAGCCTGCGCACGCGCTGCCAGATGCGCTCGAGCGCCTGGGTGATCTCGGCGCGGTCGAGCAGCTCGGACACCTCCTCGGCCAGCCCGTCGAAGTCGGCCGCCAGCGCGGGGTCGGCTTCCGCATGCGGCACCTGTCCGTCGCGGTAGCGGGCGATCATCGCGAGCGTGCGCGAGGCGAGGTTGCCGTAGTCGTTGGCCAGCTCGCTCTCGTAGCGCGACTCGAAGCCGGCGGTCGAGACCGCGCCGTCCTGGCCGAAGGAGACCTCGCGGAAGCAGTAATAGCGCAGGGCGTCGGTGCCGTACTTGTCCATCACCTCGAACGGGTCGAGCACGTTGCCCAGCGACTTGGACATCTTCTCCCCGTCGAGCAGCAGGTAGCCGTGGATGAACAGGTGCCGCGGCAGCTCCACCTCCGCCGCCAGCAGCATCGCGGGCCAGATGACGGCGTGGAACTTGAGGATGTCCTTGCCCATGACGTGCAGGTCGGCGGGCCAGAGCTCTGGTGTGCGGTCGCTCTCGCCGGCGCCGAAGGAGAGCGCGGTGTAGTAGTTGAGCAGCGCGTCGAACCAGACGTAGAAGACGTGCTCGGCGTCCCACGGCACCTCGACGCCCCAGGTGAGCTTCGAGCGGCTGAGCGAGATGTCGTTGAGGCCGCCGGTGATGAAGGAGCGGGCCTCGTTGAAGCGCTGGCGCGGGCGCACGAAGTCGTCGCGCTCGGTGTAGAGCCGCTCGAGCGGCTCCTGAAAGCTGGAGAGCCGGAAGAACCAGTTCTCCTCGTCCTCGCGGTCGAGCGGGATGCGGTGGATCGGGCAGGTGTTGCCCTCCGCGATCTCGTTGTCGGACTTGAAGTCCGCGCAACGGGGGCAGTACCAGCCCTCGTACATGCCCTTGTAGACGTGGCCGTTGTCGTAGATCCGCTGCATGAACTCCTGGACGCGCTGCTTGTGGCGCGGGTCGGAGGTGCGGATGAAGAAGTCGTTGGAGGCGTTGATGCGCGGCATCAGGTCCTCGAAGCGGCGGGCGTTGCGGTCCGCGAGCTCCTTCGGCGTCACGCCCTCGCGCTCGGCGGCGAGCGCGACCGGCTCGCCGTGCTCGTCGGTGCCGGTGAGGAAGAACACGTCCTCGCCGCGCTGGCGGTGATGGCGGGCGAGGATGTCCGCCCCGATCGTGCTGTACGCGTGGCCCAGGTGCGGGGCCGCGTTGACGTAGTAGATCGGGGTCGTGACGTAGAAGGCCATCGGGCGTCGAAGGCTAGCGGCGGCGCGGTGCGCCGCCGGATTGCGGGCGCGGCCGGTCGCGCGGGTTCGAACCGCCGCTCAGTCGGCTGCCGTGCGGTAGGCGAGCAGGCCGCCGAAGCCGATGAGCCCGGCGCCGGCGAGCCCGTCGACGGTCCGCAGCGTCCGGTCGCCGATCCAGCGGCGGGCGAAGGAGACGCCGGTGGCGAGGATCGCCATCCACGTCATGCTGCCCAGGCCGACGCCGGCGAGCAGCACGGCGACGCCGGCGCCCGAGGCGGCGCCGGCCGTCGAGGCCGCGGTGAAGATGCCTGCCCACGACGCGATCGTCAGCGGGTTCGACGCCGTCGCCGCGAGCGCCGTGGCGAACGCCCGCCGCGGCGTGCTCACCTCCTCCGGCAGCTCGCCGCCGAGCCGGACCCGGAACGCGCTCCACAGGGGCCGAACGCCGAGGAAGACGAGCACCGCGGCGCCCAGCAGCCCGAACGCCACGCGCAGCGGCTCGATCTCGAGCAGGCCCGCGGCGCCCGCCGCTCCCGCCGCCGCGTACAGCGTGTCGATCACCGCGACGCCCGCGCCGATCGCGAGCCCGATGCCCGCGCCGCTCCGCAGGGTCGAGCGGATGGCGAACAGCGACAGCGGCCCGAGCTGCGCCGCGACGAAGAACCCGAGCCCGAAGCCGATCAGCAGCTCACTCATGCCGAGAACCCGAGCCCGAAGCCGATCAGGAGCTCGCTCGTGCGGGGCTCACGCGCCCTCACCGGCCGTGGCCGACTCGTCTGGCTGCAACGCGCCGAAGACGGTGCCCTCCGTGTCGCGGCAGTAGATCAGCCACCCGACCTGCGGGATCGCCATCTTGGGCACCACCACGGTGCCGCCGGCCGCCTCGACCTTCGCCGCGGTCTCGTCGACGGACTCCACGCCGACCGTCACGACGGTGTTCTGGCCGCCCGTGAACTCGGGTGGGCGCTGGAGCGCACCGTCGATCCCGAGCCCCTCGCCCGTCGAGGCGAGCCAGTAGTCGGCCGGCCCCTGCCACTTGTCCAGCGTCCAGCCGAAGACCTCCCTCCAGAAGGCGACGGCACGCTCGGGATCGTCAACGTTGAACTCGAAGTGGACCACGCGCGGCATGGGCGCTCGCTCCTCGCTGGTTGGCTCCGGCTCACCGTACCTCCTGG
>Ga0183260_10003313_pt1 | contig 13023 bp, 13 predicted proteins | sample AntDrymUQ4972206_2_FD_129768 | JGI IMG/M metagenome (GOLD analysis project Ga0183260, IMG submission 129768) | Polar desert sand microbial communities from Dry Valleys, Antarctica - metaG UQ497 (22.06) (version 2) (version 2) | ecosystem: Environmental > Terrestrial > Soil > Desert | place...
CTGACGAGCGATGACCGCCACGGCTCCCGCTCCTTCCCCTGTGCCGCCCGCCCCTTTGCCAGTCGCGACACGTCGTTTCCGTATCAGTGGCATGGATTGCGCCGATTGCGCGCTGAGTGTCGAGCGCGTCGTCGCCGCCTTGCCCGGGGTCGACACGGCGCGGGTCAATTTCGGCGCCGCCACGTTGACGGTCGTGCCAGGGGACGGGGTTGCGGTACCGGAGGCCGAGATCTCGGCCACGGTGGCGCGCGCGGGGTATCACGCGGTCGCGGAGGCGGTAGGCCAAAACACCGCGCAGGCTCCGGCGCTTTCTTGGTGGCAGGATCGGCGCGTGCAGTTCGTGCTGGTAGCCGCCACGCTTTGGCTGACTGGGATCGTGCTCAGCTCTGCCGGGTTCGAGTCGCCTTTCGTCACCGCGCTCTTCGCGGGGGCGATCGCCCTCGGTGGCTGGCCCTTCGCCCGCGCCGGTTGGCAGTCGGCCAGGACGCGACGGCTCGATATGAACGTCCTGATGACCGTCTCCGCCATCGGTGCCGCCCTGCTTGGCGAATGGGGCGAGGGCGCGGCGGTGGTCGTGCTCTTTGCGCTGGGCGGGGTGTTGCAGGCGCGGACGCTAGAGCGGACGCGAGGCGCGATCCGGGGGCTGATGGCGCTCTCGCCAGCCACCGCCGCGCGCATCGACCATAACGGTGCTGAGACACAGGTCCCGGTCGCGGCGCTGGCCGTTGGCGATGTCATACGGGTGCGACCCGGTGAGCGCATCGCGGCCGATGGCGTCGTGATCGAAGGGGTCTCCGTGGTCGATCAGAGTCCGATCACGGGCGAATCGATCCCGGCCGACAAAGCGCCCGGCGACGATTGCTTCGCGGGAACGGTCAATGGCCCCGGCGCGCTGCTGGTGCGCGTCTCGCGCGAGGCTGCCGATTCGACCCTCGCCCGCGTGATCCATCTCGTCGAGGAAGCGCAGGGGAGCAAGGCTCCGGCGCAGCAGACGGTCGATCGCTTCGCCGCGGTCTATACGCCGGTCGTGATCGCCGGGGCGGCGCTACTCGCCATGGGCGGCGCGTTCGTGACCGGCGATCCCCGCACGTGGATTTACCGGGCGCTGACGCTGCTGGTGATCGCCTGTCCCTGCGCGCTGGTCATTTCGACACCGGTGTCGATCGTGTCCGCCATCGGAACGGCGTCGCGGCGCGGCATCCTGATCAAGGGCGGCGCGGCGTTGGAAGCCGCAGGGTCGGCAAAGGTCGTCGCCATCGACAAAACCGGAACCCTCACCATTGGCCGTCCCGAGGTGGTGACCATCGAACTCTTGCCGGGAGGCGCCCCCGACACCAGAACGCTGCTGGCCACCGCGGCCGCGGTCGAGGCGCTGTCGGAGCATCCCCTGGCGCGCGCCGTGGCGCTCAGAGCGTGTGAGGAGGGGATCGCGGTTCCGGCGGCGGCGAGGTTCCTCGCGATGCCTGGCAAAGGGGCGTCAGCCCAGGTCAATGGCCGGGAGACGGTCGTCGGCAGCATGCGTCTGGCGCGTGAGCTGGAGCTGGCGGGGACCGAGGCGCGGCCGAGCGCGCTGGCGCGGCAGATGACCCGGCTGGCGGAGGAAGGATCGACACCGCTCTTCGTCGCCGTCGCCGGCGAGAATGGTGGAACATTGCAGCCGCTTGGCGTCATCGCCGTCGCCGATCGCCTGCGTCCCCACGCCGCCGACGCGGTGCGCCGGATGCGTGAGGCGGGGATAGCGCACGTGGCGGTGCTCACCGGCGATACCCGCGCCACGGGGGAGGCGATCGCCCGCGCGGTCGGCGCCGACAGTGTCCGCAGCGAGCTGTTGCCGGAAGACAAAGCCGCCGCCGTGCGCGACTTGCGCGAGCGCTACGGACCGGTCGTGATGATCGGCGACGGCGTCAACGACGCGCCAGCGCTGGCCACCGCCGACGTCGGGATCGCGATGGGCGCGGCGGGGACCGATGTGGTGCTGGAGACGGCGGACATCGCACTGATGGGCGACGATCTGATTGGGATCGCCGCGGCATTGCTGCTTTCGCGACGAACCCGCGGCGTCATCGAGCAGAACATCGGGCTCTCGCTGGTGACGAAACTGCTGGCGTTGGTGCTGGCCGCCTTCGGGTTGGTCAACCTCTGGATCGCCGTCGCCGCCGACATGGGCACCTCACTGGCGGTGACGCTGAACGGGATGCGGCTGGCGCTCGTGAACCGACGCCAACGGAGCCAGGCATCAGACCTACCGTAGCGTTTAGGCACATGTGTCCGAACGACCTGCTATGGCAGCGCTTCGATCGCGGCGATCGTGTCTCTGGCGAATGCCACGGCACTTCTGGCCAGCTCACGTGCATCAGGGATAGTCGGATTTTCGTAGTCAGCCTGCTTGCGCCAGGAATGAAGTAGCGCGAGGACTTGTCCGATTTCGTCGTTGCGTTGCTGAAGCTGCATCAGCACCTGGAGATGCGCATTGCGGCTGCGGTCGATGGGAGTATCCGTCCGCGAAAGGTAAGTACGCCCGGCGTGAACGTCGCGTAATATGCCCGGCTGATGGCCGTACGCGCGGCTGCTTCGTTGTTCGGCGTCTCGGCCAGCGTTTCCGCGAGATCCAGAAAATCGAACCATTCAAACACGCCGCACGTGCTCGAAGCTCACTAGGATCGGCGCGGCTGTTTCCCCTCGTTTCTTGAACCACCAGTCCCGGCCAAGCTGGCGCCAACTGTCGATGGCGTCGGCTGAGCGGAGTGGAGTTTGGATATTGGCGACCATTTCGGGTCCATCCTCGGGCCACTCGAGGTCGTATGACATGTCCAAGCGGACCGCATCATCGCCAAAATAGCGCCGGATGTTGCTCCTGATGTCGAAAAGCAGCGGGGCGGCGTCGGGATGGCGTTCGAGAAACGCGAGGACCTCATCCTCATCGGCGATCTGATATTCCCGCGCGAGCTCGCGCATGAGAGCCCGCGGATGTTTGAGCGTTGATTGCGCCATGACGTGTCCTGCCCCATACACGCGATCTGGAACCTCCGGTGACATCGGGAAACTGTACTTCACGGCTCTGAAACCGGCGTCGCCACGGGCGTTGCCTCGCGTTGTGATGGTGTGGCGGCGGGACCAGATGTGACTGGCGGCGTGATCTCGAACGGCGCGTTGAAGTCCCGGTAGTCGTAGACCATGTAGTGCAAGGTAGAAATCATCGCCTCGCGTCGCACCTCGCCGCTGGCCAGTCCGATCCACCAGGCGTACCACGTGGCCGCCCGCGCAGGACGTTCTCGGGGCGGCTGCCAGAAGGTGACGACCTGCGAAAGCTCGCCGGCAGCGTCTTCGCGCGGTCCGAACTGGAACCCCGTGGCGTCCGCGTAGAGCTCACCCCAAGCGGCAGGAGAAAGGAACGCAATTGGCGCGGCGCTGGCCCATGCTTCACCGTCCAGAATCCAGCGGCGGTCGCCGACGATCGTCTGTTGCGCGATGGCGTCACCCGCAACATCGACGATCGTCTCGGTGTATTTGGCGGGCCGCTCACCGCCGGCGGCGATGACGGCGATCTGCGACCGCGAAAGCGCCCCTCCGCCGTCCGCCAGGCGTTGCGTGTAGCGAACGGAACGGAGCGCGGTGAGCGACGCCAGTCCGCGCCGATACAGCACTTTCGACTCCGGATCAGTCGTCGGGACGGGACCGCGGCCAGTGACGTGAGGATCGGGCAGCACCAGCCAGAATCGCGCGCGTGAGGCGATCCCCCCAAGCGGTGTAACGGTGACATCCGCCTGCCACCACCCGTCCCCGGCGAGCGTCGCCGTTCCAATGAACGACGCGCCATCAGGGCCGGGCTGCAATTCAGCAGGTTCGATCGGGTGCTCGGGCGCGGAAGAGGAAAATGGAGTCCAGATCACCTGGACTTCCGGCGCCGGCGTGGCCGCCAGTGGCGCTCCCGCGTCGTCGGTGACACGGACGACGAGAGTCTGTGAGCCGGGAATGGCGAGCTGAGTCAGAAGGTGAATTGTCGCGCTCTCGACGCTAAACGCGGCGCGGTCGACCGGCACGACATTGGCGAGTGCCACCCCCGCCAGGGTGGCCGGCGCCGCCGTGCCGGGTGCGGCCATGAGCGCGAGCAGGGAAGCGAGAAAGACGGCACCGGTCGCCAACAGCCCTTGCCTGCCGATGGAACGGCTCGCTCGCAGCGCGGTAGAACGGCGGGGGATGACCATCGCCAGGGATCCCAGAACCAGGACGACGAGGACGAGCGCGCCCTTGGCGGTGAGGACCTGACCGTAACGGCTGGCGACGACATCCCCCAACGATGGAAAGAGCCGCCACGCCGCGGCCAACCCGGTGACGACCGAGACCGCGCCCAGCGCGCCGCCGATCCAGCGCACGGTGCGAAACCGGGCGACGTCAGAACCCAACGCGCGCCAACCTGCCGCCAGATAGAGCAATCCCGAGCCCCAGAGCGCGGTCGACCATTGATGGGCGATCTCGACGGTGAGGGCGACCGGATCGAACGGAGACGCGGCGTGACTGATCAGCGCGAGCGCGGCGAGCGCGGTCAGACCGGCGCCCACACCCGCCCAGTCGAGCGGGGCGGGGAGGCTTGCCGCGCCTCTCCCGCTGGCGAGCGCGGTCAGACAGAACAGCACGAGCACGACGAGCGCGGCAAGTTGCAGCCACCAGCCGAGCGGCATGGCGCGGAGCGCGTCCATCGGGCGGGGCGATGCGCCGCCCAGAAAAAGCACCTGACCGAGCAGCAGCGCGAGGATGGTGGCGAGCACGGCAACCAGCGCCCCCATGGTCATTGCGCCGATGCGGACCGTGATACCGGGGGTCCGCGCCCCGTGCCGTGGCGCGAGCAAACGTGCCCAGGCAAATCCGCCGGCGGCGAGCGCGGTTCCCAAAAAGACGAGCCAGCGCAGAACTGGCGCCCACGGCGCGGGCCATTCACCGGCCAGCCGGGCCGCGCCGGGGTTCTCCGTGATGCCGGTGCGGAACGGATAGGCGCCGGCGAGGATCGCGCCGTCAGCGGCCGCCCGCGCCGACCACACCACGGTGTAACCGCCACCGCCGAGCAGCTCCCGCAGTGGCACGACGATACGGGTGGGATCGCTCGCATCAACTTGCGGTGGTCCCAGCGCCACCTCCGTGCCACCCGTGCGCAGCAGCCGCACGTTGACCTGTAGAGGGTCAATCGCCTCGGCCAGCATCAGCGTGATGCGATCCGGGGCGACGGCCAGAAGCGCGTTGGGTGCGGGATCGGCGGTGACAAGTGGACTCGCCGCTGGCGGCGTTTGCGCCGCGACCTCCCAGCACGCGCCGATCAGTGCCGCCAGCGCAATGATCGCGGCCAGGAGAGCGGGCCAGACGCGGATCGCGACGTTGCGACTGACCAGGGCGGCAGCCTTTCCCTTACGGCTTACCCAGTGGACGCTCCGTGGCGCGCATGCCTGACAGGGTAGCAACTCCCGCGCAAGACCGCTGGGATTGCCGTGTTCTTGGTGTTGAAACCCCGGCGAGGCGATGCTCAGCTCCGAATCTCGCTAATGACTGGCTAACGGCACGCGTTCAGGATGGCCAAACCGGAGAGGATGGTCCGGCGCGGTCATCACCAGTCTCCATACCTGCACCTGGTCATGGGACGTGATGCCAAAAGGAAATGGAAAAGGAGCTGGCATGGCTACGCCACCCCGCGCATCGGTACTGAGGAAAATCGCCGCCCGCCGGCGACGGGGAGAACGCTGGGATACCCGCACCACCTGGACGATGTTCCTGGCTGGTCATACCGCCGGCACCGCGCGGCTGGCTCGCATGGCGCTTCCGACGGGACAGCGCATCCTGACGCGGCGCGAAATGGAAGTTTTGCGACTGGTGGCGACTGGCGACACCGACCGCGGTATCGCCGACCGGTTGTACGTGAGCCGGCGCACGGTTAGCAGTCACGTCTCGAATATTCTGGCCAAGCTCGAGGTTCCCTCACGCCGCGCGGCCGTCGTGACCGCCGCCCGGATCGGACTGCTCTGAGCACAGCGCCGGAGGAGCAAACGATGAGCGCCTACCGTAGCCCATCCACGACGGTGATGTTCGTTCCGGAGCGGCGGCAGATGCTGCCGGGTCGCTGGCGCCAGGCGATACGTGCGGCCGCGCCCAGCATAGGGGATTCCGGTTGGCACTGGACCGAGTTGAAAGGAGCCGCTGATGTGTGCTCATGTGAACGCAACGAGTGTGATGATGCTTGCCGAAATGCGGCGAGCGGATCTGCTGCAACAGGCCGAGCACTACCGGCTCATGCAACAGGCCGTGAGTCTCGATGCCGGCCGTGGACCGCGCGGGATTGACTTGAGAGCTGAGTTGATGGCGCTCCACGCGCGTATCAGCGTGATGGCCCGGCCAGTTCCAGCGCGGCATCGCGCGCCTGATCCAACGTGAGCGCCGCGCCGCTGGCCAGATGTTCCGCGGCATCACTCCCGGCGTCCCGCATCGCGCGATCGCGGCCGGTTGCGACGAGTGCGGCGTCGATGGACAACGGCGTCAGACCCAATGCCTTTCGCGCCGCGTCCGCGGCGCCAAACAGCCGCAGCGCGGAGGATGCCTGGCCGGCACCCGCCGCGCTGACGGCGAGCCATTCGATCGACTCGATGGCGCCCAGGGGGGCGCGGACCGCGTCGAAATGATGCAATGCCTCGCCGTGCAAGCGAAACGCCTCCGCGGTGTGTCCGGCATCCTGTTCGAGCAGCCCGCGATGGTTGGCGATGACGCCGAGAGCAAAACGATCGCCGAGGCGACTGTACAGGGCGGCGCTTTCATCGAAGCAGGCACGAGCCCGCTCGGCATCGCCTGCGAGCCGATGAGCATCACCAAGGTTGCTCGCGGTGGCGCCGATCCAGTGCGGATCGCCCAGTTGCCGCCAGATGGCCATCGCTTCCTCGAGGAGATCGATAGCGCGGCCAAGGTGGCCGTTCTCGCGCGCCAGCATGCCCAGGTTGTGCAGCGTCGCGGCCATCCCGCGTTCGTCGTGCTCCTCGCGGGCGATTGCCAGCGCCTCCTCGAGCAACGATTGCGCTTCATCGAAAGCGCCACGGTTAGTCCTGGCGATCGACAAGTCATAGAGACCCTGGACCAACGCGGGGCGATCGCCGAGCTTCCACCACAGATCGACACTCTCCCGATAGTGCCGATCGGCGGCGTCGTAGTCACCGAGATCGATGGCGAGACCACCGAGGGCATCCAGCGCCGCGGCACGCGGGCCGGGCCGAGGATCGTCAACCAGTTCCAATGCGCGTTCCAGCCAGCTGCGCCCCTCGACGGCATATCCCCGCGCCCGCCAGAACGGAGCGATCCGGGGCGCCAGACTGAGCGCCGCCTCGCCGTCGCCACGATCCACCATGCGGCCCAGCGCGGCGCGGACGTTGTCATGCTCCTCTTCCAGCCGCTCCAGCCAGTTGAGCTGGTCTGGTCCACGCATTCCCGCTTCGGCCCGTCCCGCCAAGCGCAGCAGAAACGATTCGAAGGCGCGCTCGATCGGCACGATCTCACCACTCGCCGCGAGTTGCTCGATGGCGAACTCGCGGATCGTCTCCAGCATCGTGTAACGCGGCTCGACCTCCGCTTTCTCGCCCTCATGTCGTGCATTGACCAGGCTGTGATCGATCAATCCGGCCAGCGTCTCGACCGTATCGAACGCCGGTTCGTCAGCGCTGGCGGCGACTGCCTCGGCGCCCTCCAATGTCCAGGATCCGGCGAAGACACTCAAGCGGCGAAACAGCATCTGCTCGTCCGGGTTGAGCAGAGCGTGACTCCAGGCGATCGTGTCACGCAGGGTGCGCTGGCGCGCCGGAACATCGGCCGCGGTCATTCCCAGCACATCGAGCGGACGCGCCATGCGCCGCAATAGGTGATCGGGAGTCAACACCCGCACCCGCGCCGCCGCCAGTTCGATGGCGAGTGGCAGACCATCCAGGCGGTGGCAGACGGCTGCTACCGCGGAGACGTTTTCGGGAGTCAACCGGAAATCCGGGCGCGCGGCCTGCGCCCGCCGCACGAAAAGCGCCACGGCAGGAGTTCGTGCCAGATCAGGCATGAGCGCAGCGATGCCGGATGTGGGCAGATCGGGCAGCGGCAAGGGCGAGACGGGATATTCCTGCTCGCCGCGTACCCGCAGCCGCACCCGGCTCGTCGCGAGAAATGTCAGGTTCGGGCAGGCCGTCATCAGCGCCGCGATGCCGGGACCAGCCTCCGCGACCTGCTCCAGATTGTCCAGAATCAGGAGCAGGTGGCGCTCGCCGATGCTTGCCGCCAACAGTTCCCCGATCGGCTGCCCCGCGGACTCTTCCACCCCTATCGCGCGGCTCACGGCCGGCAACACCAATGTGGGATCGCGCAGCGGCGCGAGATCGACCAGGGCGGCCCCGTCCGGGTAGCGCGGATCCACCACACGGGCCGTTTCCAGGGCCAGCCGTGTTTTGCCGATGCCACCGGGTCCGGTCAAGGTGACCAACCGCGAGCTGGCGAGGAGACGTTGCAGCTCGGCCAGCTCGCGCTCGCGGCCCACCGGGATGTCGACCGCGGCCGGCAACCGGGACGCGGCGGCTATACGGACGTCCGTCAGAGGCGGCGCTGGTGGGGGGGGGGCCGGTGTCAGGCGGCCCTCACGGATCGCCGCCGCCAACTCCCGTGTTTCCGGTTCCGGCGCGGCGCCCAGCTCCTGTTCCAAAACCGACACAAAACGGGCATAGTGGGCGAGGGCGAGGCTCGCGTTCCCCATCTGGGCATGGAGCCGCATGACCGATGAGTGCGCGGTTTCTTCGAGGGGATCGGCCGCCAGCACCCGCTCCTGCGCCGCCATCGCGCGGGAGAAATCCCCGCGCACTTCGTACATCCCGGATAGCCGCGCCAACAGGGTCAGGTAGCTGGCACGGAGGGCTTCACGCCGGGCAGCAGCCCAGTCTTCGTAGGGATCCTCCGGCAGGAGATCGCCCTGATAGAAACTGGCCGCCCGTTCGGCTGTCGCCGGGTCGGCATGTTGCCAGGCCCGCGTCACCGCCTGATCGAAACGGGTCACGTCGACCTGGACGGCATCGTGCGGACCCAGCACCAGGGAGTCGCCATCGCGAACGAGAAATACCCCCGCGGGCGCCCCGGCCCGCTCCAGTCCCTGGTGGGCATGGTGCAAGGCGACGCGCAAGTTATTGGCGGCGCTCTCGGGATCGCGGTCCGGCCAAAGGGTCTCCAGAAGCTGCTCGCGGTGCAGCCGGTGACCGGGCTCCAGGGCGAGGAGTTTGATGATGGCCGCGGCGCGGCGTTGCCGCCAGACCGTGGCCGGAACCAGTTGATCGCCGACGCGCAGCGCGAATCCGCCCAGAAGCCGCACGTCCAAGCTGAGGTTTCGGTCCATGACGAAAGCGTAGGAACCCCCCGCGATACCCGTCAAGCGGATTGGTGAGGGCCACTAATGGCCGGCTAACGGCGGTCACCGAGGATGGGACTACTGGTGTCGCGGGTCGATGGACGCCCCGCACCGCCGGCGCCGCGCGAGCGGCGCGAAGTTCACGGCAAAGGAGCACGCCATGCCGTTCCATCCGAATCCGGTTTCCATGGCTATTCACGTCGAGCATCACCGGCAGGAGCTTCTGGATCAGGCGCAGCAATACCGGTTGGCGAAGGAAGCCGCCGGTGACGGCGCCCCCGGTCTCGGCCGCGCGTGGTCTGGGCTGAAAGCCACAATCAGCAGCGTGCGGACTCTCGCATCGAGGCAGCGGCCAACCCTGAGCGCCACGCTGGAGCTACCGCAATCGGCGCCGGGAGAAGCGACGTGACGCGATGACCGGCGCCCGACAGGAGATGTATCGTCATGACCATGACAGACGCCATGATGGCGGCGGCGGTGATGTGGCTGCTGTTTGCGTTCTGCGGCGTGCCGGGGCAGCGGTCCCGCACGCCGGCAATCTCGTGGGAGGCTTCGGCAGCATCCGGTAGTGCATCCGATGCCGGCGCTGCCGCTCTCTATTCGACCTCGTATCAGGAGGCGCCGCAACCGCGCTATGTCACGCCCCCGCGTGCGGAAGACGACACGATTGGCATGTCCCCGGAGCGCTCGGTGACGGAAGTCACCATCGCTCCCGGAGAACGGCTGGTGTTGGCCAATCTCAGCGGTGCGGAGTCGATTGCGCTCTGCAACCGCGGCGAGCACCCGGCCGAGATCGTGGCCGCATCGATCGTGCCCGTAGCGGAAGGCGCGGGATAGCGCGAATCGTCAATTACGTCGGCCCCTCACACGCCATCCCGTCGCGATTGCCGTCGAAGTTGTGTGGATCGGGAGGGAACGCCCGGAATCTGGTGTGCGGTATGTCGCTGCACTCCAGATCCGGTGGTGGCGAGAGGATGCAGACGTCCGGATACGCTGGGTCGCAGGGCGCATCGGGATCACTCATGGGTGGGACCGGAGGCAGCACGACATCGGTGGTGAGCCCGGCATTACACGCCGCCCAGAATCCGAGTTCGTACTGCCGCGCGAACGATTCCGCCGCGATGAGCTCGCCGACATAGCGGCGGTTCGGGGTGTCGCGAAAGCGTTCGGCGTATCCGGCGCGAATCAGCGCTTCATTCAGCAGATAGACCTCCCCGTCGCCGCGATCGAGCCAGACCCAGCGCAACAGCCGGTCGAAGCGGTCCCGCTCCTCCTGATCCTTCTCGATAAATAGCGTTCCGCCGGACCTCACAAGCCAGGTCAGAAAATCCGCGCCCTCTAATCCAAAGCACTCCACATCCCGATAGGGACCGCCCGCTTCGGGCGCGTCGACCCCGACCAGCCGCACCGCCTCCAACCGGCCATTGACGATGACTTCGATCGTATCGCCATCGGTGACGCTGGCGAGGTCCGCCGGGATCGCAGCGGCGGGCACCGTATCGGTCCAAAGGGCCGGCGCCGCGCCAGGGGGCAGCGCTTCGCAGGCGAGCCCATCCCAGTCGGGATCGAGCGCCGCATGTGCTCCGGGATCGTCATCGAAAACCGCCTGCGCCCAGATGCGGCTGTCGAAAGTGGCGCAGGCTGACTCGATCTGCGCCACCGGGGGTGTCGACGGGACAGTTTTGGCGGGCGCGACCAAAGGAATGCAGGCTGCGAGCAGACCAGCTAGCGATACGACGACTAGGCGCGTTCCGATCGACCAAAGCCGGGTGAGCGGCGGTGATTCCACTGTCGAGGGATTCCCTTCTCCGCGCGGGAGATGACGCTGCTCCGCGCGGCAGTCTGGTCCGATTGGATACAATAGTGTCTACGTCATTGTTGACGATTCAGACGATACATGAAACGGAGGAACGATCTATGGCCACGCTGACCGTCCGGGTGCGGCCACATACGTACTGCATTTTGCAGGACATGGCCAAGCAACGTGGGGAATCGCTTCCGGACGCGCTTGAGAGCATCGTCGAAGAGACGCGCCGGGCTCGCATTCTGCAAGAAGCCGCGGAGGCCTATGCGGCTATCGCCGCCGATCCGGTGGAGGACGCGTCATGGCGAGCGGAGATCGCCGCCTGGGACGTGACCGTTGCCGATGGCTTGGAACCGGAGCCTGAGCTCGAAGATAAACCATAGGTGGATGCGCGGCAGATTCCCCGCTTCGGCGAGGTCTGGCAGGCTGAGCTCGACCCCGCTGTTGGCCATGAGCAAGCTGGCACGCGTCCCGTCATCATTGTCTCGACTGACGGCTTCAACCAGAACTCGTCGCGTCTCGTGTTTGTCGCCCCAGTGACGCGACGTGATAGACGCAACCCGCTCCATGTGCCGATCAGTGCGTCACAAAGCGGATTGCGGTACTCGAGTTTGGCGCTCTGTGACGCGGTTCGTTCCATTTCGACGGACCGGCTTCGATTCTGGATTGGCACGATCGATCGAAGCGTAATGGACGAAATCGGCGATCGACTTAGGATTGTGCTTCGGCTCTGAGCCAAAAGACTAGCAACCCCGGATTGCACCTCGCCGTTCGGCGTCGTGAAGCGCCCACAACGTCTCCAACCACTCCGGCACCGTGGCGTCCGGGCGCAGATCGTCGCGCGGCGTATACCCCTTGATGTCGAGAATCGGCGTGCCGGGCCAGGCGTCGCTACCGCTGACCCAGAGCGTGGCTCCTTCGCGGCGGAGCAAACGCGGCGCACTGGTGCCGATCGGGTTCGGGCGGCGCGGGGTGCGGGTGGCGAAGAGCCCGACTTCCGGCAGTCCATCTCGACCCTCCGGTACAGGGAAGCGCGGTTTGCGCGCGCGCCGGACGCGGTCGAGCCAAAAGATCACGTACAGATGGCTGTACTCCTCGATGCCCGCGAGCGCGTCGACCCAGCGGGGCAGAATCTCGAGCGCCGTTTCTTCCCAAGGATCGTAAAACACCTCGGGATCAGGCTCCGGCGCACCAGGCCGACGTACATAACCGATAGGTTGCACGCGGAACCAGCGATTGGCTCTCTCTTGCTCGTCAGGCACGCGGGTCTCCACTGGTGAAATTGATTGGCGGGCCGCCTTGGCTAGCTACTCGCCCGCGGCGAAAAACAAGCGGGCAATCTGTCGCGGGTTGCGGCCAATCGCCAGACTGAGACCAACCAACTGTCGCTCGTCAACCGGCAGTCCGCGGCGGTCAAGCTCCCTGGCCACCCGGCTGTCGATTGGAAAGCAATTCCCTCCCACACAGTCGCGGACGAAGACACTAAGTGTTTTCCATCCCGATGCGCGATGGTCGGCAACGATCGCGTCCAGGGCCGGCATCGCATTCTCTGGCGTTGCACCGCCCTCGAGCTGTCGCAGGTGTTGCACGTAGTCCGCCAACGATATCTGGCGTTCGACCAGAATCTGCGCCATGCGGGAAAGCCGTGACTTCATCCAGCCGGACCGGAGCTTCCAGGCGTGTGCCATTTCAGTCGCCACCGCGCGCATGTCACCCCGTGTTGAACGTACCCATTGTGGAAAAAACGTCCGAATGTGGGTTCGTTGCCCGTCCAGGGTCATCTCGCCGTAGAGCGTGGTGATGAAGAACCACTCGTCCGGCGTCACGC